>OGCL01002554.1_pt1 | contig 12422 bp, 13 predicted proteins | sample 1570041 | NCBI WGS metagenome assembly OGCL01 (sample SAMN06266162, study PRJEB24511) | hot springs metagenome | isolation source: Hot spring water | place: South Africa: Limpopo | collected 2015-06-22 | reverse complement strand
GCAATCGGAATGGTTCGATCAATAACCAGGCATTCTCCTTGGGTGAACATAAATTCATGGGTTGCGTCGGTCGCTTCATTGCGATAGCAGCGGCCGGGAGCAAAAATAGCCAACGGCAACGGACGTGATTGCATGATATGCGCCTGAACGCTTGAGGTGTGGGTGCGAAGCAGCATGCCTGGCTGATTCAGCCAGAAGGTATCGTGCAGGTCGCGCGCCGGCAGGACGCCTACTACGCATCCCAGGTGCTGCCCCGCACCCCCGACCCCGCGCTGGCCGCGGACCTGGTAGAGGCGTTCCGCTTCGGTGTAGTAGGGCTCCAGATCCCCATACGCAATCGGCCACGCAGGCGAGATCCCGCCGTGGTGGCGGAGTTCGCGGCCGATACGGCGGCGAAGAACGGGTCGTTCGTGACGAAATCCATCGTTCCATCGACAACCGCGGCTGCGACCGACGCGGCCGTCAGCCGCCCGGTGGTCGCGGCCTGGACCGTCAACGAATCCGTGCGGATCAATCCCAGCGTCGTGCCGGTTCCCCGCAGCCGGTTACCGGAGAGGTCGTCGGCATTGTCGCCGATATAGGCGCGGGTCACCGTCGTCGCGTCCAGGCGCGCGACGGAGACGCCGAAGCTGCTGCCGCCGGTGCCCCCGCCCGCCAGGGCGCCGCCGAGCGAGAACAGCGAGACGAACTGCTCGGCACGAAGATCGACGAGATCGGCGGTGATCCGCGCGCGGTTGCTGATCGAGGCGAGGGTCTGGTTGTTCAGCCCTGCCAGCGAGACCATGCCGTTCAGCGCGACGCCGGCGGACTGGCCCGAAGAGGTCGCCACCACGAACATCTTGTCCGAGGTCGTCGCCGTGACCGCGAGATCGCCGGCGCTGACCGTCGCGCCGTCGGCGATGGCGGCGACCGTGCGGCTGCTGCGGCCGATGTCGAGCAGGGTTCCGCCCGCGGCCGAACCGGCTCCGCCCTGGACACCGCCGGTGAAGCCGAAATTGCCGCCACCGTCGATGCTGTGGACGGTGGTGTCGGCGGCGACGCTGACGGCCCGGCTCCAGGCCTGCTCGTAACCGTCCGCCAGCGTCGTCTGCCAGGTCCCGCCCAGCGAGGCGGCCGTGATCGTCGCGCCGCTGGCGATATAGGCCGAGGTCTCGTTGTTGACGCGGAAATAGTCGACCGCGCCGGCCAGACCCAACTGCGAGGACTGGGAGCTGGCATTGGCGTAGGTCGTCAGGATGTTGTTGACGACGCCGAGATTGCCGTTGAGGTGCGAGATCGCCTCCGACAGCCCGGCCCAGTTCGTCCAGGTGTTCGAGATCGGCATCTCGTTGGTGGCGCCGACGCCGACGCGGAATCCGCTCACCGTCGCGCCGGGGCCGATAAAGGCGGTCGAGTCGTGGTTGTAATTGCCGACGGCGATGGCGAAGGAGAGCGAGACCTGCGCCTGGGGATTGGCGGCTGTGGGATCCGTCGAGGTGGAGTTGGTCGAACTGTCGGCGATCAGTCGGACGCCGAAGTCCGACTGGCGGCTGGCGACGGCGACGTTGCCGTTGGTGTAGATCGCGGGCGCGGCGCCGCCCACATCCGCCCCGATGGAGGCCTTGGCGCTGAGGCCGCTGTCGGCGATGGCGATCGCGCTGCCGACCTTGGCCGGGACGCTGCTGCTGCCGCTGCTGACCTTGCCGAGGATCTTGGTGAGCAGGTCCGAGACCGTCGAACCGGCCGGGCCGGCGTTGAAGAGAGCGTTGTTGCCGACCGTCGTCGTGGCGCTGGTCGCGTTCTTGGTCGTGTCGGAGACCGCCTGGACGGTCAGGCTGCCGGCCTTGTTGGCGGCGCTGCCGAGCGAGGCCCCGAACTGCGCCTCCGTGGCGGCCTTGTAATCCGAATAGGCGAAGGCGATGCCGCCGACGCTTCCCGCCGAGGCCATCGCCGTGGCCGAGGTCGAGAAGCTGTTGGTGGTGAGGGCCGAGACGGTGACGTTGCTCGCCGAGCCGGCGGTAATGATCGCGCCGGAATGGACCTTGGCCGCGGTCGTGACGTCGACCGCGCCATAGGCGACGGTCGCCGCCACCAGGCTCTGCCCGGTCGTCAGCGTCAGCGCGGTGACGCCGAGCTTGACGTCGTTCGACGCCCGGACGTCGAGGTTTCCCCCGACCGTGATCCGCGCGCCCGAGGCGACGTCGGCCTTCACCTCCCCGGCGATCTCGCCGATCGACACCGCCGCGCCCCAGGGGAAATTGCCCGAGAGCGTGATGGCCGGCAGCGAGGCCTCCTGCCGGCCGCTGGCGCTCAGCGAGACGTTCCGCGTCGCCTCGATCACGGCGGTCGATGCGATCTCGATCTTCGACGCGATCGTGCTGCCGACATAGGAGCCGTTCAGCCCGAACATCGCGCCGCCGACCGTCTGGGCCGCCAGCGCGACCAGTGTCCCCGCATTCGGGTCGATGAAGGAGGACACGGCGCGCGCATCTGCCGTCATCACGACGTCGCGGCCCGTGATGGTGCCGGAGACCTTGATGCCGGCCTCGGCGGTGGCGGCCCCGGAGAGTAGCGTCTGCGACTGGCTGGCCGTGAGCGTCACATTGCCGGCCGAGAAGGCGCTGCCGGCGCTGACACCCGCGAGCAATTGACCCGCGACCTCGATCTTCGGCGCTTCGAGTGTGATGTTACCGGAGTTGCCGAGCGATGCATTGGTCGCGGAAAGGGCCCCCGCCTGCCGGTTGAAGTTGCGCGTATCGATGAGGCCGTCGCCCCGGATGGTGATGCTGTTCGTGGCCAGCAGCGACACATCTGTGCCGTTGGTGATCATGTTGGCGCTGCCGCCGGTTCCGATCACGATGTCGGTGGGGTCGATGAAGAGCAGGCCGGCCTTGCCGTTGCGGGCGGAGAGATCGACATCGACTGCCCCCAGCGTCACCGTGTTCTTCGCGCTGAGCTCGAGGAAACCACCGTCGCCGCTGGTGCCGGCCGTGCCGCGGAAGACGGCGCCGTCGGCGACGTCGAGATGGGTGCCGGCGAAGACGATGGCCGAGCCGGCCTTTCCGGCGACGTCGCGCGCGGCGCTGACGTCGACGACCGCACCGCGGGCGATCGCGATGGCCGCGTCCGACGTGATCGAGACCTTGCCGCCTTCGGCCGTGTTGACCGCGGCGGCTGAGCCGGCGCTCAGACGAGGCGAGGGGGCGGCGCCGGTGGCCGTGATCTTCGCCGTGGCGGCGATCGTCGTGCCCTTGCCCGAGCGGATCGCGATGCTGCCGGCGGCGCGGCGGCCCGTGGCGTTGGCGCTGAGGCGGCCGGACACGCTGACCGTGCCGGCGGCCACGATCTCGATGCCGCCGCCCTTGCGCGCGACCATCGCCGCGCCCTGGCGCAGGCCCTTGGTGTTGACGCTCTCGGCGAAGGCGGTGCGGTGGCGGCGGCGCCGTTCGCCGAGGTCCTCCGCCGTGGCATTGGCGGTGATCTGGCCGGCGATGCTGACCGAATGGCCGTGCAGCGTGACGCCACGCTTGGCGTTGATCCGGCCGTCGATCGTGATGCGCCCATCGGGCGAAATCGGCACGTCGTTGGCACGCAGCCGCGCGGCCAGCGCCTCGTCGACGACGCCGTTCGGGCTGATGACCCGATCAAGGAACTCGCGGGTCGGCGTGTTGACGGTCAGCCGGCCGGTGTTGATCACGCCGCTCGGCCCGACCGTGAAGCCGGCCGAATCCGAGAAGTAGATGTGCCCGCCGATCTGGCCGTTCTTGTAGGAGTTGAGGATGCCGTTGACGACGACCGGGCCGTCGCGAACGATGTTCACCAGCGCCCCGGTGTTCTGGGGCAGGTGCATGTTCACCGTGGTGCCGGCCGCCTGCTCGAAGCGCGAGAAGGAGTTGTAGCCGGCGCCGGCCGCGATCGTCTGGGTCGTGATCGTGGTGGTCGTGCCGCTGACTGAGACGTTGGTCTGGGTGCGTCCGTCGGGCGTGATGATGTTCTGCGCGAAGGCGGGCGCGTTCCACAAGGCGAGCGCCATCGCCTGGCCGACGAGGCAGCGCTGCCGCCAGGCCGCCAGCATCGGCCCGCGGGGTCGCGCGCGCAGGGCCGGCGGAACGAACCCCGGCTGAGCGCCCCGGGGCTTCGCGAGCGTCTTCGTCCGGCGGCGCGCCATCGTCAGAGCTTCTCGCGCGCCAGCGCCTCGAGCGCGGGATCGAGCCCGCGTGTCGAGAGCGGCAGGACGAGGTCGCGGCCGGCGGCATCCCGGAAGACGATCCGACCCGCCTCGTTGGCCTTGCGCCAGAGCTTCGCCGCCTCGTCGGGCAGGACGGCGTCGGCGAAGCAGCCCGTCGGCAGGCAGCGCCGCCAGGGTAGATCGAGCGGCTGGGCCTCCTTCTCGCCGAGCGCGATCTGGACGCTGCTCGGGAAGCTGACGCTGACCGGCATCACGGCCGTGACGCGCAGCGGGTCGCCGGCGGAGAGCCGGCCGATCGCGATCTGCGCTAGCGGAGCCTGTTGCCCCTGAGCCTGCAGCACCTGCGCCACCTCGCAGACGCGCTGGGCGCGGGAGCCCTCGATGCGCTGGCAGCGCAGCGTCCAGTCGCCGAAGCTCGCCGTGGTGACGCTGGGCTCTGAGGGGACCGCAGCCGGCGCGGCACCGTTCGGCGCGGCGGGAGACGGCGCAGCCGGGCCCGCTGGCCGGGACGCGGGGGCTTGCGCGAGCGCCTGCGCCGCCGAAGCGAGGGCGAAAGACGCCGCCAAACCTGCCACCCGCCATGCGGTCGATCGTCCAGCCATGCCACCCACCCCCTCGATCGCGACGCGATCCCGTGCCGACACCGGTGGGCTTCTGGTCCGCCCCGACCTTCCTGGCGCCGTTTCGGCGGAAAGAAGCGGGCAAGCGACGTTTTGAAGCCGTTTCGGATCGTTCGAGCGGAAGAAGCTTTCTCAGAGGCGACAGAGCTGTGCAATGCACCGGTCAAAAATGGTCAGCAAATGGTTTACATGCCTGACCTAACGTCATGATTTGCGAGGAACGTGCTCGCCGCGTGGTCGCCCAACAGCCCGACGAGCGGCGCAGCGACGGCGCCGCCCGTGAAGATCGCGGCCGTGAAAACGGCGATGTCGGGCGGGTCAGTTGGGCTCTGGAAGACGGCCGCCAGAGCATTGCCGAGCGCGACCTCGGCCATATCGGCGAAGAGCCCGAGCGTCAGCACCGCGAAGAGGGTCAGCCGAACCTTGCAGGCGGGCAGGGCGTCGAGACGCGCGCCGATCGCGAGGCTCGCCTCCGCGGCCGAGCGCTGTCCCGTCGCGGCTACCAGGCCGGGCGCACGCCCTCGAATTGGGCGGGGGGCGCCGGCATGGCGCGAAGGCCGGAGCCGACGCCCGCTCCGGCAGTGGCCGCATCGAAGGCGGCCGCGATGATCACGAGCTTGGTGGCCTGGACCCGCGCGTAATCCTCGCGGAAGGCGCGCGACAGCCAGAGTGGCGAGCGGCCCGGAACACCGGTCCAGCCGATGGCGCCGAGCGCGATGGCGCCGGCGAGCGTGCGGCCGGCATGGGTGCGCGAGATGTTGAAGGGCTTGGCCAGCGCGGAGACGGAGGTCACGTCGGTGACGGCGCGCTCCTCGAGGTCGGCGGTGGGGTCGGAGCCGGCGATCAGCCGGTCCATCAGGCTGCCGCCCTCGTCGACCGAGGCGAAGACCGCATAGGTCGATGGCGGGTTGCGGATCAGCGGCGAGGCCAGCAGCGCATCGGCCACCACCGGCTCGACGGCGGCGAGCAGCGTGATGCCGCCGGATTGCATGATGGCGGCGCGGCTGCCGCCGTCGAGGCCGTCGATCACCGCCAGATGCAGCCGATACCACTCACACATGCCCCACAGCGTCTCGGGGGCCGGTTCGGCGATGCTGGCGCGCCCCCGGTCCGGGCCTGTGATGCGGATGAGCCCGTAATAGAGCGCTTCGGCGAAGAAGGCGGCGGCGGTATTGCGGCTCGACAGGCCGTGCGCGAGAGCGTTCTCGACGAAGTCGCGCTGGGTCAAGCCCGGTTTGCCGCCGAGCATGCCACGAAAATAGGAAGCCAGGGCGGCGTGGGAGATCAGGCAGCGCTGCTGCGACGCGAATTGCGTGACGAGCCGCGGCACGACCTGCTGCGCGCCCAGGAAACCGCCCGCAAGGGCCCTGACGAGCCCGGCGAAGCGCGGATGGGCCAGATAGCCCTCGACTGCGAGTGAACCCCCGTCCATCCGTCCCCCCCGGAACGTCAACATCGCCGCGGGGTCTCGTTGATCACATGGCACAGTTCACAGCAATATGTGAATCTCGGATATGGTTCACGTCGGTGTGAACGGTACCGTGCAGGAGTGCACGCACCATGAGGACGTAACGTCGGCGCAGACCCGCCGGATCGACCGGCGGCAGGCTCTGATGGGTGCCGCGAGCGCCGGCCGCCAGAAGCTGGGCGAGATCGCGGGGCGCGATGCCGTCGCGCAGCCGCAGGAGGCCGAGCGCGGTCATCTCCGCGATCAGGCCGGCCAGCTCGCCATGGAAGCTCTCGGCGGAGACGATCATCAGGTCGCGGCAGCGGCGGAAGGCCTGATCGTTGATCTCGACCGCGTGGGGCGACGTCGCGAGCCGGCGCCGGTTGTGGCCGTAGCGGGTATCCAGCGTGACCGCGAAGACGTCCACAGGGTCCTGCGCTGCGTCGAGAGCGGCCCGGCCCGCCGCGATGCCGGCCTCGACGGCGGCGCTGTTGACGCTCTCGATGAGGAAGCGGAACGCCTCCTCCTTGCTGCTGAAATGGTTGTAGAGCGTGCGGCGTGTCAGACCTATGGCATCGGCGAGCGCGGTCATCGTCAGCCGCTCGTAGCCATGGCCGAGAAAGGCCTGTTCGAGCCGCGTCACGAGTTCCGCGCGGGTCACCATCGAAACACCCGGATGCGGTCTGTGAGATGCGCCCCGGCAAGCCGTAGCGCGTCGGCCGCCGAGGGCGCAACCACAAGGGTGCTTCGTCGCCCTGCGGTGCGCGCGGCCGTCAGCCGCGTGTCAGCAGCAGAACGGCGGCATCGTACTCGGCGCGCCGCAGGGCGCGGCGCTCGGCCGCCTCCTCGTCCTGCCCCCAGATCCCGATCTGGTAGTCCTCGTCGCAATGGGCGGCGGCCCAAACCGTGTCGGCGTCGTGCAGGCCGAAATGCAGCGCCAGCATCAGCAGGGTCGAGCCGGTCAGCGTCATGACGCTGTGGGCGCCAGCGAGTGCGACGGGAGCGGGAATGGTCGCGACCGCGTCTTCGACCGCCTTGAGCGCCGGGGCCGGCTGCGGCGCGAAGACGATGCCCTCCGCCAAGATGAAGCGGGCGCCGAGCCGCTGCTCGACATCGCGGCGGATCGGCTCCCAGACCTCGTTCTGGCGGGCGACCAGCGCCTCGGGCTCGCCGGCGCGGTAGCAGATCGCGTCGCTGCCGGCATAGCGCACCATCTCGGCTCGCACGGCCTCCTGCTGGTCGGCGACGCCGTCCAGCGCCGAATTGACCAGCCGCGTCAGCGGCATCCGGGCCGGGTCGATGACCTGCTCCTGGGCCTGCCACTCGGCGGCGAGCGCCTCGGCGACATCGCGCGAAGCGATGGCGAGCGGGTTGCGGGCCGGGGTGCGCGCGGTGCGGCCGTCGAGCGCGACATGGAACAGCCCGTCGCGCTCGATCGCGGCCGCGCTCGCGTAGAAGCGCTTCGGCAGGGCGTTGCGCATCGCCTTCTGGGCGGCGGCGACGGGATCGGGCTGGCGCTGGCCGGCGGCGCCGAAGCGGGCGAGGAAATCATCGGTCGACATGGCCGCGCCTCTAGCATGGCGGCGGGGCGCGGTCAGCCTCGGAAACGGTCCCGCCAGGCCGGCAGCGCGCCTGCGAAGGGCAGGGCGGTGGCGGCATGGACGCCGCGCGCCACGGCTCGTGCCAGCACGTCGGCGGCCGTGGTGCAGAGTTCCGTCAGGGCGAAGGCGTCCGAGGGTGCGCCGCTATGGCCGGTCGCGGCGGCGAAGACGACGTCGCCATCGAGCGCGCCATGAGAGGGCCGCAGCGCCCGCGCCAGCCCGTCATGGGCGGCGAGCGCGAGGCGCTTGCACTGCGCCTTGGTCAGCACCGCGTCGGTCGCGACGAGAGCGATGGTGGTGTTCTGGCCGGCACCGCCCTTGAAGCGCAGCCCGAGATCCTCCGGCCGGATGCCGGCCGGCCAGCCCAGCCCGCCGAACTCGCCCTCGCGCTCGTAAGGAGCGGCCCAGAAATGCGGGCCGTCGCCGATCGTCGCCGTGCCGACCGCATTGACCGCGACGAGCGCGCCGACGATCTGGCCCGTGGCGGCGCGGGCGCTCGCCGAGCCGAGCCCGCCTTTCAGATTGGCGAGGGTGGCGCCATAGCCGGCTCCGGCCGTGCCGAGGGCGAAATCGGCCGCGGCGTTGGCGGCGGCTTCTGCCCCCAGCCGGCGATAGGGCGCTTCCTCATTGCCCTTCGCCCAGGGTTTGTCGCCGCCATTGAGCAGGTCGAACAGGATCGCCTGCGGGACGATCGGCACGCGCAGCGGCCCGATCGCGAAGCCGCGGCCCTGGCCCGCCAGATGCGCCATGACCCCGTCCGCCGCCGCCAGCCCCCAGGCCGAGCCGCCCGAGAGCACGATCGCGTCGACATGCTCGACCGTCATCTCGGGCTCGAGGAGGGCGGTCTCGCGGACGCCCGGCGCCCCGCCGAGAACGGCGACGGACGCAACGGTCGGGCGCTCGAACAGGGCGACGGTGACTCCGGTGGCCGCTGCGGCGTGGTGGGCCTGGCCGACGAGCAGGCCACGAACGTCGGTGATCAGATTGCGCATGGAAGGCCGGGAGGCAGATGGTGGGAGCAGGGAACGACGGCGAGATCGGGACGTTACATTACCGAGAGTTCATGATTGCGCCATCGCAAGGACAGCGCCTTCGGCTCATGGTCTCCCTCATCGCGACCCGGCTTCGAGACCCGCGCAGCGACTGTTCCCTCCGCCCACGACTCGGGAGATACCGCATGAAACCCATAGCCCTGATCGCAGCCTCTTCCCTCGCGGCTCTGGCCGCCGGCTTCGCCGTCGCGCAGCCCGCTCCGATCCCGCCGGCCGGCGGCGAACGCGACGGGCCGCGCCAGGAGCGCAGCGAGCGCCCCGATCGCGCCGATCGCGGCGACCGTTACGAAAGCCGCGAGCAGCGCCGTGCCGAGTGGCGTGAGCAGCGCGCCGAGCGGATGCAGGCCCGGCTCAACGAGCGCCTCGCCAAGCTGCGGACCGACATGAAGCTCAAGCCCGAGCAGGTGCCGCTGTTCGAGACGGTCGAGGGCGTGATCAAGAAGCGCGCCGAGGAGCGCCGCTCGGGCTGGTCGGCTATGCGGGAGCAGCGCGAGACCTTCCGCCATGCCGATATCATGGAGAAGCTCGACATGATGTCCGGCCGCGCCGCGGAGCGCGCCACCCGATCCAAGGAACTGGCCGACGCCGTGCGCCCGCTCTGGGTGACACTCAGCGACGAGCAGAAGACCGTGGCGCGCCGCGCCGTGCGCGAGGCCATGGCCGAGGGCCGCGGGATGATGCGGGCGATGCATGAGCGCATGCATGGCGGCATGGACCACCGGATGGAGGAGCATCGCGGCGGCCGCGGCTATCACGACGGCGAGCGCGGGCCGCGCTGGGAGCGCGGCGATTACGGCGACCGTCGCGGCTGACCCGGTCGGCGATGCGGAGATCAGGGGGCGGCTCGCGAGAGCCGCCCCTTTTGTCGTGCGGACGGCGCAGTGTTCAGGTGCCGACCGAATCGGTGACGCACTTCTTGGTGAAGCTCGTCTTGGCCGCGCCGGAGAGCTTCTTGTCGGCGGCCTGCTTGTCGCAGGCGGCGGTGGCGTCCTTCTCGCATTTGGTCAGGAAGCTGGTCTTGGCGGCGCCGGCCAGCTTCTTGTCGCTGGCCTGGACGGCGCAGCTTTGCGCCTGCGCGAAGCTGGTCATGCAGGTGAGGGCGAGGGCAGCCAGAAGGGTCTTCGTCATCGTCGCTGATTCCCGTTTGTGGGACCCCTAGGGTTACCCCTGCGGCAGACGGCCGCAAGCGGCTTTTCGATGGTCTCGCCGCAAATCCGCCCCAACCCCTAACGCTCTCAGAACAAAGCGAAAACGGCGATTCACTCTCTCTGTTCAACTTCGATTCATGTGTTTCTGTTTACGTTTTGGCAGGGATCCGGAAACAAGGGTTGAGCCATGAAGACACCATGGTTGATCTGGGGAATGCGGGGCTTCATCGGCCTCGTCTTCGTCGCGAGCCTCTTCGGCCCCTATGCGCTGTCGATCCTGATCGGCTGCCTGGGGCTCGGCTGCTACTGGTTCCGCGACGAGGTCGGCTCGCATCTGTGAGGCGATGGCCGCGCCCGGCGGCCTCTCGCCTCAGCCTCGGGTCATGACCGGCACGCCGATCAGCAGCGGGTGGAGCCAGAGCGCGAAGACGACATAGAGCACGAGCCCCGCGACGATCGCGATGACGTCGCGGCGGCCGAAGGCGACATTCGCCATGGCGGCAGCGCGGGCGATCTCCTCCGGCCGGCGCTTGACTGAGATCCGCGCCATCACCGCCCAGGCGAGGAAGCCGCCGAACAGCAGCAGGCTGCCGAGATCGCCATTGGCGAGGAGATGGGCGGTGGCCCAGATCTTCACCGCCAGCAGCATCGGGTGCTTGACGCGCGCCAGCAGCCAGGAGGGCCGCCGGCCGACGGCGAGCAGGATGAAGATCGGCAGGTTGAGCAAGAGCGCCAGATGCCGCGTCCAGACCGGCGGCTCCCAGACGACCGTGTAGCCGGCCGCGCGCTGCAGCCCGTAGCCATAGATCAGCAGCACGAAGCCGAGGATGGAGACGGCCGAATACAGCCCCTTGTAGCCGCCGGCGCCGAGTCGCTCGATCAGCCGCGCGCGCCAATCGCGCTTCATCGTGACGGCGTGCATGCCGAGGAACAGGACGAGGCCGAGAATCAGGACGAGCATGCGGGGACCGCCTCAGATTGGAGTTGTTCCAACCATGGACTGGCGGGGTGGGGGGAGCAACTGGGCGGGGGCGGATGGGGCCCTATGTTGACTGCCGACGCTTCAGAAATGCCAGTGCCCGTTCCAGTTGCCGCCCGCGTAGAAGCTAGGTTCGCCTGAGGTGCCGCGTACAAAGCGGCCAATCATGAAGGCGTTCTGGTCACGACGTACGTTGGGCTGACCGGCCCAAATCAGGAAGCCGTGGGTACACGATGTGACCGTCGCAAAGACTGGAAAGTAGTCTTCAGGCGCATTCTTGGCCCTACCGCTCAGGGTGCGTGCTGCGCCTATCAAGGTGGCGCCGATTTCGTCTGGGGCTGGCCGCAAACCGCGTGCATCGATGGGTACGTGTTTGGACGCTCGATCGAAGTCCGCTCCGACGTTCGTGAAGTGGACCTCGATTACCTCGGCACCATTGAGGACGTCGCTTGGCGGTTGCTCGTCGAAAAGAAGCTGATCGCCCCCAAGCCGGCATGCGTCCGCTTTGGAGGAGAGCAAAGTTATCGCCGCGACTATCAGGAATGCTAAAAATGATCGTGGAATCGACAACATCACAAAACTCCCTGCCGGGCCATAACGACGCTTCGGCAAGGAGCGGTCTGCCAAGCACAATGTTTGAAAACCTTCGCCCTGTTATTGCATCCCCTGCTGTCTGCTTCACCTCATTGAATCTAAGATGCGGGCAACGGGCTTCCTAGCCGACCCCAGGCTTCCCGATAGGCATCGAGTTCATAGGCCCTCGGCTGGAGCCAGTACGAGAGCTTGCCATTCGGACTCACGCCTTCATGAGCAGCCGCCTTCACTTCGTCGAGAGTAAGGACGTAGCAGGTTGGAAGATCGGAGTTCGCGTTAACGGTGATCACCCACCATCGCGACCGCAGTGCTTGGAGAGAACCGCCAAGCGGTACAGGAGCCCGTTTCGACAGGGCCTTGGATTGGATGGACAAGACACGCGTTTCATCGTCGCTCGCCGCGTAAAGATCCGCGCCTCTGGTGTTTCGCACGGTCGGCATGACGTGCCAGCCACGCCGGGAAAGTTCTCGCGCTACATGGTAGAGGCCGGCGTTGCCTGTGAGTTGATGTCGCACGTTCAGGCTATCGGGTTTGGCCGGCGGAGCATGCCAAGCGTTCGATGTGTACGCGGGCCGGAGCGAGGGCTCAACGGCACGCCCGGGGCTGCACCAAAATTGGAAGCCGCCAACAAAAAAGGGGACGGCGATTGCTCGCCATCCCCCGGAATGCTCCGGCCAACGGGCCTTGCGGCCCGCCTCCGTTCGATCAGCGCGAGTAGAACTCGATGACCAGGTTCGGTTCCATCTGCACCGCATAGGGCACGTCCGTCAGCGTCGGCGTGCGGGTGTAGGTGGCGGTCGACTTGCCGTGGTC
>OGCL01002553.1_pt1 | contig 12424 bp, 18 predicted proteins | sample 1570041 | NCBI WGS metagenome assembly OGCL01 (sample SAMN06266162, study PRJEB24511) | hot springs metagenome | isolation source: Hot spring water | place: South Africa: Limpopo | collected 2015-06-22 | reverse complement strand
TCAGTCAACTGGATACGTCCATCCAAAGGAACCTCATCCATCTCCTGCAGGGTGAAGATACGATATAACCATCCGGGTGCCGAAGCCGTGCTCTTTCCCAAGGGATTGGATGCCGTGGAAGTGATTTTTAAGAATCCCCAGAAGGCCATCACCCCCGGGCAGGCGGCTGTGTTTTATGATGGTGATACGGTTATTGGGGGAGGGTGGATTAAAGAGGTGATCAATTAAAGTCAGCGCATAAACTCCTTTGGTCGTCATGCCGGACTTGATCCGGCATCCAGCCGTCGTCCGGAACCTGTATCAGGTACGGGGTGAACTCCAGCAGAGAACCATGTCATATTTTGGATCACGATTTTCAAGGGGAACACTGGATTCCGGCTTTCGCCGGAATGACAACCTTTTTGAAAATAATTAATTTATGTATAGACATTAAGTAGGGGCAATTCATGAATTGCCCTACAGAGGCAGAAATGATGAGTTCAGAGTTAAAGACAAAAATTGAAAACCTAAAAGAGGATTTATTCTCAATGGGAAAGGTGATAGTGGCTTTTTCCGGGGGGGTGGATAGCACCTTTCTCCTGAGAATGGCAAGAGATGCCCTTGGCACAGAGAATGTTTTGGCAGTGACCGCACTCTCTCCTCTCTATCCTGAAAGGGAGCTCAAATTTGCGAAGAAGACGGCGAAAGAGATGGGCGTAAAACATCTCTTGATCGAATCGAATGAACTGGAGATTAAGGGATTCTCACAGAACCCGCCTGACCGCTGTTATCTTTGTAAAAAAGAACTCTTTAGCGAATTGAAGAGCCTGGCTCAACAGAAGCAAATCCATTTTGTCATAGAAGGTTCCACATTAGATGATGAGAAGGATTACCGGCCTGGTAAGAAGGCGATCGAAGAATTGGGGATTCGAAGTCCTCTCCTCGAGGCATCCTTTACCAAGGCGGATGTAAGGGAGGTTTCAAAATCGCTTGGACTTCCGACCTGGGATAAGCCCTCCTTTGCCTGTCTTGCCTCCCGTTTTCCATACGGTCAGGAAATCACCTTAGAAGAATTGAAACAGGTGAGTAAGGCAGAGGACTTTCTGATTGGATTGGGTTTCAAACAGGTCAGGGTCAGGCACTACCTTGATCTGGCAAGAATCGAAATCCATAGTGAAGAAATAAAAAAGTTTCTGGATGCGAGCGTTCGAGAGAAAGTCGTTAAGCATCTGAAGAAGATGGGTTACAAGTATATTACTCTGGACCTTCAGGGTTTCCGCTCGGGTTCGATGAATGAGGTTTTGAGATGAAAGCCATTGCTCTCCTTTCCGGAGGTCTCGACAGTACGCTGGCCGCAAGACTGATTCTTGATCAGGGGATTGAACTGGAAGCGCTCAATTTTATGACGGTTTTCTGCACCTGAACGACCAGGGGAGCCACGTGTCTGGCTTCTCAAAAGGCAGTGGAGACTCTGGGCATTCCTTTAAAAATTATCAATGTTTCCGAAGAGTATCTCGATGTCGTAAAACATCCCAAACACGGCTATGGAAGCAACATGAACCCGTGCATTGACTGCCGGATCTTCATCCTGAAAAAAGCCAAGACTTATATGGAGGAGTGCGGTGCTGCATTTATCGTAACAGGTGAGGTTTTGGGTCAGAGGCCCATGTCCCAGAGAAGGGATGCGATGCGTCTGATTGAAAAGGAGGCAGGGTTAGCAGGGCTTATCCTGCGGCCTCTTTCTGCTCAATTCCTCCCCATGACCATCCCCGAGAGGGAGGGGTGGGTCAATCGTGATAAACTTTTAAATATTCAGGGCCGATCGAGAAAGCCGCAGATCCGATTGGCCGAGCAGTTCAATATTCGCGACTATCCCTGTCCCGCGGGTGGATGCCTTCTTACGGACCCAGGGTTTGGACGAAGGATGAAGGATTTGATGAATCATCATCCAGAGTTTTCCCTTAACGATGTCCACCTTTTGAAGTTCGGGAGGCATTTCAGGCTTTCTCCGGATATCAAACTGGTAGTTGGAAGAAACGAGGAGGAGAATCAGAAGATCCAAACCTTTTCGCGGGCAAGGGATATCCTTCTCAAAACAGTTCGTTATCCAGGTCCAGTTTCTCTTTTAAGAGGAAAGGGGACCGAAAAGGAGTTGGAGAGGGCTGCTTCCATTACAGCTCGTTATAGCAAGGCGAAGGATCTAAAAAAAGTGGAGGTCATTTGTAAGAAAGTGAGAGGAGACGGAGACCGATCTCTCTCTGTCCCGCCTTTGTCTGAAAAAGAGATCGAAGAATTGATGATCAATTGATCCTGCACCGCTAAAAACGAAGGGCTTCTAAAAGGTGGCGCCGGGTGGAAAGCCAAGGATGGTATGAACAATAGACGATGGACGATGAACCATGAACGATGAACTTTGAAAGGTTTTTCGGAATAAAGGGGGGTTAAGGTGAGAAGGAAGATTCAAAAAATAGGAGAAAAGGTTCTCAGCGGACGGTCTACGACGATGAAGGAGATCGTACCTCTGTTAGAGGCAAAGGGCCCGGAGATCATGGAACTGGCTTCTGTGGCCAACCGGGTCAGAGTAAAGTTTGCGGGCAATTGTATTGATCTTTGTTCCCTTCTCAATGCCAAATCAGGGCGATGCCCAGAGGATTGTGCCTTCTGCGCTCAGTCCGCCCATTATAAGACAGAAGCTCCCACCTATCCCCTCATGGCTGTTAATGAAATGGTTAGGGAGGCCAGGGAGGCTCAAGAGAAAAGAACAGAACGTTTCTGTTTGATCAGCAGTGGCCGTCAGCTCAATGACAAGGAATTCGAGACCGTCCTGGAGGCCCTTAGCGAGATCAGGAATGAGACAGAGCTTGCCCTTGATTGTTCTTTGGGTAGCCTCACTCAAGAGAGAGCTGAAGCTTTAAGGAGGGTTGGGGTGACCCGTTATAACCATAATCTTGAAACGGCAGAATCCCATTTCTCAAAGATCTGCACAACCCACTCTTTTCAAGACCGCGTCCGTACGATCGAAATTCTGAAGGATCAGGGATTCTCCGTCTGCTGCGGCGGCATTATTGGGCTGGGAGAATCCGCTCAACAGAGACTGGAACTCGCCTTTTCACTGAGAGCCTTGGAGATTGATTGTATTCCCCTTAACTTCTTAAACCCCAGGCCGGGAACGCCTCTTGAACACTCAGACCCAATTCCTCCTTTGGAAATCATCAAGACCATTGCGCTGTTTCGCCTCATCTTGCCCAAAGGGACCCTCAAGATAGCCGGAGGAAGAGAGGTAAATCTAAGGGACCTACAATCCCTTGCTCTGATGGCAGGGGCGAACGGCTTGATCATAGGGAATTACCTCACCACCCCTGGCCGAAGTGCAGAAGATGACCTGGCCATGCTCCGGGATCTTGGCTTCGAAATCGAGTGAAGCCATTCCCTCAGCAATGGTCAGGAAGTTTTTAAAGAATACTGAATCGCTGGTCGTCTGAAAAGGTTTAAACAATGGTTGAAAACCAAGACAGGAAGATCGACCAACTGAACCTGCTGATCAGTATGTCTGGCGTTATTAATTCAACGCTGGACATCCATGAAATCATCCGGTATGCAATCGAAGGATCAACCCGATTGCTTGAAGCCGAGGCAAGCAGCCTGCTGCTTCTTGAAAAGGACGCGGGCGAACTTTTCTTTGCAGAGGCCGTCGGAGAGAAAGGCGAAAGCGTCATGCTCTCCCCCCAAAGAAACCATTGTCGAAGTCGTTGAGAGGATAAGGGCCGAGATAGAGAAGATGAGGGTTTCAGGAATCGGAATTACGATCAGCGTCGAAATTGGGCATTTTGATGGGAAGGATATGGACCTAAGTTACAAGGACTTGATCCAACGAGCCGATGAAGCATTATACGCCGCCAAGAGAAAGGGAAAGAATCGAATTGAAATCTTCGCCTGAAGCAAAATAGAGGACCTAATTCCTGCGGCGGGTGTAGATGGTGCGGTAACGATCAAGGTTGGTGGTAATGCAGACGGTGCATTCCTCGGAGGAGGGGTCAACTGGCTCAAGAAGGACTTCGAAGCCGAGTTCCCTATATTGATCCGCCATTTCTGAGAGACGTGGCTCGTCCATGGTAAATCGTTTCTCCCAGCCTTCTTTTTTAAGTTCTTCTTCTCTACTCATAATAAACGACAACCGAAGGACGATGGACGATAGACGATAAAATAATTACTGATCACTGATGACTGTCCTTAAAACAAGATTTCCAGCCCTTGGAATGGGAGACAGCTCCGGGTTTGCAGATCGCGACACAGGGTGGAGGGATAGGGCCAAAGCCGGGTTTGCAGGGAGCGCAATGGTAGCGGATCTTTTTGCGTTCCTCGTGTTTTACAGAAGCCACTGGTTCTTCACGAAAAATGTCTATTTCGTCCGGCCCCACTTGGAGTATTTTTACAGGACAGGCCTCCACACACTTGCCACAGCCGTTGCATTTGTCAGTGTCAAGAATGAGAAACCAATCTCCCGAGGCGTCGCTAAAACCGTAATGAGCAATCATCATCTTTCCAATCAACAATAACCAAATCTCAATCACCAAATAAATTTCAATCACCAATCATCAAAAATATTTGAAGATTGGACTTTGGTGATTATCTGGTTATTGTAATTTGGTCGTTGGTGATTCAACCTCTTATACTTCTTACCTTTCCCATCTTGAGCAGTTCATGTCCAAAGAGGGCGGCTCCGATGGCACCTGCCAGTTGGGTATCGAAAGGATAGTTCTTCTTGCTATACTTTGGATTGCACCAAACCTGCTCGGCGGTTTTGATCCCAAGTTCTTTTTCCAGCCTCTTCACGATTCCTTCATTCTTAGCGATCCCGCCGGTGATAGCGAATTTTTCTTTTATGCCGATTCGCTTGAGAAGTTCTGCAATCCGGTGTGCCATGGCAGAACAGTAAGCAGCGATCACCTCATTTTCCGGAATCCCCTGCTCAAGCAGTCCCATGACCTCGCTTTTGGCGAAGACAACGCAGGTGGTGCTGATGGAAGGAGGTTCTCTTGAAATCTGGAATGAGCGGGGTCCGATTTCCCAGATAGGGACATGAATGAGGTTAGCAAAAACCTCCATACCCCGACCGGTTCCAGCCGCACACTTGTCATTCATCAGGAAATTGAGGACTTTTCCCTGATTATCCACATTAATGGCTTTGCAATCCTGCCCTCCCATGTCCATGACCGTTTTAACCTCAGGACCATACATGAAATTGGCTCCGCGGGCATGGCAGGAGATTTCTGTAATGGTTTGCTGGGCCATGGGCACATTGACCCTTCCATAACCGGTGCCGATACAGTAGTCGATATCGTCTAATTTCAAATCGGTCTTCCCAAGGGCATAATCCATCCCCTTTTTGGCGCTGTTCGGACTGTCTGAGCCTGTGCGCGTGTTGCCGAAGGCGTAAAATTCGCCATCCACCATGATCACCGCCTGAGTGCTGACTGATCCTACGTCCACACCGGCTGTTATAAATTTCCCTTTTTTCCAGTTGATGTCCGGATTGACCCAGCTGGCTTCAGGCCATCGCCAAAACTCCATTGGTTTTTCTTGCTGGATCATCCTTTTCTAACCTTTCCTCATTATTCGAGATTGCCAGAGAGTGCGGCTTCTGCTGCGCCGATGGCCCCCATGTAATCAGGATCATCCGGAACAATAATATCCATCTCAATATTGTTTTGGAGAGAATGGACGAATCCAATATTTTTAGCCACGCCGCCGATGAGCATTACATCGCTTTCCAGTCCAACCATTCGGACGATTGATCCAACTCTCCCTGCAACCGCATCCATCACAGCCCGGGAAATATCGGGTTTGGCGATATTCTGATGAATGAGGGAAACCACTTCCGATTCTCCAAAGACAGCACACTGTGCGTTCATCGGAATAGACTTTGTGGAGTCAAGTGCCATTTTTGCCATCTCTTCAACAGAGATTTCCAATGCACGCGCCATAGCCTCCACAAACGTCCCGGTTCCAGCAGCGCATTTGTCATTAATGGCAAAATCTATGACCTTTCCGTCAGGGGCTACCTTGATGGCCCGGCCCTCTTCAGCTCCCACATCAATGATCGTTCTGGCATTTGGAAATAATTTACTCACTCCCCGTGCATCTGCAGCCACATCCGAGATGAAACCATCGGCAAAAGAAACACGTTTGGCTGCACTTCCGGTTGCTACCACACGATCCACATCCCTTCTTGAAAACCCCGCTTGTCTTAACACCTGATCATACAGCGCTTCAATAGCTTCAGCTTTTTTAATACCCGTTGGAGTGGTTCCTTTTCCTAAGATCAGTCCGTCTTTTTTGAGGACAATATGAACATTCTGGCCGCCAACATCAATCCCTACGATTATCATTTCTACTCCTTGGCCTCTAACAACCCCACCCAGCCTCCCCTTATATTAAGTAGAGGTGCAGAGGGGTTAAAAAGGGGAACGCGCCTACACAAAGACGGAAGAACCTTTATCTATGATAATTATCTACACCTCCAAAACACTTCCAACGCATCCATGAAAAAACCGATCTCCGAATTCCTGCTGGAGTCGGGATATGGCCTTCATTCCAGTGCAATGGGAGACGCCGATCCTCTCTATATTCATCTTTTTAAGCGATTTGAGCGATTCTTCCAATTGCTCAGGGGTTAGAAAACCCAAGTGGGTTCCCCCCAGGATGGCAAAGAACCTCTCTTGGCTCATCTTTTCCATGACATGATGGATGATATTGATCATCCCTGAGTGGGCACAACCGAGGATGAGGATAAGCCCCTTTGGGGTATCAAAAATCAGGGATTGATCGTCGAGGAAAAGGTCTGTAACGGTTTTACCATCGATTTCGGAGAAGAGGATTGGGTCAGGTTTTTCGAAAGAGGTTTTTCTCTGGACTTCACCGGTTAAAAAAACTCCTCTTTCGACCTCTGTGAAATCTGAGTTTAAAACAAAATTTGCCCCCAGATATTCGAGGTACTTCCTCTTATAGGGGAGGCCCACAAACTGTTTTTTCTCGATGCCTTCCTCTTTCGTCACTTTAATCCGATCCAGAAAAACATGAGGATGAACATGGACATCCACTTCGCCTCTTAATTTGAGGACTTCAGGAAGCCCTCCGGTGTGATCATAGTGGCCATGGCTCAGAAAGATTTTCTTAATTCCCTTTAGATCCTTATTAAGGATTAGAGAATTTTGAATAATCCCATGTCCTCTGCCTGTATCAAAGAGATAGCTTCCCTGATCGGTCTCAATAAAGGCTGAAAATCCATGCTCTCCAAAGCCGATCAACCTTCCCACCGTGTTTTCACAAAGGATGGTGATCTTCATTGCAATCAACCTCCATCACTTCTTTTCGAGAATTCCAAGAGCCTCTTTGACCAGATTCTTTTCATGCTCGTAATTGGTCATCCTCTGGATCATGATCTTCTGGGCCATCACCGGCCCAGCTCCATGCCAGGTGCCAACTCCATGTTGGCCAGCGGTCCAATGTTGAAGTAGTTTTGTCACCTTCATGATATTTTCGGTCGGGACATCCGAGCCAAAGCCTAAAAATTCTTCAACGTATTTTTTCGTTTCGGGGTTTTTCAGTTCCTTTAAAGAGGGCAGGGTGACGATGAGCCCTCCTCCGATATCTCCGGCCAGGGCCATGACACGCCAGAAGGCATTACAGATATTGAGCTTCGAAACATTTCCCATCAGTTCATCCGGAAGGAAGACCCCTGATCCCGGAGGTTCTTCTTTCCCGAGGTTGGCCGAAGCCAAACCACAGGCTCTTCCGGTTTCGCGAAGAACAACCATCTCCATCAATTCATCATTGATATGCTGGGCTTTCTCTAAACCTTTATACTCCTGGAGAAGCTTACAGGCTCCGATGATCAAGTTCATAAAGCCGACCTTGCAAGTTCCCCCGCAGGTCATCCGGTGGGTCTTGGCAAATCGTTCGATCAGTTTTGTCGAGTATTCGGTTTCTCCACAATGGAAGACCCGATCCCAGGGGACAAAAACATTGTCAAAGACGATCATGGCAGTTTCTCTCTGACCAAATAAGGGATTTCCCAACTCAAAGATATCGTCCGCCATTTCTCTTTCTGCTGAATAAGGCGAATACTGGCAGATATAGGTGAGGCCCTCTGTGTCTGCGGGAATGGCAAAGGCGAGCGCATAATCGCCTTCGTCTTTTTTCTTTGCGGATTGAGGAAGCACCACCAACTCATGGCTCACAAATGCTCCACTAATATTAATCTTCGCTCCCCGAACAACGATCCCATCCTGTCTCTTGTCAACAATCTTAAGGGAGAGAAAGGGGTCTGGCCAGTCAATCGCACGCTTTTTACGGTCTCCTCTTGGCTCGGTGAGCGCCCCGGAGACGACCAGATCGTTTTCCTGAACCCATCTCAGATATTTTGAAAATCGGGAATGATATTCTGTTCCGAGATTCTTATCCATCTCCCAGGTGGTGCTGGCAAGCGTGTGAAAGGCATCGAGGCCCGGACAACGATAGATACAGGTTCCCAGTCGTTCCGAAGCAAAAGTTCCAGCAATGGCTTTTGCCACTAGGTCCTCCCGGCTCCGGCAAACATAGATGTAGCGGTTCACCCGATCATTGGTCAGAGGAGAAATGGCTGTCATGATGTCCTGGGAGAGTGGATCTAAAGCCCAACGATAACTCGCCTTATTCGCCTCGATTACCGTCCGGATGTTCGGATTGCTGAAATAGTCCTCAACCCTCTTCCCATTCATGAAGATTTTGGGCTTTCTTTTTTTGAGACTTTCTTCATACTGCTCAGGTGTGATTAATGCCATGCCCTCTCCTCCTTTCAAACAAGATGGGACCTATCAAAAGAAAGGAAACTTTCCAACAAACATAACACAATGGGAAGAAAATGAACAAGCCGTGAAAGAGGCAGCCCCCTTTTTAAGAGGAAGGTAAAATGGGTGGGATGGACCTTGATTTTATGGGCCCAATAAAAAGATGAAGTTGGGGTTGGATACCTGATCAGAAAACTCCTTTCTTGCTTTGGTGAGAAGATCTCTAAGATTGTTTACCCTTTCTTCCATTCTTCTTTCAACGGTTTTTCCAAGAAGGGTGATGGTGCGGGTAGCCTCGTCTCTCCAATAAACACTGAATTCAATGCCTTTTATCTCCGCCCTTGAAAAGCCGTTCAAGATCACTTTGGTCCAAGGTAAAGAGGGTTGACTCTTTTCTTTTTCAGAGGGCCTATGCTTCACCTTTTGAGATCTTTCATAGATACAACCTTCTCCGAGTAATTCTGAGAGGCAAAAAAAGAATTCTCTGTAACGCAAGAAAAAACTACAACATTTTGCTCCAACCATGCATTGAGAAATCTTTTGCTCCGAGGCCAAACGAAAGAGATCCCCTTTCTTCATCCTGCGCAATTCACTTCTGACCTGGGAGACGTTCATAAAAAGCTCATTTCAGTTCTTGCCTAATAGAAGCGTTCAACCTTCATCCTTTCTTATCGACATTTATCTGTTTCCCTTGTTAGAAAGCCCCGCTGCTCGAAGCGATGCTGAGTTCATTGCCTTTTTGGTGAAGATAGGGGATAATGCCTCGTAAGCGCTTTTCCATTATAGGGTGAAGCTCTTCTAATGGGACTGATATTGATTTGACTTTTAAGATAATCATATCACTAATAGAAACCTGAATCAATCCCTTCATGGTTCTTTCTGAGAGCGCTGGTTCTGTTTTGAATGAGAAACCGGACCTCTTGGAGATTATTTGCCTTTCCATACAGGTTGGCGTTTTTCTGTAAAGGCTTGAATCCCTTCGTGGGCGTCTTCTGTATTGGATAATCTTGTCATCAGTTCGCTGTTGAGGACAAATCTCTGGCGAAAGGGTATATCAATCATCTGGTAATAAAAATATTTTCCCATTCGCATGGCCACTGGGCTTTTGGAAGCCAGTTTTTGAGCAAAAGCAAGGGTTTCTTCTTCCAATTTATCAGAGGGCACCACTTTATTGATCAGGCCCAATCGCTCCGCCTCTTTGGCGTCAATCATCTCTCCACCCAGAAGCATCTCCAAGGTTTTTTTTCTTGCCGAGGCCGTAGCTTATGGGGATGATGGGGCCGGTACATAATAATCCCACATTGATGGCGGTGGTTCCGATTTGTGTCCCTTCAGCTACAATCGCGAAATCCGCGGCGGCCATCAGTCCGGCCCCATTGGCGACCGCATATCCATGGACCATCGCAATCACTGGCTTCCCCATAGAGGCGATGGTCAGATGCATCTGATCCATCAGGGACAGCCACGGGTGGACCTCAGAAGGGGCTTTTCCATGGAATTCACTCACATCAATTCCTGTAGAAAAAACTTTCCCTGCTCCCTTGATGATAACCACTCGAACGTCCACATCTTCATCCAATTGTCGCAGGGCGGCATTTAGCTCTTCGGCTAATTGTTTGGTAAAGGTATTGAACTTTTGCGGGCGGTTCAGAGTCAGGATGCCAATTTTATCCTTCTTTTCGATGATGATTGTTTCAAAAGACATAGAAGCCCCCCTTAGCCTATTTTTGAATCAGTTACTGAAATTTTAATTTGGTCTAATTAGGAATCAAATTTTCTTTCATAATCATTTCCGTCATCCATCTGGCGGCTTTGCCGACGACTTCGGGGCAATGGATATCGTGGGCACCGGCATTATGGAATTTTTCATACTCATGAGGGTCAGCCAGATAATAATACCGCCCTAAAATTTTATTTTGGATATCCCGGCAGATGACCGAGCCATATTCCTGAATGAACCTTTCTCTGAATTTCCGTGCAAGCTGGTGTGTTCTGAAACGAATCCCCTCCGGGTCGGTAAAGTTCTTCCGTTCCCTTCCAAGTAATAGACCTAAGATGAGAATGCTTCCCACATAGGCCCCACACCCACTGTCAGCCGCCAAACCAGCTCCTCCTGCCAGGCCAGTGGCTGCTTTAAAAACATCATCATTCCTGATCTCCAAGGTATCTTGGAGTGCGGCAATCACACACTGACCACACCCCCGGTAGGTTTTCTCATATTGTTTGCCCAATGTCTGCGCCTTCTTTGCCAATTTTAGCGTATTTGCTTTTTCCCTTCGTTTTTTTTCTTTCATTCTTTGGGTATCATTCCACTTCGATTCGTTTCTCCCCTCTAACATCGTGTTCCTCCTCTTTTTAGTCAGATTTCTGTCCGTTACTACTCTAAGACAGGCTTTAAATGGTTTTCAATTTGTTAGGCAGAGACTCAGATTTTTGGTTTCACTTAATCCAGTCTTATCTCAAGCTGATTCCTTCAACCATTGAGGTCGTGTTTCTAAAACAGTAAATAGTGAATTACCCCGCAGCTTGCTGCGGGGTAATTCACTCTCTCAACGTAGCGATGAGCCTTTTGGGTTTTAAAAAAAGATCAAGGGCATTGGAAATATTCTTCACGATGATATCCGCATTCTTTATTGCAGCAGCAGATATTCCCTCCTCCCCTAAAACGGCAATCCCAAGGAAGGCTTCTTTCAGGATGAGCTGGTCATTGTTTCCATTGCCAAGGACAACGGTTTTTTCAGGGTGATGCGCCTTCAAAAATTCTAACTTCTTCTCTTTGCTGCCATCTTGGTCTATTTTAATCATTTTGGCATTCATCCCTCGACCTTCTTCATCGGCAGTTCCCTGAGTGTCGGCCGTTAAAATGTAAATGGCAACTTTTTCAGAGAGGAGATTTATTTTCTCCCTGACAGCAAGAGGAATTTCCCCGTCCGTGGCAATCGTTCCATTTAGGTCGAGGATCATATTTTCAATCTCAGTGTTTCCCCATCCGGGGATAACCATTTTGATCATGTCTTCGCCTCTAACCATTGATTATTGAAACAACTCTCCTTTGACTCGATCTTACATCGACGACTTTTCCCATCATCCTACGTTCCTTCACGGATAGCTTTTTCGGGACACTCCTCGATGCAGGTTCCACAATCCACGCAAGTCTCTGCATCCACTACGGCCTTGTCATTTTCAATCTTAATGGCTTCAACCGGACAACCCTCTTCACACGTCGCACACCCCGTACATTTCTCCAGATCAATGATGACTGCCATGTTCCACCTCCATAAAGAATTGTTTTACCGGAACCCAATGCCCTATCTGATTCGTAGTTAGACAAAATTTGAAAAGGGGACGCTGGGTTTATATTGAATTCAGCGCCCCCCATCCCATTTAGGCTGTGAAGATATATCTCGTTCCAGCCGTATTGATGATAAATTGGGCGGGCATCTCCCGCTGGAAAGCGGTCACCGCTTCAAAACCAGTGCAATGCATCGGCACAATGTGCTCAGGTGCAATGGCCTTCATATCTGTAATCGTCCTTTGGATGATCTCCGGTCGGGCGCCGGTGAGATGAAATCCTCCGATCACGGCATGGACCTTTTCAATCCCGGTCATTTTCTGGG
>OGCL01002552.1_pt1 | contig 12429 bp, 11 predicted proteins | sample 1570041 | NCBI WGS metagenome assembly OGCL01 (sample SAMN06266162, study PRJEB24511) | hot springs metagenome | isolation source: Hot spring water | place: South Africa: Limpopo | collected 2015-06-22 | reverse complement strand
GATCGCGCCAGGTGATGGCCGCTTTCAACGCTTTCTGTTTGCCGCCCCAGATTTTGTGTGAGAAATAGCGGCTGCTTTCCTTGCCGCGTCGCACGATGCGCACTTGGTAGCCGAATTGATCGGGCTCCGTGATGTGTTTATGTTTCATAGCGAACTGCTCCAACCTTGCTGTTCAAACGATGTGATTGACCCAGATTCATACCCGCGATGATTGTTGTTATGTTTGACGGGTCCGAATCCGACCAACGAGCCTCCCGTCCGCGTAAAAGTTTCCTGAGAGATTCGTCGCGCGCCATTATGCTTGACCAAATCCACAGAATCAAGCGCCAAATCTACGGCTTTTGCCGTTAGGGAACCACTGCTAACTAAAAATGGGAAATCCCCGCCTCTGCCGGGGAGACAGCAGAAGTTTGACATTCAGAGGAGTCCATCGTGACACGCATGACCGTGAACCGCCAAGTACACGTCAGAGGAGAAGGAGCTGAGAAAGCATTTAGGCGAAATTTTTCGCACATTAGAGGCAGAAAGAGAGCCATATCCTCTTTTATGAACTCCGAAACTTTAATTGGTCGAAATAGGCGATGGTCAGCATAACGCCTTCTATCCGGTTCTTGTCCATCGGCTCGCAGTTGCGCTCCACGCTTCCTCCCCACAATCGGTCACCCTCTTGCAGTTGCGCTTCGCTTTGTTCGCCGTAATCCACTGACGGGAGGACTTTCACCTCCAGGGGTACGCCCGTGCCGGGTGCACAAAAAAATACCTCGGCATGAACCGAGGTATTTTTTCAAGAGGAGATACCGCTTTAGTTTTTATTTTTATTGAAAAAATCTAAGGATTAGTTAGCAGCGAACGGATGGGTCGCGCTTGCTTTTTGTGCAACCACTTCACTCGCCGTCGGCAGGCCTGCTACCGCTCTTTCGAGAGCTTCCTTGGTCGCTTCGTAGTTGTATTGTTGAATTTTCGCGTCGTCGTCTGCCAGCCAGTGGATGAACACGCCTACGGAAATGAATAAATCGTCTGCTTCGTCGGCAGGAATGGTGCCGTTTTCAACACAATCAGCAACTGCCATGGCCACGCCACGTTGCGCCGGGCCAAACATTTGTACGGCTTGCTTGGCGCCTTTGATGGTCACTTTGTTAAACATCACGGTGGCGGGTTTACACATCAAATTCGGGGCGACAACCGCCAACAAGCTGGTGAAGCCGTCTTTATTGTTGGTCAAGCAGTTCGCGAAAGCGGTTTCCGCTGCTGAACCGCGCGGACCAATGATCAAGTCGATGTGTGCGACTTCGTTACCATCGCCCTTCAATGATTCGCCAACGCGCATATTGTTAATTTTTGCCATTTTTGCTCTCCTAATTGAGTAAGGACAAAACTGAATAGTCGTTCAAGACCGCGGTTCATTCCTATGTTGTACCGCGACAGGATTAGTATTCGGTATGCTGAATCAACGCCGCCGCCAACACCGAAGCCACGGACAAATCGGCTGTGGTGCCGGGATTGATGCCAGCGGTTTTGAATTCGCTATCGATTCGATAGAGCCGATCGATCAAAAAATTAGGATGCGCGGCGGCTAGCAACCGGGCATCCAAATCCATCATCGTTTCGGCGATCATACCGTTGAATCGCGTGCCATGCTTGCGCTCGACATGACTATCCGGAAACTTACTCAAAAATCCGGTAAAAACGGCCACCATCGCCCACGCCGGATCATGCCACCGATTCAACTTCTCATTATACCGAAAAACCCCTATCTCAAAAACATCTTTGTAATAAGAAACATATTGTTTTGCAATCAAATCGCGTTCTGCGGCGCCGCGCATCGCCTCGTGAAGATTGACGCGAGCCGGAGCATGTACGTCGTTTTCTTGGCTTGCGCCCAATCCACCAGGGGCCGCTAGACAGATCGCCCGGAACACCCATTCCGCATCCTCGATCGTGGTAGCCGTCAGAATGCGCTGTAACGCGGCACGCCAGTCGATCGCAGAATCCCTCCCCTGCTCTGCCGCCTGCAACAAAGGCGCGCATAATAGGATGATGCCCAAGTTGGTGTTGCAACCCACCGCCGCGCGCGTCGCAGCGACGGCGTGATAGATTTTTGCGCCAAGCGTCAGCTCGGGATCAGTGAGCCACGACGCGCTGGCTTCGGCGCTGCGTCGAAAATCGTCGGCGGTCATGTCGTGTCCAGGCGCATGAACACTGACATTACCCGGTTTGAATGCCAAAACGTCGAGTTCGCAGGCCCAACAGTACAACGCGATGAGTTGCTCTCGCGTCATGCCCATGCCGGCTGGATGACAACATGCCCAGGCTTGGTAGGCAATTCGGCGCGCGTTTTATTGAGATACCGTTCCAACAAATCTGCGACAAGCAAATCGGCCAGTTCTTCAGCACAAACGCTTTGCAAACCTTTCCACGCCGGAATGCTGTTGACTTCGAGAATGACGTAACCGCCATCCCGTGCTTCGAGAATATCGACCCCGGCATAGTCCATATCCAATACTCGCACGGCTGCCAAAGCGAGTTCGTGCAATGTGTGATCGCCCGCTACGGCTTCGCAACGCGCGCCTTGGGCGACATTATTAAGCCAATGTCGTCCCCAACGTCGCATAACACCCACGACACGGTGATGAATCACGAACACACGGAAATCTGAATACGCCTCGCCAGCACAGGGAATGAAGCGCTGTAGGTAATAAATCCCTTGATTCGGCGTCAGCCATAAACCATCTAAACGTTTTTCGAAGCGCCGGATCCCCTCTCCTTGCGACCCGAATAATGGCTTACTGAGCACACTGTGTCCCGCACACCATTCGCTTTCGAGGCACGCCAACGCCGCCGTGCGATCGGCGAAGACCCAAGTCGGCGGTGTCGGCAGACCGGCGCGTCGTAGTAACAACGAAGTCATGGCTTTATCGACGCTGCGTTCGATGGCGTGCGCATCGTTATATACCGGTACACCCCATAATTTCAGCGCGTGCAGGATATCGAGATAAAAAGTGATCTCTTGTAACGAGCCACCGGGAACGCCACGCACGAATGCCGCACGCGGGAATTGCCGTTCGAAACCAGGGATATGGACCGGCAATGCCCCCTCCTCGACCTGCAAGCGGCATTCGGTCAGCGACACAAAGCGGCTCGCCCAAGCTCGACGCGCGAATGCTTCACGCAAACGCTCGCCATGCCAGCCGGGTTGATCGGTGAAAATAGCGATCGCCGGTTCGTTCATGCCTTGCCGAACGACTGATCCAACAAGGTCATGTCCAATTGTCCAGCGTGGAAGCTTTGTCCGGATTCCACAGCGGTGACAATGACTTGCGCCGGACTGAACAACATTGGATCGATTTTGAAAAAGTCGTGATCATAAGCCTTGAAGATTTCGGCGAAAGGTCTGCCGTAATCCTTCGAGGTCGAACTGGGCAGTTGCGCCGAAAGCTGCCGCGCCTCGTCGTCACTGCCCAGTACGTACAAATGCACGCGGCCGCCGAACAGAATGGCGTCGTTGGTACGCCCCATTGCCTTGACGAATTTTGGATGCGGCGGACTCAGCGGCGCGCTGCCACTACCGTCGAGGATGCGTTCTAGCGGAAAATGCAAGGCATGCGCTTTGTGTAGCGCGACTTCCAGCACCCGCGCGACGACTTGTACAGTACCAGCCAAACTGGCGGTCGGGGTAATGATCACGGTCAAATTTTCCGATGTGACTTGGCACGCTTGAGCAATTTTTTCGATGATCGCAAGTGGCGGAATCTGATCGACTTCCATCACGATCGCCGCGTGATCCGCGTGGTCGCGATAGCCGAGTTCGGTGAACAGTGCTTCGACTGGTTCAATCTGTTCATTTTTAATTTTGACCGCCAGCGCGCGCGCCGGCCCCGAACCCAATGCGTAAAATTTTTCGTGGGCTAAACTCCAGCCGGCGTATTGGCTACCTAAACACGCGAGCACCGGATGACTGGTATGGACGTGGACAGTCAACGGCCAATCGGGATAGGCCGCAGCGTGATAGAGATGCACCGTGCCCAAACCACCCAGGCAAATCTCAGCGATAATGCGCCCTGCCTCAAGACCACCCGGCGCGTCGATCCCGGCATCGATGATCGTGCAACCATTGTCTAGTTTTTTTATCGCCACACGGTATTTTTCCGCGTGCTGAATTAAATCTCGGACGCGCGTCTGGCTCAATTGGTTGACGCTCGGGTCATGCATCATGATGGTTCCTCTTTAGTTCATCAAGTTGTAAATAAAGGCCTTCCGTCGCTGGACGTTCCGTTTGAGATGATTCGGCGTGCGTCCCGTGGCGGTAAAACTACACAACGGCGCACAGGGTGGAATGTCATGGCCTGGGGAGGGCTGATCGTTGACCCAAGCGGGCCATTTTGCCGATTGCGGCACGCGGTAAGCGCGATACGTATAGCAAATTTGATAATGCCGCCATCTCCGTCGCGCGCTATCAAGCCAGGGTCTGGGCGTTTCTCCCCAATGCGCGGCCAACCATTGACTGGCTTGACGTGGTTCGTAAGCACACAAACTCGCTGGCGGACGCGGATTGATTTCCAATAACCAGGTGTTTTGGCCATCCCAAAGGAAGTCGATGCCGAACAAACCGCGCAATTGAAACGTCTCGGCCACGTGATGGGCGCGATCCCGCCATTGCATGCGCACGTCCCTAGGCAACTGAACGCGGTTGTCAAGTCCTGTAAAGCGAAATGCTTCGTGTTGCAAGGCTCGATGATACAGCCGATGAAAACCGATGACATGGGTGCGGGTGGTATCGGCGAAGGCCAGCAGGGACAATGCTCGCCCGGCTTGCCAGCGCTGCCAATAGTATTGATCGCGCGCGGGGTCTGCCGCGTGGAGCGCATCCGCCCACACCACCCCTTCCCCACCGCAGCCGCGATACGGTTTCAGCAACCAGCCCTTCGCATGACATGGCGGCGTAAAACGCACTTCCGGGAAATCTATCCCCAAATTTTGCAACTGGTTAAAAAACTTCGGTTTGTCGTGCAGCGCGCGGATGACTTCCGGCGAGCATCCCGTCACGCTGAAACGTTGTGCCAACCAAATCAAGCTTTCTAGATGGTTTTCCAAACCGCTACCGTAAATGACTTGCTTGATCGTCCAGTGCGCCGAGAGGTCAACGACGGCCGCTGTGAGTGATTCCAAATCGAAATCCGCGACGGTGACCACGGCGCGCGCCCATTGCCGGGTATCCTGGTCACCGTATTGATCGATGATCACGGCAGGCCGACCGGCGCGGGCCGCGAGTTCGGCCAGCATACGCCCGGATTGCGCGACGATCAACGGCGCGTCATTCGGCGTGTAGCGTCGCGCCTTGATTGCGCGCACGGCACACCTCGAAACGCAAATGCGGTAACCTACAAAACCGCCGTGTGGCGCGCAATGCCAAGCGTTCCGCTTCGATCTCACTCGCGACGAGACAAAATCCGGTCGGCCCCCAAGACGTTTGGCCCAAGCCTACCGCGCCTTGCTCGGACAGCCAGGTGATGGCATCGGCGACGTCCGTGCTCGTGAACATTCCACCTTGTGCGCTGGCGAAATAATCGCCGACCGCGCGTTGCAAATGCGTGATCGCCGCACCGAACTGAATCATATCGTGTTCCAGCAATGCTGGTAGGCCTTGCATGAACAGGCGATAACACAAATCGGCGGCTTGCTGCGCCGGAAATGCCGGTAATTGTTCGAACGCCCAGCGCTCTTGTTCGCCATGCAGCCCTTGTCCGCGTTCATCGAATACCAAAATGAAACGCCAACTTTCGGGAAAATCCAAACGTGAGATGACGGGCGGGGTGGGGGTGTGTGCGCCGCGTCCGCCATCGACCACCAAACCGCCTTGCTCGAATACCCCGATGCCGATGCCAGAACGCCCACCTCGATCGGTCAACTGCGCGATGTCGCGCACGCTCAAATTCAAGCGGTACAGGGCATTCAATCCAGCGCCGAGCGCCAATGCCAGTTGTGTCCCCGACCCCAGTCCCACGTGTTCCGGAATGATGGTTTCGATCGTGACTGCACAACCTTGTGGAAGTCGCAGCGCGGCACGGAGGCGCGTGAGACAATCGAGCGCTCGCGCCGCGCCCGGTCCGACGACGCGACATTCGTCCGCCGGCATCAACGTCAAGCGCGTTACCATTTCATCGATCGCCACGCCGATACTGCCAAAACGCCGACCCAACGCGCCACTCAGATCAATAAATCCCATATGCAGGCGCGCGGACGCTTCGACATGAACTTGGCGAAGAGAGGATTTCACGTTAATACTCGTTGAGTTCACGCCGCGCGCCGACGGCGCACGGCGGCGGTACGTGGAGGATGGGAGTCAATCATGCACGACGAGGAAGTCCGTAGTCGTCATCACGTTGTCGAGTGGCTCGACGCTGACCGCATCGACACGCGCGGCGGGCGGGCCTTGCCAACACCAATTGACCAATTGGTCCAAGGCGTCACTCTCACCCTGGGCGGCGATCTCGACGCGCCCATCGGCTAGATTGCGCACCGTGCCACGAAGCCCCAACCGTCGCGCGGTATGTTGCGTCGCGGCGCGATAACACACGCCTTGCACCCGACCCGTGATAGTGATTTTGATGACTTTGATCATGTCCTCGATCAAACGAATGGTTCTGTGAAATTTAATAGTCCGCTATAACCTGAACTTTTTTGCAATCTTGAAAGATCAGTGCTGACTAATGGAAACGCTGAATAATTCCAATTACGCTTTATGTACACCACATAAAACAATAAGATATGCGCGCAAAGCAACAAAAACCGATTTATTCAGCGCTTTATAAGGTATCCGGCTCTCTATTGTAGGTTGAATCAGTCTTTGCAGACAATCCGGAATAACGGATTGGAAGGTATCGAATCTCATAATTGGCTCGAATACAAACACTAAGGTGAACAGTATTTATGGGCCGGGCGAATAGCGTCGGCTTGTAGCTGCTGCGGATCGGGCACTTCGACGCAGATACCTTGCCTGACCGAAGCGGCGGGGATGATCGGCTCAGGAGTCTCTCCCATCACGATTTTATCGAAGAGTGAAATTTACCGGCTGCTGCATAATGTTTTCACGGGGCTACGGATCAATTCGGCTGTCACGACTTTCCTGCGGTTTGGTGTGCGGGTATTGTATCGCTTCTCGCGGAGGCAGGCTTTTGCGGCGGCCTCCAGCGGGTTTGTTGTATGATGGCGGGTGATCCAGAATTAACACCTGAACACATGATGGCCCACAATCTCATACGGTTTAATTTTCGCCGCATCCTTCCTACTTACTCGCCGCTACAGGTCGCGGTTTTTTTGCGCGGCTTGGGGGTGATTTACTGCGTCGCTTTCGCATCGTGGGTCGGTCAAGTCGTAGGGCTTTACGGTCGTGACGGCATTCTGCCGGTCGCACCGTTACTACAAGAGCTCGCGCAGCTGCTACCTGGCGAATGTTATTGGCGCTTTCCGACGTTGTTCTGGCTCGATGCATCTGACATGAGTCTCGTGGGCTTGTGTTACGCTGGAGTAGTCGGTGGTTTGTTGCAAGCATGCGGTATCGCGACGCGCATTGTCACGTGCATCAATTACTTGCTGTATTTGTCGCTGGTCAACATCGGCCAAGATTTTACGGCGTTTCAATGGGATTCCTTGTTGCTGGAAAGCGGTTTTCTGGCGATTTTCTTGCCTTATGGTTCGCGCTGGATCATTCTCGCGTATCGTTTACTGATCGGCCGCTTTATGTTAATGGGCGGGATCGTCAAAATCGCCAGTGGTGACGCCACCTGGCAGAATTGGACTGCGCTGAACTATCACTATGAAACCCAACCCCTGCCCTCGCCGCTCGCCTATTACGTCCATCACTTGCCTGAAAGCGTGCATTGGTTCTGTACTGGCGCGGTGTTGTTCATCGAACTCATCGTGCCGTTTTTCATCTTGTTGCCTAGACCATGGCGTTTGTTCGCCGCGCTGAGTTTCCTGGTTTTACAAGCAGCGATTTTGTTGACTGGCAGCTATGCGTTTTTTAACGTGCTGACGATCTGGTTGTGTTTGTTCCTGTTCGACGAACGCGATATTGCGCGCTGTTTGCCAGCGCGTTGGCATATCCCACCCGTATCGCCGCAACGCCCACTGGCTGAAACTCTTGCCGCGGCGTGGTTTTTCTTGACGGTCATGGTATTGACACTCCAAGCCTGGATCGATTGGCGGCACCATTATCCGTTCGAATTCGCGCGTCCTCTGCTGCAAACGGTCGCTGCGTTCAACTGGGTGAATCGTTACGGGCCGTTTGCGGTGATGAGTACCGAGCGTTACGAAGTGATCATTGAAGGGTCGCGCGATGGTGTCTCGTGGCAGGAATATGGCTTTCATTACAAGCCGGACGCCGTAGTTAAACCATTGCGTTGGAATTGGCCACATCAACCGCGTCTCGACTGGCAAATGTGGTTTGTCGCGTTGCCGCGCGTCGGCAGACAGCACGCATGGTTCGAGGCGTTTTTACAAAAACTGCGCGACGGGTCGCCAACGGTCACGCAGCTCCTTGCTGACAACCCATTCACCGATGCGCCGCCGCGCGTTATCCGCGCCCTGCTCTATCGCTATCGTTTCGCAACGCTCGACGAGCGCCGCCGCAGCGGTCACATTTGGCAGAGAACTTTGGTCGGGGAATTATGAACGGCTTTGTGCACGGCATACGCTGGCTGGGTGTCCTGCTGATCGGCATAGGATTCGGATTGAGCAATACCGTCAACGCCGCCGCATGGGCTGATACAGCTCGCCCGTGTATCGCGTTTAGTCCTTATGTCGCGGGTTATCATCCCGATTACGGTCCGCATCCGCCGCATTCACTCATCGAGCGTTTGCTCGACCGCGTCATCGAACAAACGCCGTTCCGCTGTATCATGAGCTATGGTGTATTGAATGGCTTGGATCATGTCGTCGAAGCGGCACGACAGCGTCAACTCGAAGTATTTTTGATTCTCTGGCTCGACGACGATCCGGCAGTCAATACGGCATCAATCGCACAAGGGCTGAAAATTCTGCGTCGCTATCCCGATACCGTCACACGCGTTAGTTGCGGTTCGGAATTGCGCACTCGCCATGGTTCAGACTGGGATCGTGAAATCGTCCGTTGTATTGCAAGCTTAAAGCATCAAGGCATCACCCACCCCATCACCAGCATCGATACCTGGTGGGAGTGGTGCAATCGCGCTTCGCCGTGTCAAGTCAGCACATTGGCCCAACACGTCGATTGGATCGGCATCAACGTGTTCGCATGGTGGGAGAACCACTACACGGGGTTGTTTCCGTGTATTGGTGTGAACGAAGCGGCGGCATTCCATTTAGCGCGTCTCGCGGAGGTACGCGGCATTTATCCGAGAAAACCCGTGCAATTGGTCGAATTCGGCTGGCCACACGGGCCGAACAATACCGCGCCCCGTCATCCGTTAACGGGTCGCGACTGCGATGCAGCCAGTTTTGTGCATCAACGCACGGTGATTACGACAACGCTCGCCGCTTTGCAAAAGCACGGTGAACGCGGCGTAGTGTTTTCGGCTTTCGATGAACCGTGGAAAGCTGAGAAAGAAGGTATTTCTGGCGCATATTGGGGAATTTGTGAAGGTCGAGCGCCGTTTGCGTGTCGCAAAGTCTGGCCTTGATGAGATGAGTTTTCACCCCGCGCGGGCGAAAATCTTGGGTATTGACGTCGGACTTTACTAACCTGAGGCCTTATCCCGAACTCAGGTTAATTATGAACACGTCATCCGCGAACGCAGGAGCTTGAATAACCGCATTGTGTTTCACCCCCATACCTCGACAATCGGATCAATCGTTTGCGGGATTACTCGCTTTAATCCAATTTGCGGATTTTATATTTCCCCGAAAGTATCATGCTTGCCGCCGCGCTGGCTTTTTTCTGTGGCACGTTGAGCCTTATCGCTTGCGCTGAGTTACCGACATTCGGCGTGTGGTTGACATTGGCGGGGATCACGGCGCTGCTGGCAGGCTGGCGGCGGCGTGCGTGGCCCTTGTTTTGGCTGTTGGGTTTTCTGTGGAGCTGCAATGACGCCGATCTGCGTTTGCGTGATCGGCTGTTACCGGTTTACGAAGGCGTGCCGATACAAATCACCGGCGTCATCGCCGCTACGCCCGCGATCCAACCCGAGCTGATTCGTTTCACATTGCGCCCTCTGGCGGCGGATCGTGCCATGCCGTTGCCGCACGCGATACGGTTGAATTGGTATCGACCGAGCCAGACTTTGCAGGCCGGCGAAATCTGGCGCATGACGGTCAAGCTGAAACGACCACATGGGCTGTCGAATCCCGGTGGTTTCGACTACGAGCAATGGTTGTTCGTGCAGCACATCGGCGCGACCGGTTATGTTCGCGCCTCCCCTCCCCCACTACGTCTTGGTGTGCAAAACAGCCCGCTGCAACAAGTCCGCGCGGCGCTGGCTGATGCGTTGGCGCGCAGTGTCACCACGCCGGCAACGGGGGTAATGCAGGCGTTGGCCGTGGGATGGCGCGAGGAGATTTCCCCGACACTGTGGGAAGTGTTTCGCCGTACCGGTACCGTGCACCTCGTGGCGATTTCTGGCTTACATATCGGATTGATCGCCGGTTTGGTCTATGCGCTGAGCTGTCGCGGGTGGGCTTATTGTGGCGGCGCCAATGCTTCGCCACCGCAGCGTGCATTGTGGAGCGCGGGGATCGCGGCGTCGCTGTACGCCCTCCTCGCCGGGATGTCCGTACCCACGCAACGCGCTTGGTGGATGAGCTGCGGTGTATTGCTGGCACTGAGCTTACGGCGCCAGTTCTCGACTCGGCAGGCTTTGGCGCTGGCGCTATTCGGCGTGTTACTGACCGATCCAGCGGTAATCTTGCAGCCCGGCTTTTGTTTGTCGTTCGCGGCGGTCGCGTTGATGGGTTACGTCCTAACGGGGCGTTTGCAAACGCCGCGCGGTTTTCGCAGCGTGATCGCAATCCATATCGTCACGGCGCTAGGTTTGCTGCCGCTACTCGCGCTGTTTTTTCAACAATGGCCGCTGGCCGCGCCGCTGGCGAATGTGTTCGCCGTACCGTGGGTGAGTTTTTTGATCGTGCCCGCCTTGCTCGCCAGCCTGGTGATATATGGGGTCGCGCCGCAGCTCGCCGTGGGGCTGTGGCAGATCCTCGCCAAGCTGGTCGAAGGCTTGATCGTGGTGTTGCAGCAACTCGCGGCTTGGCCATGGGCCGTGTTCACCGTGGCGCCACCTACGCCATTCGCGCTGGTGTGTTCACTGGTCGGCGTGCTATGGCTGTTGGCGCCGCGCGGCTGGCCAGCGCGCTGGCTCGGCGCGGTCTTGCTGTTGCCACTGTTGGTTCCCTCTCATGACGCGCCGCCCCCAGGCGCGTTACGTCTGACCGTTTTGGATGTCGGTCAAGGTTTGGCGGTGCTGGCAGAAACAGCACAACATCGTTTGTTGTTCGATACCGGCGCGCGCTACGCGGAGGATTTCGACATGGGTGGAGCGGTGATTGTGCCGTTTCTGCGCGCGCAAGCCATTACCGGACTCGATATCTTGATCATCAGCCACGGCGACAACGATCACAGCGGTGGCGCGGCAACGGTACTGCGTAACGTACCGGTCGCTCGCGTCTTGACGAGTGCGCCAGAGTGGATTACGTCGCAACGCGCCGACGCCTGCCAAATCGGTCAACGTTGGCAGTGGGACGGCGTGCAATTTTCCATGCTGTCACCCCCGCCGCTGTCGCGTTTCGCCGGCAATAATGCCTCGTGCGTGTTACACATCGCGACGCCTTACGGCAGCGTGCTGTTGACCGGCGATATCGAAGCACCGGTCGAACACTGGCTCGTACAACAGTATCGCGACGACTTACGCGCCGAGGTGCTGGTTGCGCCGCATCATGGCAGTAAAACCTCGTCGAGCTGGACGTTCTTACGCCACGTCCAAGCGCAGACGGTATTAATTCCCTCGGGTTACCGTAACCGTTTCGGCTTTCCGCACGCGGAAGTCGTGGCGCGCTATTGCCATTTGGGCATGACAATCTTCGATACCGCGACCCACGGCGCCATCCGCGTCGATATCGATCGGCGCGGCATACGGACTGAAGCGCACCGCGAAGCGCAGCGGCGCTATTGGCATAGCGAATGAGCGGCTGGGTCAAATGGGTTCGAAACGCGGACCGTCGGCGCGCCAACACAAAACGCTCGCGCCATGACTTTGCCATTCCGCGAGCACGTAACGCTGCTTTTTGACACCGGCGCTTTCCCATTCATGCACGGCGGGACGGTGAGTGTGACCGTGGATCAAGCGATCGACGTCGTAATCGCGCATGACAGCCTCGACGGTCGCCTGATTGACGTCCATGATGGCTTGCGATTTGCGTGCTTTGTGATAACCACTACGCAGTCGATACCACCGTGCAGCG
>OGCL01002549.1_pt1 | contig 12438 bp, 9 predicted proteins | sample 1570041 | NCBI WGS metagenome assembly OGCL01 (sample SAMN06266162, study PRJEB24511) | hot springs metagenome | isolation source: Hot spring water | place: South Africa: Limpopo | collected 2015-06-22 | reverse complement strand
AAGTCCGTGCGGCCTACAGAGCCACGGAACAGGACGTCGCCGACGAAGGCCAGACGGTCGGCCCGGTCGAAGTAGACCACGTGGCCCGGCGTATGGCCGGGGCAGTGGATCACCTCCAGTTCCTGTTCGCCGACGCGCACCCTGTCCCCGTCCGCCAGCCAGCGGTGGGGCTCGAAGGCGCGTGCCGGCGGGAATCCGAACAGGGCCGCCTGCTCCGGGAGTTGTTGCAGCCAGAAGGCATCGGCCGCATGCGGGCCCTCGATCGGTAGGCCGAGCCGCTCCGACAGCTCCAGAGCCGCCCCGACATGGTCCAGGTGGCCGTGGGTGAGGAGGAGCCGTTCCAGCGTCACACCCTCGGCGGCGGCTGCCGCCAGCAGATGGTCGGCATCGCCACCCGGATCGATCAGCGCCGCCCGACCGGTGGCTTCGCACCAGATCAGCGAGCAGTTCTGTTCGAAAGGGGTAACCGGGAGGATGCGGTAACGCATGGGTTCACAGTATGCCGATCGTCATTCAAGACGTCTCGTACTCTGAAACTCCGAACGCAGGCAGTGCCCTGCGGGTCCTGCTGCGGACCGACCTGTGGGTCGGGCTTCAGCCCGACTCCCGATGGTAGGGAGGCGGCCTCACCCTCAGGCGTCCAACTCTTCCGCCCAGATCATGGCCTTGACGTGAGCCAGGTTGACCTCGTCGGGGCTGGCCCCGATCAGTTCGGCCAACTGCGCGATGGCCTCCTGGTCGAAATGCTCGCAGGCCAGCACCAGGCGCAGATACGGGGCGTAGAGACCTTCCCGGTGGGTCAGGGCGGCGACCACCTCGTCCGGCAGGCAAAGCTGGCTCAGGGCCTGATCCATGGGGACATTGAACAGGGCGTCGAGGGTGGAGAGGATGCCGACCAGGAACAGCCCGCCCCGCTCTCGGGCGGGTAGGCGTGATTCGCCCAGGTGCTCCGCGAATCGGGCCCGGATGAGGGCGTTTCTGAGCAGGGCCTGGCCACGGGGGTCGGCCGGCCCCTGAGTGAACAGCAGCAGGGTGAGCCAGCGGTAGAGCTGGTCGTAGCCGAGCAGCATCAAGGCCTGGCCGACCGATTTCACCGGCCCGCGCAGGCCGAAGGCGGGCGAATTGATCAGGCGCAGCAGCTTGTAGGTCAGGCCGGCATCGGTCTTGAAGCGGGCCTCGATCTGGGTGGCTTCGGCCTGGGACATGACCAGATTGAGCAACTCCATGAGGCGTTGCCGGCTGCTATCGATGCGATTGCGGAAGCCCGGCTGCAGACAGGTGAAGTAGTAGCCCTGGAACAGGTCGAACTGCATCTTCCTGCAGGCCTCGTAGGCCTCTTCCGTATCGACGTTGCGGGCGATGAGGCGGGCCTTGCCGGAGCGTCGCAGCGACTGGACCTGCTCGATCAGGCTGGGCACGTCGTGACGGGTGATGTCCAGGCGGATATAGCGGGACTGGCGCAAGCGCTTGGTGATGTCCGGCTGCCGGGGCGGGTCGTCCACGGCCAGGGCGATGCCGCCCTGGGCAACGGCCTCCAGCATGGCCTCGGTGGCATGGACGAGGTCTGCGCCGGTGATGCTCAACACGATCCTGTCCGCGGGCAGCTGAGCAAGCATAGGGTTCATCAGGGTATCCGGCGCCACGGCAAGGAAGGTGAGCCGGTCTCCCAGGGCCTGCTGGTAGGCCATGTCGATGACGCTGGTGAGCAGCATCTCGTCGCGCATCTGCTGCAGGCTCTGAGCGCCAGGCAGGGCGGGTACGGGCACCCGCTCGCGCAGCGCGAGCTCGTAGCCGGCGATGCGATAGTGGCCGTCCAGGATGGGTTGACGGACCAGAAAGCGCTGCAGGTGGGCCGGGATGCCGAGTTCGCCGGCTGCCCCGGCAGGGCGCTGCCGTGCGGCGGCGTCGGGCTTGCTGGCTGCGACGGTCGATGGTGCCAATGGCATCTCCTAGGCCGTGTTCTGCAGCTTGCTCAACAAGGCGTCCACCGCCCGGTCCATCAGCGGCACGCTGTCGATGAGCTGGATCTGACCCTCGCGCAACTTCGCCGCCAGGCCGTGGGCATTGATGGACATGGCCCGCTGACCGAGCCGGTTGGTGAACAGGTAGAGGCCCTTCATCGGGCTGATCCATGCCAGTTTGGCCCGGGCCATGTTGCCGTCGTCCTGGCGGAATTCGATCCAGCTGCCGCGCTTGAGCTGCCGGACCATGACATCGTACTTGTCGCCTTCCGGTTCCCCCCCTGCCAACCAGCTCACGTCGGTCAAGGTGATCTCTTCGGTTTCCCCATGCTGACTGACGATGGGCAGGGCGGCAACCTCCTGCAGCAGCGTCGGCATCACCTCCAAGGCCTCGTTCAGGACGGGCATTTCCTCGAAGTCCTGGGGCTCATGGTGCAGAGGCTGCGGGGGTGCCTCCGCGATGGCACGGGTGGCCGGCTCGGTAGTCGGCTCTGCCGTCAGCCCCTTCATGCCGCTCTTGACCGCCTCGGCATGGCACTTCACCAACGCGGCGAAGAATCTGTCTTGCTCCGCCTGTGCGATCTCCAGGGTCTTGAAGCCGTCCGACAGACGTTTGAGCATGCCCGGCAGACGCTGCACCAGCAGTTTGCGTTCCTCCGCGGTGCTCTTTGGTGCCACGCTCCAGATCAGCTCGGACATGGTCTGGACGGCGCTGCGCCATGCCTCGCTGTCCTCGCCGGATTGGCTGTAGATCAGGGCGAGCAGTGGCCGCCAGGTTGCGTGCAGGAAGTCCTGGATCAGCGCAGGGGCGGGGTGGCCGAACAGCTGGGTATGGATGGTGTCGTAGGCGACGACATCGGCGATCTCGCGCTGCTCCCGTGTGTAGAGGATCTGTGCGCCGCGTGCCGTGGCAGTGTCGATCTGCCGTTTTTCCTCGGCCAGATAGCCCTCGAGGTCTTCCAGGGCGGCATGGAAAACGTCCAGTTTGTCGTCGAAGTCGTTCAGGATGCGCTGGACGATGTCGTCCACCTTGCGGTAGAGCCCGCTTTCATGGCCCTCCTCGGCGTTCCAGCCCATGGAGATCTCGGCCAGCGTGTCCAGCAGCCGGCGGGCGGGATGGACCTTCTGGGCGAAGAAGTTGCGGTCCAGCATGGCCACCTTGAGCACCGGGATCTGCAACCGGCCGATCAGCGCCTTCATCGCATCCGGTACGCGCCGGTCATCCAGGATGTAGTCGAAGATCAGGGCCACGATGTCCAGGGTCATGGCATCCACATGGCCGATGCCCGCGGCGACGCCCGCGTTCTTGATCTCCCGCAGGACGTTGATCTGGCCGTCGCCGAGATGGGCGGCATCCAGGCCCTTCAGGTCCAAGCCCTCGATCTGGCCGCGCTGCAGCTGGGTGAGGGTGTGCACGAAGACGGGCGAGGCGGTGACGCCGCCGCCGGAGGGCAGAATACCCGTGACGCCACCGGCCGACATGGCACCCACGGCCTGGCCGCCGCCGACGGGCCCCGCCTGCACCGGCGTGGCCGCCATCGAGGCGCCTGCCCCGTGTGCGCCTGCCGCGAGGAGTTGCCGCAGGACGGAGAGGAGATCCGGTTGTTGCGTCGTGCCGCCCGCTATGGCTTGTTCGCCGTCACCCGACTCGACCGATCTCGGGGTTTTTTTGAGTCCGACGCGGATGGCGGGCAGGACACCCTTGTCCACCATAAAGCGGTTCAAGGCCTGGTAGACCCCTTTCACCCGTTCGGGCAGGTGTTTGTTCAGCATGGACACGAGCACCAGCCTGATCTTCAGGCCGCAGTCCTGTTCCTTGAAGGCGTCCAGGACGGACTTGCCGATGACCTCGGGGCCCAGGGGGTTGTCCTCGGACGACAGGTCGCGTTGGTTGAGCAACACCCCCATGCGCTGATTCAGCCCGAACAGCTCCTCGCCGCAGGCATTGTGCAGGGCATTGGCCAGATTGCTGACCGCCAGGGTCTCCTCGAGGTCGTCGGGCTCCATGAGACTGAGCTGGGCTGACGGCTGTGACCCTAGACTGCCAGGTAGCATGCCCTTGCGACAGGACTGCTTGTAGGCCTTGAAGAAGGTCTGACGGAAGCCGAACTCGATGGCGGCGGCATGATCACGCAGGAATTCCATGCCCTCGAGATAGAGCATGCTCATCTCGTGATGGTGGGTATGGGCGGCCAACTGGTGGAGTTCCTTGCCCGAACGTTCCATGGCCTTGGCCAGGGTCTCGACGAGACGGTTCGCGGCCAGTTCTCCGCAGTCGTCCAGTACACGGTTGCCCGCCGGTCCGACCGCGCGGCGGGACTGGCTGAATTCCACGACATTCCGCGCTTCCTGCATGGTCTGCCTCCTGCTGTTCAGAGGGTGCACAAAGCGTGGTGGCGGGCCAGGTCGAACGGAGGTCGACACAGCCGATGGGCAGGGCAGACACGGGAGATGGGTGACAGGCGGAGGCGGATGTACGCCGCCGCCCCAGCTTCCTGGCAATCCCGCTGTCATAGGGTGTTACCCCCTTAGACCGGTGATTTTGCGTCCCCGCCTTTCGGCGCGTTTGCCCTTGCAGGTTGCACCAACGCTATGCTTCTGGAGGTGTTATCGGCAGCCCAGGAAAATTACTTTAGGATTTTTTCATTCGGTCCATCGCCGGTGATGGCCGGCATGTAGATGCTTTGATGGGGGGCGGGGTGATCGGACTGTTGCAGCGGGTGAGCGAGGCCAGGGTCACGGTCGACGGCCGAACGGCGGGGGAGATCGGCCCGGGGCTGCTGGTGCTGGTGGGGGTGGAACGCGCAGACGACGAGGCGGTGGCCGATCGGCTGCTGGAGCGCCTGCTGGGTTATCGCGTGTTCGCCGACGAGACCGGCCGGATGAATCGCAGTCTCGAGGACACGGCCGGCGGACTCATGCTGGTGTCGCAGTTCACCCTGGTCGCCGATACGGACAAGGGCAGACGTCCGAGTTTCTCCGCCGCCGCCGACCCGGAAGCCGGTCGGCGGCTGTTCGAGTATCTCCTGCAGCGGGCAAGGGCCAGGCACGCACCCGTGGCGACGGGGGAATTCGGCGCCCACATGCGGGTCGCCCTGATCAACGACGGACCGGTGACCTTCCAGCTCAGGGTCGCGCCGGTCGTCACCGCCATTGCCCCGGCTCAGCCATCCAGGAAGGGATAGTCCGTATAACCCCGCTCGTCGCCGCCGTAGAAGGTGGCGGGGTCCGGGCTGTTGAGGGGGGCATCGCGCCGCAGCCGCTCGACCAGGTCCGGGTTGGCGATGTACAGGGTGCCGAAGGCCACCAGGTCGGCCTCGCCTGCCGCGACGGCGGTCATGGCCGCTGCACGGTCATAGCCGTGGTTGGTCATGTAGATGCCCCGCCACGCACGCCGCAGTTCCGTGAGGTCGAAGGCCGGCCCGGCGGCACCGGGCGCGTCCATCCCCAGCCGGGTGACGTGCAGATAGGCGAGATTCATCGGGTTGAGCAGTTCCACCACGCGGGTGAAGGTCGCCCTGGGGTCGGAGTCCCGCATGTCGTTGAAGGGCTGGATGGGGGACAGGCGCACGCCCACCCGGTGGCTGCCCCAGACGTCGCAGACGGCGTCGAGGACCTCCAGCAGCAGGCGGGCGCGGTTGTCCACGCTGCCACCGTAGGCGTCGGTGCGCCGGTTGCTGCCGTCACGCAGGAATTCGTCCAGCAGATAACCGTTGGCCGCGTGCACCTCCACCCCGTCGAAGCCGGCCGCCAGCGCGTTCTTCGCCGCCACGCGGTACTGCTCGACGATGCCGGGCAGTTCCTCGAGCGCCAGGGCACGGGGGGTGACGAAGGGTTGCATGCCCTCGTAGGTGTATGCCTCCCCAGCGGGTTTCACCGCCGACGGAGCCACGGGCAGCTCACCCTTCGGCTGCAGGGAGGGATGCGAGATACGTCCGACGTGCCAGAGCTGGCAGTAGATATGTCCCCCCTTGGCGTGCACGGCCTGGGTGATGGGCGCCCAGCCGCCCACCTGGGCGCCATTCCAGATTCCCGGCGTGAGCGGGTAGCCCACTGCCTGTGGAGAGATGCAGGTGGCCTCGGTGATGATCAGGCCGGCGCTCGCCCGCTGGCTGTAGTACTCCACCATCAGCGCGGTGGGCACGCCGTCGCGTCGGGCGCGGTTGCGGGTGAGCGGGGCCATGACCAGCCGGTTGGCAAGGGTGGCGGGCCCCAGTTGGAGGCGGGAGAAGAGGTCGGTCATGCGGGCTCCTGGCTGCTTGCGGATGGACGGGCTTGACGGAATCGGTTGCCGTGTCGATTCTACCCACATGACTGCACCAGACGCCCTCGTGTGCATCTCCGGCCATTGCCCGAACTGCCCGGCCGTCCTCAACGCACTGGCGGAGATGGTCAAGGCCGGCAGCCTTGCCGAGCTGCGGGTGGTGAATGTGGAACACCGGCCGGAGACGGCGCGCGGGCTCGGCGTGCGGTCGGTGCCGTGGGTGAGGATCGGCCCCTTCGAGCTCACCGGCCTGCGCAGCCGTGAGGAACTGGAGTCGTGGGCGGCCAGGGTGGGGAGTGAATCGGGCCTGGCCGACTGGTTCCACACCCTGCTCAAGGAGGGCGAGCTGGCGACGGTCCTGGACGCCGTGCGTCAGGCGCCGGAGCGTCTGGCCGCGGTCCTGCCCATCGTCGCCAATCCGCAGGCCAGCCTCAACGTGCGCATCGGCGCCGGTGCTGTGCTGGAGGCGTTTGCCGGGCAGCCTGCGCTGCGGGCGCTGGTGTCGCGGTTGGCCGAGCTGTCCGCGCATGAGGATGCCCGCGTCAGGGCCGATGCCTGTCACTACCTGGGGCTGACCGGCGATCCGGCCGTGCGGCCGCATCTGCAGGCCCGGCTGGAAGACACGGACGCAGCCGTACGGGAGATCGCGACGGAGAGTCTGGCCAGCCTCCCGAACTGAGCCGGGAGGGGGTGGCACAACAGCCGATGTCAGGTTCCGGATGATTACGAGGCTGTTCAGTGAACCAATCGGGCCTTTCAGCGTGCCCTTGTCGAGCGCATGCGAGTGCCGATCGGGAAACGAGGCGGTGACTGGCTCGGGGCATGGCAAATGGATGCGGCGGCTTTGGGTTCATGTCAAGACCGCGCTCGTCGCGCGCAGGGTGGCAAGGACTTCGGCACTGTCGACGACCGTGGTGCCGGCATCGTCCGCTTCCATCGGCATGTGCAGGACCGTCTGCCATGGCCTCGGCTGCGGGCAGAGGCAGGCGTCGCCCACCGGCAGGCAACGGTAGCCCCCTTCGAGGATCAGACCCAGGGCATGCGAGAAATCCACCTCGTCGAGGTAGCCTGCTAGCAGTAGGGCACTGATGCCGCCCGATACCAGGATGCGTTCCAGGTGGATGCGCTGCAGGGTGAGGCAATCTGCCGTGTCCACGACCGGTTCGCCAAGCAGGGGGGGCGGCAGTGCCGGGCGATCGGCTGCGTCCGCTGCCGCAGTGACCGCATCATCCGGACGGTGTTGCATCTCGTCTGCATTCGTGCTGTCGGTCCGCTGTGCCCGGCGCAGATGCACCACCAGCAGCCCGTGCTGCCGGGCCGCGGCGACCAGCGCCTGGATGACCGACAGCGTCCGGCGCCATGCAAGACCCGCCTCCCCCTCACCGTGTTCGGGCGGGTTGAGGTCCATGAGCAGCAGGGCCGTGCTCTCGGGATCGATCCGTATTTCGGTCATCATCTTGGGGGGACGTGCAATCGGGCACGTCCATCAGCGGTAAAAGCAAATCTCGTGCCCTGATCGGTGTGGCGGCCGGGCGCGATGGTAGAGGCAGATGCGGATATGCGGCGGCAGGGCTCGCCCCGTGTTGGGGCGGGCACGGTCCGCCGCACCATGGTGGTGCCATTGCCTTTACGCCAGTCTAGGCCACAATCGGGATATCGCCAGGTCTGCAGGAGGCTCCATGGCACAGCGCAGCCGCATCGTCATCCTCGGCGCCGCCGGGCGGGACTTCCACGACTTCAACGTGGTCTACCGCGACGATCCCGCCACCGAGGTGCTGGCCTTCACCGCCGCGCAGATCGGCGGCATCGCCGGCCGCCGCTATCCCCCCTCCCTGGCCGGACCGCTCTATCCACAGGGCATCCCCATCCTGGAAGAGGACGCGCTGGACACGCTGCTGGCACGCGAGTCCATCGACCAGGTGGTCTTCGCCTACAGCGACGTCCCCCATGCCCACGTCATGCACCTGGCCTCGCGCGCCCTGGCCGGTGGGGCAGATTTCCAGCTGCTGGGGCCGCATCGCACCATGATCCGGGCCGAGCGGCCGGTGATCGCCATCAGCGCCGTGCGCACCGGTTGCGGCAAATCGCAGACCTCCCGCTATCTGTCCGGACAGATCAGGGCCTGGGGGCTGAGGGTGGCCGTGTTGCGTCACCCCATGCCCTACGGGGACCTGGAGCGTCAGGCGGTGCAGCGCTTCGCCGTCCGGGCCGATCTGGACGACGCCTGCTGTACGGTCGAGGAGCGCGAGGAGTACGAGCCCCATCTCGCCTTCGGCAATACGGTGTGGGCGGGGGTGGACTACGGCCGCATTGCCGCCCAGGCCGCACGCGAGGCGGACATCCTGCTCTGGGAGGGGGGCAACAACGATTTTCCCTTCCTCAGGCCCGACCTGCACATCGTGCTCACCGACCCCCTGCGCCCCGGCCACGAGGTGAGCCACCACCCGGGCGAGACCGTGCTGCGCATGGCCGACATCGTGGTGGTGGCCAAGTGCGATGCCGCCGCCACGGCCGACATCCAGCAGGTTTTCGACAATGTGCGGCGCATCAACCCGCGCGCGCCCATCCTCAGGGCCGCATCCCCCATCACGCTGGCCGATGCGGCCGACTTGAGCGGCAGGCGCGTGGTGGTGGTCGAGGATGGACCCAGCCTCACCCACGGCGGCATGGCCTACGGTGCCGGATACGTGGCCGCCTCCCGTGCCGGTGCGCGCATCGTCGACCCCCGTAATCACGCAGCCCCTGCCATGGCGGAGGTCTACCGTCGCTACCCGCATATCGGACCGGTGCTGCCCGCCATGGGCTATTCCGAAGATCAGCTGGCCGACCTCAAGGCCACACTGAACGCCGTGCCCGCCGATCTGGTGCTGGTGGCCACCCCGGCCGATCTGGCGGCCCTGATCCCGATGAACAAGCCGTCCGTCCGGGTCCGCTACGAGTTCGCCGAGCTCGATGCGCCCGGTCTCGCCGATCGCGTGCGGGACTTCCTGTCCGCTCGGGGCATGCTCACCGTTCATGACTGATGACGCCCATGCTCGAGCTGGACAAACCTGAGCTGTTGCGTCAGCAAGCCTGGGTCGGGGGGCGCTGGATCGACGCCGATGGCGGCGCCGTTTTGCCGGTACACAACCCCGCCCGTGGCACCCTGCTGGGCCGGGTGCCCGCCCTGGGGGCTGTGGAGACGCGTCGGGCGATTGTCGCCGCGCATGACGCCTGGCCCGCCTGGCGCGACCGGCTGGCCGGAGAACGCGCCGCGTTGCTGCGCCGCTGGCATGACCTCATGCTCGAACACCGGGAGGACCTCGCCCGCATCCTGACCTCGGAGCAGGGCAAGCCCCTCACCGAGGCGCGCGGCGAGATCGCCTATGCAGCCGGCTTTCTGGCCTGGTATGCCGAGGAGGCGAAGCGCATCCATGGCGAGGTGATCGCCTCCCCCTGGGAAGGGCGGCGTATCCTCACCCTGCGCCAACCCGTCGGTGTGTGCGCGGCCATCACGCCGTGGAACTTCCCCAGCGCCATGCTCACGCGCAAGGCCGGCGCGGCGCTTGCGGCAGGCTGCACGATGGTGGCCAAGCCGGCGTCGGCCACGCCATTCTCCGCCCTCGCCCTGGCGGCCCTGGCCGAGGCGGCCGGTCTGCCGCCCGGCGTGCTCAACATCGTCACCGGACCGGCCGGCGAGATCGGCGCGGAGCTGACCGCCAATCCCCAGGTGCGGCTGCTGTCCTTCACCGGCTCCACCGAGACCGGCAGGCGCCTGATGGCCGCCTGTTCGGGCACGCTCAAGAGGCTCGCCCTTGAGCTGGGCGGGAACGCCCCCTTCATCGTCTTCGACGACGCCGACCTGGAACAGGCGGTGGAAGGGGCGCTCGCCTCGAAGTACCGCAACACCGGCCAGACCTGCGTGTGTGCCAACCGGCTGCTGATCCAGGACGGCGTCTACGATGCCTTCGCCTCGCTTCTGGCCGCCCGCGTCGCCGCGCTCAGGGTGGGCGACGGAATGGAGGAGGGGGTGCAGCAGGGACCGCTCATCAGCGCGGAGGCCGTGGCCAAGGTCGAGGCGCACATCGCCGATGCCGTCAGCCGCGGCGCCCGCGTGCTGACTGGGGGGCATCGCCACGCCATGGGTCGGACCTTCTTCCAGCCCACGGTGCTGGCCGACGTGACGCCGGACATGCGGGTGTGCCGCGAGGAGACCTTCGGACCCGTGGCCCCGCTGCTGCGTTTCCACACCGAGGAAGAGGCCATCCGGCTGGCCAATGCCACCGAATCCGGCCTGGCCGCCTATTTCTACGCCCGCGACCTGGGCCGCGTCTGGCGCGTGGCCGAGGCCCTGGAGTACGGCATGGTCGGGGTCAATGCCGGCGTCATCTCCACCGAGGTCGCGCCCTTCGGCGGAGTCAAGCAGTCCGGCCTGGGGCGAGAAGGGGGACGGGAGGGGATCGAGGAGTACCTGGAGACCAAGTACGTCTGTCTCGGACTCTGATCATCAGTGGCCCTCGCTACAGATCTCGCGCCGGGCCCTGGCGCGTCTTATTGATCCGAAACGAATGAACCAGAAAAAACGCCGCGTTATTCATCCGAAACGCGGGCACATGAAACCCCTCCCCCACGGGGGGAGGGGCAGGGGAGAGGGAAGTCCCTTTGGGGCGGGAAGCCGCTACGCCCTCTCCCGGCTCCGCCACCCTCTCCCCAAGGGGGAGGGTTGGTTGGATCGTTTCGGATCATAAATGGTCCCTCTCCACCAGCCCCTCCCGCCGAGGGGGAGGGGAGCGTCGTGAGTCGGCTGCGCGACTTTCACGGTAACGCACTCTGTACCGTAAACTTGAGACTTGACGGCAATCACAAAAAGTTGATCGGATTAGTCGGACATGTTCTACCAACCAGGAGTCAGCATGAATCACGCGGCAAGCCCGGCCATCGACCCCAAGCAGGTCATGCATTCCATCATCCAGCGCATCGCCACCGGCCCCGAGCTGTCCAAGGACATCGCCCGCGAGGAGGCCTATCTGGGCATGAGGGCCATCCTCGAAGGCCAGATCGACCCCGTGCAGTGCGGTATCTTCTTCATCGCGCTGCGCATGAAGCGGGAGACGGACGATGAGAACAAGGGGGTGCTGGACGCCATCCTGGAGGCGACGCAGCGGGTCACCGCGGAGGTGGATGAGGTGGTTGACATCGCCGATCCCTATGACGGTTACAACCGTTGCCTGCCTGCCGCCCCCTTTCTGCCCGTCCTGCTGGCCGAGCTGGGGGTGCCGGCGGTGAACCATGGCGTCGACAAGGTCGGGCCCAAGTACGGCGTGACCGCCCGCCATGTCCTGCAGGCAGCGGGGGTGAACGTGGACCTCAGCCCCGAAGCCGCCGCCAGGCGGCTTGCCGATCCCACCCTGGGCTGGACCTACATCGATCAGGCCCGCTTCTGTCCCAAGCTGCACGACCTGGTGGCGCTGCGCGGCAAGATCATCAAGCGCCAGGTGCTGACCACCGTCGAGGTGGCCGCGCGCCCCATCGCCGGCCGCAAGCGCACTCACCTCGTCACCGGCTATGTGCACAAGCCCTATCCGCCCGTCTACGCCATGCTGGCGCGGCATGCCGGTTTCGATTCGGCGCTGATCATACGCGGCATCGAGGGGGGGGTGATCCCCAGCCTGCGCCAGCCGGGCAAGTACCATTGGTTCCAGGATCGCGGCGAAGAGGTGGAGGCCGACCTCGATCCCCAGGCCCTGGGCATCGAGCAGAACGTGCGCGCCGTGCCTTTGCCCGAGGGCCTGCCCAAGAGCGAGCGTGCGGGGGACGAGGTGGCCATCATGGTGGACGTGGCGGCCACCGCCCGCGCCGCCGCCGAGGCGGGTCTCGCCGCTCTGGGCGGTGAAAAGGGCGCCACCTACGATTCGCTGGTCATCGGCGCCGCGCTCGTCCTGCATCATCTGGGCCGTGCCGGCAGCCTTAGGGAGGCGGCGGATCGGGCCCGTGTCGCCCTTGATTCAGGGCGGGCCCTGACGAGGGTGAAGTGATGAGCGGGGATTATGTGGCCGTGGCGCGGGAGGACGAACTGGCGCCAGGCCAGATGAAGCGGGTCAAGGTGGGCGGCCGCAAGCTGTTGCTCTGTCGCACCGATGATGGCTGGTATTGCGTGGACGAGTTGTGCAGCCACGAGGACTATTCCCTGTACTTCGGCTGCATCAAGGGCCGGTCGATCAAGTGCTCGCTGCA
>OGCL01002548.1_pt1 | contig 12451 bp, 9 predicted proteins | sample 1570041 | NCBI WGS metagenome assembly OGCL01 (sample SAMN06266162, study PRJEB24511) | hot springs metagenome | isolation source: Hot spring water | place: South Africa: Limpopo | collected 2015-06-22 | reverse complement strand
CAGAAGAGGATGTAAAGCTCTAAAAGTATCCCATAAGGAAAATACCGTATAATAATTAAAGTCTTTTGCCTGGTGGATTTGACCATCTCTTCCTCTGAATTCTCCATTAACATCTGAGAATAAATTCGGTGCAATCAGGGCATGATAAAGAGCTGTATAAAAAATACACATCTCATTTGAATCAGCCCCCAATACTTCAATCTTGGATAATTCCTGGTTCCAGACTTTTTCAGCATTTTTCACCACAGAATCAAAGTCCCAGTTCGGAATCTCTGAATTTAAATTAAGTCGAGCGTTTTCAGCGCTCACAGGCGATAACCCTACCTTAATTATTAAAGGTTCGGCAATATTAAGTTTAAATGAAAAAGCAGCTTTTATATTTTGTCCCTCAATTTTTCTGGATTCTTTTATCTTTTTATCCTTTAGAGTTAGCTCTATAGTTTTGATAGGTTTACTGAAACGCAAACAGAAAAATATATGTTGGTCTTCACTCCAGGCCTTACTGTTTCGGTAGCCAATTACTTCGGTATCACTCACAACTTCTAGCCAGGATTTAAGAACTTCGTCTCTGTGTTCAAGGTCTAATAGAATTTTTGATTCCTTATTATCCTCTGTAAAAGTGTAACGATGAATTCCACATCGGCGGGTAGCTGATAGTTCAGCTTTTACTTTATATTTTTCTAAAAATACTGAATAATAGCCAGCGTAAGCCTTTTCCGAATTGTGATTAAAAGGAGAGGCATAGTGTTCATTTTTCCATTGGGTTTTACCGTTAAACGGGAGCACTAGAATATCTCCATAATCTGATACACCAGTGCCGCTTAAATGAGTATGGCTAAATCCATAAATCTTATTGTCAGAATAATGATAGCCACTGCAGCCATCCCAACCACTTAATCGAGTATCAGGACTAAGTTGAACCATGCCAAATGGTAAGGTAGCTCCTGGAAAAGTGTGTCCATGTCCATCCGTACCGATAAAGGGGTTCACCCAGCGAGCGTAGTTGGGTTTCTCAAATTCACGGCAGGAATCTGCTAATGCTGAGAATAAAAAAAGGAAAGCTAACGTTTTATTAGTTTGCCGGAAATGGTTAAAAAATGTCTTCAATTGTACTGAAAAACGTGGCTATAAATTTACAATTATCTTCGGTGAATTGTTTGCTTTATCAGATATTCAAACCTATTAGGTCTTTTGTGTGTTATGCTTGCATAATAAAAATTCATATTTTTGAACGTTTAATTAAATAGTCCATAAAAAATGAATACAGAAATTAAAGAAAAAACTACGCTAAAAGGTGGGGAATGGCTTATCCGGGGGTCGTTGCCACAAGATGTATTTATTCCGGAGGAATTTGATGAGGAGCAACTCCTTATAAGCCGCACCTGCGAAGATTTTATTCGAAACGAGGTATGGCCGATGCTGGACAGATTAGATAGCATGCAGGAGCCCGATTTAATGCCTGCGCTATTAAGGAAAGCTGGTGAACTAGGTCTACTCGGTCTATCTGTGCCAGAAGAATATGGGGGATTTGGCAAACATTTTCTTACTGATATGTTGTTCACAGAAAAGATTGGCCCTTCTCATTCCTTCGCGGTCGGAATCAGCGCCCACGTCGGAATTGGGACGCTTCCTATTATTTTGTATGGGAATGATTCCCAGAAATCTCAATATCTCCCAAAGTTAGCAACTGGAGAGTGGTTGGCTTGCTACTGTCTGACCGAACCCACTGCGGGGAGTGACGCAAACAGCGGTAAAGCTCGTGCTACCCTCACCCCAGACGGCAAACATTATATCTTAAATGGACAGAAAATTTGGATTACCAACTCGGGCTTCGCCGAAATATTTATCGTATTTGCCAAGATAGATGACGATGAAAATCATTCTGCATTCATAGTAGAAAAATCATTTGGTGGGATTCGCCTTGGCGCAGAGGAAAAGAAAATGGGAATTAAAGGCAGTAGCACCAGGCAAGTATTTTTTGAAGATTGTCCCGTGCCTGTAGAAAACCTTTTGAGTGAAAGAGGAAATGGTTTTAAAATTGCCGTTAATATTCTCAATATTGGTCGCATAAAATTGGCAGGTGCCGCTATGGGTGGTTCCAAAGAAGCTATTCACAATGCGGTGCGATATGCTAATGAGCGTCAGCAGTTTGGTCGTCCTATTAGTAAGTATGGAGCAATTAAACAGAAGATTAGCGAAATGTGTATCCGGACTTTTGCATCGGAATCGGCCACTTATCGGGCTACGCAAAACATAGAAGCTAAAATTGCCGAGCTGATTGAACAAGGAGTTGATCCTGCTACGGCCAAACTTAAAGGTGTAGAGGAGTACGCCATCGAGTGTGCAATTTTAAAAGTTTACGGCAGCGAATCCTTAGGGTATGTTGTGGACGAAGGTGTTCAAATTTATGGAGGTATGGGATATAGTGCCGAAATGCCGATGGACCGAGCTTACCGGGATGCCAGAATCAACAGAATATTTGAAGGAACAAATGAAATCAATCGTATGCTAACGGTTGACATGATTCTACGCCGAGCTATGAAAGGAACTTTGGATCTTATGGGTCCGGCGATGGCTATCCCCAATGAGCTTATGGAAATCCCCGAACCTTTGGAATCTGATGGATCAGTATTCTTTTTCGAAAAGGAATATCTTAAGAAATTTAAAAAAGCAATTCTTCTTGTTGCGGGCAGTGCAGTTCAAAAACTCATGCAAAGCCTGGCCAAAGAGCAAGAAATTCTGTTAGATGTAGCTGACATGCTCATTGAAACCTATGTGGCAGAAAGTACTTTGCTTCGCGTGGAAAAAATGTTGGGTAAAGGGTTAATTTCCACTGATGATGCACGTGTGGACGTGGTACGGGTTTTATTTAATGATATTGCCGATCGGATTTGGCAAAAGGGTAAAAATGCCATTTATAGCTTTGCAGAGGGAGATGAGCTTCGTTTATTGCTGATGGGTCTTAAAAGGTTTACAAAGACAGAAGGACTTAACGTAAAGGAGGCTCGACGTCGCATCGCAACCCGCGCTATTGAAGCCAATGCCTATCCGTTCTAAAATTTCCATAGGTTGAGTAACTACCCTAGCCTGTGAATTTTCACGGGCTTTTTTGTTTACAACTTGATAATAAGCCAAGATATAAATGTAAAAGAAAAACCCTCTGCCGCCGACAGAGGGTTAAAGATTTTAAGAATCAGCGTATATTCAGTGAATTAATATTACTTAAAGTCTAACAATTCAACCTCAAAAATTAATGTAGCGCCTGGCTTAATATTGGAACCAGGAGGAGGATTATCCCCATAAGCCAAATCAGCCGGAATATAGAGCTTATACTTACTTCCTTTATTCATCAATTGAAGACCTTCTGTCCACCCTTTAATTACCTGATCTAACCTGAATTCAACTGGTTTCCCCGGCTTGGATGCATCGAATTCAGTCCCATCAATCAACATACCTTTATAATTTACTTTAACTGTGTTTGTGGCGCTAGGTTTTGGGCCACTTCCTTCTTTAAGAATTTCGTATTGCAATCCACTAGGTGTTTGTTTCACTTCTTTACGTTGCCGATTATTGGTCAGAAATTCTTCTCCTTTTGCTCTTTCAGGGGCCGATTCTTTGGCCATTTGCTCCTGGAATTCCTTCATACGATCTTCCTGATATTCCTGGAGCACTTTAGCTACTTCTTCTTCAGTAAGAAGATAATTGGCATTATCTATTCCGTTTCGGATACCTTCAAAAAGATATTCGAAATCTACTTTAATATTATTATTCCTCAAACTGGAACCTATATCTTTACCGATGGCATAACTCAGTTTTTGTTCTTTGTTTTCGGGTTTTGCTTTCGGCTTGGATTCCTTTTGTCCTTGACCTCCAGAACATGCGTATAGGGTAAAAATACTTAAAAAAAGAGCAACTGATGTTTTCATTATTTATTAATTGGCCGCCAAATATAGTGATTCTTTAGCATTATCTGCCTTCACCTTTAAAAATTGTTTGCATCGTATGGATTATTATTCGAATGTCCAGAACTAGGCTCATATTTTCCAGGTACAATATATCATACCGCATACGTTGAATCATCTCGTGGACAGAACCTGCATATCCAAACATCACCATTCCCCAGGATGTGATTCCTGGCCTTACTAGATGGAGGAATCTATAGTGTGGAGCTATTTTTTCAATCTGTTGAATATAGTGCTCTCTCTCAGGCCTAGGACCCACAATAGACATGTCGCCCTTGAGAACATTGATAAACTGAGGTAATTCGTCGAGCCTGTACTTTCGTAAAATGCGCCCCACTTTTGTAATTCTTGGGTCATTATCCTGACTGAGTGCAGGTCCATTCAGCTCAGCATCGGGAGTCATAGTGCGAAATTTGATTATTTTAAACTTTCTGCGATAACGACCTACACGTTCTTGAGTGAAGAAAATGGGATAGCCGTCGGTTCTCACAGCTAGTGCAATTATTAAAAATAATGGACTAAGCAGTAATAAAAGCATTATAGAAAATATCACGTCCCCCCATCTTTTTAAGACTTTTTGCCAATGTGGCATTGGAACGGGTACCATATTCACCAATAAAGCTCCGAACAATGCCGATTGGCGAAGCGTTCCAGTCAGTAATTCCCCGTTTTCTGGGATTAATCGAAATTTAATAGGATAACCGTAAATATTTTTCAAATAAAGGTCAGGCTGGATATTTGAGGCAATTATGATCTCTTCGACATTGTGGGATAATATAATTTGCGATGCTTCTTCCCACATTCCCAGCCAAGGAATTTCTTGCGTTGATGGTTGATTTTTCGGATCGAAATATCCAATTATCAATTGTCCTTCTCTATGTCCCGGCTCCTCGAGTTTATCTTTCCATTCTCTTGCTAAAGATCCATCCATGAATAAAACAGTTTTAAACCCGGTTTTTCCTTTCTGAATTAGAAAGTGAAGCCAACTTAAAATAATTAACCTTCCGGTGGAGCTTAGCACAATCCAGGATGTGCCGTACAATGCCAGATGGATGTAATACCAGCTGTAATCGGGCACCACATCGTCCAGAAACAATACTAAAAAAATGAATATTGAACCCAGAATACCCAAAGAGAGATTGATTCCTAAAGCCTGGAGTCTGGAAGTTCGGATAGGATCTTCATAAAGACCGGCAATGTGAAAAAGCATCACCCATCCTAGTGTAGTGAGAATCAATCCCATCCAAAAATTCAAATCTGGATGAACGGGCACGGGGACGCCAAGGAGAAGTGATTCAGCTCCTAATTTTCGGGAGAAATAAAGTAATGTCCAGCTTAAAATGGCTGCCAAAGCATCAAGGATTAGCAGAATTCTTCGGAAAAAGCCGGCTGAGTATTTCATAAAATACCCGCAAACCTAACAATTTGGAGTTCAAGTCGATCTATTCATAACTCTAGGAATTAATTTTGAACTGATGTGGTTATGGATTTTAAAAAAAGCTTTCGTGTTTTTACTATCGGCAATAGCGCTCATTTTAATGGCATTTTTTCTTCTGGGAGAAGCTCCTGAGGAAAATGATCTTCAGGCTGCCCTGACCGGGAAGTCTATACCGTCTAACCCTCAGGCACGCCGAACCATAGTGAGACAATGGAGACAAATTCACGGATTTGAAAAACCCGTTTTTATTTTTTCCTTAAAGCCAGCCTGCGTTTTACCAGCTTTCGACTCTATTCCAATTTATTCTGAACGTCAGGCTGTTACATCATGGGCTAGAAAAACTGGTGGGGGCAAGGAAGCATTATCATTTTACCAGAAATTGGTTGAATTAGAGAATTTATTACATAATGAATTTAATAAAAAAGATACGATTAGCCTAGAACTAAAAAACCTAACAGCAAAAATTCTTTCGACCTCTGATTTTGAATTATTAAAAGTAGAAATGAATTCATTAAAAAGAAATTGCGCTCTTGATACCCAATTGAATGCTTCTAAATGTAAAGATTCCTTACTTATCGCTTGGTACAATTTAATAAATAACCATTTTCCGTTTCGGAACCTAATTCCTGTCTTAAGGTGGCATCCAGATTGCCGATTCTTACAATGGTTTTGGGGCTCATGTGATTCGCCGGGACTTTTGAGGGGAAACTTAGGAATTTCCTTAAAAGATAATAGAAAAGTAAATGTAATATTATTTCCAAGATTTCGCTTGACTTTGTTATTAAGCGTTCTGGCTATTGTAATCATTTTTTTAACTGGATATCCTGCAGGTCTTTTGATTCTTTCGGCACCACTTTTTTGGAAAAAAATTATCACAACTATTATATATTTTTTTTATTCAATTCCCACTTTTTGGATGGCGAGTTTATTATTGATTCTATTGGGAGGAGGCGGTTTGCTGGACATTTTCCCCTCCTTTGGAATGGGAGAAAATCAAAATAATTTGCATTTCTGGGAAATAATTATCACCAAGATTCACCATTTGACATTGCCTTTGTTTTGTTTTTCATATGGTGGTTTTTGTTTTATGGCTACTTTAACACGTGAATTGGCGGAAAGTGAATACCAAAATTTTTGGATCTTAGCAGTACGTGCTAAAGGCATCTCCCATTTGCGTTTGATGTTAAAACATGTTTCTCCTGTTATATTATTAAGTATCATCACGACGCTTGGTCAAATCTTTCCGACCTTAATGGCAGGAGCGGTTCTTATCGAGACCATTTTTAGTTTACCTGGTCTTGGTGAATTAACATTCCAAAGTGTACTATCGGGAAATTATCCTGTTTTGATGGGCATTTTACTTTTGAGTATTGCTGTGACTTTTATTTCCTTTCTGATTAGTGACGTACTATGCTCAATTATTAGTCCTAATTTCAGAGAAGACTTGATTTTTTATACCCGATTATGATGAAGTTAGAATTTTTGTGTAAAAATTCCTTGGTTTGGATCTGGTTTGTAATTATACTTTTTGCATTAACAGCGCCGTTTTTGGCTTCCTCTTTACCAAATATTGTTATTTTAGATAAGTCAGTAGAATTTCCTTCATTTTATGAATTTGCAGCACGCTTTAAGGTTGTTACATATCCGGTTGAAAAAAGAAATCCAGAATATTGGTTGGAACAGGACGTAAAATTTATAATATGGCCGCCCATTCCCTATAGTCCTCATCAAGTAAATCTTGATGAAGCAATGCAAGCTCCTACATTTTGGCGAAGCCATTCGAAAACAGGAAACTTCCATATTCTAGGAACAGATTTGCTGGGTAGGGATGTTTTGTCTTATCTGTTACATGGGACTACTACTGCTTTATTATTATCATTTTTGTCTGTGGTTTTAGGTTTTGTATTAGGTACTTTATTAGGAGTTACAGCGGGTTACTTTGGAAATGATAAAATCACCATCAAGCGGGGGAGCCTAGTAACATTGCCGATTTGGTTCGCTATGGCATGGTTCTACGGGTTCCAGGTTCAATGGAGTGACTTACTTCAACCCTTGTATGTCTGTGGATTAAATATATGGAATAATCTAGTTATAAATAATTTTATTTTTTGTTTTGTGTTTTTTAGTGGCCTTTTCCTTTCTGAAGTAATCTTTAGGCGAATCCTATATTTTAAACATCAAGTTCGCTTGCCTATTGACTTTTTAGTCATGCGATTAATTGAAATCTTCAGTTCTATTCCTAAAATTTTATTGATTTTAGCATTGTCTGTAGTTCTATTACCAAGTATTATGAATCTCGTCGTAATTTTCGTCATTATTTCCTGGCCATCCATTGCCCGATTATGGAGAACAGGCGTAATTCATGCTAAAGGTACTAATTATGTTCAGGCAGGCGAAGCATTAGGGATTTCTCAAACAAGAATTCTTTTTCGGCATATTCTCCCGAACACAATTCAGCCGATCTTGATTTCACTCTCATTTGCCACTGCAGGCGTTATTTTGGCTGAATCTTCATTAGCATTTTTGGGATTAGGTATGCCGTCAGAGATAGTAAGCTGGGGTCGTCTTCTTAATCAGGCCAGGCAGATGCCTGAAGCTTGGTGGTTAGTTCTTTTTCCTGGTATTTGTATTACAGGATTGATTGGGTTAGCCTATCAGACTGGTCGCATGGTAAAAAAGTATTTTTGAACCGTTTTTGATTTTGAGTTTAATTCTTGCATGCTTGTCTGGCGCAGTTAATGCCGTCGATAGCTGCGGAAATTATGCCTCCGGCATATCCAGACCCTTCGCCACAGGGGAATAAACCCTCAATTTCTGGATGTTGGAGGCTCAATTTGTTTCTAGGGATTCGAAGTGGTGCAGAAGTTCGGGTTTCAGGCGCTACAAGAAGGGCTTCTGAACTTGCAAAGCCTGGCATTCTTTTTTCAGCCATTCTGAGTCCCCATTTGAGTTTTTCACACACATCAAATGGAAATAATTCATTTAAATTAACTGAGGTGATCCCAGGTAAATATGAGCAAGATGGAAGGCTTGAGCTTAATGTGTTGCTCAAAAAATCGGAAGCTCTTTGAGCTGGAGCGAGTTGGCGATTACCAGCCATTTTGCAAGCTTTCTGTTCGATCTTTTGTCTGTACTTCAGTCCGGCAAGAGGATGCCAGATGTCATGAACCAGTGTTTTCCAGTCGTCTATCTTCACCTCTGTTACAAATCCTGCGTTGGCTAATAAATTGTTGCGCCGCGAGGGGGACCATCCGTTTGTCACCACTTCACCTGGATGTGTAGCGCAAGGTGCAATAATACCCCCAGGACACATACAAAATGAATAAACGCCTTGTTCTTTAACTTGAAAACTGATATTGTAATAGGCTGGGGGAAGGTAGTCTGGTCGATGTATACATTTGTATTGCCATTGATCTACCAACGGCTGGGGATGTTCAATGCGAAAACCAATGGCATAGGGTTTGTGTTCTAGTGAAAAACCTGCTTCAAACATCAATTCATAAACATCAGATGCAGAGTGCCCAGTAGCCAGAATTGCTTTGTCAGTCTTGAAAATTCCGGTTGAAGTTATTAATGTATTAAGCCGCCCATTTCGAACTTCCAGACCAGTAAGGTGTGTATCGAAGATTACATGGCCTCCACAGCTGGTAATAAATTTTCTAATTTGTTCAATGATTCCCGGCAGTTTATTTGTGCCAATGTGTGGGCGCGATTCATATAAAATGTTGTTTGGAGCGCCAAATGCAACAAACATTTTTAAACAATAGCTCACATCTCCTCTTTTAGTGGATCGGGTATATAATTTTCCATCGCTGAATGTGCCTGCTCCTCCTTCTCCGAAGCAATAGTTTGAGTGGGGGTTGACTGTATGCTCCCTCGTAAGCCTAGCTATATCTCTTCGTCTTCTTCGCACATCTTTCCCCCTTCCCAGAATAATGGGTTTATAGCCTAATCGGATACATTCCAGGGCGGCAAATAATCCGGCAGGTCCGCTTCCAATTATAAAAATCTCCTTTGAAGATAAAACATTTCTGAAAAATGGGGTTAGTGATTCGTGAGGTTGACTTTGGTGCACACTCCCCTTTACGACCCAAGCGATTTCCTTGGTTCTTGCATCTAGAGATTTTTTTTCAATTTGGATATATTCCTCATTTAAATTGAGTTTCTTCTTGATCAACTTAGATAAGTCTTCATCATTACTCAATTGCCAGGCCGGAATTCGCAATTCAAAATTCATTCTTTTTCGCACTGAAATTAAGGTAGAAATTAATTACCTCTTAATGTATTATCCAAAAAATGTTTGACATTCTTAGGTGGGCTCTCTTCCATCCTTGCAATTTCAATATTGTCTTTTAGTATAATCAATAAAGGAATTTTCTGAACTTTAATATCAGTCGGGCATTGGGAACAAATTTTATCCCTATCCACGCAAAATGTTTCTAGATTATTAAATCCTTTTAAATTATCAAAATATTCCAGAATCTCAGGAACGTACTGATGACTGTCCTCACACCAGGTTCCCAATACGAGCAAAGCCTTGTAACGATTGAAGTCCTTATTATACTGAACAGAAGAATCAGGAATAATCGGGAACAATGGTTTCTTAAACCACTCATTATAAGGTGACTCTTTAAGGAATTGAGAATTAATCCGGCCAATGTAAATCGACGGACTTTGGGCATTTAATCTCAAATTAAGGAGATTCGAAAAGAAAACAATATTTAAAATTGTAATTTTGTATTTCATTCACTATTATGCAATTTTCGAATTGATGAGGTATTGGAGAATATTAGTTTTATTGACTTTTAGTTTGGTATCTTGTAAAAGGTCCAAAGATGAAGAAAAATCATTATTTATCCTTAAAATTAATTTTCTAGCCGGAAGTCAACCACTTAGCTATTCATCCAATTTTCCATTTGGAAGTGGTTTTGTGCGATTTGTTCAAGCCCGGTTCTATGTCGCAGTCCCTTCTCTCGTTACATCCCAAAATGATACTGTTGCATTCCCCGATACTTACGCCATTTTGGACAGTGAAAATAACCTATTGATCGTTGGAGAAGTGCCGGCCCGACAATACAAAACTTTAATGTTTGGACTAGGCGTTGACCGGGATCGTAATACTCAATTTGGATCGAAAGCCATTCCCGCTACGGAATATCCTATGGACCATCCATTAAGCGCTTCGCATGGATTGTATTGGGGTTGGAATCCTGGGTATATTTTCGGGCAGTTTGATGGTCGTTATGACACCAATGGTAATCAGGTATTTACCGATCCAACGGATATATTGTTCAGTTATCATCCAGGTACAGATAAATTATACAGAACCATAATTCGGCCCACCGAAGTAAAGGCACATGGCCAGAAATTTACTTTAACGTTGAATTTTAATCTTTTGAAATGTTTAGAAGCCGTTGACATCTTAACACACCCGCACTCTCATCCAGTTTCCTCATCTGATCCAGAATTCCCAGCGGCAAAAGCCTTTGTGGATGCTTATGAAGAGGCCTTTTCACAGGTTACGGTTGAATAATTTTTAAGGATGTACAGAATTGCCTTCCTCTTTTTCGTGGCATTATCCTTTAGTTTTTCTTGTAGATTCAGTAGGGAGCCAAGTCTAAACCAAAAAATATTACTGGGCGAACAATTATTTTATTCACCCATTCTTGGTGATGATGAAGATATTTCTTGTGCGAGCTGTCATAAGGCTGAGTGGGCTTTTGGAGATAACGTACCAACATCACAGGGGGCAAAAGGTTATTCCACGATTCGGAATTCACCGGGACTTTTTAACTTAACGCGTCGGGCTCCTTACTTATCAGAAGGAGGCGTCAATACCTTGGAAGAGGTTATTATTGCTCCTTTACATGATACGTTGGAAATGGCTTCTAACATTGGTCGGGTGGTAAGGCGCATGTGGCAGGACACCACATGGCTCAGGCGCTGGTTTGAAAACTGGGATTCATTACCTTCCCCCGCTACTATAACTCGCTCCCTCGCCTCATATTTACGAACCTTGAAAAGTGAGAGTAGTCGGGCAGACCGTTATTACAGAGGTAATAATCAAGCACTCAATGTAGCTGAAATACGAGGTGCTCTTGTTTTTGCCAGTGAAAAATCAGGTTGTACGAAATGTCATTTCGGACCTGATCTAACAGATAATCTTTTTCATAATGTGGGAGTCAATGTATCAGGCAAGGACCAGGGTCGTTATCGTCTGACATTTAAGAATGAAGATAAGGGAAAATTTAAAACACCGACACTCAGAAATTTACGGTTCACAGCACCGTACATGCATGATGGAAGCTTAACGACTTTAGAATCAGTTTTAGATCATTATATGCATGAAGGACATCCATTTTCTGAGAACGATGAAATTCAGAAACCAATCTACTTAACCAAATCCCAAAAGTCAGATTTAATTTCTTTCTTAATGGCTATGAGCGATAGTGATTTTGTGGAGCATTATGTGAGGCGTGAAAAAGAGCTTTTGACTTGGAGTTCGATAAAAAACAGAAATTAAGTTGTTGCCTATCACTTTTTAGAAATCACTGCTTGGGAAGCTGAGAAAATGAACTCTCGTAATTTTCTTATTTTAAATTAAGATATGTATTTTAATTCTTGGTGTTTTGAAAATTGATTATTTTTTGTTATAATTTTGAAGTAAAACAAGCAGCTATGAAATCAAATATTTTCAAAATATCTTTTACTTCATTGATTGGCATCCTGTTATTATCAAATTTTGAATCTTTCGGTCAATCATCAGCTTTTACTCTCAAAGAAGGGATGAAACTTCACTTTAAAATAAACACACAAACTGATTTTACGATAGATTTAATTGAACTGTCGGATCAAGTGAAATTGACCTGGAGTAAAAGTGGTGAAAAAGGTTTTGATATTATCCTATTGCCTGAAGCCATGGAATCAGCCAGAAAAGTTTTAAATTATATCTATATACCGGGTTCCTCGCCTAAAAAATATAATGATGCAACGGCAATTTTTATCAGTAGAGGCCTTTACAAGGAAATTCTCAAAGGTGAAAAAGTTAAAT
>OGCL01002546.1_pt1 | contig 12478 bp, 10 predicted proteins | sample 1570041 | NCBI WGS metagenome assembly OGCL01 (sample SAMN06266162, study PRJEB24511) | hot springs metagenome | isolation source: Hot spring water | place: South Africa: Limpopo | collected 2015-06-22 | reverse complement strand
CATCATGGCCATTGAATGGGAGGAGAAGGTTCGAGAGATCGCTGAAATGGCAGGGCTACTGCCCAGACCACAACTCTCATAACTAAAGAGTTATGAGTTCGGGGTTCAGAGTTCGGAGTTGAAATATGACATAAAGACATAAAGCTCCGAATTTCCTGCCTGGAGCGGACAGGCGAACAAATCACTTTGAACTGAAAAGGTGAAAGCATGGAGAAAGTTCGGGAACAAGCCATTTTAAATGCTGGTTTTGCTGAAGCCATTAAGAGCGAGACGGGCGAGAATGTCTTTCTTTGCTATCAGTGTCAAAAATGTTCCTCGGGTTGTCCGGTGGCAGCCCATTTTGATCTTGCTCCCAATCAATTGATGCGGGCGATTCAATTGGGTCAAAAGGAAATGGTCCTCAACTCAAAGACGATTTGGCTCTGCGCCATGTGCGAGACCTGTGCGACCCGCTGCCCCCATGACATCAACATCACCAAGATTATGGATGCCTTAAAGATCATGGCCCAGAAGGAAGGCATCAAGTCCAAAGTTCCAGCGGTTTCTTTCTTTTATGAAGCTGGCATGAGAGGGATCAAGTGGTTTGGGAGGATGTATGAAGCTGGACTGATGGGAGAGATCTACCTTCGCCAGATGATGTCAGGACAGCTCAACTATCAGCAGGTATGGAAGAACGATATGCCCCTTGCCATAAAGATGTTTAAAGCAGGGAAGCTGAAAATCCTCCCAACTTTCGGGAAGCCGAAGGTGAAGGGCAGGGTGGCAGAAAAGAAAGATGGCATTGCCTATTTTCCTGGGTGCAGTCTCCATGGGACCTCAAAGGAGTATGATCTTTCGACCCGGGCCGTGTTCCGTGTGCTCGGAATCTCTCTCCACGAACCGAAGGGATGGGGATGTTGCGGTACAACTCCAGCCCATTCGACAGACCATTTTCTATCGACATTGCTTCCCATGAAGAATATCGTTTTGATCCAGGAAGAAGGTCTGAATCACATCACAACCCCCTGTCCATCCTGCTTCCTCAGGATGCGCGTGGCCGCTAAAGATACCCGTGAGAATCAAAGTCTGAGAGAGAGACTTGCTCAGGAGATCCCTAATCTCTCATTGAATGGAATAAAGATTGATCATCTCTTAAGCACAGTGACGGAGAAGATCGGTTATTCCCGGATTGCCTCCAAGGTGGGTCAACCTCTTAAGGGTTTTAAGGTCGTCTGTTATTATGGATGCATCATCACCCGGCCGCCAAAGATCACAGAGGTGAAGGATTATGAATATCCAACCGGTATGGAGAAACTGATGGAGGTTCTCGGAGTCACTGCGCTCAATTGGTCCTATAAGACACGATGTTGCGGCGTTTCGCTCGGGATTTCTCAGCTTCCCGTTGCCCTTGAGTTAAGCAGAAAGATTCTTAAGAATGCCAAAGGAGTCGGAGCGGAGGCGATCGTGGTGGCATGCCCACTATGCCATGTCAATCTGGACGCCCGGCAAAAACAGATCGAAGAAGAGTTTAAGGAGAGTTTTAACATCCCCATTTTCTACTTCACCCAGCTCATGGGTCTGGCTTTCGGATTAAAGGTCGAGGCCCTTGGTCTCGACAAACACTTCGTTGATCCTACCGCCATTCTCAAAAAGATCGAAGGCGTATCTTAAAAAAATAGTTGCTCCTTCGATTAAAATTTAGTAATCTATCTTCTTAGGAAGCTCCAAGTAACCGTTCCGTTGGAAAGTCGAGGACTTTTTTTCGGGATCAACCTTAAGCCTGGGATTCGATTCGATGAGTTCTGCTGAGAGCAGAGATTATTTAGATCTGAAAGCCATCATTGCTATCCTCATCCTCACACTCCTGTGGGGAATGAATTATGCGGCAATTAAATTTTCGAATCAAGGAGTCTCTCCGGTTTTTGCCTCAGCCCTGCGTTCCCTTATTGCTTCGATCTGTGGTGCGATCTACTGCCTTAGAAAGGGAGAGAGATTGTTCCACACGGATATTCGGCTGTTCCACGGTGGGATCGTTGGCCTTTTATTCGGACTTGAATTTGCCTGCATCTATTTCGGGATGCTCTATACAGATTCTGCCCGTTCCGTGGTCTTCGTCTATTTGAGCCCTTTTGTCGTGGCGGTGGGTGCCCATTTCTTTCTTCGAGGGGATAGGTTGACCGTACTGAAGACGCTGGGTTTGGTCATTGCTTTTATGGGAATCTTTTCTGTCTTTTATGGAAAGCCGAAGACCGCCAAACCCAATATGATTCTCGGTGATATTCTGGAGATTATTGCTGGAATTCTCTGGGGGGCGACCACCCTTTACATCAAGCGATTCATGGCCGAGAAAGTTGAGCCGATCCATACCTTTCTCTATCAGCTCTTTTTCTCCATTCCCATTCTATTCGCAGTGAGTCTCATTCTTGAGCCAACCTGGGTCTATCAGATCAACACCTCTATCGTTGCTTCACTTTTTTATCAATCGGTGATCGTCGCCTTTATCAGCTATTTTGTCTGGTTCAAATTGATCCACCAATATTCCGTCAGTCGGCTCAGCGCGTTCACGTTCTTCACGCCAATTTTTGGTGTCCTCTCCGGCATTTTTTTTCTTAGCGAGGAATTCACATTTTCCCTTATGGTGGGCCTTCCTATGGTTTCAGTAGGAATCTTTTTGGTGAACTGGAAGAAAAAGACGGGGATTCAATAGGTGAGTTTCTCATCGTATCATCTCATCTCACGTCTCATTGGTATCCATTAAAGTTATCTTGGCTCTCTCGCTTCATACAATCAAGGAAGGATTTCAATTTGTTGGCCCATTTCTGCGCTTCGAACAGATCGATTTCGCCGGACTTTACTAACCTTGCCAAATGGGCTTCCATGGCGATCATGTTCTCATCGGACGTTTCCCTGGTTTTGGTCTGAAGCTGAGAATAGATCTGCTCAATCTTGCCGGTGCGAATTAGATTGGCACAGGCGTAGTTATTATTCATTATTTCCATAGCCACAACCCGGCCCACGCCATTTTTTCGAGGTATTAACTTTTGACTGATAATATACCGCAGTCCAAGAGAGAGCTGATTACGCAATTCGCTATGCCTGCCTTCGGGGAAATAATCCAAGATGCGGGTGACCGTTCCAGTGGCGTCCCGTGTATGGAGTGTTGAAAAGACAAGGTGGCCGGTCTCGGCAGCCATAAGGGTCATAGCGATTGTATCGGGGTCGCGCATCTCACCGACAAATATAACGTTGGGGTCTTCCCGCAACATATCTCGCAGACCATCGGCAAAACTTTTGACATCCCTGCCGAGTTCCCGCTGCGAAATAATAGAATTTTTCTGTTGGAAGATATATTCTATTGGGTCCTCGATGGTAATGATTCGGCAGGACCTGATTTGGGAGATTCGGTCAATGAGCGAGGCGATGGTCGTGCTCTTGCCAGCGCCAGCAATTCCCGTCACAAGCACCAGGCCGCTCTTGCGCTCAATGATATCCTTCCAGACATTATTCGGAAAACCGATTTTTTCAACCGGAGGTATATCCAATGCAAGGGCCCTGATAGCCGCACAAATACCATCATTTTCTTTAAAAACATTTATACGAAACTGCAGATTGCCAAGGCGATAGGAGCAGTCAACGCTATGTTGGGTTTCGAGTTTTTCGAGATTTTCATCCGTCAAAAGCGGATATATGAGCTTTTTGGCCTGCTCATCTGTTATGGGGCTACCTTTGAGTTTTTGCAATTCGCCGCTCACTCGATAAGCAGGTGGCGTACCCACTTTGATATGAAGATCTGACACAATAAGAGCACCCTGCTCTTCGAAATATTGGAGCATATCGAGCATGCTTAGCTTTTTGGCATCTTGGGTCTCATACACCCTGGCATCGATATCATAGCCTTTTGTCATCATGCCTCCAGCTACCCAGAGAAATGTGATAACTGTTATCTATATTGAGCGATTCTTTTTAAAAACCGCTTTGGTTCCGGGCATCCGTTAGCGATTTTAATCACTCAAAGGGCGATGGGTAACGTAAGGCTTTAGCCTTCCTTGCCTGCCGCAAACAGATATTAGAAACAACCCTAAAAGGTTGCTCGATAATAGAATTTAAGAAAATCGCCCAATTTAAATATTATTATACCTTAAATCGTCCCTTTATAGCAAAAACAAAATGAGGGATATATTTTGTTTTGAAGGCGGTTTTTGAGCAGACCATTCCTTGTATTTCCTTGTATTAAAGTTTGGGTTACCGATTATTTTCGCATCAGGTGGGTGACGGCTTTCTCTAAGCCGTCGAGGGTGAGCTCGAACATGGGAAAGATTTCCTGAATATGAAAGATCGTCCTTGTATAAGGCCATTCCAGAGAGGGGACTGGGTTGAGCCAGACCGAATGGGGAAAGGTTTTGGCAATGAACTGGAGCCTCATATAACTTGGCTTTCCTGATCTCTCACCAACATAGATTGAGCCATCTGTTGACATCAACTCATAAGGTGCCATACTCGCATCTCCAACAATGATGAATCTTGTCTCCGGATCGAGGCGAACCAGCTCTTCCACAGGAAAAGGCTTTGAGCGTCTCTGAGGATCCTCCCAGAGATGGTCATAAATGGTATTGTGGAAGTAGAAAGTTTTAAGGTCTTTGAATTGTGACCGTGCATAGTTGAAGAGGGTCTGGACGAGCTCGACATAAGGATCCATGGACCAACCGCCATTGTCAATGGCCAGAATCACTTTGAGACGGTCTCTCAGACTTTGATCGAAGATGATCTCGATCTCTCCTGCGTTTTTCATCGTCTCATAGATCGTCTTTTCGATATTGACCTTATCTCTGGGACCATGGGGGACCATGTTTCTTAAGCGTTTGAGGGCTTCTCCCATCTGGGATTCGGTAAGGGGGCCTTCCTGGGAGTAATCTCGATATCTTCGCTCCATCGCCACCTTAACGGCCGACTTGTTTCTCGAAACCCCTCCGACTCTCATTCCCCCAGGATGATAGCCAGAATGTCCAACCGGAGAGGTGCCTCCTGTTCCGATCCATTTGCTTCCACCGTGATGAGCTTCGGTCTGCTCCTTGAGACGGTCGAGAAAATATTGGATGAGCTCCTCGGGCGTGAGTTTACTCAATTCTTCCTCCTTTATGCCGAGGATATCCGCTAATTCTTTAGGATTTTTCAACCATTCGTCAAGAAGAGCCCTTGCCACCTCAGAGAGCTCAAACATATCGGGTTCCTTTAACTCAACGCCCTGAAAGCGATGGGCAAAGACCTGGTCGTAAAGATCGAAGTATCGCTCGCTCTTTACAATAATTGAACGGGCGGCCGTATAGAAGTCGTCCACAGAATTGACCAGCCCCATATTCAAGGCCTTTTGGAGCCTTAAAAATGAGGTCGGGGAGACCGGGATGCCAACTTTTTTAAGTAAATAGAAGAAATCCACAAACATATGTGTTTTATTTCGTTGGGCGGTATCGGCAACGAGGCCCGTATCGTTGATTAAAGGCCACGTTCATCCTCTTTTAATCCTTTTTCCGTAAGCGTTACCGAATTACGAAACTGGCCTCTTTACCCTAACCTTTACCTGCTCCGTTTCATTAGACTCTGAATCTCGCCACTGCATTCTGAGCCACGGTATAATCGGGGCTCTTCTTAAAGAGCACACCCAGATAGGGGACTTCTCCTTTGACCAGGTCTTTCACACGAAAATCGGGATCTGACCTCAGGGCTCGGATCCAGTTGATCAATTCTCTTGTTGCCGGTTTCTTCTCAATCCCCTTAATCTCCCTGAGACGATAAAATGTTCTCACCGCACTATCTAAGAGTTCTTTGTCAATTTCTGGAAAATGAACCCCAACAATCCTTCTCATCATATCTGGTTCTGGAAAGGCGATATGATGGAAGTTGCATCGCCCCAGAAATGGGTCGGAAAGGTCTTTTTTCGCATTCGATGTGATGATAATCACCGGACGGTGTTTTGCCCTTATGGTTTTGTCGATTTCGATGATATCGAACTCCATCTGATCGAGCACATCGAGCATATCATCTTGGAAGTCAGTATCAGCCTTGTCAATCTCATCGATTAAAAGGACCACCCTCTCATCGGAAGTAAAAGCCTGCCCGATCTTGCCCATTCGAATATATTCTTCAATATTACTGACATCTCTTTTAGAATCTCCAAAACGACTGTCGTTGAGCCTCGTGAGCGTATCATATTGATAGAGGGCATCGATGAGCTTCATACTCGATTTGACATTGAGAACGATCAACTTCATACGGAGGGCTTCGGCAATCGCATGGGCCAACATGGTCTTCCCAGTCCCAGGTTCTCCTTTGAGCAGGAGGGGCATTTCGAGGGCCATCGAAATATTCACGATCTTAGCCAGCTCTTCATCGAGCACATACTTTGAGGCACCTGTAAACTTTCTGTTTTTTATCGCGTCGTTCATCTTTTCTGCTCCTTCTGGAAATCCAATCTTGTGAAAAAATTTACTATTTATATTAACCACTCTTGCTCCCCGTTTCAACCCTGGCAAGGATTTCCTTGCGTAAGGGATTGAAATCTGGTTAAATTTCTATTTATGTCGCAGATTAATAATCACCGTCAATGGTGGATAACACTCAATATCTCCATTGGCGTCTATATGTCCACGCTCGATGCCAGTATTGTGAACATCTCCCTTCCAACAATCGTTCAGTCTTTGAATACCAATTTGAAGACAGTGGCTTGGGTTGTAATGGCTTATCTAATCATCATCACCGGATGCCTGCTTCTCATGGGAAGGTTGGCTGACCTTTACGGTCAAGGGAAGATTTTTCTCCTCGGTTTTTTCGCTTTTACATTAGGTTCAGCCCTCTGTGGCTTTTCTCCATCCATCCTTTTTTTGATTGGTTCGAGGATGATCCAGGGTTTTGGGGCATCTGCCTTGATGGCCATTGGTCCAGCGATCATCACCAACGCCTTTCCCGAGAGAGAACGAGGACGGGCCTTGGGTATGCTTGGTTCGGTCGTTTCCTTGGGATTCATTACTGGCCCCTTGATTGGAGGGTTTTTAGTTGAACATTTTGGATGGCGATCGATCTTTCTACTTAATCTTCCTATTGGAGCCATTGGGCTCTTTCTCTCTTCGAAGATTTTGAAAGGGGATCGAAAAGTAGCTAAGGCGCAGCTCGATCTTCGCGGAACCCTTCTTTTCTTCCTCTTTGTGACGACATTTCTCCTTTTTCTGAACCGGGTAGGTTGGGAATCCACTCCCTTCTTCTGGGGGTGGTTATTTTTCGCTGCAATCTTTCTGTCCCTGTTCATTCTGTCCGAACGCCATTCCACTACCCCCCTGATTGACCTTGCAATCTTTAGAAAGAGGCTTTTCGTTTCTTCGCTTGGAGCGAGTCTTCTCTCCTTCTGGATCAATGGGGCTCATAATTTTGTCATCCCTTTCTTTCTTCAAATGATTCTTGGATACTCTCCTTCCCAGACAGGAATGTTGATCTTTCCTGTAGCACTGACGATAATGGTGATGGCGCCCATTGGAGGAAGGGTATCAGATTGGGCAGGAGTGAGAATTCCTGCGACCATTGGTTTAATCATCACCATTCTCACGGTCTTTTCATTCATTTTTATCAAGAGAGATGGAAGCGATGTTGAGATTCTATGGAGACAGGTGATCCTTGGTATTGGAATCGGGTTCTTCAATCCGGCCAATAATAGTGCTATTATAGGATCGCTTCCGAAATCGGATGTAGGGGTAGCCTCCAGTTTTTTAGCCCTTGCCAGAAATTTGGGCATAGTGATGGGAGTCGCTTTTGCGGAAATGATCATCGCCCTGAGAATTCCTGTGACTTTATCTGGGGAAAGAGGACCGACGATTGAGTCCATTCAGGATGTCTGGCGGATGGTTATGATTGTTGGATTCATTGCTATTTTCCTCTCATGGAGAAGGGGAGGAAGGGAGGTGTGATGATGAGAAAAGCGGCGAGAAGAAACGGAGCTGATTCGTGGGAGATGAACAGAAGAGATTTACTAAAGCTCATGGGCGCTGGAGCGCTCTTGGCAATGGTTCCCGGGGATGGCTTTGGAGGAAGTCTTCCAGAGTTTTCCCCTTCCAAAGGGGAGGGATTGATCTTTGTTGTTGGAGATGGGATGCCCTTGGGAGTTATCAAAGCCATGCATCACCTCCGAGCGAGAATTCACGGAGACTCGGGATCGTTGTTTTATTCAAAGATGAGAGATGTTCATTCCGTTGTTGGCTACATGTCCACTGAAAGTCTTTCCAGTATTGTAACCGACTCAGCACCCGCATCGGTTGCCTGGTCAACCGGATCAAAGACGATCAATCGGGTTTTAGCCTCTCTTCCTGATGGAAGACCGCTTAAGACCATTATGGAACTTCTTAAAGCGGAAGGCTATGGCTGTGGCCTGGTGACCACGACCCGGGTAACCCATGCCACACCTGCGGCATGGGTATCGCATCAGTTGCAGAGGGATGAAGAGGAAGCGATAGCCTCAGATTACCTGAAGTTCAAACCGGATGTTCTGCTTGGTGGTGGAAGCGGATTTTTTGAGCCATCGAGAAGAAAAGACGGTAATGACATGTTTAAAGCCTTCTCTGACGAAGGGTATGAAGTGGTCAGGGAGAAAGCAAGCCTTCTCAAACCTGAAATCGGGTCTTCTTCAAAACCTCTTTTAGGCATCTTTAGCTCATCGCATATGAGCTATTATTTAGATCGGCTCAATCAGGCTGAGCTTGGAAAGAAGGAACCCACCCTTCCTGAAATGACGATGATGGCTTTGCAAAAACTTTCGAGAAATCCGAAGGGATTTATTCTGCAGGTGGAGGCTGGCCGGATCGACCATGCCAACCATTCCAATGATGCGTGGACGGCCATTCTCGATACCTATGAGCTCGATTTGACCCTGGCTGCAATTGATGCCTATCTGAAGATCAATCCGAAGACCCTTGTCATTATCACTTCGGATCACGGAACCTCATGTTTTGGTATTAATGGGACCGGTCCTGAATACAATGATGCCACCGAAGCTCTGAAGAAATATCAGCCCATCAAAGGTTCCTTTGAAATAATTCGGAAACGAATAAAAAGGGAGAGCAGCGAGGGAGAGATTAGAGACATCTTTGAACACTTCACCACTTTCAAGATTTCGAGAGAGGAGGCGTCCATGATCCAGGCCGCGATGCAGCCCGATTATAAACCTTTTCATGGTGACTACTTAATCCAACCCGATGCGGTGATGGGGATGATCTTGGCCCATAGTCTCTATCCAAAAGTAAGGGGTGTAAATGTGGAGGGCTCACCTTTGCTGAGGAGAGGGAATGTAGGATTTACCTCCACCAACCATACCGGCGAGGACCAGGTCCTACTCTCGTATGGACATAAGGCAAAAGATCTTGGATTAGGGCGGCAGGTGGACAACACCTATCTGTTTACGGCAATGTGTGAGTTCTTCGGGGTTCGATATAAAAACCCGACGATGACCGAAGAGGAGGCAAGACCCTTCATCAAAACTGCATCTTTGGAGGAGTGGAAGAGACATATGGAGTTGCATATCGCATAAACTTTCCCTCACTCTCCTTCTAACGCCCCCATCCATCTTCTCTCTTAAGGTGAGATGGGGAAAAGGGGGAGTTATAATGGGGAGCGAATCAAGGTTAAAGGAGAAAAAAAGAGGGATATCCACCCGAATAAGATTTTACAAAAGGCTTAAGTTTTAGGTATAATGCGAGCAACCATTATGTACACAGAAGTTTGTTGTTATCGAAACTTGTAATGGAGCTTATTTGTTGACCTTTCATAAAACCAAAGGAGACATCCTGTGAGGCGTTCGGATGGAAGAAAGCCAGAGGCATTAAGGCCATTAAAGATTATCAGAAATTATCTGAAGCATCCTGAGGGGTCTGTCTTTATTGAAATGGGCGATACGAAGGTGATTTGTTCAGCCAGTGTCGAAGAGAGGGTGCCCCCTTTTTTGAGAAATACAGGTAAGGGATGGGTAACGGCAGAATATTCGATGCTTCCACGCTCCACCAACACTCGTACGCCAAGGGAGACTGGAAGGGGAAGTGGCCGCACTTTTGAGATTCAGAGATTGATCGGCCGTTCGCTTCGGTCGGTCACCGATCTCAGTGGATTTGGAGAGAGGACGATCTGGATCGATTGCGATGTGATTCAGGCAGATGGAGGGACACGAACGGCCTCCATCACTGGAGCCTATGTGGCGTTGGTAGATGCCTTTCGAAAGATGGTGGAGAAAGGGATGATTCAGAAGATACCCATCGATGATTCAGTTGCAGCAGTGAGCGTAGGGAAGGTGGCGGGAAAGATTCTGCTCGATTTAAATTATGAGGAGGACTCTAAGGCTGAGGTTGACATGAATGTCGTGATGACTGGATCCGGAGCGTTTGTGGAGGTTCAGGGAACTGCGGAGAATGCTGTCTTCTCAAAAGAGGAGATGGACGCATTGATTCGGGTGGCGCAGAAAGGCATAAAGAAACTTACGGCATTTCAAAAGAAATCTCTTGAAGGAGAAGGATGATTACAAAAAGGGGAGTAGAGGTTGTTTTGGCGACCCAGAATAGGGGTAAGTTAAGGGAGATTCGGAGTGTACTGAAAGGATTTGGGTTTCATATTCGCGGGCTTTCGGATTTTAAGAATCTTCCTGAAGTGGAGGAGGATGGAGACAGTTTTATTGAAAACGGATTAAAAAAAGCCCGCTTCTATAGTCAGCTTCTTGGAAAATTAACCATTGCAGATGACTCCGGGTTGGTAGTGGATGCTTTGGGAGGAGCGCCTGGAATCTATTCAGCACGTTATGCAGGCCCCAAGGCATCGGATCAGGAAAATCGGAAGAAACTTCTTAAGGCATTGGATGGCATTCCAATCTCAAAGAGGGGAGCTTCGTTTAAGTGTGCGATTGCAATGGTATCGCCGGATGGGTGGGAGTTGGTCACTGAGGGGTCGTGCAGAGGAAGAATCGGATTTAAAGAAATCGGGAGAAATGGATTTGGATATGATCCGATCTTCATCATTCCTCGTTATGGAAAGACCATGGCCCAACTTAGCCTTGAGGAGAAAAACAGAGTGAGTCATCGAGGCAAAGCCTTAAGGAAATTGAGAAGACTTCTAAAGAATTTCGGTAACACTTTAGCGTTTTGAAAAATCTTTCATAAAATCCCTCCCGACCTCCTTTTGCCATAGGGAGGAGAAATACTTCCCCTTTTGAAAAAGGAGGATTGAGAGGGATTTGTGGTTTTACGATATTTTGTCATCCCTCTTTTTCAAAGTGCTAAAGTAATAAGAAGTTTGCAGGCTAAAAACCTTTGGATTTTTTTGAATGATGTGTTAAAAAACTAAGGGCGCTCGTTGTTTATTCATTTGGACATTGGTAAATTGGTTATTATTTGGTTCCGCGCTTTGCGGGATTGGAATTTGATGATTGGAAATTGATTTCGATGTCGGGGCGTAGCGCAGCCTGGTTAGCGCGCCTGCCTTGGGAGCAGGAGGTCGGCCGTTCAAATCGGCTCGCCCCGACCATAATTTTCCCCAACTTCATATAATTATAAGGAAGAATTTTTAACTATTATATACTCCAGCCATTGATTCCATCTTGTTTCCATAAGCAGTAGTAAACTCCAATAATCCTTAAAGAATTTCTGTCGTCCTCCACCTGTTTTCCTGTATCGATTAACCCATTGTTTCATCGTCTCATCCGTAGCCTTGGATACCTAATTCTTACCGGCGATCTAATCGGCTTCCCTTTCTGTTTAATGGCCAGGGCAGGTGTCTTTCAAAACCATCTTGGAGTAACTCGCTACCAATTTTTACTTGATTTTCAACTATATTTCATTCATAATTTTTTTATTATTTGGATATGGGATTTCCCTAAAATAGAGGTGAAAGTTATGAATAAACGGATTTTGGTTGTTGACGATGAAGAGATGATTCGGAAAATCCTAAAAATTAATCTCAACAGACAGGGATATGAGGTTGTAGAGGCAGAAGATGGAGTAAAGGCATTGGAACGAATCGGGAAGGAGAAAATCGACCTGATCATCTGTGATATCAATATGCCTAACAAAGATGGCTGGGAAGTTGTAAAAGAAGTGAAGGGCAATCCCGAAACGAGTAATATTCCGATAATCCTTCTTACAGCCAGAACCGAAGATGCCGATATGTTTAAGGGTTATGAATTGGGAGCAAATTACTACATACCAAAACCTTTTACTCAAGACCAGCTCCTTTACGGCATCAAGTTGATGTTTGATGAAGTAAACTGGGGTTAACAGGGGGGTTTCTTTTATAAATGTTCTTTTTTTAAAAGGTTATTCCATCTAATAAAAAAACCCTTTACACCTGCCCGATTAAATCTTATAATTTCCCTTGATAAAAATTAAGAGAAGTCATCTATTTAGCTGTCTGGCGCCTGTAGCTCAGATGGATAGAGCTACGGACTTCTAATCCGTGGGTCGGGGGTTCGAATCCCTCCAGGCGCGCC
>OGCL01002544.1_pt1 | contig 12483 bp, 5 predicted proteins | sample 1570041 | NCBI WGS metagenome assembly OGCL01 (sample SAMN06266162, study PRJEB24511) | hot springs metagenome | isolation source: Hot spring water | place: South Africa: Limpopo | collected 2015-06-22 | reverse complement strand
TGCATCGGCTTGACCTGCTCCTGGAAGGCCTTCATCGAGGCCCAGATGCGGCCGTTCAGCTCGCTCTGCGCGGCCAGCTCGCCGAGCACCAGCTCCGACTGCTCCTGCATGGCGTCCAGCACTTCGTCGGGGAAGCGCTTGAGCTCCACACCCTGCTGCTTGAGCTGATCGAGCGCCAGTGCGTTGTTGTAGACGTAGTCATCCATCATGTCGCGGCTGGCGGCACGGGTCGCCTCGGTGAGGATGGCCTGCAGGTCCTCGGGCAGGGTATCGAGCGCCTTCTGGTTGACCAGCAGTTCCAGCACCGCCTGCGGCTCCTGCCAGCCCGGGTAGTAGTAGTACTTCGCGGCCTTGTGCAGGCCGAAGGCCAGGTCGTTGTACGGGCTGACCCAGTCGGTGGCGTCGATGGCACCGGTCTGCAGCGCGGTGAACACCTCGCCGCCAGGCAGGTTCACGGTGGTCGCGCCGAGACGCGCCAGCACTTCGCCGCCCAGGCCCGGCATGCGGATCTTCAGGCCGCGCAGGTCGCCCAGCGAATTGATCTCCTTGTTGTACCAGCCGCCCATCTGCATGCCGGTGTTGCCGACCACCATGGGCTTCACGCCGAACGGGGCATAGGCCTCGTCCCAGAATTTCTGGCCTTCGCCCTTGCTCAGCCAGGCGTTCATCTCGATGGCCGACAGACCGAACGGCACGGAGGTGAAGAATTGCGCGGTGGGCACCTTGCCCTTCCAGTAATAGGCAGCGCCATGGCCCAGTTCGGCGGTGCCGCGGGAGACGGCATCGAACACTTCCAGCGCCGGCACCAGTTCGCCGGCGGCGTAGACCTTGATGGTCAGGCGGCCGTCGCTCATCACCTTGACGCGCTCGGCCAGGCGTTCGGCGGCGGTGCCCAGCCCCGGGTAGTTCTTCGGCCAGGCGGTGACCATCTTCCAGGTGTAGGTCTTGGCGGGTTCGCTGGCGGCCTGCTGGCCTGTGGTTTCGACTTTCTTGTCATCGTTGCAACCGGCGAGGCCGAGGGTGGCAAGCAAGGCAGCGGCAGCACCGAACAGATGGCGGCGTTTCATGGGTCGGTATCCTTGGAAGATTCTTCTTATAGGAATGACTGGTTGGTATGACGGGTTGACGTTAGCGTCAACCTCACAGGGCTTCAAGTTTTGCGTAGCTGAGCATCAGCCATTTGCTGCCCTCGTCCTCGAAATTCACCTGCACCCGAGCCTGGGCGCCGGAGCCTTCGAAGTTGAGGATGGTGCCTTCGCCGAACAGCGAATGGCGCACGCGCTGGCCGAGGTTGAACGGTGTTTCCGGCACGCCGGCGCCGTCGAACAGCGACGAGCCGCTCATGCTCTTGCCGCTGAACGAGCGCGTCACCGTGTTGCTCAGCCGCACTTCCTGCACCAGCGCCGGTGGAATTTCGCGGACGAAGCGCGAGACCTTGTTGTAGGTCTCGCTGCCGTACAGCCGGCGTGTTTCGGCGTAGGTGATCACCAGCTGCTGCATGGCGCGGGTGATGCCCACGTAAGCCAGGCGGCGTTCCTCTTCCAGACGGCCGGACTCCTCCAGGCTCATCTTGTGCGGGAACAGGCCTTCTTCCATGCCGACCAGGAACACCAGCGGAAACTCCAGACCCTTGGCGCTGTGCAGGGTCATCAGCTGCACGCTGTCCTCGTGGTCGCCGGCCTGTTGTTCGCCGGCCTCCAGCGAGGCGTGGTCGAGGAAGGCGGCCAGGGGCGACTGAATGTCGTCTTCCTCTTCGCTGTAACTGTCGAAGGCGCGGGCGGCGGATACCAGTTCCTCGAGGTTTTCCACTCGCGCCTGGGCCTTCTCGCCCTTCTCGTCGCGGTGGTAGGCCAGCAGCCCGGATTCCTCGATGACCAGTTGCGCCATGCTGTGCAGCGGCAGTTTCTCGACCTTCAGCGCCAGGGTGTCGACCAGTTCGACGAAGCCGTTCAGCGCGCTGGCGGCGCGCCCGGAAACCGCCTTGGTGCCGACTGCCTGATGCAGCGCAGCCCACATCGACAGGCCCTGTTCACGGGCCAGCTGACGCAGGCATTCGACGGTCTTCTCGCCGATGCCGCGGGCCGGCACGTTGATCACCCGCTCCAGCGCCGCGTCGTTGTCGCGGGTCTGGATCAGGCGCAAGTAGGCCATGGCGTTCTTGATCTCGGCGCGCTCGAAGAAGCGCTGGCCGCCGTAGATGCGGTAGGGGATCTTCTCGCGCAGCAGCGCCTCTTCCAGTACCCGCGACTGGGCGTTGGAGCGGTAGAGGATGGCGATCTCGCTGCGGCTCATGCCGTCGCGGATGGCTTTCTCGATGCTCTCGACCACGTAACGCGCTTCGTCGTGCTCGTTGAAGGCGGCGTACAGGCTGATCGGCTCGCCCTCGCAGCCGGAGGTCCAGAGTTCCTTGCCGAGGCGACCCTGGTTGTTGGCGATCAGCGCGTTGGCGGCCTTGAGGATGCAGGCGGTGGAGCGGTAGTTCTGTTCCAGGCGGATGGTTTCGGCATCCGGGAAGTCGGCGCTGAACTGGTGCAGGTTCTCGATGCGCGCGCCGCGCCAGCCGTAGATCGACTGGTCGTCGTCGCCGACCACCATCAGGCTCTCGCCACCCTTGGCCAGCAGCCGCAGCCAGGCGTACTGGACGGCGTTGGTGTCCTGGAACTCATCCACCAGCACATGGCGGAAGCGCCGCTGGTAGTGCTCGAGCAGGCCGGGGTGGTCGCGCCACAGGTCCAGCGCACGCAGCAGCAGCTCGGAGAAGTCGATGACGCCAGCGCGGGCGCAGGCCGCTTCATAGGCTTCGTAGATCTTCAGCTGTGTGGCGAGGAACAGATCACCGCCGGGCTGGATGTTGCGTGGGCGCAGGCCTTCGTCCTTCTGCGCGTTGATCCACCACTGCGCCTGGCGCGCCGGCCAGCGCTGCTCGTCGAGGCCGAGCTCGCGGATCACCCGCTTGACCAGGCGCTGCTGGTCGTCGGAGTCGAGAATCTGGAAATTCTCCGCCAGCTTCGCCTCGCGCCAGTGAGCACGCAGCAGGCGGTGGGCCAGGCCGTGGAAGGTGCCGACCCACATGCCCTGCGGGTTGACGTGCAGCAGCTGCTCGATACGCTGGCGCATCTCCGCGGCGGCCTTGTTGGTAAAGGTCACCGACAGGATCGAGTGCAATGATGCGCGCTCGACCTGGTGCAGCCAGGCGATGCGGTGCACCAGTACACGGGTCTTGCCCGAGCCGGCGCCGGCCAGCACCAGTTGCCGGCCCAGCGGCGCGGCCACGGCCTGGCGCTGGGCATCGTTGAGGGAATTCAGGAGAAGGGAGAGATCGTCATGCATCGCGGCATTCTATTGGAAATGCCCGCGCTGCGCTCGCCCTGTGGTCCGTTCGGGCGCGGCATTTGCGGCAATCCGGCGCAGCCGCAGCACAGGCGGCATCACGTCTGGTGTCGCCGATCCGCTGGTCGGTTCGGACGGCGATCATGGCATTTCCGACGCAGCGCGATATGACGTGAGGCTAGCAACGTGCCATTATCGGCCGTGTTGTGGTTCCGCCGGAACCTGATTCGGGTGCAGTTACTACTAGAACAATATTCATGACCGATTCCATTCGAGCCGCCTGCCCGGCGTCAACGCAGCATGTCACTGACGAGGCTTCGGCGGTCGAGCAGGCTGCCGAGCACACGCGGTTGCTGTATCGCGGTTCGCGCACTCCCGCCCTGCTGTTGCTGCTCACCACGCTGATCTGCGGGGTGGTGCTCTGGCCCGAACAGGGCGGTATCGAGCTCGGCGTCTGGCTGGGCTGGATGGCCACGCTCGGGCTGTTGCGCCTGCAGCAGGTCGGAGCCTTCAATCGAGCCAGCCCCGAGGCGCAGGCGGCGCCGCACTGGCGCTGGCGCTTCCTGCTGGGCAGCAGTGCCTCGGCGTTGAGCCTGTCCTACGCCATGGTGGCGCTGGTGCCGGCCGATACCTTTGTCACCCAGGCCTTGCTCTACGGCTTGATGGGCTCGGTGGTGCTGGCCGCCAGTGTCGCCTACGGCGTCAGCCTGCCGGCCTTTTTCAGTTTCGCCGTGCCCTGTCTGTTGCCGGCGGGACTGCTGCTGATGACCAGCGGCGAGCCGCTGCAGCAGGGCTGGGGCGTGCTGGCGATGATCGTGCTGGCGACGCTCAGTCTGATCGCCTGGCAGATCAGCCGGCTGGTCACCGACAGCATCGAACAACGCCTGCACCGGCAGCGGCTGATCGAGCGGCTGGAGAAGGCCGGCCGCGAAGCCGACCTGCTCAATGGCCGCCTGGCCACCGAGGTCGAACAGCGCCGGCATGCCGAACAGCAGCTGCGCAGTGCCTATGACGGCCTCGAGCAGCGCGTCGCCGAGCGCACCGCCGAACTCGGCGAGAGCGAGGCGCGGCTGACCCTGGCGCTGGAGGCCAGTGACCTCGGCCTGTGGGATTGGGATCTGCAGAACAACCGTGTACATCACTCGCGCATGCAGGTGGTGTTCGGCATCGGCCTGGAAAATCGCTACGGCAAAGACGGTTCGCGACTGCCGGATATCCATCCCGACGACCTGCAGCGCGTGCGGGCCACCCTGATCGCCCATCTGAAGGGCGAAACCGAATCCTTCGTCATCGAGTACCGTGCCCTGTGCGCCGATGGCAGCGAGCTATGCCTGGAAGACCGCGGGCGGGTGATCCAGCGTGACGCCAATGGCCGTGCGCTGCGCATGATCGGCACGCGCCGTGACATCAGCGAGCTGCGCAGTCAGGCCGAGCAGCAGCGCCTGGCCGCCACGGTGTTCGAGGCCGCCAGCGAAGGCATCGTGATCATGAACGATCGCTACCGTGTTCTGGCGGTGAATGACGCCTGCTGCACGCTGTCCGGCTACAGCCGCGAGGAACTGCTCGGCCACAGCGTGGCGCGTATCGCCGGCTCGCCGGAGAGCCAGCGGCAGTACGAGACCATGCGCGAGGCGCTGGAGCGGCACGGCCACTGGCAGGGCGAGCTGATCGAGACGCGCAAGAGCGGCGAGGTCTATCCCCAGTGGGTGCAGCTGCGAGAGGTGCGTGATGCCAACGGCAGCGTCACCCATGTGGTCGCCTTCGTCTCCGACCTCAGCGTGCGGCGCAAGATCGAGGAGCGTTTGCGCTACCTGACCCATTACGACGATCTCACCGGGTTGGCCAACCGCGGCCTGCTGAAGGAGCGGCTGCAGGAAGCCTGTCAGCGGGTGCGCCGCAACGGCCGCAACATGGCGGTGCTGTATATCGATCTGGACCGTTTCAAGCTGCTCAATGAAAGCCTCGGCCACGAGGCGGCCGATGCGTTGCTGCGCGAGGTGTCTCGACGGCTGAGCCAGACCCTCGGTGAGGCCGACACCATTGCCCGCCTGTCCGGCGACGAGTTCGTCGTGCTGCTCGACGCCTACGGCAGCCTCAGCGGTCTGGCGCACCTGGGCAGTCGTCTGCTGCAGCGCATCCGCAAGCCGATCGTCATCGGCGAACAGGAGCTGGTGATCAGCGCTTCCATCGGTGTCAGCCTGCTGCCGGACAACAGCCGCGATGCCGAGGTCCTGCTGCGCCAGGCCAGCACCGCCATGCAGCAGGCCAAGCACCTGGGCGGCAACACCCTGCAGTTCTTCACCGACCGCCCGCAGGCATCCGGCATGCACTACCTGCAACTGGAAAACCAGCTGCGCAAGGCGCTGGAAGTCGGCCAGCTGGAAGTCTTCTACCAACCGCGTCTGAGTCTGGCCGACGACAGCCTGGAGGCCGCCGAGGCATTGGTGCGCTGGCGCCACCCGCAGCGCGGACTGGTCACGCCGGCGGACTTCATTCCGCTGGCCGAGGAAACCGGGCTGATCATTCCGCTGGGCGAGTTCGTCCTGCGCGAGGCCTGCCGCCAGGCACGCCGCTGGCAGCAGGAAGGGCTGGCGGACATCCGCGTGTCGGTGAACCTCTCCGTGAAGCAGCTGCGTCAGGGCAACTTCGTCAGTCTGGTGCGCCAGGTGCTGGAAGAGACCGGGCTGCCGCCAGCGATGCTGGAACTGGAGCTGACCGAGAGTCAGCTGCTGGACGACATCGATAACGCCATCAGCATCAGCGAGCAGTTGCGTGCCTTGGGCGTGAAGCTGGCGATCGACGACTTCGGCACCGGTTTCTCGTCGCTGAGCTACCTCAAGCGCTTCCCGGTGGACTACGTGAAGATCGACCGCTCGTTCATCAGCGAGGTGGAGCATTCCACCCAGGATGCGGCGATCACCCGTGCCATCATCGCCATGGTTCACAGCCTGGAACGGCGAGTGGTGGCCGAGGGCGTGGAAACCCAGGCGCAGATGGACTTCCTCAAGGCCAACCTGTGCGACGAAATCCAGGGCTACCTGCTCAGCCCGCCGGTGCCGGCCGAGCAGTTCGCTGAGCTGCTGCGCTAGCGGGCGGTTGCCCGCCCAGCTTCAGCCGCGGGTGCTGCTGCCGCCCTCCAGCTCGCGCATCAGCAGGCCGAAGTGCAGGTCCACGTCCTGCGGGACCGGCAGATAGACGGTGTGGCCGTCGCCCGGCGCAACCTCGATGGCTTCGCCGCGGCTGCTTTCCAGGGTCTCCAGGCGCAGGTTGAGATTGCCCTGCGGTGTCATCAGCTCCAGCCTGTCGCCGACCGCGAAGCGGTTTTTCACTTTCACCTCGGCCAGGCCGTTGCGCCGCTCGCCGGTGAGCTCGCCGACGAACTGCTGGCGCTCGGAGAGCGAGAAGCCGCGCTCGTAGTTCTGGTATTCGTCGTGCACGTGACGGCGCAGGAAACCCTCGGTATAGCCGCGGTGGGCCAGGGATTCGAGGGTGTCCATCAACGACTTGTCGAACGGCCGGCCGGCCAGTGCATCATCGATGGCCTTGCGGTAGACCTGCGCGGTACGCGCCACGTAGTAGTGGCTCTTGGTGCGGCCTTCGATCTTCAGCGAGTGCACGCCCATCTGCACCAACCGCTCGACATGTTGCACGGCGCGCAGATCCTTGGAGTTCATGATGTAGGTTCCGTGCTCGTCCTCGGTCGCCTCCATGAACTCGCCGGGCCGCGAGACATCCTCGAGCAGGAACACCTTGTCGGTGGGCGCTCCGACGCCCAGGGTCGGGTTGCCCTGCGCCTCGACCTGCTGCACGGCGATGGGCTCGTAGAGGTGAACCGAGTTGCCCAGTTCGTCCTCCTTGGCCTCGTGGGTCTTGTATTCCCAGCGGCAGGCATTGGTGCAGGTGCCCTGGTTGGGGTCGCGCTTGTTGATGTAGCCCGACAGCAGGCAGCGACCGGAATAGGCCATGCACAGCGCACCATGGACGAACACTTCCAGCTCCATGCCCGGCACCTGCTCGCGTATCTCGCCGATCTCCTCCAGCGACAGCTCGCGGGAGAGGATCACGCGGCTGACGCCCTGGCTTTCCCAGAACTTCACCGTCGCCCAGTTCACCGCGTTGGCCTGTACCGAGAGGTGGATGGTCTGCTGCGGAAAATGCTGGCGCACCAGCATGATCAGGCCCGGGTCGGACATGATCAGCGCGTCCGGGCCCATCGCCACCACCGGCTCCAGGTCCTTGATGAAGGTCTTGAGCTTGGCGTTGTGCGGGGCGATGTTGACCACCACGTAGAACTGCTTGCCCAGCGCGTGGGCCTCGTCGATGCCGACCTTGAGGTTGGCGTGGTCGAACTCGTTGTTGCGTACGCGCAGGCTGTAGCGTGGCTGCCCGGCGTACACCGCATCGGCGCCGTAGGCGAAGGCGTAGCGCATGGATTTCAGCGTGCCGGCAGGCGACAGCAGCTCGGTGCGGTTGGGGGTGTTCATGGCGCGGGACTCGCAGGGGTATCGAAAGCGCGGCATTTTACTGCGCTTGCCCGGCGATTGCGCGTCGAGCGTTGTCCGCAATGACGCGGCAGGCAGCGCCCCGCGAGCGGGGCGCGCAGAGGGTCAGGCGACGGATGCCTCCTTGAGCATGTCGTAGAGGCGATCCTTGAGCTGCAGCTTCTGCTTCTTCAGGTTTTCCACCTCGCTGTCGGTGCCCGGCACGATGTGCGCCTCGATGTTCTTCACCCGCTGGTCGAGGTCGTTGTGCTCGTCGAACAGGCGGGCAAAGGTCTTGTTTTCAGCCTTGAGACGGGTGATCAGATCGCGGTACTCGGGGAACATGGCAACTCCTGCTTCATGGGGGAGCGATGGGGCGCCTCGCGCGTCTTGCGACCGGCAGGCGCCGCTTGCAGCCATGGTCCTCCCGCCCCGAGCGGGCGGTATTGATCGGCGTCATACGGGATGGGCGGCCGCGTAGACAGCAAAACGCCGGGACGAGCCCGGCGTTTTGTGTTGCAAGCCCGAATCAGGCTGCGGCGATCACGTCGCCATGGTTTTCCGGCTCGATCAGTGCGCGGTGCAGCGCGGCGATGGCGGCGTCGTAGTCTTCCTCGTTGACCACGCACTGCATCTCCACCTGACGGATCGACTGGTGGATCGCCTGGATGCTGATGCCGGCCTCGGCCAGAGCGGCCACGGTCTTGGCCAGAATGCCCTTGACCTTGAGGTCGGAGCCGATGGCCGAAACGATGGCCAGGTTGTGCACGGTGACCTCGGCGGCCGGGTACTGCTCCTCGATCAGCCGTGCGGCGCGGTTGATCAGCTTGCGCGAACCGGAGGCGTAGTAGGTGATGCTGTTGGCGTCGGAATCCTTGTTCACCACATAGAGCTTGAGCTGCTTGAGCAGCTTGCTGATCTCCATGTCGTAGCCGATGTCGCCGAGCATGTCCTGGTCGAACACCTCGATGCCGAAGACGTCTTTGCGCCCGGCGATGATCTCGACGCAGGGCTTCTCGGACTTGTAGTCCTGGCTGATCAGCGTGCCGCCATGCTCGGGCTCGAAGGCATTCTTGATGCGTAGTTCGACGCCGGCGCGACGCAGGGTCTTGGCGGCGCGCGGGTGGATCGCCTCCATGCCGAGGTTCGACAGCTGGTCGGCGACGTCGTAGTTGGTGCGGCCAATGGTGACCACCTTGTCGGCACCCACCAGATTCGGGTCGGCCGAGGAGAGGTGGAATTCCTTGTGGATGATCGCCTCGCGTGCGCCGGTGGCGGCGGCGATCTGGGCGAAGGTGATCTCGCTGTAGCCGCGATCGAAGGTATTCATCAGGCCTTCGGCGCAATGGGTGTAACCGGTGGCGACCACCAGTTCGCGGCTGAAGTCGAAGCCGGCGAAGTGGCTGGAAATCATCTCCTCGAACGGCAGCGGTGCTTCCTGCTGCCAGCCGGTGAGGTCGGCCAGGCGCGCGTTGACGCCGCGCTGCTTGAGCGCCAGCACCGAGTTGAAGGCGCTGTGGGCTTCGCCGAGGGAGGCGAGCATCTCGCGCACCTTCATCAGGTGTTCGGAGAGCTGGAAGTGGCCGTAGGCGCAAAGCTTCTGCAGGCTGTGCATGCACTCGCTGGCATCGTCGATGCGCGAGTTGATGAACTGGTTGGCGGCGTGCAGTTCGTATTCGGAACTGAACAGCTCGGCGTTCTTGGCGAGCATGCGCTGGCGCACACCCTCCAGCGCTTCGCGCCAGGCACCTTCGCTCTGCGCATCGGCGAAGCGTTGGTAGACGCCGGGCTCGCCGGTCTTCTTGTGCTCCAGCAGCAGGTTGGTCATGCCGCTGTAGGCCGAGACGACGAAGATACGCTGGTACAGCGCTGCGCCTTCCCGGCGGCCGATGAAGATATTGTCGAGAACTTCCTCGAAGCGGCTCATCGACGTGCCGCCGATCTTTTCCACGGTATGCATCTTTTTATAGCGTCCGAATCTGGCAGGCCGTTGACGGGCCCGGCGCGCAGCTGGCGCACCTGTCGATCAACGAGCTGGAGTGAATTTCCCTGGGCCGGTAGCGATCGGCCAAGCCGGGGGAAGGGGCCCGTCATCAGACGCGCCCCATCGCCTCAGAGATACTGTTGCGGCCGAATGTCCAGCGGCTTGAAATTCTCGCGTTCGGCGACAAAGGCCGGGCGCGGTTTCTGCTCGCAGAACGGAGCCTGCACGGCATTATCCACGTGGTTGTAGACGTAGAACAGATTGCTCCGCGCGCTGGGCGTGATGTTGCCATTGGAGCCGTGCATGGTGTTGCAGTCGAAGAACACCACGCTGCCGGTGGGGCCGGTGGCGCAGTCGATGCCGAAGCGGCTGGCCAGCTCGCTCAGGCTGTTCTGGTCGGGGATGCCGATCTCCTGCTTGCGCAGGGACTTCTCGTAGTGATTTTCCGGTGTGGCTCCGACGCAGCGCACGTAGTGCTTGTGCGAGCCGGGCATCAGCATCAGCGGGCCGTTGTGCGGCTCGTTGTCGGTCAAGAGGATCGAGCAGGACAGGCAGCGCATGCGCGGCATGCCGTCCTCGATGTGCCAGGTCTCGAAATCCGAGTGCCAGTAGAACTCCTTGCCGGTGAAGCCGGGCTTGAAGTTCATTCGCGACTGATGCACGTACAGGTCGCCGCCAAGGATGAAGCGGGCGATGCCGGCGGTGCGCTCGTCGGCTGCGACGCGGGCGAACAGCTCGTTGTCCTTGTGGATGGCGAACACCGAGCGGATCGCACCGCTGTCGGGTTCCTTGATGGTCTTGCCGGAACCGGCGACGGCCGGGTCCTGGCGCATGCGCTCGAGTTCGGCGCGAAACAGCGCGACTTCGTCGGCGCTGAACAGATTGGGGATGACCAGGTAGCCGTCGCGCTCGAAGCGTTCGACCAGCTCTGCCGCGATCGGCGCATTCTCCAGGTCGCTGCGGTAGACGACCGGATCCAGGCGTTCCTGCCAGCTGGGCTGGTCTTCCTGGCGCGAGGGATACAGGTCGGCTTGCATAGGGTTCACGCTTACCTCCTTTCTTGTAATGGCGGGGCGGCGCGGTGGCCGCCCCGGTTGAACCGGTATCAGACGGTTTCGGCCTCCAGCGGATAGACGCCGCTTTCGTCATGCACTTCGCGCCCGTTGAGCGGCGGGTTGAAGACGCAGGCCAGCTTCATGTCTTCGCTGCCACCGCGCAGCAGGTGCTCGTCATGCTTGTCCAGCACGTACAGCGTGCCCGGCTCGATCTTGTAGATCTTGCCGTCGGCGATGGTTTCGATCTCGCCATTGCCGCTGATGCAGTACACCGACTCGAAGTGGTTCTGGTAGTGGATGTGCGTCTCGCTGCCGGCGTAGATGGTGGTGATGTGGAAGGAGAATCCCACCTTGTCGTCCTTGAGCAGCATGCGCGTGCTGTCCCAGGTGCCGGTCTGGCTGTGGACCTTGCGGTCGGTCTTTTCGCACTCGGCGAGGGTTCTGACGATCATTGCGGATACCTCAGGAAGCTTGGTTCTCGGTCTGCTCGCTCATCACGGCGGCAAAGGCCTTGTCGAGGATGGAAAGTGCCTTGTCGATCTGCTCATCGCTGATGATCAGCGGGCAGAGGCACTTGACCACTTCGCTGTGGGCGCCGCTGGTCTCGATCACCAGGCCGTTTTCGAAGGCATGGCGGCACACTGCGGCGGCAATCTCGCCATCGGGGCAGCTGATGCCGATCATCATCCCGCGGCCCTTGAGGAACAGCGAATCCGGGCCGTGGCGACGGATGATGCGCTGCATGCCGTCGGCGATGCGCTTGCCCTTGGCCTTCACGCTGTTGGCGAACGTGTCGTTCTGCCAGAAGTGCTCGACCGCCGCGGCCGCCGTGACGAATGCATGGTTGTTGCCACGGAAAGTGCCGTTGTGTTCGCCCGGCTTCCACTGGTCCAGCTCCTGGCGCAGCAACACCATGGCGAACGGCAGGCCGTAGCCGGACAGCGACTTGGACAGCGTGACGATATCCGGCTGGATGCCCATCTCTTCGAAGCTGAAGAAAGTCCCGGTGCGGCCGCAGCCGGCCTGGATGTCGTCGACGATCAGCAGCATTTCGTGCTTGCGGCAGAGCTTCTCGAGCTTGCGCATCCATTCGGCCGACGCGGTGTTCAGGCCGCCTTCGCCCTGCACCACCTCGACGATCACCGCCGCCGGCTTGTCGATACCGCTGGATGGGTCGGACAAGAGCTTATCCATCATGCCGATGGTGTTGGTCTTGTCGCCGAAATAGTTGGCGTAGGGCATGCGGCTGACGTCGGAGAGGCCGATGCCGGAGCCGCCGCGGTGATGCTGGTTGCCGGTGGCGGCCAGCGCGCCAATGCTGCAGCCGTGGAAGCCGTTGGTGAAGCTGATGATGTTGTTGCGCCCGGTGACCTTGCGCGCCAGCTTCATCGCCGCCTCGACCGCGTTGGTGCCGGTCGGGCCGGTGAACTGCATGCGGTAGTCGCCCATGCCGCGCGGCTCGAGGATCAGCCGGTTGAAGGTTTCGAGGAAACGCTCCTTGGCTTCGGTGTACATGTCCAGGCCGTGGGTGATGCCGTCGCTCTCGATGTACTCGAGCAGCGCCTGCTTGAGCACCGGGTGGTTGTGCCCGTAGTTGAGCGTGCCGGCACCAGCGAGGAAGTCGATGTAGCGC
>OGCL01002543.1_pt1 | contig 12485 bp, 11 predicted proteins | sample 1570041 | NCBI WGS metagenome assembly OGCL01 (sample SAMN06266162, study PRJEB24511) | hot springs metagenome | isolation source: Hot spring water | place: South Africa: Limpopo | collected 2015-06-22 | reverse complement strand
TACGGCAGGGGACACGCGTCTGGCAAGGCAAGACCACGGGGTTGAACGAGCATGGTTTCGGCGCGCGCCTCAGTCATCATTGCGTGCTGGACGATGCGGTTTCGGCGGGAGCGGAAGGTGTCGTTTCAGCGGGTGTGGGTTTGGCTGTGGCGGATGCTTCGGCTTCTGGCGCTGCCGCATTCGATAGTACAGTGATTTTGAGCAGCCAGCCGGTTTTCAATACACAACCCTGCAAGATGCCGGCTACAACATCGACGCGCGCAAAAGTGTTACTCAATGTCGTTGGGAAATTGCCTTCGACTTTGTAGAACTGTTTTTTGTCGGTCAGTTTGACTTCGACCGGCTGGCCTTTGACGGTTACGCGCAATTCGCTCGGGTCGAGCAGGTTATAGATCAGAAACGAAAACGGCGCGCCGGGGATCACTTCCGACAAATGAGGCGGAGCAAAATTGTAAACTTTAGGTTTAACACATTCTTTACGTTTTTTGTCATCCTGGGCAGCAAAACTGGGCGTGCTGAACGCGCTGAGATAGCTCAACATCACTAGAAATGATAAAGCGCAGAACTTGGGTGTGTGCATGGTCAGAACCTCCCCGAAGGAATGTTATTTTTATTGTCAAATCAGCTTTTATGCAGACGTGCAATGCCGGCATGCAAGCAGAACCGAATATAAGTTCAGTTGTTAAAGCCGAGGTCGATACGGGCAGCGAGTGCCTAGTACCCGTGTCTCAACAAGATTATAGCCCTTTCGATCGCGCTGCCCATACTCCTTGGCCGCTATGCCGCTTTGCCGTAGATGAATGCGTCCCTAGCGCCATAGCGAAATTCATGGTTAGAATAACCGGTAGTGATTTTGTAACACCCTAAGGCCAGAGCGATGAATCCTCATAAACTAACCCATCTGAAACAACTCGAAGCCGAGAGCATCCACATCATCCGCGAAGTCGTCACCGAGTTCGAAAATCCGGTGATGCTGTATTCGATCGGCAAGGACTCGGCGGTGATGCTGCAATTGGCGTTAAAAGCGTTTTATCCGGCAAAACCGCCGTTCCCATTGATGCACATCGATACGACGTGGAAGTTTCGCGAAATGATCCAATTTCGGGATCGTCTGGCGCACGACATGGGACTAGATTTGATCGTGCATATCAACCAAGAAGGTGTGGCACAAGGCGTCAACCCGTTCACGCACGGCAGTAAAGTACACACCGACATCATGAAAACCGAGGCGTTGAAACAAGCCTTGACGAAATACCGCTTCGACGCGGCGTTTGGCGGTGCGCGCCGCGACGAGGAAAAATCCCGCGCCAAGGAGCGCGTGTATTCGTTCCGCGATAAGAATCACCGCTGGGATCCGAAAAATCAGCGCCCGGAATTGTGGAATCTTTATAACGGCAAAATCGAAAAAGGCGAAAGCATCCGCGTGTTTCCGCTGTCGAATTGGACCGAATTGGACGTCTGGCAGTATATCTATTTGGAAAATATTCCTATCGTCTCGTTATATTTCGCAAAAGAACGCCCCGTGGTCAACAAGGACGGCACGTGGATCATGGTCGATGATGATCGCATGCCACTTGGCCCCGAGGACAAAATCGAAATGAAGCGCGTGCGTTTCCGCACTTTGGGTTGTTATCCTCTGACCGGCGCAGTCGAGTCGTCGGCGACGACGCTGCCGGAAATCATTCAAGAAATGCTGTTGACCAAGCATTCCGAACGCCAAGGCCGCGTCATCGACCACGACCAAGCGGGCTCGATGGAGCAGAAAAAACGCGAAGGTTATTTTTGAACCCGGGGCGCGGAATAACCTCATCGCCCTCACCTATCCATGCTTTGGTAAAGTCCCATGTCTCACCAATCCGATTTGATCCGTACCGATATCAACGCCTATTTGGCGCAACACGAACGCAAAGAACTATTGCGTTTTTTGACTTGCGGTAACGTCGATGACGGCAAGAGCACCTTGATCGGCCGTTTATTGCACGATTCGAAAATGATCTACGAAGATCAGCTCGCCGCGATCAAAGCCGATAGTGTCAAACTTGGCACCACAGGCGGCGAACTCGATTTGGCGCTGCTCGTCGATGGCTTGCAAGCGGAGCGCGAGCAGGGGATCACCATCGACGTCGCCTACCGTTATTTTTCGACGGCGACGCGCAAATTCATCATCGCCGACACGCCAGGTCACGAACAATACACGCGCAATATGGCGACCGGCGCTTCGACCTGCGATTTGGCGGTGATTTTGATCGACGCGCGCCATGGCGTGCAAACCCAAACCAAACGCCATAGTTTCATCGTGTCGCTGCTGGGTATCCGCCACATCATCGTCGCCATCAATAAAATGGATTTGGTCGCTTACGACGCTACGGTTTTCGAAAAAATCAAAGCCGATTATCTACATTTTGCCGAGAAGCTCGACTTGCACGACATTCGCTTCATCCCGATTTCCGCGCTGACCGGCGACAACGTCGTCAATCTGTCGCCGAACATGCCGTGGTACCAAGGGCAGTCGCTGATGACCACCCTGGAAACCATCGAAATCGCCAGTGACCGCAATTTCACCGACGGACGCTTGCCGGTGCAATACGTCAATCGCCCGAATCTCGATTTCCGCGGTTTTTGCGGCACCATCGCCGCAGGGATATTTCGTCCGGGCGATGCGATCACCGTTTGGCCCTCGGGCAAATCCAGCCGCATCGCGCGTATCGTGACGTTCGATGGCGATCTCGCCGAAGCCGTGCCGCCGATGGCGGTCACCTTGACGTTGACCGACGAAATCGACATCAGCCGTGGCGATATGATGGTGCCAGCGGGTCAGCAACCGTGGCTCGGCGAACGCTTCCGCGCGACGGTGATTTGGATGACGGAAAAACCGTTGGCGCCAGCGCGCTCCTATTGGTTCAAACTGGCGACGCGCGTCGTCTCCGGCACGGTGTCGTCGATCCATCACCGCATCGACGTCAATACCCTGGAACACCATCCCGCCACGCAACTCCAGCTCAACGAAATCGCCGAATGCGACATCGCGCTGCAAGCGCCCGTGGTGTTTGATAGCTACGGCAAATGCAAAACCACCGGCGCGTTCATCGTCATCGATCGCTTGAGCAACGTCACGGTCGGCGCCGGCATGATCTTGAGTCCTGCGACCAGTGACGCCGATCGCCCGGTGACAGCAGACGAACGCGCGCAACGTTTCAATCAACGCGCCGGGCTGATCGCGTTGACTGGTTACGATCGCGAACACGTCGCCTACGCCCTAGAGCGCCGTTTGTTCGACGCCGGCTACGCGGCGTGCGTGTGGACGGCCAACGCTGAGACGGTCAGTATCCAAACTTTTGCCGCCGTGATCCGGCAAGCCGGGCTTTTGGGCATCTGCACGACCGATCTCGCCGGCGAGTACGATTGGCTCTTCGATACCGACCGCGACGGCGTCGAAAGTATTTATCAACAATTACAACAACAAAACATCATTTTCTGATTTTAGAGAGGAAAGACACCATGACCCGCCTTTCTTATCTCCAGCGGACGCAAGTCTTATGGGACAGGCTCGTGGCGCGCGTCATGGCCTCGCCGCACGTGTTGCGCGTCTTGGCTTTGCCGCCGCTGCAACGCTGGGCGGTGTGGGCGGGCTTGTTCCTGCTGTCGCAAATCATCGTCTTCGGCGCGTTGTATCTGCTTTTCGGCGAAATCGTCGTCGTCGGTTTCCTTGCCAGTATTCTCGCTGGATTGGCGACTGGCGCCGGGGCATTGCCCGCGATTTTTTTTCGCAACATTTCCGATCGTTTGTTCAATAGTCTACTCGGCGCGGCGGCGGGCGTCATGCTCGCGGCGACGGCGTTCTCGCTCTTGGTGCCGGGCATGGATTATGGCAATCAACTATGGCCCGGCAAAGGTTTGTGGGTGGTCGCGGCGGGCATGGTCATCGGCGCGCTGTTTTTGCACGTTGCCGATCGCCAACTACCGCATATCCATTTCGACAGCCATTTGGAACGCGATTTCGCGTCGCTGAAACGCATCTGGTTGTTCATCATCGCCATCACCATTCATAACTTTCCCGAAGGCATGTCGGTGGGCGTCAGTTTCGGCGCTGGCGATTATCACAACGGCATCGTGTTGGCGACGGCGATTGCCTTGCAAAACATCCCGGAAGGTTTGGCGGTGTCGATGCCGTTGGTCGGTTTGGGTTACGACAAATGGCGCGCGGTGTGGATCGCCACGCTGACCGGACTGGTCGAACCGGTCGGCGGCTTGCTCGGCGTCACCGCCGTGACGATTTTCGCGCCGCTGTTGCCGATCGCCATGGGCTTTGCTGCCGGCGCGATGCTGTTCGTAATCTCTGAAGAAATCATTCCGGAAAGCCACTCCAAAGGCCGCTCGCGCTTTGCGACGTTTTCGCTGATGCTCGGCTTCATCGTCATGATGGCCTTGGATAATTTGCTGGGTTGAACAGGGTGAAACAGGATGCTCTGGGAAATTTGGCAGCGTTGGGGAAACGGTCTCCTGGGCAGTGATGGCGTCGCGGCGTTGCTGGGTGCGACGACGAGTTTTACGCTGATCGTCGCCGCCGAAATCGGCGATAAAAGCCAGTTGGTGTGCATGACCTTGGCCGCGCGCCATCGCGGCTGGCCGATCTGGTGGGGGGCGGTCGTATCGTTCGCGCTGTTGAATGGCTTGGCGGTGGTCTTCGGACTGGCTTTGGCGAGCGCCTTGCCGCGTTATCTTTCCGCCGCGTTGGTCAGTTTGTTGTTTTTGCTGTTTGGCTTCCATGCGTTGCGCGCCGGGCACGATGAAGACGCGCCAGACGCACCGCCACCGACCAATCACGGTTTATTTTTGACGACGTTCCTGCTGATCACCGTCGCCGAGTTCGGCGACAAAACGCAATTGGCGGTGGTGGCGCTAAGTAGCTTGCACGCGGCCTTTGCCGTTTGGCTCGGCGCGACGCTGGCTTTGGCATTCACCTCGGCGCTCGGTGTGTGGGCGGGGCGTGCGCTGTTACAGAAACTGCCGCTGGTATGGCTGCATCGCTTCAGCGGCGTCGTATTCTTAGCGTTGGCTTGCCTCGCCGCGCGCGAGGCGGCGCAAACGTTTCCGGACTGGGCGCGTTGGTGGCAATGACAAAAAGAAAAAAGGCCTAGCTCGAAGTGAGCTAGGCCGTTGATTTTATGGTGGGCCCTGAAGGACTCGAACCTTCGACCCATGGATTATGAGTCCACTGCTCTGACCGACTGAGCTAAGGGCCCGATCAACTTGTTTTCTTGAATCAATCCGCGTCCAAAAAGCAACGCAGTTGTTCGGAACGTGAAGGGTGGCGCAGTTTACGCAGCGCCTTGGCTTCGATTTGGCGGATGCGTTCGCGCGTGACATCGAATTGTTTGCCGACTTCTTCCAGTGTGTGGTCGGTGTTCATGTTGATACCGAAACGCATGCGCAAGACTTTGGCTTCGCGCGCCGTCAGCCCCGCGAGCACTTTTTGCGTCGATTCGCGCAAGCCCGCAATGGTGGCCGCTTCAATAGGAGAGAGTACTTTAGCATCTTCGATGAAATCTCCCAAGTGCGAATCTTCATCGTCGCCAATCGGCGTTTCCATCGAAATCGGCTCTTTGGCGATTTTCAGCACTTTGCGGATTTTGTCTTCCGGCATATCCATGCGTTCGGCCAACTCTTCCGGCGTGGCTTCACGGCCTTGCTCTTGAAGAATTTGCCGCGAAATGCGGTTGAGTTTGTTAATGGTTTCGATCATGTGTACCGGGATGCGGATCGTCCGCGCTTGGTCGGCGATGGAGCGGGTGATCGCTTGGCGTATCCACCACGTCGCATAGGTCGAGAATTTGTAGCCGCGTCGGTATTCGAACTTATCAACCGCCTTCATCAAGCCGATATTGCCTTCTTGAATGAGATCGAGGAATTGCAAGCCACGGTTGGTGTATTTTTTGGCGATCGAGATGACCAGGCGCAAGTTGGCTTCGATCATTTCTTTTTTGGCGCGCCGCGCTTTGGCTTCGCCGATCGACATGCGGCGATTGATGTCTTTTAAAGCCGAGATATTCATGGCGTTTTCATTTTCGATAACGCGCAATTTGTTTTGAATCTTACGGATTTCCTGTTCATATGGCTGTAGGGCTGCGCCATATTCAGATTCGAGATATTGATGAAGCCATGTCGATTCGGATTCGTGATCAACGAATCGGGCAATAAAATCTTTGCGCGGAATTTTGGCTTTTTCCACGCAGAGGTCCATGATGGTTTTTTCATGGGCGCGAATTTCCTCGACCATGCTCGAGACGATGCCGGTCATTTTTTTCAAGTATTGCGGCGTCCATTTGAATTCCATGAACGCTTCGGCGATTTTGTTGAAAGCCTCGTGCGTTTGTTCGGAGTTGTAGCCGTGTTCCTTGACCGCTTGCGACACGCATTGCAGCAGCTCTTTGAGCTGTTCGATCTTGGTTTTGATTTCGTCGTAATTGAGTTTGCTCGATTCATCCTCGACAGGCGTGGGTGTGCTGTCGTCATCGGGCGGTGCGGTTTCGGTTGTCACATCGAGCGCTGCGAGATCTTCGTAATTGGCGAGACCGGAAACCAAGTCGGACAGCCGCAAGCTGTCTTCGTCTTCGCCGACGGATTCGAACGAATGGATGAAATCCTCGACGACTTTGCTGGAACGCGCAATGGCTCTGATGACTTGTTGCTGGCCTTCTTCGATGCGGCGCGCAATTTTTAATTCGTCGTCGCGCGTGAGGAGTTCGACCGAGCCCATTTCGCGCATGTACATGCGTACCGGGTCGGTAGTGCGACCGAATTCACTGTCTACCGAAGCCAAGGAAGCCGCGACTTCCGCCGCCTCATCGTCGTCATCATCGGCGGCGACCGCGCCTTCCGAGATCAGTGCATCTTCGTCTGGGGCGAATTCGTGAACCTGTATCCCCATGTCGTTGATCATGCCGATGATGTCTTCGATTTGTTCGGGATCGACAATGTCGCCGGGCAAATGATCGTTGACTTCGGCGTAAGTCAGATAACCTTGCACCTTGCCTTTGGCAATCAGTTGTTTCAATTGGGATTGTTGCTGTTCTTGGTTCATCGCTCACTCACAAATAAAGCCGTTTTTCCCGCGAGCAGGAGTTGGGTTAAAGAATTGATGCAGCCGGTTCGCGTAGGGTTACCGTTGCGTGTCGGTTAGTAAGGCATTCAGCAAGTACAATTCAGCATGATCCAGCCCTTGTGCTTTTTGTTTGGTTAAAAGTTCTTCAAGACGCCGGTGGCGTGCTTGTTCGTTGAGGCGGGTCAACGCCCCGATAAATTCGGCGACGATGCCGTTTTCTGGCAATAGACACGGCCATTTTGCCAGTGCTACGAGCGTTTTGTGTTCGCCGGGATCGTTAAAGCGCGCCAGTAATGCGTCCGTGTCGATGTCGGGTGTGGCGGCGATTTCCTCGGCGATTTTCCGCAGCAGCGCCGCGCCCGGTAACGCCAGCAGATAACTCCAATCGACGATCGTTTCCTCGAGAGTCCGCGCCAAGCTGGGTTGTCGTAGCAGCAAGGCAATCGCCGTGCGCATCGCCGACAAGCGCGGCGGCTGGGCCTTGGCGCGGTCGCGCGCCCGATGCAGGGGCACCACGCGACGGGGTGTGGCCGTTGCGACGGGACCTCGGGTGATTTCGCGCAATTGCGCGAGCATCAGTTCCCGGTAATCACCCGCCGGCAAACTTTGCAATAACGGTTTGGCTTGCGCGGACAGGGTTGCGCGGCCTTCGACGGTGTTTAGATCGAAACGTTCCTTCAGGTGTTCAAAGAAGTAGATCGATAACGTGGGGGCAGTTTGCAATTTTTCAACGAAAGCTTCCGTACCCTGCTCGCGCAGGTGTGTGTCGGGATCAGTGCCCGCCGGTAGATGCATCACGCGCAGTTGTCGTCCGGCGTGCAACGCGGGCAGAGCGGTGATGAGTGTTTTCCAGGTGGCTTTTTGACCGGCTTTGTCGCCATCGAAGCATAGAACGATTTCGGACGCCGTGCGGAATAATTGTTCGACTTGCTCGATCGATACTGCCGTACCCAGCGCAGCGACGGCATAGGGAAGACCGGCTTGATGTAAGGCGATGACGTCGAGATACCCTTCGACCAAGACGAGGCGCGCTGGTTTGCTATGCTGCTGGAGCGTTTCGTACAAGCCGTAGAGCGTTTGGCTTTTATGAAATACCGCAGTTTCCGGGGAGTTGAGATATTTCGGCGCGCTTTGATCCAAGACTCGCCCGCCAAAGCCGACGACACGACCACGTTTGTCGCGGATGGGGAACATGATGCGGTGGCGGAAACGATCGTAAGTAGAGCCATTGTCTTTTTCAATGACCAGGCCAGCTTCGAGCAGCGTCTGGCGGTCGAAACGCTTGAGTAAACTGTCCCAACGATCTGGAGCGTAGCCCAGTTGAAAATCACGCGCTATGGTACCCGTGACGCCACGGGTTTTCAAATAGCTCACGGCGGTGTCGTGATGAGACGGGTGGCGCAATTGTTCGGCATAAAATTCAGCGGCTTGTTGTAAAACGCGATATATCGCGTCGAAATGGGCGTGTTGCCGCGCGTCGTGCGGCGTGGCGGGCAAGGCCAGGCCGAGACCGTCGGCCAGTTGCTTGACCGCTTCGACGAAGCTCAAATGTTGATAAGCCATCAAAAAACCGATGGCGTCGCCTTTAGCGTGACAGCCGAAGCAATAGTAGAACTGTTTTTCACGACTGACGGAGAAGCTCGGAGTTTTTTCGTCATGGAACGGACAACGCGCGGTATATTGACGGCCAGACTTTTTCAGCGTGACGTGCTGGCCGATCAGTTCGACGATATCGACACGGCTCAGTAATTCGTCGATGAACGCGCGGGGAATCTTGTCCGACATCGGGGGATCGCTATTTCCCTGTGCCGCGCGGCTGAACGTCTGGTGGGTAACGTGCCGTTCAGTCGGTCAGTGCGGCTTTGATTTTTTCGCTGACCTGTGACATATCGGCGCGGCCTTGCATCTGTGGTTTGAGATGCGCCATCAATTTACCCATGTCTTTGATCGACGCGGCGCCAGTTTCCGCGATCGCCGCTTGGATCATCGCGGTGATTTCGGCGTCGCTGAGCGCTTGCGGCAGATAGCCTTGAATGACTTCGATTTCGAAACTCTCATTGTCCGCCAAATCGGCGCGTCCGCCGGCCAAGTATTGCTTGACCGACTCGCGACGCTGTTTGACCATTTTGTCAAGGACTTCCAGCATCTGTCTGTCATCGAGCTCGATGCGTTCGTCCACTTCACGTTGCTTGACCGCCGCGAGAATCAGGCGAATAACCCCAAGGCGGGTTTTGTCGCCGGATTTCATGCAGGTTTTCATGTCTTCCTTGATCCGTTCTTTCAACTGTGACATGGCGTTCACCTCGCATCGATGGGCGATAAAGTTAGGGGGTTATTGCTGTTGAGGGCGTCCACGGCGTAAATTTTTCAGTGCATAACGTTCGCGCGCCAGTTTCTTCAAGTGCCGTTTCACGGCGGCGGCGGCTTTGCGCTTGCGTTCGGTCGTCGGTTTTTCGTAGAACTCGCGGCGGCGTACTTCCGAAAGCACGCCGGCTTTTTCGCAAGCGCGCTTGAAGCGGCGAATGGCGATGTCGAAGGGTTCGTTTTCTTTTACTTTGATTGAAGGCATACAATGACCACGGATTGAGTTAAAATGAAACGTTTTGGGGGCTCCCCAGAAGGGAATCCGGCATTTTACTCTATTTATCAATCCAGCAAAATACTGTCCGCCGCATTTTCCGTCGGTGGTAACAAAAGTCTGGCAAAATCGGGGCGTACCGGCAAGGATTTCGCGATTCGTGATCGTATTGGGTATCGAAACGTCATGCGATGAAACGGCCGTGGCGCTGTATGACGCTCAGCGCGGCGTGTTGAGTCACCATCTACATAGCCAAGTCGCCCAGCACGCGACTTATGGCGGAGTCGTGCCGGAATTGGCATCGCGCGATCATATCCGTCACGTCTTGCCGTTGATCGACGCGTGTTTGCGCGATGCCGGCGTGGGCACGTCAGCGATTGGGGGCGTCGCTTATACTGCCGGCCCGGGTTTGATTGGCGCGCTGTTGGTCGGCGCGGCGGTCGCCAAAGGCTTGGCTTGGACGTGGGGCGTGCCGGCGTTGGGCGTGCATCACATGGAAGGACATTTGCTGGCGCCGCTGTTGGAAACCCGTCCGCCGCGTTTTCCTTTCCTGGCGCTACTGGTGTCCGGTGGACACACCTTGCTGGTACACGTCGAGCGCCTGGGTGTGTACCGCATTCTCGGCGAATCGCAAGACGACGCCGCAGGCGAAGCCTTCGACAAAGCGGCGATGATGTTGGGTTTGAGCTATCCCGGTGGGCCGCAATTGGCGCGTTTGGCGGAACAAGGCCGCGCGCGTTTTCAGTTTCCTCGGCCCATGACCGATCGTCCGGGGTTGGCGTTCAGTTTCAGCGGTCTCAAAACCTACACCTACCACGCCTTGCAAAACACCGCACAAAGCCAGCAAGACAAGGCGGACATCGCCTATGCGTTCCAAGAAGCCGTCGCGGAAACCTTCGTCATCAAATGCCGCCGTGCCTTGCAACAGACGGGACTCGAACGTCTGGTCATCGCAGGTGGCGTCAGCGCCAATCGACGCCTACGTGAACGTTTGGCAGCGCTGGCGCAAGAGTGCAGTGCCGAGCTGTATTGCCCACGCCTCGAGTTTTGTACCGACAACGGCGCAATGATTGCCTACGTGGGTGCTTTACGTTTGGCAGCGGGGCAACGCGAGGACCAGGCGCTCAGTGTGCGGGCGCGTTGGCCGTTGGATACGCTCACGCCGCCGCCGTGACGCCGGCGATTTTTGCTACAATCGTCGCTGAGTTCTTTTTTCAAGGAGTTGCGAGCATGAACTACCCTAAATGCTTCGATGTGATCGTCGTCGGTGGCGGTCATGCCGGAACCGAGGCGGCGCTGGCGGCTGCGCGCTGCGGCGCGCAAACTTTATTGTTGACGCAAAACATCGAAACACTGGGCCAAATGAGCTGCAATCCAGCGATTGGGGGTATTGGCAAAGGGCATCTGGTCAAAGAAATCGATGCGTTGGGCGGCATTATGGCGTGGGCGATCGATCGCGCCGGTATCCAGTTCCGTATTTTGAATGCCAGCAAAGGCCCAGCGGTCCGTGCGACACGTGCGCAAGCCGATCGCCAGCTTTACAAGCAGGCCATCCGGCAAGCGCTGGAACAGCAGCCTCGTCTGCAATTATTCCAACAGACCGTGGCGGACTTGATTGTTGAAAGCGATAGAGTGACGGGTGTCAAAACCGCAATGGGGGTGAATTTTTACGCGCGCGCGGTGGTGTTGACGGCAGGGACGTTTTTGGGTGGGCGAATCCATATCGGTTTGGAGCAATACAGTGGTGGACGTGCCGGTGATCCTGCGGCCAATGATTTGGCGGCGCGTTTGCGCGAGTTGCCGCTGCGCGTCGAGCGTCTGAAAACCGGTACACCGCCGCGCCTCGACGGGCGCACCATCGATTTCAGCCGCCTTGAAGTTCAGTATGGCGATACGCCGGTGCCGGTGTTTTCGTTTTTGGGGAAGGCGGAAGAGCATCCGCGTCAGGTGCCGTGCCATATCACGCGCACCAATGCCGAAACGCACGCCATCATTCGTTCCGGGTTAGACCGTTCGCCGTTGTACACCGGTGTTATCGAAGGGGTGGGGCCGCGTTATTGCCCATCGATCGAAGACAAAGTCATGCGTTTCGAAGGGCGTGATTCCCACCAGGTGTTTCTCGAACCCGAAGGGCTGCATACTAACGAATACTACCCGAACGGCATTTCGACTAGTCTGTCGTTCGATATTCAATATCGCTTCGTACGTACTTTGCCGGGTTTGGAACACGCCGAGATCGTGCGACCGGGGTATGCGATCGAATACGATTTTTTCGATCCGCGTGATTTAAAAGCCTCGTTAGAAAGCAAACACTTGCACGGCTTGTTCTTCGCCGGTCAAGTCAATGGCACGACCGGTTACGAAGAAGCGGCGGCGCAAGGGTTGATCGCCGGTCTGAATGCTGCGCGTCTTGCTCAAGATCAAGAAAGCTGGACGCCGGGACGCGACGAAGCGTACATCGGCGTGATGATCGACGATTTGATCACGCGCGGCACGCAAGAACCTTACCGCATGTTCACTAGCCGTGCCGAATATCGCTTGTTGCTGCGCGAAGACAACGCCGATTTGCGCCTGACGCCACAAGGCCGCGCGCTGGGTTTGGTCGATGACGCGCGCTGGCGCGCCTTCGAAGCCAAACGTGAGCAAATCGAACGTTTACGTGCGACGCTGGCACAAGATTGGGTGCGCCCCGATGACGCGCGTGCGCAACAAGTCGAGGCGTTTTGGGGTAAGCCACTGCAAAAAGAAGTCAATCTGCTCGATTTGCTACGTCGCCCTGAAGTCGATGTCGAGCGGTTGTTACAG
>OGCL01002540.1_pt1 | contig 12489 bp, 7 predicted proteins | sample 1570041 | NCBI WGS metagenome assembly OGCL01 (sample SAMN06266162, study PRJEB24511) | hot springs metagenome | isolation source: Hot spring water | place: South Africa: Limpopo | collected 2015-06-22 | reverse complement strand
CGACACCCTGATCATGACCGTCACCGCCACCTTCGCCGGCGCGATCTCGATGCTGGCCAACTTCGCGATGTTCTTCGGCGGACGCGATTCCGAAGGCCGGCCGGCCAACCCCATCGTGGGCATTGCCGTGGCCATCCTGGCGCCGCTGGCCGCAGGTGTGATCCAGATGGCCATCAGCCGCGCGCGTGAGTTCGAGGCCGACCGGGGTGGCGCCGAGATTTCAGGCGACCCCCAGGCGCTGGCCAGCGCGCTGCAGAAGATCGACCACTACGCCCGTGGGATTCCGCTGCCAGCTGCCGAGGCCCACCCGGAAACCGCCCAGATGATGATCATGAACCCGCTGTCCGGAGGCGGCCTGCGCGGGCTGTTTTCGACCCACCCGGCCACCGAGGAGCGCATCGCCCGCTTGATGGCCATGGCCCGCGGGGTGTGAGGCCTGTCACGTTTCCCACCGCTTTCTGGCCTGCAGACCACCTGCAACCCACTTGAATGAAGGGGGTGCGGCATCAAGCTGCACCCCCTTCTGTCCGATACAGGCCGAACGCGCCCGGAAAGCCGGGACATTTTCTATTCACGGGACCGCGCATGCAGGTGGACATCGAGAAGACCGAACAGGAATCCCGCTGGTTGCAGCGGGGCGCCTGGCTGGTGCTGATCCTGGGGGTGAGCTTCAGCCTGCTGGGCTGGTGGCACACCGCCCAATCCGTTCAGACCGAAGCCGATGAGAGATTGAAGCTGCAGTCGCAGCAGCTGCGGGTACAGCTGCAGCATCTGGTCACCGAGCACCTGCAGATCCTGTCGTCCTTCCAGGCCATGTTCCAGGCCCGCCCGGATCTGGATCGCCGTGCCTTCAACCGGCAGTACCAGTCGCTGGACACCGCACAGCGCTATCCGTCCTTGCTGGCCGTGCAGTATGCCGAACTCGTCCCTCGCAACCGCCTGCCCGATCTGGTGGCACGGGTACGCAGCGACCGCAGTCTGATGCCTGAGGGCTATCCGGATTTCGAGGTGCATCCCGGATCCGACCGCGACTGGGTGCTGCCCATCGTGTTCAACGAGCCCATGATGCGCAATCGACCCGCGTTCGGGTTCGACATCCTGTCGACGGCAGCCTTGCGCGACGTTGTCGAGCGCGCGCGCGACCAGGGCCGGGCGCAGACCTCCGCCCCCATCGAACTGGTACAGGGCGGGCTGGGCTTTGTCGTGCGCCTGCCGGTTTACCAGCCGGGCCTGCCGCTGAACACGACCGCGCAGCGGCGCGCGGCTTTCAGCGGCACGCTCAGCGGGGTCTACCGGGCGCAAGACCTCCTGATGGAGGTCGCACGCATCCACGACTGGTCGGACTGGCACTGGACGGTGCAGGACGTCACCGACAAGCCTGTTGCCCTGTTCGACACCGCCCGCATTCAGGCCGGTGCGCTACACACCCAGGCCACCGCGCGGGATCGGCTGCAGAGCCATGTGGACATGGGCGGTCGCCAATGGCTGCTGACCCTGCACCGCGAGCCCGTGCGGGCGGCCATCCAGCCGTATCCGCTCGCGGTCCTGTTTGGTGGACTGACGGGCGCCTTCGGACTGGCCATGGCGCTGCGCGTGGGGGCCAACCGCCACGCCAAGGCCGCCCGCATGGCTCGGCGCCTCAGTGCAGAAGCCCGCCAGAACGAACACCGGCTGCGCTCGGTCCTGGATCACACGGTCGACGGCATCCTCACGCTCAATGAGGAAGGCCGTATCCTGAGCGTCAACCAGGCCGTGTGCCGCATCTTCGGCCACGGCGAAGCCGACCTGCTCGGCCAGCCGCTGGGCAAGCTGCTGCCTGCCGCGCAGCCGGCCAGCGACCAGACTGGCATCCAGCCCTTTCTGGATCGCCTGCGGGTGGGCATGGACGGCGTAGGGCGGCGTGCGGAAGGCCAACGGGCCGGCGGTCAAACCTTCCCGGTGGACCTGGCCCACAGCCAGATGGCGCTGGACGGAGAGAACCAGCTGATCGTCATCCTGCGCGACCTCAGCGCACAGGAAGCGGCCGAACGCGCCATCATCGAAGCGCAGCGTCAGCTCAATGAAGTCGACGAGATGCGCCGCGTGATCGTCAACAACGCGCCGTATGCGATCTTCGTGCTCAACACGCAGGGCATCATCCAGGCCGTGAACCCGGCCGGCGAGCGTCTGGTCGGGCACCGGGCACAGGATCTCGTGGGGCGATGCACGACCCAGCGCTTCTTCGACCCGGATCAGGTGACCGAGCGCGCACGGCTGCTGTCGCTGCGCCTGAATCAGCCGCTCAGCGAGCTGGACGTGCTCACCCACTTGGCTCAGGAGTCGCCCGGTCTGCCCAGCGAATGGCACATGCTGCGTGCCGACGGCAGCCATCTGGTGGCGGAGATCCTCGTGACCGAACTGCGCAACGAGTTGGGCAACCTCACGGGCTACCTGGCCATGGCCCACGATGTGACCCTGCGCCGCGAAGCCGAGAACCAGCTTCAGCACATGGCCATGCACGACGCGTTGACGGCCCTGCCCAACCGCAACATGCTGCAGGATCAGCTCAAGACCTGCCTCGCGCAGGCCGAACGCGACGGCCGCCACCTGGCCATGATGTTCCTCGACCTGGACCGCTTCAAGAAGATCAACGACAGCCTGGGCCACCACATTGGCGACAGCGTGCTGATCGAGGTGGCGCGTCGCCTGCGCATGGGCATGCGCACCTCCGACATCGTGGCACGCCTGGGCGGCGACGAGTTCGTCGTGCTGTTGCCGCAGATTGCCTCGGCCGACGATGGCGAGTACGTGGCGCGCAAGGTGCTGGACCTGTTCAAGGAGCCACTGCGCATCGGGCCCCACGAGCTGCGCGTCACCCCCAGCATTGGGCTGGCCATCTACCCCGACCACGGCAAGGACGCCATCACGCTGATGCGCCACGCCGATCTGGCCATGTATCAGGCCAAGAACGACGGACGCAACCGCTTCGAGGTGTATGCCGAGAGCATGCAGCAATCGACCGCCGACACACTGGTGCTCGAGAACGACCTGTACAAGGCGCTGGAGCGCCAGGAGCTGCGCCTGCACTACCAGCCCCAGTTCGACTGCGCCACCGGGCGCATCACCGGCGCCGAGGCGCTGCTGCGCTGGGAGCACAACGGTCGTCTGGTGCCGCCGTCTGATTTCATTCCGCTGGCCGAAGAAACCGGCCTCATCGTCGCCATGGGCGAGTGGGTGCTGCGCGAAGCGTGCACGCGCGCCCAGGAGTGGCGCGTGCGCACGGGCTGGCCGCTGCGCATGAGTGTGAACCTGTCGGCCGTGCAGCTGGATCAGCCCGATGTGGACGACGTGGTCTCGCGCGCACTGCAGGAAACCGGCCTGCCGGCCACCGCGCTGGAGCTGGAAATCACGGAGAGCGTGGTCGTGCGTGAATCCCTGCGTGCCGCCGATGTGCTCAACCGCCTGCGCGCGCTCGGCGTGAGCATCGCGATCGACGACTTCGGCGTGGGCTATTCGAGCTTTGCCTACCTGCGCGAGCTGCCGGTCAACCGCTTCAAGCTGGACCGCAGCTTCCTGGTCAATGTGCCGCAATCGGTGGGCGACAGCCGGCTGGTGGGCGCGCTGATCGCGATGGGCCACCGGCTGGATGTGGGCATCGTCGCCGAGGGCGTCGAAACCGAGGCCCAGGCCGAGTTCCTGCGCGGCCATGGCTGCGACGAGGCCCAGGGCTACCACCTCGGTCGGCCTATGAAGGGCGAGGTGTTCGAGGCACTGCTGCTCGAACACGCTGCCCACACCGAACACGCCCAGGCCAGCCCCAAAGAGGCGCAGCCCACCGCGCCGAGCGTCCAGGCCCTGTCCTGATCGTTTCCCGGCCGGGGGGGGCGCGCCGCGCGAGGGGCATGCGCACGCTCGGGGACGAGATCACGCCATGCCGCGCTGCGCGGCGCGATGCCGGCACGTTAAATGCCGCACGTTCGCCACGCAAACTTCCGTGGCCCCACCATGACACCCCCTCCCCGCCCCCAAGGGGACGTCGATCCTGCCTGCATCGATGTCCAGCGAAGACGCATCCTCAAACAGATGGGGGCCACCGCGTGGGTCTCGACCCCCGCGGGCATCGCCCTGGTGGGCGCCTCGGCCCACGCCCAGACCAGTTCCCAACCCGTGCTGGAACGGCTGGCAGCCCGCCTCAACCTCGTCAGCCGGCACACCATGGCAGGCGTGGCGGCCTTTTCGGTGCCCGGCAATGACCTCTACTCGATGGCGCAAGGCCAATGGGAGCCCACGCCCGGCGGGGTGAGCGCCAGGACGGACGCGTTTCTGGGCTACATGTTCGACAACTACCTGCCGCTGCCGGGCGCGTCCCAGCTGGCCACGGCGCTGGCCGAGCCGTTCTACCGCACCCGCATGCGCCTGGGCGACGGCACCAGCACCTTGTTCGGCTCGGCCGTCGAGAGCGTGCTGTCCGCGCTGGACGCGGTGCCGCTGTCCCTGCTGCTGACCTTGATGCTCAACGGGCTGGCCGTGGTGGTGCGCCCCTCGAGCGCGCTGACCTTGCTGGGCGCGCCGTTTTGCGCCCTGTCCTGGCAGGACAAGGCCAAGGTGTTCGGCCTGATCGAAGCCCCGGGTGACGACGGCATGCGCCTGATCAGCGACAAGCTGATGGACCCGCTGAGCCGCACCGCCGTGGGCTATGTGCAGTTGTCGGCCGCCGGGCTGCTGACCTTCGCGGCAGCGGGCGCCTATGGCGAGTGGGCAGCCATCAACCCGCTGACCCGCCGCCTCAATTTCACGCCTGTGGGGTGGCAGCAGTCGAAGTACGAGGGCCCATCCATCGGATGGAACGAGTTCAAAGGCTACTACCAAGACCGCAGGAGTGCTGACCATGCGTGACGTGATCGTGATCGGCGCAGGCGGCGGTGGTGCCGTGGTCGCCAAGGAACTGGCCGCGCGCGGCCTGGACGTGTTGATGCTGGATGCGGGGCCCGCCCACGCCAAGCCAGACACCGACTGGACGCAACTGGAGGACGACCAGAACAACCTGTTCAAGGGCGCCTTGCGTTGGGGGCCGTCGGACCGGACCAAAACGGGCTGGCTGCGCGACACGCCGCAGCCTTCGTTCATCAACCAGGTGGCCGGCGTGGGCGGCACGACCACCCATTACTTCGGCAACAGCCCGCGTGCGATGCCGGGTGTCTTCGCGGGCTACGCGGGCGCCGACGCGGCGTTGTACGACACGGCCCACCGCTTTCCGTTCCGCTACGACGAGCTGGTGCCCTACTACCGCTGGGTCGAGGCCATCCTGCCCGTGCAGACCGCCGCCATGGGCACCAAGGAGGCGGCGTTCTTTCGCGGCTGCGAAGGCATCGGCCTGCCCGTGCAGACCTCGAAGGACATCACCCGGGACGCCTTTCGGCCACAGGAAAACGCCATCCTGCAGCCCGAAGGCTGGGCGGGGCGAACGAACGACCAGGCGCGCTTGCAGTATCCGCAAGCCAAGGGCTGCACTTTTTGCGGTCATTGCTACCAGGGCTGTGCCATGCCGCGCCAGGCGCCAGTCAACCTCAAGGCCAAGCGCGCCACCAACGTCAGCTACGTGCCGATGGCGAAGACCGCGGATCTGTGGACGCCAGGCGGCAAAGCCATCACGCTGCGCGCCAATGCGTTCGTCACCCGGATTCACACCACCCGGCGCAACGGCGAGTTGGAGGCCAGCCGGGTCGACTGGCGTGACGTGCGCAGTGGCCAGCGCCACACCGAAGAGGCGCGCGTGATCGTGCTGGCGGCGGGCGTGGTGGAGAGCCCCCGACTGTGGCTGAACAGCGACCTGCCGGATCCCAACGGCTGGGTGGGCCGCGGACTCACCGAGCACGCCTTCGACTGGCTCATCGGCGTCATGCCCTACGACACCGAGTCGAGCAAGGGGCCTGCCTCGGCGGCGCGTGCTGACTTTCCCGGCTCAGGTGCCCTGGAGAACGTCGGCCTGACGCCGGGCATCCAGGCCCTGGCCTCGAACTTCAGTGACAGTGGCATTCGCGGCGCGTACGACCTGGGCCTGGGCGAGACCGGCCCCTGGACGGGCAAGGCCGGCCGCGCCGTCGGGCGGGAGCTCAAGGACATGATGGGCGATGTCAACCGCCTGCTCAACGTGCTGGTGATCACCGACGACGATGTGGAGGCGCAGAACCGGGTGACGCTGTCGCGCATCTTCCCGCGCGACGAGCACGGCGCCATCCCGCGGGTCGAGATCGCCAAACGGCAGCGCAGCGCGCGCACGCTCAGGAACCGTCGTCAACTGGCAGAGAAGGCTGCCCATATCCTGAAGGCGGCGGGCGCAACCAAGATCCTGCGCGTCGACTTCCCGCCCTTTCTGCTGCATTTGCAGTCGTCGATGCGCATGGGGCTGAGCGCCGACAACTCGGTGCTCGACGATCAGGGCGAAGCGCGTTGGGTCAAGCGGCTGTATGTGGCCGACAACGCGGCGCTGGCCAATGGCTGCGGCGGCGTGAACCCGACGCTGACCACCCAGGCCCTGGCCACGCGCACCGCCGAAAAGATCTTCCAGAAGTACTTTGGCGGCGAGGCATGGGTGGGGCGCGAGGGCCCCATCAGCTCGGTCGATGATCGGGTGACGCAGGCGGTGCTGGCGCGGGGGCTGTGAGCGGCGCGGTCAGTCCGTGTCCTCGACACTGGCCACCTTGACGACGCGCACGCGCTCCACGTAGGTGGGGCGCGTGACGCTGGCGTTGTCGGGGCAGGTCGCGGCCGCACCATTGCAGGCCGTGGCCGTGATGGTGTAGAGGCGCAGCGTGCGCGGTACCCCATCGCTGATGTCGCCTTCGACATACGCGTCAGAGGTGCAGTTGACCGTCACGCGCACACCCATGGTGCTGCGCAGATCGAGCGTCTGGCTCGTGCCGGCACAGGTGGTCCAGCTGCCGCGCAGCGCCTGGAACATCCCCCACTGCGCGCCGGCGTAGGCGCCCTGGAAGGCGCGGGCGCTGTCGATGTCCTGGGCCAGTGTGGTCTGTTGCGTCCAGGTCAGCCGCAGGATCGCTGCGGCCAGCGTGGCAAGCATCACCAGTACGAGCAGCGCGGCGATGACGCCAAAGCCACGCGCGGGGAGGGATCGACGGGGTGAAGACAACTGGAAGTTCATGGCACGTTCATCACATGGGCGCCCACCGCGAGGCTCGCGGTCTCGCCGTTGCGGGCCAATTCCAGGTTCATCCACAGAAAGCCGCTTTGCTGCGTGGCGCCCTGGTTGGGGTCGTAGATGAAGGTGCAGCTGCGCACGCGCGTGGCCATCACATCCGCAGAGCCAACCGCCGGACAGCTGGTGGGGTAGGCGGCCGTGAAGTTGCGCTTGAGCCGATAGAGCGTGCCCTTACCGTTGCCTTGGGCGTCGAGCGTGCCGTCGGCGCCGCTGCAGATGTAGAACACCGCCTGCTCGTTGTTGGCCACCACCTGAAAGCGCCCGGAGCCGTAACCCGGCGAGATGGAAAACGAATTGACCGTGAGACGGTGCTTGCCCTGCGAGCTGGCAGGCGTGGCCACGGCCGTGATCGCCGAGCGGTTGTTGCCCTCGTAGACATCGTTGCCGTTCTGGTTGTTGATGACGACCCAGTCGCCTACCGCCGGCGTCTTGACAAGCGCCGTCAACGTATCGAAGGTTGTGACGGCGCGGGTCGGGTCGATGTAGGCGGCACACGTGGCGCTGGGGCTGGTGCAACCGGCTGGGCTGTCGTTGGTCGTGTCGGGGCCCTGACGGTAGCGCCCCCCGCTCGCCGCCGGCACCAGCTCGAAGCACTGGGCGTTGGGCATGCGGATGGAGTTCGGTATCGCCTGGCGCACGTCGCGCACGATGCGACGCAAGGCGGTGTCGGCCTGGTCGCTCAAATCGGCACGGCCGCGCGTGTCGGTGTAGGCGTCGAGCGCCGGGCGAACAAACACGACGATCGTGGCGGCAATGATGCCGGTGATCACGATGACCACGATGAGCTCCACCAGGGTGAAGCCATGCTGGCCACGGGCGATGAAAGGGAGGGATCGACGGGCGAGCATCACGGTTGCGCGTAGTTGGTTCGCCAACCGATCAGCGTGATGCTCTCACTGCCCCGGCTCGCGGTGACGGTGATGCGGCGCGCATCGGCCACGCCCTCCAGGGTGGCCGGCTCGACCGCCACCACCACGGAGTACCCGTTGAGGTTGGCGATCGGCACGCCATCGAGGTTGCAAATCTGACCGGTGGTGGCGTAGCCGTTGTAATCACTGATGTCGTTGAACACCGCCCGAGCACAACCGGCTGCCGCCACGTTGGTCTCGGAGGCAAAGGGTTTGAGCGCCACTTCTTCAAGCATCTCTTCGGCAACAGACAGCAACTGCTTGCGCACCACCGGGTCGACGCTGGAGCGCACGCCGGTGGAGAACACGCTCAACAGCCCCGCCAGCCCAACGGCGATGATGACCATGGCCATGATCATCTCGATCAGCGTGAAGCCACGCACGCGCTTACTCCACATGGCCCGTCTCTCCTCGTACGGTGATGGCGCTGGCGCCCGTCAGGCTGATGGTGCGGTTCGATGCGGTAGTGCCCTCGCCGGTCGTGGTCACACGGCCATCGGGCTGAAAGAACAGCACGCCGGCCGGCGTGACAGTGGTGAGCATGGCCGGATTGTCCGCGGTGGCGAACGCCAGCGCACCCGTCGGCCCCCTGAGCGCCTGGTCACAGGCGGTGGCGGGATTGGCCGCTGCAATGGTCAGGGTCACGGTCGTGTCCGTCACGGTCGCACACACCAGCCGGCGGTGGCTGACCGCCGTTTTCTGGGCATAGCGCAAGGCCGTGACCAGGCCGTCGCGCCAGCTGTCATCGCGCAGCCCCACCGTGGCCTGCAAGCGGGGCATGACGGTGACCGCCAGAATGCCCACCAGCACCATGATGATGATGAGCTCGGTCATCGTGAAGCCGCGCTGGGCGGCGCGATCAGTACACGTCGCGCGCATGCACCGCCTTGGTGGTTTCCGGCTTGAAGACACCGAACGTGGCACGCGCTGCCGGGTCGCGGTCGTGCGTGCTGGCGCAGCTGCCGTTGAGCGCGCGCAGCCAGGGCTGCTGTGCGCCCGTGCTCGCAGGGTGCGCGCTCCAGCACGACTGGTCAACGCCCGCCATGCCGAGGTTGACAGCCAGCTCGACCGTGCCCAGCCCGTTGTGGGTCGGCGCGCTCAGCACGATGTCACCCCGTCCGTTCATCAGCGTCACATTGCCAGTCGGCGCGGTGGTCCAACCGGTGGTGACGGTACCCTGGTGATCCAGATAGCGGGCACGCACCACGGAGGCGGCCGGCACGGTCGTGCAGTTCACGGTATCGTCGCTGTTGATGATCCAGGCCTTGCCCGTCCAGTAGTGGGCCTGCACTGGCACGGCCAGCGTGGCCTTCTCCGAGCCAAAGGCACTGAACAGCCGCAGGCGGCCACTGCGCAGGCTTGGGCCCTGCTCGGTCTTACCGGCCGAGCTGACACCGTCGACGTCAATGGCGCGCAGGGTCACGGCAGCGGGCGGGGTGAGTTTGTCGGCAAAGGTGAAGGTCTGTGTACTCAAGGTGGCTGTGCCGGCCGCGAAGCTGGCCGCAGGCAGGCTGGTGGTGCCCAAGGCCCCCAGGCCCGCGTGGGTGGCGGCTGACAGCGTCACGGCCTTGGCGAAGTTCGGGCTGGTACTGGCCGTGCCGTCGTAGTTGCGGGTCTCGCCACCGGCCACGTTGCGGGCCTGGACCGTCATGCCGAAGGGCTGGCCACTGTAGGTGAAGGGCACGTTGCCGGCCGCACAACCCTGGGTCACGCCCTCGACGGTGAAGTGATCGGGCACGAAGGGCCCAACCGCGCCAGCAGGGCCGCTGCCGGTGCTGCCTGTGACCGCCAGGCCTGAGCCCAGGTAGTTGCTTGTGCTGACCGACAGGTCGGCATTGCCCACCTCGCTCCAGCTCAGGTTACTGGCCACGGCCTCGCCGTTGTTGAAGGCGCCCAGGCTGCCGCTGAACAGCCCCGAATGGCTGCCGGCGCCGGTGGGCTGGCGTTTGAAGAAACTCAAGGCGGCGGTGGCAGGCACGTTTTCGCGGCCGAAATTGGCGGTCTTGACGCCGGCCTGGTTGCGCGCTGTCACGGTGGCACCAAAGGTCGCACCTGCCCGTATGGGCCCTGGTGTGACACCGCTAAAGCCAAACGATGCAGGCGCCGCCACAAAGGTGTCGCTGCCGCTCATCACCAGGCCCGCGTCGTCGCCGCTGCCGGTGTAGGTGGCCGTGAGGTTGACCAGGCCGGCATCGGCATACACCACGCTGGTGCTCGCCGTGCCATTGGCGTTGAAGCTCAGTGTGACGTTGCGCCCCCCTCCGTCGCAGGCTGCCGCCACGTTGTTGCCGGCATTCAGCGCCGCGCCACCGACGCGCACGGGCACAAAGCCAGTCGAGGGGTTCGTGTAAGCGCAGCGGAAGTTGACCGTCTTGTTGACGCTGGCAAACGCGGGCGTACAGGCCAGGCTGTTGTCGGCTTTGCGCACGGCGCTGACCGAGACGGTCTGGCTGGCGCCTGCAACATGGTGGGGCACGTCGAAGAACAAGCCGGAGTCAGCCGCTGTGAACACACAGCTGCCGCCCGCGGTGGGCGTGGTCCCGAAGCCGCAGTACGGGGTGGCACCCGCCGTGGGCGCGACCGACAAGCCACTGAGCCCGATGGTCACCGACCCCACGGTGGTCACATGAACGGGCACCGTCACCGACGAGCTGCCCGCCGGAATGGCGAAACTGCTCGGCGCCTGCACCGTCGGCGCCCCGGTGAACACCAGGTTGCCACTCAAGCCGCTGGTGTAGGGCGTGCTGCAACTGGCGTCAGCACAGGCCTGGATGGTCAGGGTCTGCGGCTGGCAGGTGAGGCCGCTGGCGCTGTCCATGCTCAACCGCACGTGATGGGGCGCAGGCGGGGCACAGCTTGGGCTTTCGTTCATCAGCGCGGCGATGTCGGCGGTATCGAGCTCGGCCGCAAACAGCTTGATCTGGTCCATGGTGCCATTGGCCGAATTGAGCTCGGGTGAGGCGCTGCTGCGGTTGTCGCCGAAGTACAGCGTGCCGATCGCACTGTTGATGCTGGCCACAGAGTTGGTCTGCTCGTCCTGCCGAACACCATTGACGTACAGCCGCATCCGCGAGGCGCCAGAGCCAGACATGAAGCGCCAGGTGACCGCCACATGCGCCCACACCCCGTCGCTGAGGATGTTGAGCTTGTCGACGTTGCGCAGCGTCCCCCCGCTGTCTACCAGATGGAAGTTGAGGTCCACCCCGGTGCCAGCATCGTCGCGGTAGAGGTAGAACCGCCCGTTATTGGAAGTCGTCGCGTCAAAGAGGGTGCGGTGTTCGCTCCCCGCGGCCACGGCTCTGTACCAGAAGGCAATGGTGCCCGCATTGCCCAGCGTGTTCACATCGATGCCGGTGTCGAAGGCCTGAACCGCGGCAGTGAGGTTGCGGGGCACCTCCATGCCGCGACAGATCCGCCCGTTGGCGGTGGACGCCACGCCACCCAGCATGGTGCCGTGCCACCGGTTGGGCGAGCTGTCGAGCACCTCGCCGACCGCGCCCGTGTAGGTGGACTGCTCGAAGCGGTATTCGGCCATCAGCGCGCTGTCGGGCCAGCTGCAGGCCGGCGGCTTGACGGCACCGACGACACAGGCGTTGCCACAGGTGCTGCCCGAGCCGCAACAGGCGCCGCCGACCGCCGAGGACGAACAGACCGAGGCCGAACTGGTGTATCGGCTGGCTGACCTCCTGGAAGCGGCCGACACCGAGGCCGGGAAGGTCGCGCAGTTGAACGTGCCCGGGGTCGGGTCGAACTCGACGTGGCGCAGCGCCCCGGCGACCGTCGTGTACACGGGGAAGGCAGCACCAATGGCGATGAGGGCGACCTTCGAGTCTTCCCCGAAGCCGAGGTAGAGCATGGCCTGGTCACGGATCCCGTCGCGCGTGCTCGGATCTGGAGCATCGAGCACCGCCTTCATTTCCTCTCGACTCAAGTGGCTCACCAGGCGTTCCTGCGCCCGCGTGTTGGAGATCGCCCGAACGCGACGGACCTGTTCCAATGCTGAGGGCACCTCGTACTCGACGTACTTCATGAACGAACGGATGGCCGTCAGTCGCAGATTCCTCGTCCGGGGCGTGTTGCGGCAGTCGCGTTCGCGGTGCTCCAGGAAGTCCCGGATCATCCCCGCATCCAGGTCTTCGAGCGCCAGCTTTGAGGGGGTCTTCCCGAGCCGACGGCTGACGTATCGACACAGGAACTTGAATGCGTAGGCAAGGCCGATCCATGACAGCACGCCGATCGTTGCGAGATCGACTTCCCACTCACCGAGCCAGGCGTTCAGAGTGCCGATGAGCAGCGTGTAGGGAAGACCCGCTGCAAAGCCGAAGGTCAGCATGATGGCCGTCTTGCGGTTCCTGAGAGCCGTCCCGAGCAGGCGAAGCCCCA
>OGCL01002538.1_pt1 | contig 12498 bp, 7 predicted proteins | sample 1570041 | NCBI WGS metagenome assembly OGCL01 (sample SAMN06266162, study PRJEB24511) | hot springs metagenome | isolation source: Hot spring water | place: South Africa: Limpopo | collected 2015-06-22 | reverse complement strand
TGATCTTTTTTGGGTGCTTACGCGCGTCTATAAAGCGCTTATTGCTATGTAATTTATAGCATCTTGGTGCTGGTGGCCTGTGGTGCGGCCACGGCGTTTCATGCCGTGGCGGTGCGCCGCGCTGGCCCTGCAATGGGGCGGGCGAGGTCGGTGGCCAGCGTGGCCAGTTCGTGGCTGTCCAGGTACACCGCGCCGTTCTCCACCTTCACCGCAAACTTCGGCGTGCAGCCCTCGTCGGGGGCAGATGCCTGCCCGTCGCACAGGCCGATGGTCCAGTTGTGCAGGGGGCAGGCCACCTGTGTGCCAAAAACGATGCCTTGCGACAGCGGGCCGCCCTTGTGGGGGCAGCGGTCCAGCAGCGCAAACACGCCGCCCGCATCGTTGCGGAACACCGCCACATCCAGCCCCTGCGAGCGCGCCACGCGGCGTGCGCCCAGCACGGGGATGTCGTCCACGCTGCAGATCAGCTTCCAGTCGGGAGTGGGGTGGTTCGTGGTCATGGGGTGTCCTTGGGGATGTTGTTGTGGTGGTGTGGGGTGGACGCGGTAGCCGGTGCTCAGGTGCCGAGCGCGGCATACATGCCCGTCACGCGGTCCATGCTGGCCAGCAGGTTCTCGCTGCTCACGAACACTTCGGACACCTGGCGGAAGGTGTTGCTGGCGTTGCCCAGCCGCTGCAGGGCCGCGTCGAAGAACACCCACTGGCTGTCGGCCAGCAGCAGCTCCTGGCGGATGCGCACGGTAGCCTGCGGGGCGTTGCGCAGCAACTCGGTGGCCTTCAGGAATTCGTCGCGCGCCTTGGCGATCTCGGTCGTGGCGGCGGCCGTGTCCACGCCGAGCATGGCCGACAGGCAGAACTTGGCCATGCGCTGGCTCAGCATGCGCTGGCGCCCGGCCACGTTCACCAGGTGGCCCACGGGCTTGCCCAGTGCGGCTTCGTACTGCGAAGTGCCCTGGTGGGCCAGGGCCAGCACCTTGGCGTCGGCTTGCAGCAGCGCGGTCACGCCGTCGCGCGAGGGCGTGGTGCCCATCAGCGTGGCCTTGTGGTCGGCCCAGGCGCCTTCGAGTTTTACGTAGGTGTCGCGGATGGCAGGTGAGGGCGCAAAGGCCTTCAATTCGCCCAACTGGCGCTCGAACAGCGCCAGGGACTGCTCCAGCACGGCGCGTGCCGCCGGGGTGTCGGACTTGTGGGCCAGGGCCAGCCAGGCCTTGCCCATGCGCTGGCTCAGCATCCGCTGGCGCCCGGCCTTGTTGATGGCGTCGTTCAGGTCGGCCACCTCGGCCTGGGCTTTGCCCCCAGGAACCAGAAGGCCCAGCGCGCCCCAGGCCGTGGTGTAGCCCGCAGAGGTCAGAAGGGTACGGCGTTGCATGGTGGGCTCCTTCTTTCCGATCAGGCGCCCAGGGGCGCAAACTGGCGCGTGTCCACGGCCGCCTTGTCAAATTCAAACCAGGGGTCGGGCTCGCCATCCAGCGCAAACTGCAGCTGCTCCCACAGCGCCTTGCGGCCCGCGTGGTCGTCGAGGATGCGCTTCTTCACGTAGTCCAGGCCCACACGGTTCACGTAGTGCACGGTGCGCTCCAGGTACCAGCCTTCCTGGCGGTACAGCTCGCAGAATGCGCCGGTGTACTCCAGCACCTCCTCGGCGGTCTTCAGCTTGGTGAAGAAATGCGCCACCTCGGTCTTGATGCCGCCATTGCCGGCGATGTACATCTCCCAGCCCGAGTCCACGCCGATGATGCCCACGTCCTTGATGCCGGCCTCGGCGCAGTTGCGCGGGCAGCCGCTGACGGCGAACTTGACCTTGTGCGGTGCGTACATGCGCCACATGGCGCGCTCCAGGTCTTTGCCCATCTGAGTGCTGTCCTGCGTGCCCATGCGGCACCACTCGCTGCCCACGCAGGTCTTCACGGTGCGCAGCGCCTTGGCGTAGGCGTGGCCGCTGGGCATGCCGATGTCACGCCACACGTTGACCAGGTCTTCCTTCTTTACGCCCAGCAGGTCGATGCGCTGGCCGCCGGTGACCTTGACGGTGGGGATCTTGTACTTGTCCACCGCGTCGGCAATGCGGCGCAGCTCATCGGCCGTGGTCTCTCCCCCCCACATGCGGGGGATCACGCTGTAGGTGCCGTCTTTCTGGATGTTGGCGTGGCTGCGTTCGTTGATGAAGCGGCTTTGCGGGTCGTCCTTGGCCTCTTTCGGCCAGGTGCTGATGAGGTAGTAGTTGACCGCCGGGCGGCAGGTGGCGCAGCCATTGGGCGTCTTCCATTCCATGAACTTGAACACCTCGGCAATGCTCACCAGCTTGGCTGTACGGATCGCGTCCCGCACGGCCTGGTGGCCGTGGTCGGTGCAGCCGCACATGGCCTTGGTCTTGGGCGTGGCGCTGTAGTCGCCACCGGCGGTGAACATGATGATCTGCTCTACCAGCCCGGTGCACGAGCCACACGAGGCGCTGGCCTTGGTGTGCTTGCGCACCTCGTCGAGCGTGAACAGGCCCTTGTCCTTGATGGCCTTGCAGATGGCGCCCTTGGTCACGCCATTGCAGCCGCACACCTCGTCGCTGTCCTGCATGGCGGCGGCTTTGCTCTGGCCCTGGTGGCCGGTGTCGCCCAGGTGCGATTCGCCAAACATCAGCTTGTCGCGGATGTCGCTCACGCTGCGGCCGTCGCGCAGCAGCTTGAAGTACCAGCTGCCGTCCACCGTGTCGCCATACAGGCAGGCGCCCACGAGCTTGTCGTCTTTGATGACGAGCTTTTTGTACACGCCACCGAAGGGGTCGCTCATCACGATCTCCTCGGTGTCGTCTCCTCCTTGAAAGTCTCCGGCCGAGAACAGGTCGATGCCCGTCACCTTGAGCTTGGTGGATGTGAGCGAGCCCTGATAGCGACCGATGCCGAACTCCGCCAGATGGTTGGCCAGCACCTTGCCCTGCTCGAACAGCGGGGCCACCAGCCCATAGGCGATGCCCCGGTGTGCGGCGCATTCGCCCACGGCGTAGATGCGCGCGTCGGTGGTGGTCTGCAGCGTGTCGCTCACCACAATGCCGCGGTTCACATGCAAGCGCATCTTTTCGGCCAAAGCCGTGTTGGGGCGGATGCCCACGGCCATCACCACCAGATCGGCGGGCACCTCGCTGCCGTCCTTGAACTTGACGCTGGCCACGCGGCCCTCGGCGTTGCCCACCAGTTCCTGGGTTTGCGCACCCATCAAGAAGCGCATGCCACGGTCTTCCAGCGACTTCTGCAGCATCTTGCCCGCCACGTCATCCAGCTGGCGCTCCATCAGCGAGGGCATCACGTGCACCACGCTCACGGTCATTCCGCGCTTCATGAGGCCGTTCGCGGCCTCCAGGCCCAGTAGGCCGCCGCCAATGACCACCGCGTGCTTGTAGGTGGCGGCGGCGTCGATCATGGCCTGCGTGTCGGCAATGTCGCGGTAGGCCAGCACGCCTTTCAGGTCCTTGCCGGGGATGGGCAGGATGAAGGGGTTGGAGCCGGTGGCGAGGATGAGGCGGTCGTATTCGGCGCTGATCACCGTGCCGTCGCTGCTGGTGGCGCTGACCACGCGGCGCACGCGGTCCACATCGGTCACGGTGAAGCCGGTGTGCAGCGTGATGTGGTTGTCGGCGTACCAGGACCAGTCGTTCAGGATGATCTCGTCGATGGTCTGCTCGCCCGCCAGCACGGGGGACAGCAGAATGCGGTTGTAGTTGGGGTGGGGCTCGGCACCGAACACCGTGATGTCATACAGATCGGGGGCGATCTTGAGCAGCTCTTCCAGCGTGCGCACACCGGCCATGCCGTTTCCCACCATCACCAGTTTGAGCTTTTTCATCATGACCCCATCGGTTCCATCGCCGGAGCGATGCGCAAAACAAAAAAGGCGTCCACACGATGCTGCTTCGAGGTCTCGAAACCGCATGTGGGGACGCCTTCGTCCGTACAACTCCTCCGTGCGCCTTTGCACTGCTGAATTGCGTGGGCCTGCCTGGCCCTTGCCCCTGTTAAGCAATGGCCGTGCCAGACTTTTTGCACTGAACTGGGGTGAACCAGGAGGGGGTTCCGGGGCGAGGGCCGTCCAAGGCGCAGGGTGGTGCGGGCGGCCACGCCCCGGCATGCACCACCTTGGGCACAGAACCTGCGTGGAGCTGGTGCATGAGCTTTGAACTGGATGTGGGCCAGGTCTCGCTGGCCGGCCGCAATGAGGTGAACGAGGACTTTGCCGCCCTGGTGGTGGGGCAGGGGCGCGACCGCGAGCGCGGCGCCATTGCCGCCATCGCCGATGGTGTGAGCACGGGCGGCAAGGGCCGCGAGGCCGCCCAGACCACGGTGAGCACCCTGGTGGGCGACTACTTCGCCACCCCCGAGACCTGGGACACCACCGTGGCGCTGGACCGCATCCTGAACGCCCACAACGGCTGGCTGGCCTCCATGAACCGGCGCCGCCAGCCCGCCGTGGGCCTGACCACGCTCACGGCGCTGGTGCTGCGCGGCCAGTCGTACACCCTGGCCCATGTGGGCGACACCCGCGCCTACCTGCTGCGCGGCGGGCGGCTGCAGCTGCTCACGGCCGACCATGTGATGGCGCAGCGCGACTTTGCGCACCAGCTCACCCGCGCCATGGGGCTCGACGACCATGTGGTGGTGGACTACAGCCAGGGCGAGCTGCACAGTGGCGACCTGTTTGTGCTGCTGTCCGACGGCGTGCACGGCAGCCTGCCCGAGCGCGAGCTGCGGCAGCTGCTGCGCCAGGAGGGCGTGGCGGCCCAGGCACTCAGCGACGAGCTGGTGCAGGCCGCGCTGCGCCGGGGCAGCAGCGACAACGTGACTGCGCTGGTGGTGCGGGTGCAGGGCGCGCTGGAGGCCACGCTGCAGGACGAATCCCGCCGTGCACAGGACCTGCCCGTGCTGCACTTGCTCAAGGTGGGCGATACCGTGGACGGCCTCACGGTCACGGCCATCGTGGCCGACAACGGCATTCACCGGCTGTACCAGGTGCGCGACGGCGCCACGCAGCGCCTGTATGCCCTCAAGACCCTGCTGCCCACGCGCGCCCACGATGCCGAGGAGCGCGCCACGCTCGCGCACGAGGCCTGGGTGGCGCGGCGCATGCAGTCCGGCCACGCCGCCGCCCATCTGGCGTGGCTCCACACCTGGCCCCCCGATGACGGGCAAGGCGGACCGGGCGCCAGCGCGTTCTACCTGCTGTACGACTGGCACGCGGGCGAAACCCTGGGCCAGCGCCTGCGCAGCCGCCAGCACCTGCCCGTACCGCAAGCCGTGGCCGTGGTGGTGCAGGCCGCGCGCGTGCTGGGCTGGCTGCACCGCCAGGGCGTGGTGCACCGCGACATCAAGCCCGACAACCTGCACCTGGGCGATGACGGCGTGCTGCGCGTGCTCGATTTGGGCGTGGCCCTGTCCGGCCGCGAACCCGAAGCCACGCGCCAGCTGCACGCGGGCACACCCAGCTACATGAACCCCGAGCAGTGGCCCGGCTACGAAAAAAGCGGTGATACCGAAGGGCATCTGCCCGACGCGCGCAGCGACCTGTTTGCGCTGGGCGTCACGCTTTACCAGCTGCTGAGCCACGGCCGCCTGCCCTATGGCGAGGTGGTGCAGTACCAGCTGGGCCGCTACCACCGCGACCCGCTGCCCCCCAGCCGTCACAACCCCGGCGTGCCCATCTGGCTGGACCAGATTGCCCTGAAGGCCGTGGCCCGCAGCCGCGCCCAGCGCTTCGAGACCGCCGAGGAGCTGCTGCTGGCGCTGGAGCGCGGCGCATCCCGCCCCCTGTCAGCCCCCGGCCCGCAGCCGCTGATGCAGCGTGACGCCACGGCCCTGTGGAAGATCGCGCTGGCGGTGAGCGTGCTGGTGAACCTGCTGCTGATTTATTGGCTGCTGTTTTTGCCGAGGTAGTGCGGAGGTCGGAGATTGCTACTGAAAATATAGCTTTTGGCGCTTATGCAGAGCGCGGAAGAGTCGATTTTTGTTTGAATTTTCAGGGCGGCATCGACCTGCTTCTTGAATGCGTGCGGGTGGGGCGCTGCGCCGGTCATGCGCTGCGCGCACGGCCACCTGTCTGGCGAAAGTTCGGCAAGCGCTATCGCGCTTACTTGCTTAACGCAAGTCACGCGCTGCGCGCACGTCCACCTTTCTCAGCCCATGTCCGCGTCCAGCGGATCTGCATCACCCGCAGCAGTACCAGCATGGCCAGCGCACACACCGCAATGCCCACGAAGCCCCACAGGTAGGTGCCGGTGTACTGGCGCGAGAGGCCCATGCCGCTCGGGATCAGGCCGCCGCCCAGGGCGCCGATCTCGCCAATCATTGAGCCTGCCACCGCCGTGGTCAGCGGCCAGCGCAGGGGCACCAGCTGGAACAGCGCGCCATTGCCCGCGCCCAGCGCCGCAAAACACACCAGGAACAGCAGCATGGTGATGGGCAGCGAGTTCTCGGCCAGGCCACACAGCACCATGCTCACGGCCGTGATGGCCAGCACGGCCGTGAGCGTGTTCACGCCGCCCCAGTGGTCCGACAGCCAGCCGCCAAAGATGCGCAGCGCCGCGCCCAGAAAGGCCGCCAGCATGGTGAGCTGGCCTGCCTGCACCTTGCTCACGTTGAACTGGTCGTAAAAATAGCTGGGCAAGAAGGTGGTGAGGCCAATGAAGCCGCCAAAGGTCACGGCATAGATCAGGCTGAATGCCCAGCCGTCTTTTTCAAACAGGCAGGCGATGTGTTCGCGGAAGCTCGAATGGGCTGGCAGGTCCGAGGGTTCCTTGGCATACACCGCCATCACGATGGCGGGCACGGCCACGCTCAGCGCGGCAAAGCCGTACACAGCCTGCCAGCCGAACTTCTGGGCCAGCGCCGGGGCCAGCAGGGCCGCCACGGCGGTGCCCACGTTGCCAGCGCCCACGATGCCCATGGCCAGGCCCTTGTAGCGCGGCGGGAACGAGCCCGAGCCCAGCGACAGCGCCACGCCAAAACTGGCTCCGGCCACGCCGAGCAGGATGCCCATGGCCAGCAGGTCGCCGTAGTCGTGCACAAACAGGTAGCCATAGCCCATGGCCACAAAAATGCCCGCCATCTCGACCAGCGTGGCGTTCTTGCGCCCGATGTACTGCGCCAGGATGCCCAGCGGAAAGCGCATGAGCGCACCGGCAAAGATGGGGATGGACAGCATCATGCCCATCTGTGTGGGCGTGAGCTGGAAGCTGTCGCGGATGAACGGCGCCATGGCACCGTTGATCACCCAGACAGCACACGAGAAGCCGAAGTAGAGGAAGGACGACCACAGCGTGGGGGCGTGGCCGGACTTGAGGAACTCGCGGAATTGAAGCATGGCGATCGTGCGCAGTTCGTGCGCAAGAAGGAGATAGGGAAGGCTGGAGGCTGCGCCTCAGCCGGGGCAAAAAACAAAAAGGCGCCTGCATGGATCGCGCAGGCCTTGTGGCCAGGTTGCATTCCATGAAGACGCCATCGTCCTGTTCGCCCAATCCGCCATTGCACCGGGCTGATACACGGCCAGCGTTGGCCGCACCAATCTGCAAGCAATGCCTATGCCAGCCAGGGTGCTCCGAAGGTTTGATTAAAAAATAGCCATTACCGCTCGTCCATATTCAGTTTGTAGCTATAAAAATATGAGCGTTTGGGAGAGGGGTTGCCACGCTTTGGGGCAAAGTGTTGGATGAATGCACCATTTTGGTGAATCTGCAGCACGCAGCGATTTATTTGTTTGAGAAACAAATTTTTCACCATAGGATGAACCCGACTTTTCCGAGGCTTTTTTCAGTTCAGTTTTTTTCTGGGGTGACAAGGTTTTCCATAAGGAGGGGTTTCATGCGCGTCAATCTGCCCGTCAGCACGCACGAATATGCGTTTCCCAAAGGCCAGACTCTGGTGTCCACCACCGATCTCAAGGGCCGCATCCTGTACTGCAACCCGATGTTCATCGAGGTCAGCGGCTACGAAAAAGAAGAACTCCTGGGCCAGCCCCACAACATGATCCGGCACCCGGACATGCCCGAAGAGGCCTTCCGCGACATGTGGGAGACCATCGCCAAAGGCATCCCCTGGTCGGCACCGGTCAAGAACCGGCGCAAGGACGGCTCCTTCTACTGGGTGATGGCCAACGTCACGCCACTCATGCAGGGCGACCAGCCCACGGGCTACATGTCGGTGCGCACCGAGGCCACGCGCGAGCAGATCCAGGCGGCCGATCAGCTCTACCGCACCATGCAGGCCGAAAAACAGGCGGGCAAGCTGGTGCATGTGCTGCGCGGCGGGCAGCTGATCACCGACACCTTCATGGGCCGCCTGATGACGGCACTGCAGCCCGGGCCCCTGGGCAAGATCGCCCTGTGCACCCTGCTGCTGGTGCTGTTGTCGTGGGGAGCCGCTGCGCTGGGCGGGCATGCGATGACGCTGGGGGCGGGCGTGGCTTGGCTGGGCGTGGTGGTGGCCGCCATTGCCATGGCGGTGTACCTGCATCGGGTCACGGTGCTGCCCTTGCTGGAGATGCTGCGCTGGGCCAACCGCATGGCGGCGGGCGACCTCACGCAGAAGTTCTCGGCCACGCGCACCGACACCATGGGGCAGCTGCAAAAGGCGCTGGCGCAGCTCAACGTGAACCTGCTGTCCATCGTGCGGGATGCGCGCCAGGAAAGTGAGCACATGCAGCTCTCCACCCGCGAGATCGCGCAGGGCAACCAGGACCTCTCGTCCCGCACCGAGGCGCAGGCCAGCAACCTGCAGCAGACGGCGGCATCGATGGAAGAGATCACCGGCACCGTCAAGCAGACGGCAGAATCTGCCCGCCAGGCCACTGTGCTGGCCACGCAGGCCACCCAGGTCACTGAGCGCAGCAGCAGCGCGGTGGATGGCGTGGCCGACACCATGAAGCAGATTCAGACGGCGTCCAACCGCATCAGCGAGATCACGCAGCTGATTGATTCAATCGCGTTCCAGACCAATATCCTCGCGCTGAACGCTGCGGTGGAGGCGGCCCGTGCGGGCGAGCAGGGGCGCGGCTTTGCCGTGGTGGCATCGGAGGTGCGCAGCCTCTCGCACCGCACCCAGTCGGCCGCCAAGGAAATCCGTCAGCTCATCGACGACTCCGCCAACAAGGTGAGCGAAGGCCACGAGAAGACCGACGCAGCACAGAAGACGATGGCGGAGTCGCTGGAGCTGGTGCGCCGCGTGAACACGCTGATCGGCGAGATCCACAGCGCCTCGAACGAGCAACTCAGCGGCATCTCGCAGGTCAACTCGGCCGTGGCGCAACTCGACACCATCACGCAGCAGAACGCGGCGCTGGTGGAGGAAAACGCCGCCTCGGCCATGCAGCTCAACGGCCAGGCGCAGACCATGACCGAAACCGTGCAGGTGTTCCGCATCGACGCCTCAGCCCCGGCGCAGGTGCGTGATGCGGTGGCGCTGCGCAAGGAGATGAAGGGCCAGGGTGGGGCGTCGTCCAGCAGGGCGCTGGCGGCGGTGTAGTTCCCTTTCTTCTTGCCGAGGCCTGCGGTCAGCTCCATCAGGACTCAGGAGCTGCGCAGCCTCTCTGGTTTTTCTTGTGCTTCGAGACGAAATTTTTGGTAATTTTTCGTTTTTTTTGTCACTTCAGTTGCGTTCAGCTTGAAGTGGTGCAACAGGCCGTATGTGCCTCTCGAAGGGCGGGCCACTAGAGCGGTCCCTGGTGGCTAAGGCGTCCTCCATTTGTAACGCAAGACCTTCGAAAACATGTGGTTCCTCATGTGTTGAAACCTCCGCCCCTTCTACGATGCCCCAACAAATCAAATATGAGGGTGAGGGAAGCGGATGCAAGAAGTTCGTGGGGAAGAGCTGCGCGCTCTGGAGACGGCGCCAGCGCCGACAGCGGACGCTATTCCGGGTCAAACACAAGCCTTTTCTGCGCTCGCCGCCCTGTGCGTCATAGCCCGCTTCCACCAGGTAGCCGCAGACCCGGCCACCCTGGCCCACCAGATGGGCCTGCAGCCCAGCGATGCAGCCAGCGTGGACGACCAGCTCCGCGCCGCCAAACACCTGGGCCTCAAAGCCAAACGCTCGCGCACCACCATTGATCGCCTGCCACTGAGCCCGCTGCCCGCCCTGGCCCTGCTGCGCGCGGACGATGGCACGGTGCGCACCGTGGTGCTGGCCCAATGCGACGGCCAGCGCGTGCTCTTGCAAGACCCCGCCGCATCCGGTGCGGGTGCCCGCCCCGTCATCGAATCCATGGAAGCCTTCGCTGCCCAATGGACGGGCGAACTCATCCTCATCACCAGCCGCGCCAGCCTGGCGGGCGAGCTGGCCAAGTTCGACTTCTCCTGGTTCATCCCCAGCCTCATCAAACACCGCAAGCTGCTGGGCGAGGTTCTGCTCATCTCCTTCATGCTGCAGCTCTTCGCCCTGGTCAGCCCGCTGTTCTTCCAGGTCGTGATGGACAAAGTGCTCGTGCACCGGGGCATCACCACGCTCGATGTCCTTGTCATCGGCCTGGTGGTGGTTGTGGTGTTCGAGAGCCTGCTCAACGCCCTGCGCACCTACGTCTTCAGCCACACCACCAGCCGCATCGACGTGGAACTGGGTGCGCGCCTGTTCCGCCACCTGGTGCAACTGCCCCTGGCGTACTTCCAGGCCCGGCGCGTGGGCGACTCGGTGGCCCGCGTGCGCGAGCTGGAGAACATCCGCAGCTTCCTCACCGGCAACGCCTTGACCGTCGTGCTCGACGTGCTGTTCTCGGTGATCTTCATCGCCGTCATGCTGTTCTACAGCGTGCCGCTGACCCTCATCGTGCTGGTCAGCCTGCCGCTGTACTTTGGCCTGAGCCTGGCCGTGGTGCCCATCCTGCGCAGGCGGCTGGACGTCAAATTCGCCCGCGGTGCAGAAAACCAATCCATGCTGGTCGAAACCGTCACCGGCATCCAGACCGTCAAGGCCAGCGCACTGGAGCCCAGCTTCGCGCGCCGCTGGGACAACCAGCTCGCCGCCTACGTCAGCGCCAGCTTCAAAACCCAGAACCTCGCCAGCTGGGCCCACGAAGGCGTCAACCTCATTGGCAAACTCGTCAACGCCGCCACCCTCTGGTACGGCGCCCACCTGGTCATGGGGGGGGAGCTCACCGTGGGCCAGTTTGTCGCCTTCAACATGTTTGCCCAGCGCGTGGCCCAGCCCATCATGCGCATGGCCCAGCTGTGGACCGACTTCCAGCAGACCGGCATCTCCATGGCGCGCCTGGGCGACATCCTGAACACCCGCACCGAGGTGCCCCCCGCCAGCGCCGCCCAGTTGCCCCCCATCAAGGGCCGCATCACCCTGGACGGCATCCACTTCCGCTACCGCCCCGAAGCCGCCCCCGTGCTCGGCGGCGTGAGCCTTCATGTCCACCCCGGCGAAGTCATCGGCATCGTCGGCCGCTCCGGCTCCGGCAAAAGCACCCTCACAAAACTGGTCCAGCGCCTGTACACCCCCGAACAAGGCCGCATCCTGGTGGACGGCATCGACATCAGCCTCATCGACGCCGCCCAGCTGCGCCGCCAGGTGGGCGTGGTGCTGCAAGAGAACCTGCTCTTCAACCGCAGCGTGCGCGAGAACATCGCCATTGCCGACCCCGCCGCCCCCATCGACGCCGTGGTCCACGCCGCCCAACTGGCCGGTGCCCACGACTTCATCAGCGAACTGCCCGAAGGCTACGACACCCTGGTGGGCGAACAAGGCGGCAGCCTCTCGGGCGGGCAGCGCCAGCGCATCGCCATCGCCCGGGCCCTGTTCACCAACCCCCGCATCCTCATCCTGGACGAAGCCACCAGCGCCCTGGACTACGAGAGCGAAGCCATCATCCAGCGCAACATGCAGCAGATCTGCCAGGGCCGCACCGTGCTCATCATTGCCCACCGCCTGAGCGCGGTAAGACACGCCCACCGCATCATCGTCATGGACAAAGGCCGCATCGTGGAAGCCGGCCCACATGACGCGCTGATCCAGAAACAGCAAGGCCTGTATGCCCACCTGTGGCGCATGCAAGATGGCAGCGGCCGGGCCACGGCACCATCCACACCCGGCGGCGGCAACCACCCCACACAAGAGGTGGCGGCATGAACAGCGCAGCGCAGACAACGGCACAGCCAACAGCGCAGACAGCCACCCCCCGCCATCCGGCCAGCGACCTGCTGGCCCGCTACCGCGCCATCTTCCAAGCCGCCTGGCAGCACCGCCATGAACTGGCTGGCCCGGCACGTTTGGCCGACGAACAAGCCTTCCTGCCCGCAGCCCTGAGCCTGCAGGAAACCCCCGTGCACCCCGCACCCCGGCGCATCGCCTACGTGCTCATGGCGCTGTTCCTCATCGCCCTGGCCTGGGCCATCCTGGGCAAGATCGACATCGTGGCCGTGGCGCCCGGCCGCATCATCGTGAGCGACCGCACCAAAGTCATCCAGCCCCTGGAGCGCAGCGTGGTCCAGCGCATCCTCGTCAAAGACGGCGACCACGTAGAGGCAGG
>OGCL01002537.1_pt1 | contig 12509 bp, 10 predicted proteins | sample 1570041 | NCBI WGS metagenome assembly OGCL01 (sample SAMN06266162, study PRJEB24511) | hot springs metagenome | isolation source: Hot spring water | place: South Africa: Limpopo | collected 2015-06-22 | reverse complement strand
GACTGGAAGTACTTCATGGACGAATAGAAGCCCTTGAAGTTTTCGCCGCCGACGCCGGTCATCTCGTCCTCGGTGACCGAGAGGGTGACCAGCAGCTGCTTGTCACCGGTGATGCCGGCGGCCTTGAGCGCCTTGTAGAACGCCACGTTGGAGCCCCCGACCACAGCCGCGAAGATGCAGTCGGGTTTCTGCAGCTTGATCTTGTTCATGAGGGAGCCGAAGTTGGTGCTGCCCAGCGGGTAGTACTCCTCCCCCACCACCTTGCCCTTCTGGAAGTTCTCGATGTGCTTGCGGGCAATCTTCATCGAGGTGCGCGGCCAGATGTAGTCCGATCCGACCAGGAAGAAGGTCTTGGCCTTCTTCTCCTTGTTGGCCCAGTCCAGGCCGTACAGGATCTGCTGTGTGGCCTCCTGGCCGGTGTAGATCACGTTCTTGGACTGCTCCAGGCCTTCGTAGAAGGTCGGGTAGTACAGCAGGCCGTTTTCCTTCTCGAAGATGGGCAGCACGGCCTTGCGCGAAGCCGATGTCCAGCAGCCGAAGACGCAGGCCACCTTGTCGTTGACCAGCAGCTTCTTGGACTTCTCGGCGAAGGTCGGCCAGTCAGAGGCGCCGTCTTCCTTGATGACCTTGATCTTGCGGCCCAGGATGCCGCCCATGGCATTGATCTGGTCGATCGCCAGTTGCTCCGCCTGGATCGAGCCGGTCTCGGAGATGGCCATGGTGCCCGTGGCCGAGTGCAACTGGCCCACGGTCACTTCGGTGTCGGTAATGGCCAGCTTGGTCGTGTTGACCTTGGCCGTGGGGAACTGCTGTGCGTTGGCGACGCTGGGCAGGCCGGCGGCCACGGGCAGGGCAGCCAAGCCCTGCATCAGCATGCGGCGCTGGCGGTCCATCTGGGTGGGGTGTTGGGCTTGATCGTCGCGGTCTTGGCTCATGAAAAGGCTCCTTGCACAAAAAAGGGTTGCGCGTGTCGCGCTTCGGTGCATGCGTCTCGGGGGCAGCGCGCACAGCGACCTTGGGTGCAACGTTAAGGAGCGCCGGGTTTTCCATGAATACGTCAATTAACGTAGGACACTGCGGATGAGGGGGGCGCAGTTGCCTGGATCGGTTCTTGCAGCACCGTTCGCAACGCCATGTCCGGAGCTGGTGCGCGTGTCCGTCGCCCGACAAAAGATCTTCCGCATCCGCCGCGAGTACAACTCCTGGGTCGCCAACGAGACGCTGGAGGACTACGCGCTGCGCTACACACCGCGCACCTTTCGCAAGTGGAGCGAGATGCGCGTGGCCAACACCGCCTTTGGCGCGGTGTCGTTTCTGGCCCTGGAGGCCATTGGTGGCGCCATTGCACTGAGCTACGGCTTCACCAACGCGTTGTGGGCCATCCTGGTCGTGGGGGCGATCATCTTCCTCACGGCGCTGCCCATCAGCTACTACGCGGCCAAGTATGGCCTGGACATGGACTTGCTTACCCGGGGCGCCGGCTTCGGCTACCTGGGCTCGACCCTGACGTCGCTGATCTACGCGAGCTTCACCTTCATCTTCTTCGCCCTGGAGGCTGCCATCATGGCGCTGGCCATCCAGATGGTGTTCGACTGGCCATTGGCGCTGTGTTATCTGATCTCGTCGCTGGTGGTGATCCCACTGGTCACCCATGGCATCACGCTGATCTCGCGTCTGCAGATGTGGACCCAGCCTTTGTGGTTGGCCATGCTGGTGCTGCCCTTCGTCTGGCTGGCCTGGAAGCAGCCTGAAGCCTATGTGGACTTCATGAGCCTGGCGGGGCGCACGTCCGGCACGGCCGATTTCGATCTGGTCTCGTTCGGCATGGCCGCCACCGTCATCTTTTCGCTGGTGGTGCAGGTGGGCGAGCAGGTGGACTACCTGCGCTTCCTGCCCGAGAAGACCCGCGAGAACCGCTGGCGCTGGTGGGGTGCCGTGCTGGTGGCCGGGCCGGGGTGGATTGTGCCCGGCATGCTGAAAATGATCGCTGGGGCCTTTCTGGCTTACCTCGTGATCCAGCGCGAGATCCCGGTGGACAAGGCCATCGAGCCCACGCAGATGTACCTGGCGGCCTTCACAGAGGTGTTTGCCTCACCCACCTGGGCGCTGTGGGCCACGCTGATCTTCGTCATCGTCTCGCAGATCAAGATCAACGTCACCAATGCCTATGCGGGCTCGCTGGCGTGGTCGAACTTCTTTGCCCGCCTCACCCACAGCCACCCGGGGCGGGTGGTCTGGCTGGTGTTCAATGTGCTGATCGCCGTGCTGCTGATGACGTTGGGCGTGTTTGGAGCGCTGGAGCACGTGCTGGGGCTTTACAGCAATGTGGCCATCGCGTGGGTGGGGGCGCTGGTGGCCGATCTGGTGATCAACAAGCCCATGGGCTGGTCGCCGCGCGGCATCGAGTTCAAGCGCGCCCACCTCTACGATCTCAATCCGGTGGGGCTGGGGGCCACGTTGCTGGCCGCCAGTGTGGCCATTGCCGGCCACGCAGGTCTGCTGGGCGAGGCCGTTCTGCCGTGGTCGCCCTTCATTGCGCTGGGCATTGCCATGGTGGCCTCACCTGTGCTGGCCTGGGCCACGCGGGGGCGCTTTTACCTGGCCCGCAGACCGCAAGCACGCTGGCTGCCCGGCGACATGGTGCGCTGCTCGGTGTGCGAGAACCAGTTCGAAGCCGAGGACATTGCGACCTGCCCGGCCTACGAGGCGCCCATCTGCTCATTGTGCTGCACGCTGGAGTCGCGTTGCCATGACCGCTGCAAGACCCGCTCGCGGGCCGCCGAGCAGGTGTCGGATGCGCTGATGACGGTGTTGCCCGTGCGGCTGTCGCGTCGCATGAACTTTCAGGTGGGGCATTACCTCGTGGTCTTCCTGTCACTGGCGGCGCTGCTCGCGGCGGTGCTGGGCGTGGTCTATTACCAGGAGGGCGTGGTGCACACCGGGCTGCTGGACGAGGGGCCCGCGGTGGCGGCCGCCCTGCAGGGGCCGTTCATCAAGGTGTATGCGCTGCTGCTGATGGTGGTGGCCGTGTGTGCATGGTGGGTGGTGCTGGCGTCGGAGAGCCGCCGCATGGCGCAAGACGACAGCAACCGCCAGAACCAGCTGCTGCAACAGGAAATCGACGCCCACCGCCGCACCGACGCGGCCCTGCAGCAGGCCAAGGAGCTGGCCGAGGCCGCCAACCAGGCCAAGACGCGCTACGTGGCAGGCATGACGCACGAGCTGCGCACCCCGCTCAACAGCATCCTGGGCTACGCCCAGATCCTGCTCAAGGGCAAGCCCGGCGACGCGCGCACCGGCCGCGACGCCCTGCAGACCATCCAGCGCAGCGGCGAACACCTGATGGGCCTGATCGACGGCCTGCTCGAGCTGGCGCGCATCGAGGCGGGACGACTGCGGCTGGAGGCGGCGCCTGTCTCGCTGCCGGCCTTTCTGGACGACGTCGTGCGCATGGTCCGGCCGCAGGCCGCCGCCAAGGGCCTGCTGTTCGAGTTGGAAACGCGCGGCCGCGTGCCCGAGTGGGTGCAGGCCGACGCCAAGCGCTTGCGCCAGATCCTGCTCAACCTGCTGGGCAATGCGGTGCGCTTCACCGAGCGTGGCCGCATCGTGCTGCGGGTCGATGCGCGGCGTGAGGTGTTGCGCTTTCAGGTGGAAGACACCGGCATCGGCATCGCACCGCAGGATCTGGACCGCATCTTCCTGCCCTTCGAGCGGGGCAGCGGCGGGCGGCGTATCAGCGAAACAGGCACCGGATTGGGTCTGACCATCACCCACCTGCTGACCGAGCTGATGGGGGGCGAACGCAGTGTGCAAAGCGAGCTCGGTGCAGGCAGCACCTTCACGTTACGGCTGTACCTGCGGGAGATCGCTGCGCCCCCTCAGGCCCCGGTCGCCGCCGATGGCGTGCCCGATCCGGTGGGCCAGCGGGCCATCGTGGGCTATGAAGGGCCCCGCCGCACGCTGCTGGTGGTCGACGACCAGCCCATTCAGCGCCAGATGCTCGCCGGCATGCTGATGCCCTTGGGCTTCGTGATCCGCGAGGCCGCCAGTGGCAGCGAGGCGCTGGAGCGCGTCCGCACCGATCCGCCCGATGCCGTGCTGCTGGACATCAGCATGGACGACATGGATGGCTGGGCCACGGCCCGGGCGATGCGGGCTGCCGGCACGCAAGAGCCCATCATCATCGTGTCGGCCAATGTGTTCGAGAACCGGCCGGAGAACCTGCTGGCGGCGGGCTGCCAGGCCTTTGTGGGCAAGCCGGTCATGGAGTCGGAATTGTTGCGTGCACTGGGTGGCTTGCTGGCGCTGAGCTGGGTCACCCAGGTGGCCAAGCCGGACGAGGCGGCGCTGGCGATCGACACCGGTGTCTGGCCGCCGCCGCCGGCCGACGCGGCCTGGGAACTGCACCGCCTGGCTCGCAAGGGGCACATCCAGGCGTTGCGTGAGGCATTGGCGGGCTGGCAACACAGCCACCCGGCCCATGCGCCCCGCTGGCGCCTGGTGCAGCGCTGGATCGATCAATTCGAGCTGGACGCCGTTGTGGCCCACCTGGCGCCCTTTGTGGACGACATGGATGATGTGGACGATGTCGAAGAGGACCGAGTCAATGAACCCCAGTCCTGATACGCACGCCGGCACCGTGCTGGTGGTGGACGATGTGCCCGACAGCCTGCGCATGCTGTGCGATGCCCTGATGCAGGAGGGCTACACCGTGCTGGTGGCGCGCGATGGCGAGCAGGCCCTGAACCGCCTGGCCGCGGTGTCCCCCGACGCCATCCTGATGGATGCGGTGATGCCCGGCCTGTCGGGCTTCGAAACCTGCCAGCGCATCAAGGCGCACGCCGCGTGGTCGGCCATTCCGGTCATCTTCATGACGGGGCTGTCCGACACGGCCGATGTCGTGGCCGGCTTTGAGTCCGGCGGTGTCGACTACGTGGTCAAGCCAGTACGCATCGAAGAGGTGCTGGCGCGCCTGGCCACCCACGTGCGCAACGCGCGTGCCGCCCGCGAGGCCCGCGACGCGCTGCAGCGGGCTGCCTCGGCCGGCGCGCAGTCTGGCCCGGACGCCGCTGTGGCACTGCGGCTCGAAGGGGCGGCCCTCACACCGCGTGAAACCGAGGTGCTGACCTGGCTGGCCCGCGGCAAGACCAACCGGGACATTGCCGAGATCCTGGGCATGAGCCACCGCACGGTGAACAAGCACCTGGAGCACATCTTCGAAAAGCTGGGTGTGGAGACGCGTGCAGCCGCGGCCGCGCTGGCCAGCCGCGCCATCTCGGCCTGACCATCGGCCTGACACCGTGGCCTGTCAGCCGCCCCAGCGCACCTGGGCGGCGCCGGCGGCATGGCGCACCACGCCCTGCTCGATGGCCAGTTGCCCTTCGACAAACCAGCGCACGGCCTGCGGATAGATCACGTGTTCATGGCGCAGCACCCGGTCGGCCAGGGTGTCTTCGGTGTCGTCCGGCAGCACGGCCACCGCAGCCTGCGCCACGATGGGGCCATGGTCGAGCTCGGGCGTGACGAAGTGCACCGTGGCGCCGGCCAGCTTGCAGCCGGCCTCGATGGCTCGCCGGTGAGTGTGCAGGCCAGGGAAGGCAGGCAACAGCGAAGGGTGGATGTTGAGCAGCCGGCCCTCGTAGTGGCGTACAAAGCCCTCGGTCAGGATGCGCATGAAACCGGCCAGCACCACCAGATCGGGCGCAAAACCGTCGATCACCCGGGCCAGTTCGGCGTCGAATGCTTCCCGCGAGGCGAACTGGGTATGTGGCACCACGGCAGTCGGGATGCCATGCCGGGCGGCAAAGGCCAGGCCGCTGGCGTCGGACTTGTTGCTGATCACCGCCGCAATGCGGGCCGCCCAGCCTTCGCGCTGGCAGGCTTGAACAATGGCCTCCATGTTGGAGCCCCGGCCGGAGATCAGGATGACGACGTTTTTCATGCGGACGCAAGTGTAGTCCCACCTAAAATCCGTCACTTCCCCGTTTTCGATGCGCTTGCCCCACCCCGGCAGGCCGGCCACCATGACCCAACGCGTTCTCACCGGCATCACCACCACTGGCACCCCACATCTGGGGAACTACGTGGGCGCCATCCGCCCGGCCATTGCCGCCAGCCGTGAGCCGGGGGTCGAGAGCTTTTTCTTCCTGGCCGATTACCACGCGCTGATCAAGTGCGACGACCCCGCGCGCATCGCCCGCTCGCGGCTGGAGATCGCCGCCACCTGGTTGGCGGCCGGCCTGGACACCGATCGTGTCACCTTCTACGCCCAGAGTGACATTCCCGAGATCACCGAGCTGAACTGGCTGCTGACTTGCGTGACGGCCAAGGGTCAGATGAATCGGGCACACGCCTACAAGGCCGCGGTCGATGCCAATGAGGCCAAGGGCGAGGAGCCCGATGCGGGCGTGACAATGGGGTTGTACTGCTACCCGGTGCTGATGGCGGCTGACATCCTGATGTTCAATGCGCACCGTGTGCCCGTGGGCCGTGACCAGGTGCAGCACATCGAGATGGCGCGGGACGTGGCCCTGCGTTTCAACCACCTCTACGGGGCCGGCCAGGAGCTGTTCGTGCTGCCCGAGGCCGAAATCGAGGAGGCCGTGGCCACCCTGCCCGGCCTGGATGGCCGCAAGATGAGCAAGAGCTATGACAACACCGTGCCCCTGTTCGAAGGCGGCGCCAAGGCGTTGAAAGAGGCGGTGGCCCGCATCGTCACCGATTCGAAGCTGCCCGGCGAGCCCAAGGACCCCGAGGGCGCCCACCTGGTCACAATCTATGACGCGTTCGCCACGGCCGAGCAGCGCGCCGCCTTCCATGCCGAGCTGCGCGCCGGGCTGGCATGGGGCGAGGCCAAACAGCGCCTCGTGGAGTTGATCGAGGCCCATGTGGGCCCGATGCGCGCGCGCTATGCCGAACTTGTGGCCCACCCGGAGCGCGTCGAGGCCGTGCTGCAAGCCGGTGCCGACAAGGCCCGCGCCCGAGCCACGCCCTTTCTCAAGACGCTGCGGCAGGCGGTGGGGCTGCGGCCCATGGTGGCATCGGGCGCGGTCGCGTCTGCGCAGGCCGGTGCGACGCCGGCCAAGACTGCCGTGCCCGTGTTCAAGCAATACCGCGAGGCCGACGGCCTGTTCTACTTCAAGCTGGCAGCTGCAGACGGGGCCGTGCTCCTCCAGAGCCAGGGCTTTGCCGAGGGCCGTGAGGCCGGCAACTGGGTCAAGCGGCTGAAGACTGAGGGCGCGGCCGCCCTGGAAGGGGCCCCGGTGAGTCTGGTGGTGGATGCCGCTGAGGCCCACGCGGCGCTGGCTGCGGTGGTGGCGCATGAGCAGGAAGCCGCCGCCGCCAAGGCGGCGCGGGCCTGAGCCAGCAGGCGCAGCATTTGCCCGACACGCGCATGGCAGGCATCCACATCACCGACATCGAGGCAGCCATCAACTGGTGGCGCGAGCGTCAGGCACCGGACGAGGACGACCTCGGCCTGAGCCCCGAACTGCGCGCGCTGGCCGAGGTGTACGCCCTGATGGTGTACTACCGCGAAACCGAGTGCGACGAAGACAGCATGCCGCCGTCGGCCCGCGCGGCCTGGCTTTCCTGGTACGCCACGACACCGGATACACCTTGCATCGCCATCTGCTCGACCAGCCAGGGCGACGACATCTGTAAGGGCTGCGGCCGCACCTTCGACGAGGTGCAGCTGTGGCCGGAGATGAGCCCAGCGGAAAAGCGCGCAACCTGGCGACGCATCACCATCGAGTCCAGTTCCTGGCGGTTCAACCGCTACGCTGAGCGGGCGCCTGATCAGGCCGCGCGCGCGGCCTCGTCAGACTGATCGGCAACGACCGGACGGGCGGCGAAGCGGTGCTTGAGCACCTTGAGCATGAAGGGCCCGATGGCTTTGACAAAGGCGACCAGGTCCGTGCGGGCCAGGCAGGGCAGTTCGGTGCCTTCGGACCATGTAGGGTTCAAGCGTTCGAAGTGGCGAATGTCCGGATCGGTGCGCATGGCGTCAGTGATGTCGGCCACGTCGGGCTTGAGGCGGTTGGCATCGTTGCCGAACTCCAGCAGCATGGTTTGCCGGTTGAGCTTGCCCGGGAACAGGGCCTCGCAGTACTCCTGCACCATGGCCGCCATGGCTGGGCTTGCCTGGTCGCGGCGCGGATGGTATTCAGGGAAGTTGCGCGCCATCAGTAGATAGGTTTTGTAGCCCTTGCTGATCAGCAGCCAGTATTGCGGTGTCAGGGGGGCCTTGATGGCTTCGATGAACAACTTCCACGCAAAGGCCTTTTGCAGGGTGCGTGAGCCCCGGTGGGCGCCTTCGATGATGGTGTCGCCGCTGAACAGGCCCTTGGCCCGGCGCCCGCCGAGTTGGAATGTGTAGATGCCCAGGGTCGAGAAGCCGACGATCTCGCCGGTCTGGCGGTGACGGACCACGAAGGCGCCGTCCTTACGCGACAGGTCGTCCAGAAAAGTGGTCAACGGGCTGCTGGCGTAGTGGGCCTCGAAGAGCGCGTGCATGCGCAGAATGTCCGGCAGGCTGAGGGCGCGGACTTTCTGATATCGGGTTGTCAGCATAGAAGGCAAATCGTGTGGTGCTGGGGCCGGATCTTCCGGTCAGACGCCAGCCATCACCACAGGGTTTGCCTGCGCGGATAACGTGAAACGCTCAATCAGGGGGTGTTTGAAACGGCGTGTTTTTCTCTTGGAGCAAGACTGATACATACGTTTGAAACAGCGCCGTCACTCAAAGGCGCTGTCGGGCGCGTAGGGCTGCAAGGGCTGATGAGCGGCTGGGAACACCTCACGCCCAAGTCTGTTTGACAGTGGTGGCATGTCGATGGTCTGTTCCGGCACGGCCTGGTCGGGCAGGCTGTCCAGCAGGTGGCGGATCAGCGTGAGGCGGCCCCGACGCTGGTCATTGAAGTCGACCAGGGTCCAAGGGGCATGGTCCGTGTGTGTGGCTTTGAGCATGGTGTTGCGCGCCTTGCCGTATTCGGCGTACTTGGTACGGGCCACCACGTCGACGGGCGAGAGCTTCCAGCGCTTGAGCGGGTCTTCCAGGCGCTCGGCGAAGCGCTGCTCTTGCTCAACCTGGTCGACGCACAGCCAGTACTTGAACAGCAGGATGCCGTCGTCCACGAGCATGCGCTCGAAATGAGGCGCCTCGCGCAGGAAGCGCCGGTACTCATCGTCGGTGCAGAAGCCCATCACGTGTTCGACGCCGGCGCGGTTGTACCAGCTGCGATCGAACAGGACCATTTCACCGGCGGCCGGCAGATGCGACACATAGCGCTGGAAGTACCACTGGGTGCGCTCGCGATCATTCGGCGCCGGCAGCGCAGCGACCCGGCAGATCCGTGGATTGAGGCGCTGGGTGACGCGCTTGATCACCCCGCCCTTGCCCGCGGCATCGCGCCCCTCGAACAGCACCACCACCTTGAGCTGGTTGTGCACCACCCAGTCCTGCAGCTTCACCAGCTCGCCCTGCAGGCGCAGAAGCTCGGCAAAGTAGCGCCGCCGGGAGAGGCCGGAGGAGCATGCCTGGCCACCCGTCTCCAGGGCGATCAGACGGTCCATCCGCGCATCGTCCAATTCCATTTCCAGCTCTTCATCCAGGCTGTCTTGGAATTCGCTCTGCAGCAGGTGCTCGTAGCCCTGCAACGAGTGGTTCGTCTGGTCGGTCATGGCGGCTCCTCGGCGTCAGCGTCAGCCGGTCCCCTGGCCGGCCCGAGCAGGCTAGCCGCCGGCAATGACAGCCGCGTGAACTCGCCCTGATGCAAGGCACCTCGGCCGTTCGCGCAGGCCGTGCCGAACTTGCCCGGCGAATCGCTTATCGAAGCAGGTGTCGCCCGCGTCGGGCCGCTCACAGAGGAAGCCCCATGAACATCAAGACCCCCGCTCTGCTTTGCGCCTTCGCGGTGCTCGCCGGCTGCGCCGGCCACAATCCCATCGACCGCGTCACCTACCGCAAGGAGCCGCTGGTCAAAGAGGTCGAGCGCGGCATGAGCAAGGAGCAGGTCCGCACCCTGGGCGGCCCGCCCTCCAGCGAGTTCCGCCGCACCGCGCACAGCGGCAGCTGCAACAACTACGTGCTCAACCGCAACGGCAAGGAGCAGACCTACTACGTCAGCTTCAACAGCGACGGCCGGGTCGACGGCAAGGGCTTCACCACCTGCGAGGAGCTGGATCGCCAGCAGCGCAAGCATCACTGAGCGCAAGGCCGGGGTCGGAGCGGGTCGACCGGAGGCCGCGGACAGAGCCGGGCTGATGGCTGCCCGGCCCTGATCCGCCCTTTGCACCACGGCCTTTTGTCGCAGCCAGCCGCCGGCCACCCTCGGCTATCCTGCAGGCCAGGGCGCCCTTCCTGCGCGCCTGCTGCCGAGAGCGTCCTGCGATGAAACCGCGCCTGCCCCTCCTGCTCTGCCTGCTGGCCACCGCGCCGGCCTGGGCCGCCCAACCCGCGCTGCAGCAGACCGAGGGCGCCGCCAAGGGCGCCTTCCTGCTGCACGAAGGCGGCAACATGCACGCCGACCCGCAGGCCGTGCGCGAACGCCGCGCCCAGGCGTTCGAGCGCGAGCAGCAGGAGGCCCTGGCCGAGCTGATGGCAAGCCAGTACGCCATCCTCCAGCGCTACCTGGACAAGCTTCCCGCACACGAGCGGCAAGCCCTGCAGGTGGAACTCGACGAGCTCCACGCCACCTTCAGGTACCGCTACCCGGACGCCTACACGCAGCTGCTGCAGAGCAACCCGCATGGGGTCGGTGTGGAGCGATCACCGGAGTAGGTCGGGCTGGGTGGACTCCCCGTCTCCGCCCGCCACAGCCCGGCATGACGCGGAGCGTCACGGGATGGCTCCCAAGCGGAGCGTGGGAGAGCCCTCAGCGAGTTGCCTCAACCAAACTCGACGCCTGATCGTCCCCACGCTCCGCGTGGATGCAGCCACGCAGGCTCTGCGCTCGGCCGCAGCCCGGCGTACGCGCCTCAGCCCGCCCCTTCCTCGATCAGCCAGTCCAGCCGCCAGCCGCTCTCGCCCTGGGCCAGCAGCCGGGCCAGCCAGGGCAGCAGCTCGCGCAGTTCCTCCTCCAGGCCCCAGGGCGGGTTGGCGATGGCCAGGCCGGAGCCGTTCAGGCGGTCGGCGCTGTCGGGCGCGTGCACGTAGAGTTCGGCACGCAGCATCTTGGGCGCGCCGCTCCTGGCCAGGCCCTGGTGGAAGCGCTTGAGCTGGCGCAGGTCCTTGATCGGGTACCAGACCGCGACCACCGCCTGGCGCATGCGGCCGATGGCCTCCCTGACCGCCTCTGCGCAGCGCTCCATCTCGTCGAGCTGCTCGAAGGGCGGGTCGATCAGCAGCAGCACGCGCTTCTCGCGAGTCGGCAGCAGGGCGCGCGGGACGTGCCAGCCCTCGCCCAGGTGCACGGCGACGCGGCGGTCGGCCTTCATGTTGTCCTTGAGCAGGCGGCCGTCCTCGGGATGCTTCTCGTTGAGCTGCAGGCGATCCTGCGGCCGGCTCAGGCGCCGCGCCAGCTCCGGCGAGCCAGGGTAGTAGCGCAGCGCACCGCCGGGGTTGAGCGCGGCGACCACGCCCAGGTAATCCTCCACCAGCGCCGGACGCGGCTGCGCGGCCCACAACCGGGCGATGCCCTGCAGCCACTCGCCGGTACGGCTGGCAGCGTCGCCGTGCAGGTCGTACAGGCCGATGCCGGCGTGACTGTCGAGGTAGGCGTAGGGCGCGTCCTTTTTGCCCAGCAGGGCAAGCAGGCGGGCGAGGACGATGTGCTTGAGGACGTCGGCGTGGTTGCCGGCGTGGAAGGCGTGGCGGTAGTTCATGGCGGCTCCCGGATCAGGCGGCGGATTCTAGCAGGCCGGCGGCGCCGCACCCGCCCCTCCCGCGCGGACGCGGCAACGCGCCGCCAACGGGCACCCCTGCGCCGGCAACGGGTCGCGATTTGCCCGCGGCGTGGCGCGGAGGGCCGTCGAGCGCGCATCCTGACGCCTCGGACAGGTCCTGCGATGAATGGCGACCGGTCGGCTTCTGGCGCGGCATCACGGACTTGGATGGTGCTAGGCGGCTCTTGCGGCGGCCTTCTATCATCCCTGCACTTAACCGGAGGTATGTCCCATGTCCGAGACCCTGCTCAGCTCCCGCAACCTGGCCTTCGAGCTCTACGAAGTGCTGGACGCGGAGTCCCTGACCCAGCGCGAGCGCTTCGCCGACCACAGCCGCGAGACCTTCGACGCCGCCCTGGGCACCGCGCGCACCATCGCGGAGAAGTACTTCGCGCCGCACTGCCGCAAGAACGACGAGCACGAGCCGCAGTACGTCGACGGCGCCGCGGTGCTGATCCCCGAGGTCAAGCCGGCGGTCGACGCCTTCATCGAGGCCGGCTTCCAGAACGCCTCGCGCAGCTTCGAGGACGGCGGCATGCAGATGCCCAACCTGCTGGCGCGCGCCTGCTTCGCGCATTTCCAGTCGGCCAACATCGCCACCAGCTCCTACCCGATGCTGACCATGG
>OGCL01002535.1_pt1 | contig 12513 bp, 12 predicted proteins | sample 1570041 | NCBI WGS metagenome assembly OGCL01 (sample SAMN06266162, study PRJEB24511) | hot springs metagenome | isolation source: Hot spring water | place: South Africa: Limpopo | collected 2015-06-22 | reverse complement strand
ACTTACTTACTTACTTACTTACTTACTTACTTACTTACTTACTTACTTACTTACTTACTTACTTACTTACTTACTTACTTACTTACTTAATCCATCCCTTTCAGGTTCAAAATCCTCAGTATACACATTTTTGAATTCAAAAGGAAAATTATGTCTTTTTTCGCAACATAAAACCCAAAAAACAATCTCAAGGAGGTAATGGTCATGGCATTACTAAAAAAGACTCCACAGGGGGCGTTAATACCTCAAGGTATAGTTAAGTCTGAGGGTGTATCAGCACGAGAAGCAGAGGCGCAAAGAAAGAGGGCAAGGACCCTTGCTAAGCAACAACAGGCAGCAGAGAGGATAGCTGCAGCTACTGCACAATTGGCATCAGGTATATCTGAGGCTTCCTCTGCGGTTGAGGAACTTAAGAGGGGATCTGACCAGATTGCCACTGGTGCCCAAGAGGCATCAGGTGCATCTCAGGAGTGTTTAAGGGCTTTTAAGTTGGTTGTTCAATCAGTTACAAAACAGATGCAAAATGCCCAATCGTCTCAATCAAAGGTTGAATCAGCCCAGTCTCTTATCAGCAAAATATCTGCTGAAATTGTTGCGTTAATTAAAAATGTGGGTGTAGCAGCACAAAGACAGGCAAGCTCTGTGACATTGGTTACAGAGCTTGAACAACAGGCTTCAAATATTGGTGATATTGTAAAGGCTGTAGGCAGGATAGCCGATCAGACAAACCTCCTTGCCCTAAATGCAGCCATCGAGGCAGCAAGGGCTGGTAAGCATGGCAAAGGCTTTGCAGTAGTAGCTGATGAGGTGAGGACGCTTGCAGAGACCTCAGAAAAGAGTGCAAAACAGATTCAAGAACTTGTAGCCCAGATACAGCAAGAGGTCAATGTAATCGCATCAGGTATAAATAAATCTGCCACAGATATAAAGGCTGAATTAGATAAAGGTGTAGTAATTAATTCAAGACTTGAGCAAATAAAAAAAGATATGTTGGATATACTTAAGGGTTCTCAAGAGATTGCCTCTGCAGCAGAGCAGTCAGATGTTGCAAACCAGCAGGCCCTTAAGGGCGTTGAACAGATAGCAACGGCAGCAGAAGAACAGTCAGCTGCTGCAGAACAATGTGCAAAAACCGTCAGTGAACAGGCACAGGCACTTGCAGAGAGTGAGCAGGTTGCACAGAACTTATCTGAGATTGCAGAGGATTTAAAGAATTCTACTGACATATCAAAGAGTGCTGAAGAAGTGGCATCTGTATCAGAACAACTTTCTTCTTCCATACAAGAGATAAACCGTTCAAGCAGCCAAATTGCTGCAGCCCTTGAGCAGATAAGAAAGAGCTCTCAAACTCAGGCATCTGCCACAGAAGAGTGCTCAGCAGCAATCTCACAGATAGAGAAGGGGATAGAACTATCTTCTCAAAAATCAAAGCTTGCCTCTGAAAACCTTCATAAGATAAGAGAACTATTAAACACAAATAAAAAAGAGGTAGATGACCTTATCACAGGGATTAACAATTCTGTGGGTGTTTCAAAGGATATTCTTCGGCAGGTCAAAGACCTTGAGATGATTTCAAGAAAGATTGACAAAATAGTAGATGCCATTACTACTGTTTCTATACAGACAAACATGCTCGCCGTCAATGGAGCCATTGAGGCAGCAAGGGCAGGTGAGTTTGGAAAGGGTTTTGCTGTAGTTGCAACAGACATAAGAAACCTTGCCCACGACTCTGCAGGTAATGCAGAAAAGATTAAAGACATGGTAAAGGCAGTCCAAGACCAGATAAGTGTAGTGAGTAATGACATTCAGGAGATAATGAATGCCGCTGTAGCAGAGGCAGAAAAGGCAACTACAACTACAGAAGGACTTATAAACATTTCCAATGAGACAGATTTGCTTATTAAGGCTTCAGACGAAATACTTACCCTTGCAAATGAGCTGGTCACCTCCATAGGGGAGATTAAAAAGGCAATAGAGCAGATCTCTGCCGCCGCCCAAGAGGCAGAAAAGGCTTCGCAAGAGTCTGCATCGGCAGCAAAACAACAATCTCAGGCAGCAGAAGAGTTAGCAGGCGCAATAGAGGAGATTGCATCCCTTGCAGATGAACTACAGAGTGCATAAAAGCGATTGAATGACAAGGTAATTATGCAGAATAGAGAGATTGGATTACATAAAACTTTATTCTTAGAGGGCAACTCCGAAAAACTCCTTTTTTGTAATGGGAAACCTTTATTGAAAGGGTAAATGGCAAAGAAATTTTCCCTTTAAAAGGGGGCGGGGCTGTAAGTATAGATAATTTAATTCAAAGGCAAGTGAAAGTGCTAAGTGTAGGTGAATGTTAGGATATATGACATCCCCATTTCCTGTATATGCACTTAATCTGGAAACCGAAACACTAATTAAATAGGAGGTCTAAATGCCTGAAAATAAATTAACATCTGATATAGATGAGACAGCAGAGAGCAAACAATTTGTAACCTTTGTAGTAGAAAACGAGGCCTTTGCTGTAGAGATGGCACCTGTGCAGGAGATAATCAGGGTGCCAGAGATAGTGCAAGTGCCTAAATCACCACCCTCACTGCTTGGACTTGCCAACCTAAGAGGCAAGGTTTTGCCTATTATCAACATAAGGAGTCTTTTTGGACTACAAGACAGGGAGATTGATGACCAGAGCAGGGCAATAGTCATCAACATGGGTCAACCAATGGGTTTTGTAGTCGATAGGGTTAGTAGTGTTCTTGACATTGAACCATCAAAGATTGAGGATGCAAGTGGTATTAGAGGCACTGTAAATACAGACCTCCTTTTGGGGGTCATCAGAGATGTAGGACAGTATAAGATGGTAATGATACTTGATTTTAATAAACTGATTGCAAGTGAGTTCTCTATGACAGATTACAACATTGCATCAAAAGACTTGAAGGATAAACACATTAGTTCTGATATAGATGAAGAGGATTCCTCAGATGAGAGGCAGTTGGTGAGTTTTGAGTTATCGGCAGAGGAATATGCCATAGCCATTGAAGATGTTCAAGAGATAGTCCAGATCCCTGAGCATATTGTAAGGGTGCCTAATTCAGACTCTGCCGTTATGGGTATTATGACCTTAAGAAACAGGATACTACCCCTTGTAAGCCTTAGAAACCTATTTGGTCTTGAGTTCAAAGCCCCTGATGAACATACCAGGATAATTGTTATCTCTATTGGCAAGGCACAGATTGGTATTGTGGTAGATAGTGTCAATGAGGTATTGAGGGTGTTAGAGTCAACCATTGAGCCAATACCACCTATATTAACATCCGATGGTAGAATGAATGAGATTACAGAGATATGTAGGCTTGATAATGGCAAAAGGCTTGTGTCAATCATCTCTTCAGTAAATCTCTTTAAACACTCTGCAGTAAAGGAGGCAATGTCAACCATGAAAGATACCGTTGAGAAACAGGTTATGCAAGATAGTGATGAACTCCTTGATGATGACGAGGAGCAATTGGTAGTCTTCAGACTTCTTAAAGAAGAATATGGTGTGCCTATTGATAGTGTTCAGGAGATTGTCCGTGTGCCTGAGGAACTAACTAAGGTGCCAAAAACACCTGACTTTGTAGAAGGTGTGATAAACCTAAGAGGTATGGTTTTGCCAGTTATTGACCAGAGGAAAAACTTTGGACTCCCACCTATGCAGAGAAATGACCGTCAGAGGATTATCGTATTTGTAATAAAAGGGGTAAAGATTGGTTTTATAGTGGATTCTGTAGCAGAGGTATTGAAGGTTCCAAAGTCTATCATTGAGGAATCGCCAAGACTTTCCAGCGAACAGTCACAGATATTCTCAAGGGTGGCAAACATGCAGAAGCAAAAGAGGATAATTCAGATAATTGAACCATCATCGTTACTTAAAGAAAGTGAGATAAGTCAGTTGAAGTAAGGCTATAATCCCTCTTTAAGTAAGGGGGGTGTAAAGTATATGCCCAAGATATTAATAGTTGATGACTCTGCATTGATGCGTCGCCTTCTTACAAAGGTCTTTGAACAAGAGGGTGATTTTGAGATCAGGAGCGCCCGAGATGGTGAAGAGGCAATTAAGGAGAACCTTGCATTTGAACCAGATGTCATCACCCTTGATATCAACATGCCTGTGATGGATGGTCTGACCGCCCTTTCAAACATAATGACACAAAGGCCTGTGCCTGTCATAATGGTTTCATCTCTTACAGAAAAGGGTGCTCTTGCCACCTTTGAGGCATTAAACTTAGGTGCAGTGGACTATCTTGCAAAACCAGGTGGAACTATTTCTTTATCTATTAACGATATAAGAGATGAGCTCGTAGGCAAAGTGAGGTCTGCATTAAGGGTAAGGCTCAAGAAAAAGGAACCATCTTTAATCTCAAGGCTTAAGACTCAAAGAGAGGAAGTAAAAAAACAAAAGTTCTTCATCAGAAAGGGCATATCTACAGATGAGAGGATTATTTTGATTGGTGTTTCAACAGGTGGTCCAAAGATCCTTGAGGACATTTTGCAAATGTTGCCAGAAGACTTTCCAGTTCCAATTGTTGTTGCCCAACACATGCCACAGGCATTTACAAAGCCCTTTGCTGATAGGCTTAATACAATTTGTAATCTTAATGTTGTAGAGGTAGACAGACCTATGCAAATTGAGGCAGGACATATCTACATTGGAAGAGGCAATGCAGATGTCATTATAACCCGAAGGATTGGCAAGCTTACGGTCATCAGTAAGCCCGAAAATCCATCATTTTTATGGCATCCTTCTGTGGATTTGCTCGGACATTCAGCCCTTGAGCATTGTGATGCCTCGCAATTGATAGCAGTTTTATTGACAGGAATGGGATATGATGGGGCGGAGGCATTTAAAACTATTATGGAAAAAGGCGGTAAGACCATTGCTGAATCAGAAGAGACAGCTGTGGTATTTGGAATGCCACAGGTTTTGATAGAGAAAAAAGGTGCAACTGTTATTTTACCGTCTTATAAGATAGCTGAGCAGTTGATTAAGTGGGTCAAGGGGTCCCAAAATCATCGATATAAATGAGAACTTAATAAAATCAAGTAAGAAGGGTTGGTGAAAAATTTTTATATGACACCTTATAAAAGAAATCTTGAGAAACTTTAGCAAAAGGCATTGCATTATAAAGAATAAAGGAAAATTAAAATGAAATCGTCGATTATAAAAATTCTGAAACAGCCCTTCTAAGCGCTATTTTTGGGAATGGTAATACCCCTTGACAAAGGGTGGCATTATGAGGGAGATAAAGACAGAAAGTGAGGTAAAGGATGTTTATTAAGCAGCAACAACCAAAGGTAGCAGTTGATGAACGAAAGCAAGATAGAGACATTGAAACATTAAAAAAACAGCTTAATAACCCAGACCCCAAGGTAAGACGCTGGGCAGCGAGGGATTTAGTTCAATACAATGAAGCCTCTGTTGCACTTGCAGATCAGTTGCTCAAGGAGAAGGAGGCGTCAGTCAGAGAGGTAATTATAAGTTCACTTATCAAAATTGCAGACGAAGCAGCAATTACAGTCCTTGTTGAGTGTCTTCGTTCTGATGATGCATTTTTAAGAAACGAGGCAATAGAGGCACTTAAGCAGCTCCCAAATGAGGTTGCGCCTCACATTGAAAGACTACTTAAAGACAAAGACAAGGATATCCGCATCTTTACAGTCAATATCCTTGAGTCTATGAGACATCCAAATGTCATTAAATGGCTTATTGATGTCATTACTAATGATCCTGATGTCAATGTGTGCTCCACTGCACTTGACCTACTCTGTGAGGTGGCAAATGAAGATGCGATACCAGCCATTGTAGGACTAAAAGAAAGGTTTAAAGACGAACCTTACATTATATTTACTGCTGATATGGCATGAAAATCACTGCAGGAATCAACTTAGAGGATGTCAGAGATAACCATATCTACGGAAGATTTTTTAAAATTCAGGGAATATTTTTACAGAAAAACTGGGATCATGTTTGATGAGTCAAAGAGATATTTTGTTGATAAGCGTCTCATAGAGAGGATAGAGGCAACAGGTCATAACAGCTTTAAAAATTACTTTATGTCACTTAGATTTGAAGCCTCTCAAGCAGAATTACAAAAATTGATAAATCTAATGACAATCAACGAGACTTATTTTTTTAGGGAAGATTATCATTTCAGTTGTATGATTAATTTTATGTTGCCTGAGATATGTGAGTGTAAAAGGAACAATAAACTCATCAGGATTTGGTCAATCCCCTCTTCAAGTGGCGAAGAACCTTATTCAATCGCTATTTATCTCCTTGAGTATTGGAAGGGCATACAAGATTGGGATGTAGAGATTATTTCTTCTGATATAGATACAAGTATCCTTGAGGCTGCTAAAAAAGGCGTCTTTTCACAGAGGTCTATACAACGTATTCCCAGTCACATTCTTAATAAGTATTTTACTGTAACTAAAAATGATGAATATCAAATATGCGACGATATACGATCTGCCGTGGAGTTTACAAGGGTAAATCTTATAAATAGCTTTGATACAAAGCCATTTAGGAACTTTGACATTATCTTCTGTAGAAACCTACTTATTTACTTTGATGATGTGTCAAGAAAGATTGCAGCGGAAACCTTCTATGATGCCTTAAATGATGGTGGATTTATCTGTTTAGGTCACTCAGAGTCTATGAGCAGGATTACCTCAATCTTTAAGGTCAGAAAATTCCCAGATGCAATTGTGTATCAGAAACCAAAGGAGAATCTATGAAGAAGATACTTGTAGTTGATGATGCTGGCACTGTCCGTATGTATCACAAAGATATATTAAAAGAGATTGGTTATGAAGTGGATGAGGCTGTAAACGGTGTAGAGGCAATTGAAAAGGCACTCCAGACCGATTATGACCTCTTCATTGTAGATATAAATATGCCCAAGCTTGATGGTTACGGTTTTGTCAATCAGTTGAGGGTATCTGAAGCAAAACAGTCTCCAGTCATAATGGTATCTACGGAGTCTGAGCAAAAAGATATAGATAGGTCAATAGTTGTTGGTGCAAACTTTTACATTATAAAGCCCGTAAAGCCTGATAGGTTAAAAAAAGTGGCAAGGTTACTATTAGGAGACGAATTATGCTAACACCACTTTTACAAAACTTTATAAGTGAATCAAGAGATGCCCTTCAGGCTATCAGTGAAAAGCTTTTAGTCCTTGAGAAGTCTCCTGATGACGCAGTCTTACTAAATGAGCTATTCAGGATAGTCCACACCCTTAAGGGTAACTCTGGATTATTTGACTTTCCAGCAATGACAAATACCCTTCATGCCGCAGAAGATTTGATGGATACCGTAAGGGAAGGTCATATAACTTATAGCGAAAGGATTGCTGATTTATTGCTTGACCTGATGGATTATATAGTCCTCATGCTTGATGACATTGAGACAAGTGGGAGATTATCTGCAGAGTTTAATGAAGAGGCTGTAGTGAAGGCAAAGACTATGAGGGCATTGATTGAGGAATTTAAACCTGTTGGACAAGTACAGGAGACAAAGGAGGAACAGACAACTGTTACTTTCATGGAATTTGATGTGTCAAAGCTGTCTGAGACAAAGAGGATGTCTCTTTTTGATGAGACAGTTAAGGGTAATCAGATAAACCTTATTCAGTATCTACCTGAAGAGGGATGTTATTTCAAGGGTGAAGACCCCTATTTTCTGGCAAGTCAGACCCCCAACTTGCTCTGGTATGATGTATACCTGAGAGAGACCCCTAAGAGTTTTATTGATTACGATGCATACAGGTGCATACTCGCCTTTGATATCCTCTCTAAGGCGTCAAAAAAGGATTTGCTTGAGCATTATCGCTATGTGCCTGACCAGATAAACATCAGAAGGATTGAGCCACATGAGTTTATAAATCTATCAGGGGAGTTAGACAGCATTGAACTCTATGATGACTTTATAGATGATACAAAAAACCTCATATCACAAAATGATATGGAAGGATTAAAGAGGTCTGTCTCTGCCATACTTGAGGTAGCATCTGAAAAGACAAAGAATGCACAAATCCTAAGGTGGGTCAAGCATTTACTGCAATATGATGGCACCATTGATTTGATATCAACGCTCATTGATGGTTTAAAGTCTGAGGGTGCGATTACATTTAAAACAGATATAAAGGAACCTGAAGAAACCCCATCAGAGCATGAGATGCCTGAAGAGGCACTTGAGTTACTTGTCTTTCAAGTAAAAGCCTTAAAGGGGCTTAAAGAATGCCCTGATACAGACAAACAAAAGTCTTTTTTAGAGGCAATACTTCTGAGTATTGAAAACACACTCAAGTCAACAAAACAGCTAAAACACCTCGAAGTATTCCACAGAATAGTTGCAGATGATGAAGCAGACAAGACAGAAGAACTCATCAAATGGCTCAAGGATTTGACAAACATACCTGAAGAGGCAACAAAGATTGAGCCAATAGTTGAGGCACCTGCCATCTCACCACCACCAATTATTGAAGAGAAAAAGGAAGAAGCAAAGTTTGGCAGACGGGCTGAAGACCAGCCAGAGTCAAAGATACTGAAGGTAGATGAATCAAGGATAGACAGGTTAATGAACCTGATAGGTGAGATAGTAGTTGCAAAAAACAGCCTGCCCTATCTTGCAAACAGGGCTGATAGGGTCTATGGAATTGCCGAACTTTCAAAGGAGATTAAATCCCAATATTCGGTGATAAACAGGATTACAGAGGAACTACAAGATGCTATTATGCAGGTAAGGATGATACCTGTCAGCTTTGTATTTCAGAGGTTTCCAAGGTTTGTAAGAGACATATCAAAGAAACTTGCAAAGGATGTCAAGCTCGTCATGGAGGGTGAAGACACAGAGGCAGATAAAAATGTCATAGAATCACTTGCAGATCCGCTTATTCACATCATAAGAAACAGCCTTGACCACGGTATAGAAAACCCCTCTGACAGGATAAATGCAGGCAAGCCTGCTACAGGAACTATCAAGATTTCAGCAAGACAGGAATCTGACAAGGTTATTATAGAGATAACCGATGATGGTAAGGGTATAGACCCAGAGGTAATAAAGAGAAAGGCATATGAAAAAGGCTTGATTGACGAAGAAAGGATTCAAAAGCTTACTGATGACGAGGCAGTTAACTTAATTTTTCTCCCCGGTTTTTCCACTGCAGATGCCATATCAGACATCTCAGGCAGGGGCGTAGGTATGGATGTGGTAAGAACTGGAGTGCTAAAGGTTGGTGGCACCGTGAGGCTAAAGAGTGCTAAAGGTCAGGGCACTACCATTACCCTTGCCCTTCCTTTAAGTATGGCGGTGTCAAATGTGATGATTGTAGAAACTGCTAACAGGAGATTTGGCATCCCTATGGATGTCATCATTGAGACCGTAAGGACTCACAAAGACAACATAACCACCATTAAAGGTAAGATGACAACTGTTTTAAGAGGCACTATAGTGCCGATGATAAGTCTGAATGAATTGCTGAGGTTATCTGAAAGGCAGAAATTTAATGATGATGGTGAGTATGCTGTAGTGGTTATCAACAGCCATTTAGGTAGGGTGGGGTTGATAATAGATGACCTACATGGCACTGCAGATATAATACTAAAGCCATTGGTTGGTTTTATGGCGTCTTTCAGGGTATTTTCAGGCACTGCAATACTTGGCGACGGCTCAGTGTTGCTGGTGATAAATACAAATGAATTATTTTAACTACCCCATAGAAAATGGGATGAGAAGGTTGTAAAAAGAAATCATGACAACCCCCTTAGTCTCCCTTAACAAGGTGGGAAAAAAGAAGGAGGCATGATGCCAATACAATACGATGGAAATAAGGCTGTTTTTAAGGATATTGTTACAGTAGAAGAGGCAGAGAGTCTTGTACAGTGGCTTCAAGATCAACAGAAACCAGAGATTGATGTAAGCCAATGTGAACATATGCACTCTGCATGTTTACAGGCACTGTTGGTATTTCTTGGAAAGGAGGAGATATGCCAAAGACTATCCTTATAGTTGATGACTCAACTACTATGATCATGAGCCTTAAGACTATTCTTGAGGTAAATGGCTTTAAGGTTGAGACAGCTAATGACGGCAAGGTTGCCCTTGATAAGATCAAAGGTGGCTTAAAACCAGACTTGATAATCACAGACATAAACATGCCAAACATGAACGGACTTGACTTGATAAAAAACGCCCGGCAGATATTGCGCTTTACACCCATACTTGCACTCACCACAGAGAGCCAGCAGGCTAAACGTGATGAGGCAAAAAAATATGGGGCTACAGGCTGGATTGTAAAGCCAGTATCAGGGACTGACCTAATAAAGGTTATAAAGCAGGTCTTACCAGGGGCATAATGGTTTAGGATTATGAGAGCACATTTAAATCTCTTTTCACCAAGTTTCTTAAAGTTATGGATTATACCCTTTTTTTTAAACCTCTCGATAGCACTTGGACTTACAACTGCTTTATTGAGTTTTGGTTTTATACCAAAGGACACTTGGGATTTCATATTCTTTATCTCTCTTCTTTTAATCCTATCAGTGCCTATAGGCAATCTCTTTGGTTTTTATATAAACGAAAGCATATCTCCTCAAAAATTAAAACTCAGAGAAGATGTTATAAAGGATGAAAATGTTTTTTTAAATGATGTTTTTTCCCCTTTTAGTAAAGAGGCATGCAAACATTGATAAGTTTTATAAAAACATGGACTCACAGATTGACGATACAGTGAATTTTACAAACCGTCAAATAACAATGCTTATAGAGGATTTACAAATGATTTATAAAGAATCGCAAAAAATAAATGAATTAATAGCAAAGTCTGTTTCATCCCGTGGATGTATAGCAGATCAAATAAAAGAACAGATCAAATATAATATCGAATCAGAAAATACAATAAATAAATATGTACAGGAACAGCAGGAGTCAGCACAACAAAAAATAGTTCAATTAGAAGATATTTTAAAAGAGATTAAAAGAATCCCTCCACAAATAGCAGGGATAAAAGAGATATCAGAGCAGATAAATCTCCTTGCCCTTAATGCAGCCATAGAGGCAGCAAGGGCAGGTGAGCAAGGCAGGGGCTTTGCTGTGGTAGCTGATGAGATCAGAAAGCTATCTGTAAAGACAGAGCAATTACTTAAAGACATTATGACAAATATCAATCAAACTGTCTCTAATATGACAAAACGGATAAATGACGTCAAGGATACACTCGTATTATCTAAAAAAAGACTGACTGATATAAATAAAGCAGAAAGTAACATATCTAAAGATTTTTCAAAAACAGGTTTTATGATTATAGATATTATAAAAAATACTGAAAACATAACATTACTAATGAGTAATGCCCTTGGAAGGGTGCAGTTTCAAGATGTGATAAGGCAGAGGCTTCAGTCTATTGTAGATAACATTAGATATTTATACGATGACAATAAAAAGATTACAGATATCCTTAAAAGAGGTATAGAAGATATATCTGTCTTGGAAGGTATCACAAACCTTGATGAATTGAAAGAAAAGCTATCCGATAGTTATGTAACTACAGATCAGAGAAATATTCACTCAGAGTTCTATAACACTGAAAAAGAAGACAAAGGCAAGCAAATACAGCTTTTCTAATGGAAAGTATGGTTATCTCCATCACAAATAGAAAAGGTGGCACAGGCAAGACCACTACTTCAGTCAATCTATCTGCTGAATATTCTGTAAATGGGAGGCAGGTTTTACTGATTGACCTTGACACACAGGGTCATAGTGGCATAGGGCTTGGTGTTATACCTGACCGCAAGGCTTCAACGATACATCATGTCTTTGTTGACTCATCCTTTGACATCAATCAGGCAATCTATGAGACAAAGTGGAAAGGTCTTTACATAATGCCTGCAGACAGACGCTTTGAACATGGCAGAGGTAAAGATGATTATAATATCCTTAAGACGGCACTTAAGAGAGATGGTATCTTGGAAAGATTTGATTTAATAGTAATTGACACACCTCCATCGTTAGATAATCTCCTCTTAAATGCCCTATGTGCATCAGATATAGTCATAGCACCATTTTTGCCTCATTATCTGTCTGCTGAGGGTGTGATGCATCTATCAAGGGTCTTTTATCAGGTGGCATCAAGATATAATCCCAAGTTAAGGCTTGCTGGGCTGCTGCCTGTGATGTTTAATCACAGGGTTCAGCAGCATAAAAAGGTGGCAGAGAGGCTATCTCAACACTTTGGTAAAAAGCGGATACTCTCAGGTATCAGGGCAGACATCAAGCTCGTTGAGGCTTTTGAAAACAAATCCCCTGTAAGATTTTACGAACCAATGTCAAGGGGAGCCATTGATTATGCAATCGTGGCAGAGGAGATAGAGAATCTAATAAATCTGTAACCCAAATTTAGCGATAAGGATGGGTCTCTGAAGTCAATAGCGATGTTTTGGCAGCAGTTCTTTGCGACTGGAGCGTTAAACAGCCGCAAGTGTTTGAACCCG
>OGCL01002534.1_pt1 | contig 12519 bp, 15 predicted proteins | sample 1570041 | NCBI WGS metagenome assembly OGCL01 (sample SAMN06266162, study PRJEB24511) | hot springs metagenome | isolation source: Hot spring water | place: South Africa: Limpopo | collected 2015-06-22 | reverse complement strand
ATGAATAAAGCAAAATTAAATAAAATCTGTCGATTATAAAAAGCCTGAAACAGCCCTTCCTAAGCGCTATTTTAAGGTCTTAAATTTTCAAAGGAGATTTATTAGATGATTAAAGAAGCTATTAATAAAATATTAAATCGTTTAAACTTGACTGAAGAGGAGATGTATTCATGTGTTATTGAAATAATGAATAAAAGGGTAGCTGATGCACAGATTGCTTCCTTTCTAACTGCCTTGAGGATGAAGGGTGAGACGGTTGATGAGATTACAGGTTCAGCAAGGGCTATGAGGGCTATGTCTGTAAAGATTAATTCTCCAGAAGGGACTATTGATACCTGTGGCACAGGCGGTGATGGCATTGGGACATTTAATATCTCTACTGCATCTGCCCTTGTTGTAGCATCTACAGGTGTACCTGTAGCTAAACATGGTAATCGTTCTGTTTCAAGCAAATCTGGCAGTGCTGATGTCCTTGAGGCACTTGGTGTCAAGATAGATTTAACCCCAAAACAGGTTGAGGCTTGTTTATTTGAGACAAACTTTGCCTTTTTATTTGCACCACTTTTTCATCCTGCCATGAAAAATGTTGCTCAAGTAAGAAGAGATATGGGAATTAGGACGATATTTAATGTCCTTGGACCTATAACCAATCCTGCTGACACAAAGATTCAGCTAATTGGTATCTTTGACCCAAATCTTACTGAGGTAATTGCCCAAGTCCTTGGAAAATTGGGTTCAAAAAAGGCTATGGTTGTTCATGGTTTAGATGGTCTTGATGAAATATCAATCTCTATGGGGACTCAGGTTACTGAATTAAAAGATAGCAAGGTAATTACTTATAATATTGAACCTGAAGAAGTAGGGCTTTCAAAAGGTCCTATTAATGAAATCATAGGTGGAGATAAAGAGATAAATGCAAAAATAATACTGTCATTGTTTGAAGGCAGTAGAGGTCCTGCAAGAGATATTGTGCTTATAAATGCTGGAGCTGGTATTTATGTTGCTGGTAAGGCAGACAGCATAAAAACAGCAATAATGATTGCACAAGAGGCAATAGATTCAGGAAAGGCCTTAAATAAATTAAAGGAAGTAATTAGTTTTACCAATAAAGTTTGATTTCTGCTAAAGGTTCTGTTAAAGGAGGATTTAAATTGGCAAGGGCTGTAATTATTTTGGCAAAGGGTTTTGAAGAGCTTGAGGCAGTGGCAGTAGTTGATGTATTAAGAAGGGCTCAGATAGAAGTAGTAATTGCTGGATTGAATAATGATTATGTAGAAAGTGCAAGGGGGGTAAAGGTAATACCTGATGAGTCTATTGATAATATCAAGGCAGAAAACTTTGATATGGTTATTTTACCTGGTGGGATACCAGGCACCGATAATCTTAATGCAGACAGTAGAGTCAGGGATCTATTAATTGATTTTGCATCAGAGGGTAGATTGACTGGTGCAATTTGCGCAGCCCCTTCTGTGTTAGCTAATGCAGGTTTACTTGAAGGTAAAAAGGTTACCTCATATCCAACTTACAAGGATAAACTTGGAAAGGTGATTTATCAGGAAGACAAGGTAGTTGTTGATGGTAATGTCTTGACAAGTAGAGGTCCTGCTACCGCTATATGCTTTGGTCTTGCAATTGTAGAGAAACTTTCAGGCAGAGAAAAGGCAGAGGAGATTAAAAAGGCAATGCTTGTTGATTATTGCGATTAGGTGTATTATCATGGAACTGTTCAATGTGTTTTTCTCCGTATCAGGGGTTTACACTAATATCTTAATTCCCCCTTTTGTTGCCCTAGCAATATCTTTTTTTACATCAATGGGTGGAATATCGGGGGCTTTTTTGCTGCTACCTTTTCAAGTAAGTTTTTTAAATTATACATCGCCATCTGTAAGTGGCACTAATCACATATTCAACATAGTCGCCATTCCAAGTGGTGTATATCGTTATATTAAAGAAGGTCGTATGGCATGGCCTCTTACTTGGGTTATAATAATTGGCACTTTACCAGGTGTCTTTTTTGGTTATTACCTTCGTGTCTATTTTCTCCCAGACCCTAAGACCTTTAAAATCTTTGTTGGTTTGGTCTTGCTTTACATTGGTATCAGGCTCGTTATGGATTTGTTAGGTCTTACTAAACAACCTGAGTCTGTAAATGCACTTGAAAAAAAGTTTAAAGAAAAGTCTGAAGAAATGAAAAGGCTTAGACAGTCACAAATTTCAGCAGGATTACCAAGCAATGTAGTAGTCAAGACCATTGAGGCAAATCACAAAAGGGTAGTCTATGAATTTTGGGGCGAGAGGTTTGAATTTAACACCCTTAGTGTCAGTCTTGTAACCTTTGTCGTGGGTATTATTGGCAGTGCCTATGGAATTGGCGGTGGCTCTATAATTGCCCCCTTCCTTGTTTCGATTTGTAAGTTGCCTGTATATACCATTGCAGGTGCTGCCTTGATGGGAACATTTATTACATCATTAGTTGGTGGGATATTCTTTACCTTTGCACCACCAATTGGAGGCATTTCTGCAATGCCTGATTGGCCCTTAGGGATTTTATTTGGGATTGGTGGACTTTGTGGTATGTATCTTGGTGCAAGGACACAAAAGTTTATTCCCCAAAGATATGTAAAAGTTTTTTTGGCTTTGGTTATAGTTATTCTTTCAATAAAATATATTTTTTTCTAAAAGGAGGCAAGGTGAGATTTATTGTATGTATCAAACAAGTTCCTGATACAGCTGAGGTCAGAATAAATCCAGAGACAAATACTTTAATAAGAGATGGAGTACCAAGTATTATTAACCCTTATGATATGCATGCCATTGAGGCAGGTCTTGCGCTAAGAGAAAAGGTTGGAGGTAAAGTTACTGTTTTAACAATGGGTCCCCCACAGGCAGAAACTGCCTTAAGAGAGGCACTGTCAATGGGTGTGGATGAAGCAGTATTACTAACAGACAGGGCTTTTGCTGGTTCAGATACTTGGGCAACTTCATACACTTTATTCAAGGCTGTTACAAAGCTTGGTTTTGATTTAATTATATGTGGTAAACAAGCCATTGATGGCGATACTGCACAGGTGGGTCCAGAGATGGCAGAGTTTTTAAAAATACCACATATTGCTTATGTAAAAGCCATAGAGCATATTGATGAAAAGAATATTATTGTTCAAAGGATGATGGATGAGGGCTATGATGTGGTCAAGTCAACAATACCTGTATTACTAACTGTTGTGAAAGAACTAAATATCCCGAGACTTCCTTCACTGAAAGGAAAGATGTTTGCAAAAAAGGCAGAAATCAAAAAAATGACACGAGAGATGATATCTGCAGAGGAGGAAAATGTTGGTTTAAAGGGCTCACCTACAACGGTCCAAAATATCTTTGCCCCCGAGATAAAGAAAGACAGAAAACTCTTTACAGGGACTACAGATGAACAGGTAAATCAACTTATTGAAACACTAAGGGGGTTAAAATGCTTATAATCATTGAACAAGATAAATGTATTGGTTGTGCGGTTTGTATTGAAAGTTGTCCCTATTCTGCAATAGTGATGACTGATGAGAAGGCATCTATAAATGAGTATTGTCAGCTTTGCAGGGCTTGCTTAAATGTCTGTCCAGAAGGGGCAATAGTAGAGAGAACCGAGACAAGTGATATACAAGTAAGTCACGATTTATCAACTTATAAGGGTATATGGGTTTTTGCAGAACAAAGGGATGGTTATGTGTCTGCTGTATCCTACGAACTTATCGGAGAAGGCAGAAGGCTTGCAGGGGAACTAAAGACCAACTTATCTGCTGTGCTTTTTGGCTCCTCTGAAAAAGAGGCAGAAGAACTTATTAGATGGGGGGCAGATCAAGTATATTGGTGTGATGACCCTATCTTTGAAAAGTTTAATGACGAGCCTTATAGTCAGCAATTTGTAAGTTTAATAAATGAATTTAAACCAGCCATTATCCTTTGTGGTGCAACTGCAATTGGAAGGTCCTTTATGCCACGAGTCGCAGCAAGGGTTAGGACAGGGCTTACTGCTGATTGCACTGCCTTACAGATTGATAAAGAGACAGGCAATTTGATTCAAATAAGACCTGCCTTTGGTGGAAATATAATGGCATCAATACTTTGTCCTAATCACAGACCTCAAATAGCCACAGTAAGACCACGAGTGATGAAGAGGGGAGATTACAAAGAAGACAGAAAGGGAGAAATTATAAAGATTAGGGCAGTGAATCTAAATTCAAATACAGAGGTATTAAATAGTCACAAAGAGCCATCTTATTGCAAGGTCAACCTTCAAGAGGCAGAGGTGATTGTATCTGGTGGTAGAGGACTTGGTAATGCAAAGGGTTTTGAATTAATTGAAGAACTGGCATCGCTTCTTAATGGCTCAGTAGGTGCTTCAAGGGCAGCTGTTGATGAGGGCTGGATTGCCTATAGTCACCAGGTAGGACAAACAGGAAAGACGGTTTGTCCTAAAATTTATATCGCCTGTGGCATCTCTGGGGCAGTGCAACATCTTGTAGGTATGTCTTCCTCAGACATAATTATTGCAATTAACAAGAATCCTGAGGCACCAATTTTTAATGTGGCAAACTATGGGATTGTAGGAGATTTATACGAGGTAATTGGTTTATTAATCAAGAGACTTAAAGAGACAAAGGGATAGTCTAAACAAATTACAAAGGCATTTTTAAATGGTAATGTCAAAATTTTTGGGTAGAACCCAAAATCGGCGATAGAACTAAAAAGCTTAATAAAAGCAGCAAGTAAGATAGGAAGGGCTGGTGAAGGATTTTTATGCGACACCTTATAAAAGAAATCTTGAGAAACTTTAGCAAAAGGCATTGCATAATAAAGAATAAAGCAAAATTAAAATGAAATCGTCGATTATAAAAATTCCGAAACAGCCCTTCCTATCGCTATTTTTGGTTTTTTTTACCTTTCTTGACATCAGGTTATAGTACTGCTTACTATATTTCATAAAAAAAATAACTCTTAAAAGACAAAAGATGCCAAAAAAACTATTAATGGGAAATGAAGCAATTGCCATAGGTCTTGCCTTACAGACCTGTCAAGTAGTAACAGCCTATCCTGGGACACCTTCCTCAGAGATACTTCCATCGGTCTTAAAATGGAGAGATATGTTTTGTCTTGATATTTATGTCCAATGGGCTATTAATGAAAAGGTTGCTTTTGAAACTGCTTATTCTGCTTCAATAGCAGGTCTTCGCTCCGCTGTGGCAATGAAACAGGTTGGGCTCAATGTAGCTTCAGATTCCCTCATGAGTGCCAGTTACATGGGTGTGAAAGGTGGTTTTATAGTAATTAGTGCTGATGATCCCGGTCCACATTCTTCTCAGACTGAGCAAGATAGCAGGATGATGGCCATGATAGCTAAGGTACCAGTTTTTGACCCTTCTTCACCGTCAATGGCACACAAGATGACAGAAATTGCTTATTTTATATCAGAAACCTATGAAATACCTGTAATGTTAAGACCTACAACGAGAGTTTGTCATAGTTCACAAGACATCTTTTATTCACCCTATTTAAAAATAGGTTCAAAGGCTAAAGCCTCTTTCAAAAAAGACCAAACTCGTTGGGCTGCTACTCCTAAATTTAGACTAATACAACACCAAAGTCTAAACAAAAAATTCTAAGAATTAGCTTTTCATGAGGGGACCTATCCCGTATTATTATATGAAGGTTAAAAGAGTAGATCTGTTATTATTTCCTCTGGTGTCTGCTCATCATATTTATTAGATATAATCAACGCTAATAGAGAACTTGAAGACACAACGCTCTATCAAATGTTGCAGCCTTTCCCACTGCATAAAAAATTTATTAATGAGGTTACAAAGAGTTTTGACAAAATTCTTATCATAGAAGAGTCATCACCAGTCATAGAAATGCAGATTGCAAGGTCTGATAAGTCAAAAGGATTATCAAGGCCTGTGGTGTAAAATATTGTAAAAAAGCCGATCCTAATAATTTTACCCAATTCCTTTCAATCCTTAAGTCTGCAGGCAAAAAGGCTCAATCCGAAGTGGCAGTGGTGATTTCCAAATCACCTTGTTTAAAAGACAAAAATCAAAGAATAGAGAAAAAGCCCTTTAAGGTCGTGATAAATGATAATTGTGATGGTTGTGGTTACTGTATAAGGGAGTTTGAGTGCCCTGCCCTCATACAGGATGGGCAAAGGACAAGTATTGATTATTACCTGTGTAATAACTGCGGTGTATGTGTTTATTCCTGTCCTAAAAAGGCCATCACGTTGGAGGTAAAGCAAGGACAATGAAACAGCAGATTCTCATTTGTGGTGTAGGTGGACAGGGAATTGTGTTAATGAGCAGGTTATTAGGTGAGACAGCCTTGTTGCTTGATTTGTTTATCCTATCATCAGAGACACATGGTATGGCTCAAAGAGGTGGTATTGTGACTGCCCATGTAAAGGTTGGAGGTTTTGCAAGTCCCTTAATTAGCGTTGGTTATGCAGATATTATCTTTATTCTAAAAGATGAAACCCTTGCTCAATTTAGACACTTTCTCCATCCAAATGGTTTTATTATAGTAAACAGCAAGAAGCAATATGAGGGGAGAATTATTAGCTTTGATGCAGATGGTTTTGTAAGATCTTTAGACAATCCAATGGCAGCTAATATAGCTATGCTTGGTGCAATCTTTTCAAAAAGAGCAATGGCTATGGGTGTAAATTTATTTTGCACCATGCATGAGATTGAAAGAGCCATGATTAATATCCTTGCTTCTAAAATAGACCTTTTGGAGAAATCAATCAACATCTTTAGAAAATCATATATGGAACTTTAAAGGAGAATGTTTAAGTTGTTGACCCTTTTCCCACCAAAATATAAAACCATAGATGAGCTGTCTAAAATTCAAACAGAAGAGCTCATCTGGACAGTAAAACATATATATATCAATTCGCCTTTTTACAGAGAAAAGATGGACAAGGCAGGCATGATTCCATCAGATATAAAATCCTTTGATGATATTACAAAACTCCCTTTTATCGATGCAGAGGATTTGAGAGAAGGATACCCCTTTGCACTTAGGTCAGTAGATTTTAAAGATATTTTAAAGATATAGTAAGGATACATTCTTCCTCAGGGACCACAGGCAAAAGAAAGGTTTTGAGTTATACCCAAAAGGATATTGATGATTGGGTTTATATGTTTTGCAGATGTTATGAGTTAGCAGGGCTTTCAAGGGATGATAGGGTACAAATAGCCGTTGGCTACGGGCTATGGACTGTAGGGGCAGGATTTCAATTAGGTTGTGAGAGATTTGGAGCTATGACAATCCCCGTAAGACCTGGCAATAATGATTTGCAATGCACTTTTTTGGTTGATTTGCAAAGCACCGTTCTTTGTGCAACTGGCTCAATGGCACTGTTACTTGCTGAAGAGATTCACAAAAGGGGACTAAAAGAAAAGATTGCACTAAAAAAGGTAATTTGTGGGGCAGAAAGAGTTAGTAATTCAATGGTGTCATGTCAAATAGAAGTTGTTGACTATGGAAGTTTGCCATGTGCAGAGAAAAAGACAAAAAGGGTCTTTGATAATAGAACTTTTTAATCTACCCCGACCTTGTTCTCTTTGGTTGAAATAGTTCTTTAAATTTGTCATAAGGCATTGCATTATAATGAATAAAGAAAATTAAATAAAATTTGTCGATTATAAAAGCCTTAAACAGCCCTTCCTATCGCTATTTTGGGGCGACAAACCAATTTCTTGACAATATAACAGAACCAGAGATAGCAATATAGATGAGTGAGGAGCTTAAGAACTTTTACTCAGTGTTAAAGGGGCTGGATGGGAATATCAAGTTTGTCTTTCTGACTGGGTTAAGTAAATTTAGCAAGGTATCAATATCAAGATATCAATATTTTCAGGGTTAAATAATTTAAGGGTTATAACTGTAGATGCTAATTATTCATCTATTTGTGGATATACTGAAGAAGATTTACAGAGAGAATTTAAAGAACACACAAAGAAATCGAGCAAATAAGGCATTGGTATAATGGATACAGTTGGACTGCTGATTAGATGGTATATTATCCTTTTACTAATGCTCTACTGTTCTTTTATTCAATGATTTAATGATTCTCCTGTTGTTAATTTATTTTTTTAATAAATAATGGAGGTAAAATGAGATTATTTTTAATTGCAATTTTAACAATTGTTGTATTTCCTAATGAATCAGTTGCCATGCATATTGCTGAAGGGATATTGCCATTTAAATGGTCAATTTTTTGGTTTATTTTGTCTGCACCTTTTTTCATCTATGGTTTAAGAGAGTTAAAAAAGAAAACCTCTCAAGATTTATCATTCAAACCGCTTATAGGCTTCATTACAGCTACAGTTTTCATTATCTCCTGTATGCCCATACCCATTCCTTTTGCGGGAAGCTGTTCACACCCCGCTGGCACAGCCATATCAGCAATTATTTTAGGTCCTGCAATAAGTGTAGTAGTTGCACTTTCGGCCTTGATTATTCAATCATTATTTCTTGCTCATGGTGGTATTAGCACACTCGGCGCAAATGTATTTTCAATGGGTGTGGCAGGCTCTTTTATTGGATATTTCGTATTTATAACAGCAAGAAGGCTTAACTTGCCACTTGTAGTTTCAGGTTTCTTGGCAGGTGTCTTTGCTGATTGGGCAACATATCTTACAACTATCATTGAATTATCTGCAGGTCTTATGGGTAACACCACATTTTTAGAACTCTTTAATAAGATATTACTTGCCTTTATCCCTGTGCAATTACCACTCAGCTTGATTGAGGGTTTGATGACTGCAGGAGTTGTATCAATGTTATACAAAAAGAGACCTGATTTGCTCATTAAGTTGAATATCCTCAAAGAAAAGGAGGCATAAATGGTAAAATTATTTTTAATTTTTACATTGATCATTGCCCTTTTGAACTCCTTTGTGTTTGCAAATGAAAAGGCTGATGAAAAATGGAAGGGTGTTGATGAGGTCATAATTGAAAAGATTGCAAAAGAACACGGGCGAGAACCATCTGAACCGATTATAAATACCGAACAAGGAGATTTGTTATTATTCTTATTTCTTCTAGCAGGACTTTTAGGTGGATTTGCTATGGGGTATTATTGGCGTATAATCCTTGAGCAAAAAAGGCTTTGAATAGATTATGGAATATATTTCTGAATACTTTAAGAGAAAACACTTTTTAACAGGACTTGACGGTAGGTTTAAGCTATTATTAGCCATCCTTCTAATTCTAATGATAATCACCTATGAAGGGCTTTTTTTTCCCCTGATTATTTTTGCCCTAACCCTTACAATATCCTTATACATCAAGATACCAATAAAGATACTCTTGATACGCTATTGTGAACCTCTGTTTATAGTAATGGTATTAATCTTTATAAAAGCCCTTACGGATGGCAAAGAACCTATCATTATAATCAATCAGCCTTTCATAACTTTTTCGCTCTTTAAGGAAGGCCTATTAGAAGGTCTTTTGCTTTCTGTGCGAATAATTTCAGCCACATCGGTAGTAATCTTATTAGGTTTCATAATGCCTTTTACTGAATTAATTTCTGCCTTTACATGGTTTAAAGTCCCAAAGGTTTTTGTAGAAGTTCTTGTTTTTTCGTACAAATATATTTTCATACTTCTTGAGGAGGCACAGGTGATTTTTAATGCACAAAAAAATAGACTTGGTTATTCAACAATAAAAAAATCCCTTAATTCCCTTGCAATATTGAGTGGCTCTCTCATCTTAAAGGCCTTTGAGCACAGTCAAAACACAACGACAGCCATGTCGCAGAGAGGGTTTGATGGCTCCATACCATTGATGGCAAGCAAAGCCTTTCAGGTCAGGGAATTCCTTGCTGTGCTTTTCTTTATGATTATCGTTGTTTTCATATACAAGTTATAAATGAAACTTAAATTTAACCACCCTTTGAGATTAACAGCCAAAGAGGTATCATTTACATATCCTAATGGAATAGAAGCCTTGAGAAATATTAACCTTGACATCTATGAGGGAGATTTCATTGGTCTGCTTGGCTCAAATGGTTCTGGTAAAACAACACTCCTTAAATGTCTTGATGGCATTATCAAGAGTTTTAAGGGCAACATAAATCTTGATGACAAGGACATCAGGAGCCTCTCTGCAAGGGAGATTTACAGCAAGATAGGTCTTGTGTTTCAAAATCCCGACGACCAACTTTTTGCCTCTACAGTCTTTGAGGATGTTGCCTTTGGTCCAATCAACATGGGATTCGATGCATCAGAGGTAGCTAAAAGAGTTTACAGAGCCTTAGAGGAAATAGAGATGGCTGATATGGCTGAAAGAACTATTAATAGCCTCAGCTTTGGTCAAAAAAAACGAGTTTGTATTGCCGGTCTCCTCTCTATGGGGCAGAGCATTCTTCTGCTTGATGAGCCAACTGCAGGACTTGACCCTGTAGGGGAATATAAGATGATGAATTTGCTTACAAAGCTCAATAGGGAACAAAGAGTTACCATAGTAATGGCTACCCATTCAGTTGATTTAGTGCCTGTTTTTATAAATAAGTTGTTTGTCTTGAGTGATGGGGCTATTATCAAAGAGGGAACATCTGAAGAGATATTCACAGCACCTACACATATGGAAGAAGTCAAACTCCGTATGCCCCAAATAGGAGAACTCCTTTATGAGTTAAAGCACAAAGACAAATTACCCATTGAAAAAATACCCCTGACGATAGGTGAGGCAAGGAGACAAATTATGGATATGATTATGAGAAAAATAGATGGATAAGAAGGGCTGTATTCATGTCTATACAGGAGATGGTAAAGGCAAAACTACTGCCTCAATAGGTCTTGCTATTAGGGCTATTGGCGCTGGTTATAAGGTCTTATTTGTTCAATTCATAAAAAACAAACTATCAAGCGAACATATGGCACTAAAAAAACTAAGCCCTCAAATTGAGGTTAGACAATATGGTTTTGGTTTTATCTATGGAAATAATCCAAGCCCTCTAGACAAAGAGATAGCATTAAAAGGAATAAGGGATATAAAGGAAGAAGCCTCTAAGGGTGAATATGATTTAATCATCTTAGATGAAGCAAATGTTGCCTTGCACTACAATCTTTTCCCATTAGATGAACTGCTTGCTGTGATTGATAATAAACACCCAAACACTGAACTTGTATTAACCGGAAGATATGCCCACAGTAAGATTATTGACAAGGCAGACCTTGTAACAGAGATGAAAGAGATAAAACATTATTTCCAAAAGGGTATCAAGGCTCGTAAAGGCATTGAAGAGTGAAAGACTAAAATCAGGTTTTACAACAGGTGCCTGCTCTGCCTCATCAGCAAAATCAGCACTTGAGGCTTTGATTAAAAGAACTCCCCTTGATTTTGTAGAAATACCATTTCCTGATGGCTCTCGTCATACATTTAAAATTCATAGGACAATCATCAAAGATGATGAAGCCTTCTGTTCGGTAATAAAAGATGCAGGTGATGACCCCGATGTAACAAATGGTGCAGAGATTTGTGCAAAGGTAAGGTTTATTCAAGCGAAAGAATACATTATCATAAAGGGTGGTGAAGGCGTTGGTATAGTTACTAAACCAGGTCTTGCAGTAAAGGTTGGAGAACCTGCTATAAATCCTGTTCCCCGTCAAATGATTAAAGAGGCAATCAGTGAAGTCCCAATACACTACGCACTAAAAGATAATCAATCTGTAGAGGTAACAATCTCCATCACAAGGGGAGAGGAACTTTCAAGAAAGACACTTAATTACAGGCTTGGTATAGTAGGTGGACTCTCAGTGCTTGGCACTACAGGCATTGTAAGACCCTTATCTGTTGATGCTTGGACAGCGACAATCAAATCATCAATGGATGTGGCAAAGGCACTAAACAGAGATGAAATAGTATTATCGACTGGTAGAACTTCTGAAAAGGCTCATATGACAAAATATCACCTTCCTGAGGAGTGTTATGTAATGATGGGTGATTACATTGATTTTGCCTTTAATGAGGCTCAAAGACATAATTTTAAGACAATACACCTATGTGCTCAGTGGGCAAAGATGATAAAGATTGCAATGGGCAATCATAATACCCATGTAAGATTTGGTGTTATTGATATTCAAAGGACACTTGAGCTCTTTAATCATCTTTGGATTCATGAGAAGACTTTTAAATCCCCTTTTGCTGTCCTGTGCCAATATAAATATAATACACTTAGGGAACTCTTTGAGAAGATTATTAGCCTTCCAGTAGAACAAAGTAGTGGAGTTTTTGAAATACTGTTAAGGCATGTAGCAAAGATATTCAGGGATAAATGCAAACATAAAGAAATTATAATTCACCTGATTACTTATGACGGTAAGGTCATTTCTTATTAAAAAGTTATTTATTAGATAACCTTAAAATAGCGCTTAGGAAGGGCTGTTTAAGGATTTTTATAATCGACAAATTTTATTTATAATTTTGATTTATACATTTAAAACAATGCCTTATGACAAAGCCCCC
>OGCL01002533.1_pt1 | contig 12525 bp, 9 predicted proteins | sample 1570041 | NCBI WGS metagenome assembly OGCL01 (sample SAMN06266162, study PRJEB24511) | hot springs metagenome | isolation source: Hot spring water | place: South Africa: Limpopo | collected 2015-06-22 | reverse complement strand
ATCGAATGCCGCACCGACGACCGCCGTGTCAACGATCTCATCGCACCGCTGCACCATCCCACCACGGCCGCGTGCGTGTTGGCCGAGCGCGCGATGAATGCGCGGCTCGACGGCGGTTGTCAGGTGCCGATCGCCGGCCACGCCTGGTATCGCGACGATGGGCAGTTGCAATTGCGCGGTTTGGTCGGCACGCCGGATGGTCGCCGGGTACTGCGCGGCGAGCGCGTCGGCCCCGCCGAACAGGCCACGGCGCTCGGGCGCGCGCTGGCCGAGGAGCTGCTTGCCCAAGGTGCCGCCGAGATTCTCCAGGCGCTGCGCGAATCATGAGCGAGCTGGCCAACAATCCCTGCCTGTTGAGCGGACGGCACATCCTGGTGACCCGTCCGGCGGAGCAGGCCGCGCCCTTGTGTGCCCTGATCCGTGCCGCCGGTGGCGTGCCGATCGCTTTCCCCACGGTGGCGATCCAGCCGATACAACCCGCGGACAGCGCCCGCGCCCTGCTCGGCGCGCGCTGGGATCTTATAGTGTTCGTCAGCCGCAATGCCGTCATCCAAGCGCTCGCGCTGCTGCCGGAGCGGCGTTTGCCTGATGCCACCCGCATTGCGGCCGTGGGTGCCGGTACCGCCAGCGCGTTGCGCGCGGCGGGACGCGCGCCGGATTTGATCCCCGATGCCCGTTTCGACAGCGAAGGACTGCTCGAACTGCCGACCCTGCAACAGGTCGCGGGGCAACGGATTCTCATCGTGCGCGGCGTGGGCGGTCGCCCGCTGCTCGGCGACATGTTGACCCAACGCGGCGCGGAAGTCGTTTATGCCGAGGTGTATCGTCGTGCCTTGCCGAATGTGGATGCCGTGCCCCTGATTCCCGATTGGCGCGCCGCCGCGTTGTTGCTTACCGCCACCAGCGACGAAGTGTTGAACAATCTTTATCGCTTGATTCCCGAAGCCGAACATCCTTGGCTGCGCGGGCGACCGCTCGCGGTGTTCAGTCAGCGCACCGCGGCGACGGCCATGGAACTCGGTTTTCGCACCGTGGCGGTGGCCGCCGAATCGAGCGACATGGCGTTGCTCGACGCGCTGTGCCGCTTGCTGCTGCAACGCCCGCACGAACCGCGCTAGGCCGCCAGGGTTGGCATTGGCGCGAGGATCTGGGTACAGAAATCGAAGTGCGCGGGCATCCTGCCCGTACTGAAAGGTAAACCAAATGAAACGCGCATTGATCTTTGGTGTCGCCGGGCAAGACGGCGCTTATCTTGCCAAGCTGTTGCTGGATAAAGGTTATCGGGTGATCGGCACCTCGCGCGATGCCGAGGTCGCCTCCTTCGCCAACCTCAGACGGCTGGGTATTTTCGAGCAAGTTACTTGCATCTCGGCGGCGATCAACGATTTTCGCAGCACCCTGGCTGCCATCGTCCAAGCCGAGCCGGACGAGGTTTACAACCTTGCCGGACAAAGCTCGGTGGGCCTGTCGTTCCAACAACCGGCGGAGACCCACGAAAGCATCGATCTCGGTACGCTCAATCTGCTCGAAGCGCTGCGGTTCGTTGGGCGCCCGCTGCGGTTCTATAATGCTTCGTCGAGTGAATGCTTTGGCGACACCGGCACCCATCCCGCCGACGAGACCACGCCGTTTCGTCCGCGTAGCCCCTATGCCGTGGCCAAGGCCGCCGCGTTCTGGCAGGTGGCGAACTACCGCGAGGCCTACGATCTGTTCGCCTGCTCGGGGATCCTATTCAACCACGAATCGCCGCTGCGACCGACGCGCTTCGTTACCCGTAAGATTGTCGCCACCGCTTGTCGTATTGCCGCGGGTTCGGGCGAAACGCTCGAGATCGGCAACATCGACATCGTGCGCGACTGGGGTTGGGCGCCGGAATACGTCGATGCGATGTGGCGCATGTTGCAACAAGACCGCCCCGACGATTACGTCATTGCCACTGGTGAATCGCATTCGCTCAGCGCGTTCATCGCCAAGGTCTTCGGCATTTTTGGGCTCGATTGGCGCGAGCACACGCGCATCGATCACGCGCTGTTTCGCCCGACTGACATTCCCCGCAGCCAGGCCAATCCCGCCAAGGCCCACGCCGAGTTGGGCTGGCACGCGACCCAGCGCCTCGACGACATCGCGCGCGCCATGGTCGCGGCCGAATGGGAGCAGTGCGACGCGGTCCGGGCCGCGCGTCTTGGGGTTTAGCGTTTTATCCTGTCATTCACTGGAGGAAAGCCGATGTCTGCCTTCATCCGCACGCTCTTTGCTTCGGCGGTGCTGCTGCTTGCGGTGCCAGCGGTTTTCGCAGCACCAGACTTCGACCCCACGTTCTTCGATCAAGGCGAATCCCACGGTCATCCGTGGCTCAGCGGCGGGATTGGCGCCGATCAGCGCGCGACGTTGAGCCAATTGCTCGGCACCGACTATAACCTCAAGCTCGAATTCGCTGTCGCCGAGGGAAATTATTTGGGCGCGGTCGATGTCGCCGTCCTGACGCCCCGTGGCGAGGCCGTGCTGACCGTTCATTCTCCCGGGCCTTGGTTACTGACCCGTCTGCCGCCGGGGTCTTACCGGGTGCGGGTCAGCGGTTACGGTAAGTCGTTTGAGCAGGCGCTGACGTTGCCGGCCCAGGGCGCCCGGACTCTGATTTTCAGCCGCTGGACCACAGCCGAGGTGGACGCGTTCGTGCTCGCCAGCCAGCGCGACCCGCAGCGGGCGGACGGTCCCTGGATCGTGTGGCTTGTCGCGGCGCGGACGTGCAGGTACATCCGTGCCAGGGTGGTGGTGGAGGCCGGGGGGGCGGTGGGGTGCGCGCGGGAGGTGGCGGAGGCGATTGCCGACCGCTACCCCACAGGGCGGGTCTCCTGCAGCATCGCCGACACCTATGGCAACATCGCCGACAGCCTCGGCGACGATCGCCGCCCGGTGGATCGCCTGCTGGCGGCGATGAAAGGTCTGGGGGTCGAGCCCAAGCTGATCCCGATGCGCGGCGGCACCGACGGCGCGGCGCTCTCCGCCCGCGGGCTGCCGACGCCGAACTTCTTCACCGGCGCCTACAACTTCCACTCGCGCTTCGAATTCCTGCCGCTGCCCGCCTTCGAGACCGCCTATGCGGTTGCTCGCGCGGTGTGTCTCGAGCCCGTCTGAGGCGACGTCTCAGCTCAGCAGACGGCCCGCCAGCGGAACGACGGTCGGCGGCGCCTCCACCTCCTCATCGGCGAAGCCGGGCAGGAAAGCGCCGCAGGATGCGGTCGCGGCTTCGCCCGCCGTGATCGGGCCCTCGGCGAGCCGGCGCAGCAGCGCGGCCTTGAGCGGACAGGGTGCCGCCCCCGCCATGCCGGAACTCTCGGCGAGGTCAAGCAGGCATGACGCGCAAGGCGCCTGCGGCAAGCGCACCGGCGCACCGCTGAAGAGACGCGAAAAGGACAGCATCGGCAGGTGGTCCGGTGGTTCGAGCGGCACTCGGATGCCGAGCATGGCGTGCCGATCTCTCCAACGCGTTAACCGGGACCCGAGATGGCGGGGCCATCGAGCGACAGCCAGCCACTGCGGAAGCACAACGGCATTTTAACCGTCGCTCGCCATGCTCCCCCGGTTGTGGCCCCAGGGACTACCGATGCCCTCTCGTTCCTCCCATCGCGTCATCGATCAGGGATTGCGCGACGAGGTCTACATCTCGCTGGTCCGCTCGCTCTATGCGGACCCGCGCACGCTGGTTGTCGGGTCCAGCGGCTCGGTGCTGGCGGCCTTCGTCACGGCGGCGATGACGGGTCACGTCGCCTTTTATGGCTGCGCCCTCGCCATGCTGGTGCTGACGCTCGTCCGGGCCGTGGACGCCGTGCAGTTCAAGGCCGCGTCGCGCACCCTGAGGCGGCCGAGCCAGGCCGCCCGCTGGGAGCTGCGCTACACCGCCCTGTCCTCGGTTTATGTCTTCGTGCTCGGGCTTTGGTCCTTCCTTGCCTTCGCCCTGCAGGCGAGCCCGCCGGTCCAGCTCCTCGCCTTCTCGATGACGCTCGCCAACATGATCGGCGTCGCCGGCCGCAATTACGGCAGCCGGATGCTGGTGATGACCCAGCTCAGTTGCGCCGGTGTGCCGCTGCTGGCCGGCCTGACGCTGGCCGGGAACAGCCACTATGCGGTCGTCGCCTGCGTGCTCGCGCCTTTCCTCGTCAGCTTCAAGACCATTGCGGACAAGCTGCGCGCGACGCTGACGACGGCCGTCGTCTCGGCCAAGCATGAGCGCCTGCTGGCGGCCAGGCTCGAGACCGCGCTCGACAACATGGCCCATGGCCTGTGCATGTTCGATCAGTCCGGCATGCTCTCGCTGGTCAACCGGCGCCTGCCTGGCATCGTCGGCCTGCCGGGCGGCCTGGCGGAGCCCGGCCGCGGCATCGGCCGTCTTCTGATCCGCGCGCAGCGCGCCGGTGTGATCGGCCGCGCCCAGTTGCGCAGCCTCGTCCTGGCAGCCCGTCTGGCGTTGCGCGACCACGCCGAGGCACGGCTCACGACCAGCCTGGTCAACGGCCGAATCCTCGAACTCACCTTTCGCACATCGGACGTGACCGGCACCGTCGTGGTGGTCGAGGACATCACCGAACAGCGGCAGCAGGAGGACATGATCCGCCAGCTCGCCCATTACGATCCGCTCACTGGTCTGCCCAATCGCAGCCTGCTGCGTTCCCATCTCCAGAGCCTGATCGGCGAGGCCGACAAGAGCTTCGCCATCCTGTTCATCGATCTTGACCACTTCAAGAAGGTCAACGACACGCTGGGCCACCCCTGCGGCGACGCGCTGCTCGTCGAGGTTTCCCGCCGCCTCACGGCAACCTTGCCAGCCGCCTCGCTGATCGCCCGGCTCGGCGGCGACGAATTCGTGGCGATTATGCCCGACATGGTCGAGCGCGAGGCGTTGGAGAAGATCACGGCCCGCGTCAGCGCGAGCCTGCTGCAGCCCTATGAGATCGAGGGCAACGCCATCGTCAGCAGCGCCAGCATCGGCATCGCCATCAGCCCGGATGACGGGCGCGATCCCGACATCGTTATCCGCAACGCCGATCTCGCGCTCTACGCGGCCAAGTCGAGCGGGCGGGGCTGCGCCCAGTTCTACGACAGCAGCATGATCGAGGTCGCCCGCGCACGCCGGATCGTCGAGATCGATCTGCGCGAGGCTTTGGCGAGCGACCAGTTCGAACTGTTCTATCAGCCGATCGTGGCCATGCAGACCGGCCGGATCACGAGCTGCGAGGCGCTCCTGCGCTGGCGGCACCCCGAGCGTGGCATCGTCTCGCCGGGCGAATTCATCGGCATCGCCGAGGAGGTCGGGCTGATCGCGCAGATCGGTCGCGTCGTCCTCGACAAGGCCTGCCGCGAAGCGACCCACTGGCCGGCCAGCGTCTCGGTCGCCGTCAACATCTCGGCGATTCATTTCCGCGGCGATGCGGTCGTGGAGGATGTCGCGGCAGCGCTGAAACGCACGGGCCTCGAGCCCTCCCGCCTCGTCGTCGAACTGACCGAATCCGCGCTGATGCAGGATGATGCGCTGGCGCTCTCGACGCTGACGCGCCTGCGCGACCTCGGCGTGCGCATCGCGCTCGATGATTTCGGCACGGGCTATTCCAGCCTGAGCTATCTCCAGTCGTTTCCGCTCCACAAGATCAAGATCGACCGCTCCTTCGTCTCGGGCGGCCGCGAGACCCGCAAGGACCAGACGTTGCTCGTCGGCATCGCCCGGCTCTGCAAGGAACTGGGCCTCACCGTCGTGGCCGAGGGCGTCGAGACGGTGGGCCAGCTCGACACCCTCGCCCGCATGGGAGCGATCGACGAGGTCCAGGGCTATCTCCTCGCCCGGCCGCAGCCGACGTCGCAGCTGCGCGACCTGATCGCCGCCTTCGCCCAGCGCTCGCTGACGGCGAGCGTGGAGCGGTTGCCGGTGCGCCGCCAGGCTCGCTGAGCCCCTCGCTTGCCACCGTAACATTCGCGCCGCACTGCCCGGAAAACGCTCGCAAGCGACGTTGCGGCAGGCTCAAACTTGGGCGGACCGCCGCTTGACGACTCCGTCGCGGGCCGATGATGGTTAATTCCAGTTAACCATCATCGGTCGCGTCATGGTCGAAACCGCCGCACTCCAGGTGCCCTCCCTGAGCGACCGTGTGCTGCGGGCGATGGAGCGCATCGAGTACCGTCTCGCGACCGACACCGCTGACCGCGAACGCATCTTCAACCTGCGCTACCGCGCCTATCTCCGCGAGGGTGCGATCGCCGAGAGCGAGGACGAGCGCTTCACCGACCCGGTGGACGACCATCCGAACTGTCTGATTTGCGGCGTCTATGCCGATGGCGATCTGGCGGGGGCCATCCGCCTCAGCATAACCGTGCCGGGCCTGCCGCAGATCCCGACGGCGCAGGTCTTTCCCGAGGCGGTCCTGCCCCTGATCGACGCCGGCCATGTGCTTGTCGACCCGACCCGCTTCGTCGCCGATCCGCACTGGTCACGGGCCCTGCCGGAACTGGCCTATCTGACGCTGCGGCTGCCTTGGTTGGCGATGGAGCAGTTCGGCGCGGACATCATGCTGGCTGCGGTCCGGCCGGAACATTATCCCTTCTATCGCCGCCTCTGGGGCAACACCGTCGCCGCGCCGGCCACGCTCTATCCCGGCCTGTCGAAGCCGGTCATGCTGTCGCTGCTCGACTATGCCCGGGCGGCGCCGCGCGTCGAAAAGCTATACCCGTTCTTCCGGGCCCGCGACGACGAGCGCACGGCGATCTTCGGCACCAGCGCCCTGCCGTGGCTGCCGCTGGGCGCTCCCGCACTCTCCGGGCCGCTGCGGGCCTGAGGGGTCGCCCTAACGGCTGAAGGCGAATTTGGTTCCATGCGTCGCGGCGTGAAACCCCTGCCGTCGCTTGCAAAAAACGAATTCCCTCCCGTTCCGGCAATGCTCTAGAAGTCTCAGGCCCCGACATCGCTTCCGCGGTGGGGTTCGCGCCGGATTCCGCCCGGCGCGGTGGCCCTGAATGGCGGATCCGCATGTCCGACGCCGACCCTGCCCCGGTTTTCCACTTCCTCAGAGGCGACAGCGAACTCGCCGGGCTGATCGCCCGGTTCGACTGGTCGAGAACCACGCTCGGTCCCATCGAAACCTGGCCCACGACGATCCGCTCGGTCGTAGGCATGATCCTGCATTCGCCACTGCCGATGGTGACGCTCTGGGGCGAGCCCGGCATCATGATCTACAACGACGCCTATTCCGGCTTCGCTGGCGGGCGCCATCCGCAACTGCTGGGTTCGGAGGTTCGAAAGGGCTGGCCCGAAGTCGCCGATTTCAACGACAACGTCGTCCGCACGGTCTTCCGGCAGGGTCGAACCCTGTCCTACAAGGATCAGGAACTGACCCTGAACCGCGGCGCGGGTCCGGCCCAGGTCTGGATGAACCTGGACTACTCGCCAATCCTCGGCGAAGACGGCGCCCCCCTCGGCGTGATCGCGATCGTCGTCGAGACGACGGAGAAGGTCACGGCGGACCGGCAGTTGCGCAACGAGCGCCTGCGCCTGCAGCAGATGTACGAGCAGGCTCCCTCCTTCATGGCGATGCTGGAGGGTCCCGAGCACCGTTTCACCCTCGTGAACGAGGCCTATCAGCAGTTGATCGGCCGTCGCGACGTGATGGGCCGGGCTGTCGCCGAGGCCCTCCCCGACGCCGCCGAGCAGGGCTATGTCCGCATCCTCGACGACGTCTTCGTCAGCGGGGTCGCCTACCGCGCCTCCGGCGCACGCTTCCAGGCGCGCAACCCCGATGGCGGCCCCTCCTACACCCGTTTCGTCGATTTCGTATTCCAGCCGATCACGGACGCAGCGGGCCAGGTCACGGGAATCTTTGTCGATGGCGTCGATGTCACCGATCGCATCGTCGCGCAGGAGGCGATCCGCGCCAGCGAAGCGCAGTTTCGCAGCTTCGCGCAGGCAATGCCGAACCATGTCTGGACCGCACCGGCCGATGGCCGGCTCGACTGGTTCAACGAGCGCGTTACCGAATACAGTGGCCGTGAGCCACAGGAACTGCTGGGCGAGGCCTGGATCGCCATCGTCCATCCCGATGACCGCGATGCGGCGGTGAAGCTGTGGCAGGAAGCGCTCGCCTCCGGCGACCGCTACGAAACCGAATTCCGTATCCGCAGCGCCGCGGGGGAGTTCCGCTGGCATCTCGTTCGCGCCGTGCCGATCAGAGCCCCGTCGGGCGAGATCATCCGCTGGATCGGCACCAACACCGACATCCACGAGCAGAAGCTCGCCGAGGTCGAGACCACACGCGATCGCGACCGGCTCTGGAAGCTGTCGCAGGAACTGATGCTGGTCTGCGATTACGACGGCATCGTAACGGCGGTGAATCCATCAGCCGAACGGCTGCTCGGCTGGACCGAATGCGAAATGGCGGGCAGGCCTCTCTCGGAGTTCGTCCACCCCGACGATCTCGGCCGCACGGCTGCCGAAATCGCCAAGCTCTCGCACGGGGCCACGACGTTGGCCTTTGAGAACCGCTATCGCTGCCGGGACGGCAGCTATCGCCTGCTCGACTGGACGGCCGTGCCGGATTCCGGGCGCATCCACGCCATCGGGCGCGACATCACCGAGGAGCGCCGCGCCACCCGCGACCGCGACCGGATCTGGAACCTCTCGCCCGTGCTCAAGGTCGTCGGCCGGCCCGATGGCACGGTGACGGCCGTGAACCCGACCTGGACCAAGGTGCTCGGCTGGTCGCCGGCCGAGACCATCGGACGCACGATCCTGGATTTCGTCGACTCCGAGGACCGCGAGGCCGCGGCCGAGCGCCTCGTGAAGCTGGCCGGCGGCTCACCGATCATGGCTTCCGAGAGCGTCATCCTGACCGCCGATGGCGGCAAACGGCGGATCGCCTGGACGAGTGTGCCCGACGGCGACACCATCTACGCCTTCGGTCGAGACATCACCGCCGAGACGGAGGCCGCGGCGGCGCTGGCCAGCAGCGAGGCCGCCCTGAGGCAGGCTCAGAAGATGGAGGCGATCGGCCAGCTCACCGGCGGCGTCGCCCATGACTTCAACAACCTGCTGCAGGTGGTCAGCGGTAATCTCCAGCTGCTCGCCCGCGACGTCGCGGGCAACGAGAAGGCCGCCCGGCGCATCCAGAACGCGATGGAGGGCGTCGCCCGCGGCTCCCGCCTCGCCTCGCAACTGCTGGCCTTCGGCCGGCGCCAGCCGCTGGCGCCGAAGGTCATCAATCTCGGCAAGCTCATCCGCGGCATGGACGAGATGCTGAGGCGCGCGCTCGGCGAGACGATCGAGATCGAGAGCGTCGTCGCCGGCGGCCTCTGGAACACGCTGGTCGACCCCAGCAATGTCGAAAACGCCCTGCTCAATCTCGCGATCAACGCCCGCGACGCCATGGACGGCCGTGGCAAGCTGACGATCGAGGCCGGCAACGCCGTCCTCGACAGCACCTATGCGCGCCTCCATCCCGACGTCTCGCCCGGGCGCTACGTCATGCTCGCCGTCACCGACACCGGCTCCGGCATTCCGCCCGAGATCGTCGACAAGGTCTTCGACCCCTTCTTCAGCACCAAGCCGGAAGGCAAGGGCACCGGGCTCGGCCTCTCGATGGTCTACGGCTTCGTCAAGCAGTCCGGTGGCCATGTAAAGATCTACAGCGAGCCCGGCGAGGGCACCACCATCCGCCTCTATCTGCCGCGTTCGGCCGAGAGCGAGGACGAGCTGGTGGCCCTCGATTCCGGACCAATCGCGGGCGGCACCGAGACCATCCTCGTCGCCGAGGACGACAAGGGCGTGCGCGAGACGGTGATCGAGACTCTGACCGATCTCGGCTATCGCGTCCTGCAGGCGCCGGATGCGAAATCGGCCCTCGCCATCGTCGAAAGCGGCATCCCCATCGACCTGTTGTTCACCGATGTGGTGATGCCCGGCCCGATGAAGAGCACCGAACTCGCGCGCAAGGCGGTCGAAAGGCTGCCGGGGCTGAAGGTGCTGTTCACCTCGGGCTATACCGAGAACTCGATCGTCCATGAGGGGCGGCTCGACGAGGGCGTCGAACTCCTGAGCAAGCCCTATTCGCTCGAGCAGCTCGCCCGGAAGGTGCGCCACCAGCTCGCCAACGCCGCCCAGCAGCGGCAGGCGGCCGCGCCTCCCCCGCCGGCGGCGGAGCCGGCTCCGCCCGCCGAGCGCAAGCTTTCGATCCTGCTCTGCGAGGACGACGCCCTGATCGCCATGGCGACCGTCGACATGCTCGAGGATCTCGGCCACGCCGTCATCGAGACGGGGCTGGCGCGCGACGCCCTCGCCATGCTGGACAAGGCGCCGGTCGACATCCTGCTGACCGATGTGGGCCTGCCGGACATGCCGGGCACGGCGCTCGTCGCCAAGGCCCGCGAGAAGCGGCCCGATCTGCCGGTCGTCTTCGCCACCGGCCACTCACGCGTCGAGGGCGTCGAGATCGACGAGAGGACGGCGCTGGTGGTGAAGCCCTATCAGCCCAGCCATCTCGCCGCCGCGGTCGCAAAGATCGCGGCGCTGCTGGGCCCGCGCTGAAAGGCGGGCCCGCGCGGCGGCATCAGGCGGGGGCCTTGGTCTTGCCGTCGCCCACCGTGATCGCGAACAGGCCGACATCGGTGGCGGCGCTGCGGAAGCCGCCCTCGCAATAGCAGAGATAGAACTCCCAGAGCCGGCGGAAGGGCTCGTCGAAGCCGAGCGGGCGGATCGACTGCCACTGCACCAGGAAGCGTCGGCGCCATTCCTGCAGCGTCAGCGCATAGCTCTCGCCGAAGCTGAACCGGTCGGCGAGCGTCAGGCCCGCCGCGTCGATCTGCTCGTTCATGGCGCTGTGCGAGGGCAGGAGCCCGCCGGGGAAGATGTAGTGCTGGATGAAGTCGGCACCGCTCGCATAGGAGGCGAAGCGGCTGTCCTCGATGGTGATCGCCTGCAGGACGATGCGGCCATCGGGTTTAAGGCAATTACGCAGCGTCGCGAAATAGGCCGGCCAGAACTCGCGCCCCACCGCCTCGATCATCTCGATCGAGACGATGCGGTCGAACTGGCCGGTGACGTCGCGATAGTCCTGAAGCCGCAGATCCACCCGGTCCGAGAGGCCGGCATCGGCGATGCGCTGCTGCGCATAGGCGAGCTGCGAGGGCGAGAGCGTGATGCCGGTGACATGGCAGCCTTCGCGCGCCAGCCGCTCCGCCAGCGCGCCCCAGCCGCAGCCGATCTCCAGCACGCGCTCGCCGCCCTTGAGCTGCAGCCGCTCGACGATCAGGTCGAGCTTGGCGGCCTGCGCCTGCTCGAGCGTCTGGTCGGGCTGCGTATAGAGCGCCGAGGAATAGGTCATGCTCTCGTCGAGCCACTGGGCATAGAAGGCGTTGCCGAGGTCGTAATGGGCCGTGATGTTGCGCTTGCTGCCGCGGCGGGTGTTGGCGCGGCCGAGATGCAGCATCCGCGTCAGCAGACGCGCCGGCCAGCTGCCCGAGATCAGCGCGCGCAGCGTGTGGTCGTTCACCGCCGCAAGCTCGATCACAGCGGTCATGTCGGGGCTGCTGAAATCGCCGTCGCAATAGGCACGGGCGAAGCCGATGTCGCTCTGCAGCACGAGCCGGCGGATAGCCCGCCAGCGCTTCAGGACGATCACCGCATCAGGACCAGGCTCCGGCGCCTGCTGCACGAGCACCGCACCGTCAGGCGTCACCACCGTCAGCCGCCCCCGCGCCAGCCGGGACATCAGCTTCGCCAGAAAGGCCCGCGACAGCCCGAAATTCCAGTCCGGCACGAGCTGTGCCACGCGCCCGGGATCGTGCTGCCGAGTTTCGTCTGTCATCGTCCGTATCCGACCGTTTCCGCTGGAACGCCGCCCCGATCCCGACGTTGAGGCAGGGGCAGGCCCAGCGCTCCTCCGCCGCTCTGTCGAAGCGTTGTGACTCCATACGCTGCAGCCGAGCAAACAGATTTGCAGAAGATGCGGCGGCACCGGACAACAATCTGACTGTCGCCGTTCCGCGTATCACGGATCTTGAAGACGGAGACCGCCATGACCTTTCTTGCAGCCTATCTCGTCTTCCTGCTCGTCTTCGGCGTGATCGACGTGATCTGGCTCTCGCTGATGGCGGGCGCGCTCTACCGCCCGGCGCTGGGGGACGCACTGCTGGAGCGGATCCGCTGGATGCCGGCGCTGCTGTTCTATTTCGCCTTCCCGGCCGGGCTGATCCATTTCGCGCTGATGCCGGCTTTGGCGGGAGGGTCGGCCCTGTCGGCCTTCGTTAACGGCGCGCTGCTCGGTCTCCTGGCCTACGGCACCTACGACCTGACCAACTATGCCACGCTGCGGCGCTGGACGCTGGCCATCACCCTCGCGGACCTCGTCTATGGCAGCCTCGTTGCCGGCGTCTCGACGCTGGCGGCCTATGCCGGCGTCGTCACGATGCGTGGCTGGGGCTGGCTCTAGACCGGCCGCAGCCGGTAATGGCCGACGCCCCAGGAGTCGCCGCCGGCATGGCCGAAGAGCCCGC
>OGCL01002531.1_pt1 | contig 12525 bp, 12 predicted proteins | sample 1570041 | NCBI WGS metagenome assembly OGCL01 (sample SAMN06266162, study PRJEB24511) | hot springs metagenome | isolation source: Hot spring water | place: South Africa: Limpopo | collected 2015-06-22 | reverse complement strand
AAATAAAATTTGTCGATTATAAAAATCCTGAAACAGCCCTTACTAAGCGCTATTTTAAAGAGGGGTGCTAATGAAACCACAGAGGCAACAGAGAGAATCTCTGGGTACTCACGATAGTTGAAACAAAAGAAGGGAACCAAAGAGGTCAATGAGAAAAAAGGAAAGGGACACAGAGAGAATACATATACATTCTAATCTTTTCTCCATGTTCTCTTTGGCTTTATGGGTTTAATTTTTGACAATATTTAAAAGATAGCAAGGAGGTTTGATTAAATGCAAGAGGGCAAAACACTAATTCTTATAGTAGATGATTTATATGAAAACTGCCTTTTGCTTGATTACACACTAAAGAAAAAGGGTTATAGGACTATGATTGCCCACAACGGCTATGAAGCCTTTGACTGTATGAATACAGAAAAGCCAGACTTAATCATCTCTGATATATTGATGCCTGTGATGGACGGATTTGTATTTTGTAGGAAATGCAAATCTGATAACCGTTATGCCTCAATACCCTTTATCTTTTACACTGCTACTTATACATCCAGTAAGGATGAAGAATTTGCCCTTAGCCTTGGGGCTGATATGTTTATCGTTAAACCTGCTGAACCTAATGTCTTTCTTAAATATATAGCCGATGTATTAGAAAAATACAAAAAAGGTGAATTACAGACAAGGGAGATTTGCAGATTGCCTGAAGATGAGCAGTTTATGAAGGACTATAATGTAGCACTTATTCGCAAAATTGAAGATAAATTAGAAGATGCTGAAAAGGCAAGAAAACTTATTCAACAAAGGGAAAATCTCCTCCGTGCTATCCTCAATTCATCACCTGATATAGTTTTATTGATTGATGAAGAGGGACTGTTTCACGAGGTAACGACTACTGATGAAACTTTTCTATATAAACCTGCATATGAGGTAAAGGGTAAGAAAGTAACAGATATATTTGAAGAGGAACTATCAAGAAAGTTATTGAATATCATAAATGAGACAGTCAAGACCCAAAAGGTGCAGTCTATAAAATACCCTCTAAAAATGTCTTTTGGTGAGAGATGGTATGAGGCAAAATTATCACCTGTAAAGGATTATAATCTTGATGGTAAACAAATCTTAACAGTCTTGATAAGAGATATTACAGAATATAAGGCATTAGAAAACGAGCTCAAGATGATAAATATCAACCTTGCTGATAGGATAGAAGAGGAGATTAAGAGGAGAAGACAGCAAGAGCAGATAATCATTCAACAGGCTCTCTTTTCTGCAATGTCTGAAATGCTTATATCCATATCCCACCATTGGAGACAACCATTAAATGTGATAGGTCTTTTACTGCAAAACCAAAAAGATGACTTTGAAAGAGGTACCCTTACAGTTGATAAGGTAAGGGAATATGTTGACATTGCAATGGAAAGACTAAAGGCACTCTCAACTACTATCGATGACTTTTTAAATCTTCTAAAGGCTAATCCTGAAGAAAAGGTGTTTGATGTGAAGCCTCCAGTAGTAAATGTTATCAACCTTTTCAAGCCCCAATTTGATGAAGACAATATTATCTGCAAGATGACCTGCTTAATACATAATCTTGAGGTAAAAGATAGCATTTGCTGTGATGACATGTTGATAAAAGGCGATATATCAAGATTTCAAGACTGTATTGTGAGGATAATCAACAATGCTATTCAGGCGATAAAAGAGGCAAGAAAAAAGGGGCTTCTCAAGATTAATGAAGAGGGTCTTATAAATATATCTTTCACAAGTTCTAACGGTTTAATCACCGTAAGTATAGATGACAATGGTTGTGGTATCCCATCAAAAATTTTAGACAGAATCTTTGACCCCTACTTTACGACTAATGAAAAGTATTATAAACAGGGGATTGGTCTTTATATTGTAAAAATGTTAGTTGAGAGACTCTTTAATGGTTCAATAACTGCAAGAAATCTTAATAAAGGCGCTTCTTTTGCACTTGAATTTCAACAAACGAAATAGCATAAATTATTTTCAATAGACAACCCACATATTTGTCAAAAGGTTTTTATACCGTAATGATACTTTTTGACTTAAGACTTGCTCGTATCTTTGTTGATTTCAAAACAAGTAACAACAATTTATCAAAACTATTTAGGATATTCTTATAAACTCCTCCGTAACTTTTTGAAGATGAAAAGAGAGCCATCCTTTTTGCCTCAATGTGATAGTTCTCTGTCTTGATATAAGTTAAATGGCCCTTTTGAAGTTCTAATCTCTCAAGAAAGAGCAACTCTTTTAAGGCTTCAATATACGGTATTAGTTTGTCTCTTAAATCTTTCAAGGGTTTTAAAAGATTATCCTTTTGACAGACTGATAGTCTTGTTGAGAGATTATAAAGTTCCAGACCTAATATGTAGAGATTACAACATTCAAGCCCTCTAATCCCTCTACGCCACTGCAGTAACATTTCGTTTCTCCAAAACCAAAGAAAATTCTTAATTCCAAAGTCTATGAGTTCTTTTGTTGAATTATGAATCTCCTCTATATATTTATTGTAACTGTGATTGACTGAAGTATCTTGCGAGTCTATCTCATCAACTCTATCATCAATCTTGCCATTACCAAGATAATCAATCAAGTTTTTCAAGACCCTTTGACCATTTTTATCATCAAAGGTATCAAAGTGTATCAGTGATAAGATAATGCTGCCCTTACCATATTTTCCTTCAATAACAAGTGGAGAGCCAATTACCCTATCTGGATTAAGATTAATTCCATAAAGGCTTTCAAGATATTCCCAATCACCATATTTTTTAACAGCTGAAATTTTTAAATCAGAACTAAAGGCATCATCAAGGGTTTCTTCATAACTTGCAATTATTCTTAATTCAGGACTGTCTATCAAAAACTGTGAGGGCCACCAGATATGAAATATTGGCTCGTCTATACCTTTGTAAATCTCATGATTTGTTAACCTTGCCTTTATCTTACCACTAAGACTTGGAACCCTTTGTGAACTTGGCATTCTCTTAACATCAAGCAACCCAATTCCCTCAGAGGTAGCAAGCCCTGCCCCACCACAAAAACCAATATAAGAGCCACCTTGATAGACAAATTCTCTGATAGTATTAGTGCCTACCTCTCCAAGTGCCTCTTTCTTGTTTGAAGCCCATCCGCCTGGAACTATGAGGATTTTGTAATCATCCCTCAAAGTATCTGTTAATTCATCTGCAGTTACGATGTCAAAGCTTATACCAATCTTTTTAAGGCATTTATAAGCCATTATCCCCCAAAGGTAAGATTCATCCCACAACAGTGCCAGTTTACTCATTTTTTTAAAATATACCCCCTCGGAGTAATCATCCATTTATCCCATATAAAAGTTTGTGAATTGCCTATAATAATGGTTGTTTGCATGTCTATTTCATGTTGTAAAAAGTCTTTAAGATTTGTGATGATAACACTTTCATTTTCCCTCATAGCCCTTGATACTATGCCAACAGGCGTATCAGGGCGACGATATTTAGAAATGATTTCTTTGGCAATCTTTATATGTTCCTGTCTTGATAGGCTTTTGGGATTATACAAGACAATGACGAGATCAGCCTTGGCAGAACTTTCAAGCCTTTTTTCAATCAATTCCCATGGAGTAAGTCTGTCAGAAAGGCTTATACAGGCAAAATCGTGCATCAGTGGAGCTCCAAGCCTTCCAGCACAGGCATTTAAGGCGGAAATGCCAGGGACAATCATAATATCTATATCATGGCTATCAATATTTGCCTTGTGAAGTAGTTCAAATACGAGACCTGCCATTGCATATATACCAGGGTCTCCACCACTTACAAGTGCTACTGTATTACCTGATAATGATAAATCAATAGCCTTTTGACATCTCTCTGTCTCTTTTGTCATAGTCGTTGTAAATACTTCTTTGCCTTTTAATAAGTCTCTAATCTGTTCTACATAAGTATCATAACCAATAATAATCTTTGAAGCCTTGATTGCCTCTTTTGCTTGTTCAGTCATATAGAATGTCTCGCCAGGGCCTGTACCAACGATATAGAGGGCAGGTTTTGTTACAGATGTGCTTATTTCTTTGCCTTGAGCTATTGCAAGGGTGAGGTTACCTGTGACATTTTTTTTTACTATTAAAGTACCATTTCCTGATGCCATGATTGCAGAGGGTTCTGCTACAGCCTTTGCACCTGTTGCCTTAAGTACAGGCTCTGAGGGTTCAATGTCTCTTACAGTATTTAACTCATTAGCAGAAAATACAATTAGCGGAGTGCCATGTTCTTTTAAGAAATCCCTTAATCCTAACTCTCTTTTTTTAATATCAATAGATGCAAAGGCTGAAATTGAATTTACAGATAGGTTTTCTCTTTCAAAGAGAGAAAATACTGCCTTTTCAATTTCTTCTTTAGTGGTACCACTATTGCATCCAATACCGACAAAGAGGTTTTTTGGACGTGCTATAAGTTGTTCCTTTACTTTACAACCACAGATATTAAATCTTATCTTATTGGTTATTAACATATCTGCAAATGCAGGGCCTACTGTCAAAAAATCTTCTGGTAATGTAATATCAAGACCTTCATCTAAATAAACCCTCAAAGTCCCATTATTTATAAATCTTGTCATTACCATAGGTAAGACTTCAAGGTTTTCTATAAACAATTTCTGCCCTTTTAACCATAAATCAAGTGGTGTAAGGTTATTCAAATCTGACGAAGTGGTGATTACAGGCTCAGCATTTAATATTGCAGCTATCTCTTTTGCAAATTCATTGGCACCTCCAAGGTGTCCACTTAATAAACTTATGACATATCTTGCCGTTTCATCAATTACCAATACTGGTGGGTCAATTTTTTTATCATTCAATAATGGTGATATTGTTCTTATGACAATACCTGTTGACATAACAAAGATAAGCCTTTGGTCTTTCTGCCAAACATCTTTGAGGTAATCACTGTTAAATCTCAAGACAATAGAATCTTTCAGATTTTGTTTGATTTTATTAGCTACTGATTGCCCCCTTTGGGTTATAAAGAATATGGTTGTTTCCACTTTTTTTCTCCTTGATGAGTTAATAATCTCTCCTTATGCTTATTGAGGTTTTTTAATCAAACATTTGGCTGCAAAGAAGGAAAGGATATGAAGGCATAAAATAGGCATCTTGAGGCATCTACTGATTAAATTATTAGTTTACATGAGTCTTAGTCTTGGGTCAGTAAAGTCTTTAAGTTCCAATAATTGATGTTGAAGTGCAATTATCTTAAAGGCATCAATTATAGGTATTTTACTTGCGAGCCTTTCAAAGTTCTTTATCATTTTATCAATCTGTTCAGGTTTTTGATTATAAGTTTGCCCTCTCATCTTTATAAATAAGATAGCCCCTTCTTTTGTGAGTTCATCATTGTCGTACATAAACTTAATACTTTCAAAGTTAGTGTCTCCTAAATTTGAGAGTTCAGGAGTATAGTCATTTTGTAAATTACTGCCCTCATTTACTTTAGCAGGTTTGCCCTCTGCTGTTTCTTGGGCTGACAGATTTGGTTTTGCAAATATCATAAAAGCTCCATAACCAGAGCCTACACCTAAAAAGGCAGATATTAAAATTGCTAAAATTATTTTCATAGATAAATTTTACCCAAAAATAGCGATAGGAAGGGCTGTTTCGGAATTTTTATAATCGATGAATTCATTGTTAATTTTGCTTTTATAATGCAATGCCTTTTGCTAAAGTTTCTCAAGATTTCTTTTATAAGGTGTCGTATAAAAATTTTTAACCAACCCTTCCTACTTGATTTTGTTAAGTTTTCAGTTCTATCGCTGATTTTGTGTTTTGTTAAGATGGTGAAATTAACTTACATAATATATTATACTTTGTCATAAAATTTCAAAGGATTATTTATAAAAGATGATAAAAGGGACTATCTTAATTTTGTTCTTGTTTTTAATCTATGCTTCAAATGCCTTTGCTGAGGATAAATGGTATCTTTCCTTTTATGCAGGGCAATCAAATCATAAAAAATATATTGACTACTTTAAGTTAAAGGCTTCACCTGAGGCATCTTATATTTATGTGATTGGTGCAGGGAGGCAGATATTTAGGCTTACAAGTAATCTTACTATTGATGCAGAAGCCCTTTTAGGTCAACATAGTGGAAAACAAACAAATCAAGAGGTTGCTTTTGCCTTGTTGCTTCGTTCAAGGTTTAATCTCTCTGAGACTGTAAATATTGGTATTACTTTTGGAGATGGTTTGTCTTATGCAAGCACTACTCCTAAGATTGAGACTGATAACTCAGAGGATACCTCAAGACTTCTCAATCTTCTTCTAACAGAAATAACAGTTGGTCTGCCCAAATCAAAGATTGATTTATTTTTTAGGATACATCATCGTTCAGGTATATTTGGGCTAATAAATGGTATAGAAAAAGGTGGTTCAAACTTTCATACTTTTGGCATTAGATATTTTTTTTAATAATCCTTCAAACTAAATTAATCATCACAAAAAAATTTAAAATATCAAAAAAAGGAGAGGTAAGATGATTATAGGAAAGACACTTTTTACTACTGAACAGATTCAATCTAAGGTTATTGAATTGGCAAACAGGATTTCAAAGGACTACAAAGGAAAAGAGATAGTTATGGTAGGTATGCTAAAAGGTGCATTTATGTTTTTTGCAGATATTGTTAGACATATAAAGGTGCCTGTTTTAATTGATTTTATTATTGCTTCAAGCTATTTAGGGACAGATTCCTCAGGTGAGGTAATAATACATTCCGATTTGAAAGAAGATATTGAAAATAAACATATAATAATAGTTGATGATATTATTGATACAGGAATAACTATGAATCTTATTAGAGAAAGGTTATTGATGCGAAACCCTGCAAGTTTAAAGATTTGTGTCTTTCTGGATAAAGAAGAGAGGAGGATTGTAGAGGTTCCAGTTGATTATATAGGATATAAAATACCAAATGAGTATGTCATTGGATATGGCTTTGATTACAAAAATAATTACAGAAACCTACCTTATGTTGCCATCTTTAAAAAGGCACATAATAAGGTTAAATAGATTAAATGTTTAAGCTTATGATTGAGACATCCTTTGCCTCTGCTCATCAGTTAAGAGGATATAAGGGTAAGTGCGAAAACATACATGGACATAATTGGAAGGTGAAGGTTTGTGTCGTTGCTCATGAGTTAAATGACATAGGAATTGCCATTGATTTTCATGATTTAAAGAGACATACCAATGAGGTTATTAATCAATTAGACCATAAGAATGTAAATGAGATCTATCCCTTTACAGAGATAAATCCCTCTTCAGAGAATATTGCAAAATGGATTTACGAGATGTTGAAGGAAAGATTGATAGATTATTCCAATATATCTCTTTACTCTGTTACTGTTTGGGAATCCAGCACTGCCTCCGCAACTTATCAAAAGGAGTGACATGTGAAGTGGCATTTTTTAAACAAGGTAATTGATGAAGCCTTAAGGGCAGGTGCTCAGGAGGCTGAGATTTATTTTATTCAGTCAAAAGGCATTACCATAGAGGTAAAGGATAAAGAAACAGAGGCATTTGAATCTTTTGATGAGTCTGGTTATGGTCTTCGCATAATCAAAGATGGTAAGGTGGGGTTTTCATATTCAACTCAAGAAGAACAGTTCAAAGGGGTTATATCTAAGGCCTTAGCATCTTCAAAATATGTAGCAACACAAGAGGAAAACAAACTCCCAAAGAGGAATAACAAAATTTTCCACGATGATGTGGAAATCTTTGATAAAAAAATAAATTTGTTAACTCCAAAGGATGCCTTTGAAAAAGTCCTATCAATGGAGCGATCAGCCCTAAAAGAGAAATATGTAAATAGGGTAAGGAAGGCAGTGGGTTCATTTTATGAATCATCAACATTTATCAAAAACTCTTTAGGTATTGAGGATAGTTTCAAATCTACCGAAGCAGTGGCAAAAATTCTCCTTGTAGCAGAGAATGGTCAAGAGAGTTATACAGGTTGGGACTTTGAGGCAAATCGTTTTATTGACAACATAGATTTTGAGCAGATTGGTATTACCGCAAGTAAGAGGGCAACAAGTATGTTTGGTGCTCGTAAGATTTCATCTCTAAAAGGATATGTTGTCCTTGACAGCATTTCAGCTATAAACTTTCTTACCCTTATGTCTTCATCTTTTAGTTCTGATTCAGTTCAAAAAGGCAGGTCTATCTTAAAGGGTAAGATTGGCGAGAAGATTATAAGTGATAAGATTGATATTATTGATAGTGCCAATAAAAAAGGGCTTATTGGCACAAGACCTTTTGATGCAGAGGGTTTATATACAGGCGAGACGGTGGTTATTGAAAAGGGCTATTTAAAATCCTTTCTATATAATTCTTACACTGCCTCAAGAGAGGGTGTGCAATCAACGGGAAATGCTGTAAGGGCAGGCTTTAAGTCTCTGCCTTTAGTTGGTATAAATAATCTTTATTTAAAAGCTTCTGATGCTACACAGGTATTAAGTAAAGATGAGATTATAAAGGCAATTGACAGAGGTGTATATGTTACAGAAATCTTAGGTATGCACACAACAAATCCAATCACTGGCGATTTTTCTGTTGGTATATCGGGATTATGGATACAAAAAGGTGGTTTTATTCATCCCTTTAAAGAGGCAGTTATATCTGGTAATATTTTTAAGTTATTTAATAAAGTTGCACTCATTGGAGATGATTTAAAATTTTATGGTAATATAGGAGCGCCAACTTTACTTATAGAACAAATTGACATTAACGCCTAAACAAAATTTATCCAAAAAGAAATCAAAGAGGAGGAATTATAAAAGTGGATTATTTTTTAAATGAAGAACAGATCATGATTCGTGACCTTGCAAGGCAGATTGCAGAAGAAAGGATAGTGCCAGTGAGGGCATATCTTGATGAACATAATGAATATCCAAGTGAGATTATTAAGGTACTTGCCCAGTCTGATATGTTTGCCCTTTTTATCCCTGAAGAATATGGAGGACTTGGAAAGGGTTGTTTTGAGTTATGTTTAGCAGTAGAGGAATTATCTTCTGCTTGTCTTGGAGTGGCTACAACTTTTGCAGCAAATGCACTTGGCACTTATCCAATTATTCTTTTTGGTTCAGAAGAGCAAAAAAAGAAATATCTGCCTAAGATAGCAACAGGTGAGAAGACCGTTGCCTTTGGACTTACTGAGGCAAATGCGGGGAGTGATGCAGGCGGTATTCAGACTACTGCACAACTTCAAGGTAATGAATATGTGATTAATGGTACTAAACAATGGATAACTAATGGCGGTGAGGCAGACATATACACTATAATTGCCATTACAGATAAATCAAAGGGTGCAAGAGGTGCTTCTGCATTCATAGTAGAAAAAGGTGCAAGTGGTTTTACCTTTGGCAAGAAAGAGAACAAGATGGGAATTAGGGCATCAGCGACAAGGGAGTTAATATTTGATAACTGTAGGGTACCAAAAGAGAATATCATTGCAAGAGAGGGTGCAGGCTTTATCGTCGCCATGAAAACACTTGATCAAGCAAGGATTGGAGTTGCTGCACAGGGGGTAGGGCTTGCTCAAGGGGCTTTCAATGAAGCTGTTAATTTTGCACGAAAGAGGATACAGTTTGGACACCCCATAATAAGTTTTCAGGCAGTTCAACATATGCTTGCAGACATGGCAATACAGATTGAGGCATCAAGGGCACTGACCTATGCCGCTGCCCGTTATCTTGATAGTGGTGCAAAAGATGTATCAAAAGAATCAGCAATGGCTAAGACACTTGCAACAGATGTTGCAATGAAGGTTACCACTGATGCAGTTCAAGTGATGGGTGGGGCAGGTTACATGAAAGAATATCCTGTGGAGAAGATGATGCGTGATGCCAAGATACTACAAATTTATGAAGGGACAAATCAGATACAGCGAAATGTCATTGGGCAGGCTATAATCAAGGAATTTGCAAAATCAAAAGGTTAAAGCTATATTTTTCTCATATCAATTTTATAACAATTACCACCACTAAGTTTGGCATATTTTTTCATCTCTGATGCTAATTCAGCTACTTCTCCATAGTGTGTAAAGTTTCTGATTTGATTATGTGCAATACCTATTGAAAGACCCATTATGGGATATTTTTTCTTCATACCTTCACGGTCGACAGAGTCAATGCATTTCTTTTTTTTGTCTTCATCGTCATAAAAGGTAAGTACAATCTTACTAAATGTGTCTATTATCTCCTGTGAGAGTTTTTCAGCTATATCTATGGAGACTATAAAGACAAAGTCATCGCCACCAATATGTCCAACAAAACTATCATGGGGTTGCCATTGTCTTACAAAGTTGAGAACAAGTCTGCCAAGCATTCGCAATACCTGATCTCCTCTACTGAAGCCATATTTATCATTATAGGGTTTAAAATAATCCAAATCAGTATAAGCCACAGCAAACTTCTCTCCTTTGTCAATCATGTTCTGAATCTTTTTTTCAATAGTAATATTACCGGGGAGACGACTTAAGGGATTGGTTTCGAATACCCTTTCAGCACGGAAAAGACAAAGTTTGACTACATTTTGTATTTCTTTATCTACATCGTGTTTTCTTATATAGTCGTCAATTATCAACCAATTATCATCACAAAAGATGTAGTCTTCTTCAACGATGACAAGGAATGGTATTTGTCCAAAAATTGGGTCTTTTTTTACTTCACTGATTATTTTCGAGATCTCAGTTGCATCGCTTGAAAAATCTGTAATAATCAAATCAGGCAGGGAATTGTAGATGCTATCTAAGGCATTGGAGATTTTTTTGAAACTATTAATATTGTAAAATACACCTAGTTTGTCGTTTATAGTAGTAGAGATGGCGATGTCATTGATAACAAGAACTATATTTTGATTTTTAATCATCCTCTAGGTTAAACTCCCCTGATTCAGCTAATGAATCTTCCATCTCAGCAATGACTTCCTTTAACTCGTCTTTGCTAAGACCTACCCTTTGCCATGCAATAGGATTAATTGTAGGTATGAGATAATCACCTGCAAAACCAAATCCTTTTGCTCTCACAAGTATATCAGCCAAGTGAACCACTGCAGTCTGAATTGCATAATTTTTTGATAGTTGAGGCTTGTGATGATATTCTATAATCTCAATAAGGCTTTTTGGAAAATTCCATCTTTGGCCAATCCATGCCCCTGTTTCTGAATGAGTCACAAAGAACAATTCTTTTTCTAAATCAATGAGCAATACATTTTTGTCAATTGCTTTTTTTATAAGCCCCTTGTATTCATCTAAAAATTTAAGTCCCATGGCAACCTTTCCAATATCATGAAGAATGCCTGCAACAGATAATTCCTCAATATCAGCTAAACCTTTTTTAGTGCCGATTATCTTTGAAGTGACCGCACAACCAATTGAATGTTCCCATAAGCCTTCCATAGTCTTCTTCATGGCCTCAAAGACAGATACGCCCAGTAACATACCTTTAACAACATTTAAACCTAATAGTATTAATGCCTGATTTACAGAGGAAATTCTGCCGGGAAATCCATATATTGGTGAATTAACAACCTTTATCACCCTTGATGTAAGGACAGGGTCATTAGATATAAATGAACCTATGTCACTTAGAGATACCTTTGGGTCTTCAATGACAGACAGAAGTTTTCTTAAGGTGCTTGGTATTGTTGGCAATGTATCAATCTTTTCAATCTGTGACCTTAGGTTTTTAGTATCAATCATTTATAGGTCTCCTCAATATGTTCAATCATTAATTTATGAAGTAACACCATTTGTTCATTAGTGCCCGATTTTTGAAATCTTTCATTAATCTCATTTATTAATGCTTCTTTGCTTTTTGTCTTTGCTTGTGAGCCTTCTACATAAACAAAACTTATGTTCATGTTGTTGAGTTTATTAATCATTTGATCAGTAAGGATTGTTCCTTCTCCAAGCATTACCATACCTGAATCATTGATTACTGGTTTTAGAAGTTTCATCCCTGTTTTAACGTTAGCTATTGCAACTTTTGCCACGATAGACCTCCTATGTGCAAATTAATAGGATAAATATTATATCATAAAATAAAATTTTGCTTATTCGTTATTTTATTTTAGGCTTTTTTTATCACAAATCCAAAAGCAGCGATAGAACTGAAAACTTAATAAAATCAAGTAGGAAGGGCTGGTGAAGGATTTTTATACAACACCTTATAAAAAAGTTCCTAGGGGGGCTTTGTCGTAAGGCATTGTTTTATAATGAATAAAGCAAAATTAAATAAAATTTGTCGATTATAAAAATCCTGAAACAGCCCTTACTAAGCGCTATTTTAAGGACAAACCAAAAATCAGCGATAGAAGTAAAAAGCTTAGTAAAATCAGCAAGTAAGATAGGAAGGGCTGGTGAAGGATTTTTATACGACACCTTATAAAAAAGTTCCTAGGGGGGGCTTTGTCGTAAGGCATTGTTTTATAATGAATAAAGCAAAATTAAATAAAATTTGTCGATTATAAAAATCCT
>OGCL01002527.1_pt1 | contig 12542 bp, 11 predicted proteins | sample 1570041 | NCBI WGS metagenome assembly OGCL01 (sample SAMN06266162, study PRJEB24511) | hot springs metagenome | isolation source: Hot spring water | place: South Africa: Limpopo | collected 2015-06-22 | reverse complement strand
AGGTAATCGCTCTAAAAGGCTTTTCGGCCTCCCCGCCCCCCTTGTGAAGGGTGAAAGAAATCGCTCAATTTAGGTTATTATAAGGAAGTTAGGGGCATTGGAAGCAAAAGATATAGAAGTAATCAAGTCAATTCTAAAAGAATGTTCCACCTGTAATTTTGTCCTTTCTCAAAATCAAAAAAGATTTTTGAACAGAAAGCTCCGGTGTCATCCATAAAAAATTGTTCGGGGGTCAGACACAACTAATTGCGAATTTGAAAGTAGGAGAGACTTTCTTTAATGCTCTGGTGGCATCTCTAAAAAAGTTGCGGGGGCAGAAAGGGGTCAGTCCTTGACACGGGACAGTCTCCCCCTTGGAAAAATTATGGGGTTACTCATTTAAAAGGCACCTGTCAAGAGAGAAAACTCGTTCTGTTGTAAGAAAAGTATTTTCTTTCCCTCCGTCGTATTTGAAAGAGTAATGTAAGGGCTTCGGGGACGTAGTTTAGTTATTTAAGAAAAAATCAAAGAGTAGATCTCCGTTCCAGGCAACGAGAATTCAGTGAAAACGGATTAGGAAGGCCTTCGGGGTCACCCATTAAAGGGCACCTGTCAAGAGAAAACACTTCATCCTTAAGAAACTAAGTTCTTTTGCAGGGTGACATTCCGACCGCCAGTTCGGCCTCTTCTGACTCCTTTTCCGCATGGCATGGAGCCAAATCTTTAATTTTGACATTGGGAGTATAATTGGGGACGAGTTCCTATTTCCAGCACCGCATGGGCTATAATGGAGGGCGGAAAGGAAAGGGGCGCCGTTGATTTGTCAGGTAGATGACCGGAAGATATTCTTGAACATTATCATGAGGTGAGATAAATTAGGAGAAAGAAAAAGCTATCCAGTCCATGATTTAAGTGCGAATGAAGGCATATTAACAGGGGGCGAAGTGTGAATTTCAAACTCTCACGTCATGTAAAGGAAGAAATGCAACGTCGAAATATCCCTTTAAAGAAATTGGAATCTGTTCTTGAAAAACCTGGGCAGATTGTTCCAGAGAGAGGTGGGCAAAAGGCGTATCAATCAAAGGTTGATTTCGGTCAAGGTAAAGTTTTTTTGCTGAGAGTTATTGTAGATGACTCAGTCGATCCAGCGGTCGTCATTACAGCCTATCGGACAAGTAAAATTGATAAATATTGGAGGGCCACATGAAAGTGACTTATGATCCCGAAGTGGATGTGCTTCGTATCGTATTCAGTAGTGTACCCATCGAGGAAAGCGATGAAGAAAAGCCTGGTTTGATTCTTGACTACGATAAGGATGGGAATATTGTGGGTTTAGAGATATTGAACGCCTCTAAGCGAATGGAGAACCCGCGAGCCGTCGAGTATGCGGTTGCAAGTTAATTTGTCAGGCGGAATTTGCTCATTCTCCATCGGATCGCATTGATTGAGAAGGCAGGAACAGGAATCCGGCGCATGATAGAGGATGCAAGGAAACATAGATGCCCCGAACCAAATTTCAAAGTAAATGGATTCTTTACAACGACCTTCTGGCCAAATTTAGAAATAGCCCGCAAGATCCCTGAACAAGTTACCCTGCAAGTTACCCCGCAAGTCATAGCAGTCCTTGAAGCTGCTCAAACTGCCAGGAATCGAGAGGATTTGCAGAGAGTTGTCGGTTTAAGAGACCGTGAACACTTTCGCAAAGCATACCTTGAACCGTTACTTTCTGCTGGCTGGCTCGAAATGACGATACCCGATAAACCGCGAAGCTCAAAGCAGCGCTACCGGACAACTGATCTGGGGTATAAGGTACTGGCCCAAAAGAGTGGAGGATAATAGGCTTCAGAGATTGAAATATCACAGACTGCATCTAATTGTCCCGGGGAACATAATCATAGAGTTTAAAGCGGAATAGGGTTAGGCTTCGGTAATTCGGTAACATAGCAGAGACGGGTCAGCCCTTGACACGGGACAAAATGAATTGGGGACAGGTTTTAATTAAGGGTTTTTTTGATCCTCCGAAATAGGAACCTGTCCCCAATTATACTTTATGGAGTCTTCAGGATATCATGGGTTCCAATCCTTCTTAGCAAATATATTTCTCCCGAAATCTGAAAAGTGAACCGATAACTCTTTGTTACCCTACCCTCCCATATACTTGGGTGTCCTTTGATTTTTTTGATTCGGAGGGATTGATGATGCGGATTCTCCAGAAGTAAAGCAAGTTGTTTCTCGGTCCTCTCCTGAATGGCTTCCGGCAGAGAATGGTAATCTTCGTCAAATGGCCTGGTTGTCTGAATTTTCATCGACGTTTTTGGAGATGCCGAACCAGTTCCTTCGTATTTTCAAATGGACCTGATACTTCTCCCCTGGCAATTGCTTCGTCAGCCTCCTTTTCCTTTTTCTGCCACTCCTTCGTCCAGAACCAGGCTTGATCTTTGGAAATGAGTTTTTTGGGTATAAGAAGAAGCCCTTCTTCTGTTACATCCACTTCCAAAAAATCCCCCACTTCTAAATTTAACTTTTTAAAGGCTTCTCTTGGAATGGTAATCTGATGTTTTGGACTAATTTTTGTAATTTGCATGAATTTCCTCCTGCTTTACTTCTTTACTGTAAAGAAATCTAGCAGTTTCATAATAAATTGTCAAGTAGGAATTGGGGAACAGCTCATAATGAAGGTTTTATTCGATAGTCCGAAATAGGAACCCGTCCCCCATTGGTGTTAAGCTTGAAACACTTAATTCCAAGCAAGGAATGAAGCGTGGGGTCTGGCTTGAGAAATTGAGATTCGGTGGCATCCCTAAAAAAGTTGCTATGATTTAGTCATTGAGTCATTAAAAGCTGAGAACTGATTCTGTGATAAGCAGGAAATGTGAAACAGGGGTGTTTGCCTCATGCTATTAAAATTCTTGAACAAATTTAAAATTTATGACATCTTAACAGTATAAAAATGGATTCATAAAAGGTTCTAAATATGGGTGATCGCAAGGCTGCAGGAAGCAAGGGAGATTTAAAGAAATTTAAGGAGGAGATTGTTCATTAGTTCCATGTCATTTCTGGGGATGTCATGAGCCAGGTAAAACAAGTTGCCGAGGGTGTTGCCATTGTCGATGAAAAGCTTGATAGAAGGTTTAATGAATTGAAGGCCGAAATCCAAGAAACGAGACAAGAAATATTGGCAGCCGTTAAATTCTGATATGCAGAACTGGATAAACGGATTACAACTGGATTACAACTCTCGAAAAGGAATTTCTCGAGCTCAAACATCGTGTTGAAAAAATAGAGCCCCGTTCTATTTCCTGACCCTAATAAAACATACAGGCCCCCTTCTAATTTATGAAACCACTGTCATCCCTAAAACGTGAAATCTTTCTTTTGCGGACATAGTTTAGTTATTTAAGAAAAAATCAAAGAGTAGGTCTCATGGCGAGGCAACGGGAATTCAGTGAAAACGGATTCGGGTCAGGCTTCGGTAATTCGGTAATGGAGTTTTATGACTCAAAAAGATGAATCCATACTCAATCTGCTTGTCGAACGTCCCTGGTGGGTGAGTGTTGTTGCCTCCGGCGCTGCATACGTGGCTTTGAAATGCATTCTTCCGTCGATTGATTTTGGAAGCACGATGGCCAATGCCTTTGCGAGAGGAGTTTGGGGTTGGGCACCATTTGTTGCACTCGTCCTTTTGATCCCTGCTCCAATTGCCGCTTTAAACTCATGTCGGAAGCGAAGACTTCTGGACAGTCAGAAGGGGATTGATTCCATTAGGGCTCTTGGTTGGCGTGCTAATCACAGGAAAAGGAAAAAAGGGGTCAGAGAAGAACTTTGGGGGCAGGCTTGAAATATTGCAATTCCCCCATGGAAATAATGACATCGGAGGTACACCCTACAGCACCCTCCTCTAAATTACCTCAAATTTATTCTTGCATTTGTAACTATATTCAGTTATGTTTTTTTCAAGATGGGAATAGAAAAGGATCTCTCTCGGATAAAACAAAACCCAAAGGGAGTAAGATTCAGTGAGTTAGAAAGGATCATTTTGCGGGAGGGATTTAAACGGGTAAATATCCGTGGAAGTCACTATGTTTATAAAAAGGGAAGTAAGATTTTGACTGTTGTTAAACCCCATGCAGGGCATAAACATTGTCATTGGTTGGATGTAAAAGATGTCATCAAGATTTTGGAGGAGGATTGACCTATGAGGAAGGCTAAACGGGATAACCTGTTGGGTTATGAGATAAAAATCATTCCTGACCAAGAATCTGGATATTTTGCAATAAGGTTTCCCGACTTTCCTAATATCATTACTGGGGGATATGACCTTTGGGAAGCTATTAAGAATGCACAGGAGGCTCTTGATTTAACTATCGAAACGATGGAAAAGAATAAAATTCCTCTCCCGAAGCCTAAAATGAGGTTCAGCGGGCAGTTTAATGTTAGAGTTCCAAAAGACCTCCACAGGGATTTAGTGAGAAAAGCGGAAGAGGAAGGCGTAAGTCTCAATGCGCTCGTAACCTACCTATTATCTCAGTCTATCAAATTGGAAAAAACCGTGTGATAATTGAAACACATTGAAAGAATAATTCGTGGACTAATGGAGTCTGGTCTATTTTGTTGGCATGGGCATTGATCTTGCGGTATTAGATATAGCATGGCACGTCCGTTGCGCAATAAAAAATCTTTAGGGTCAGGCAACGGTGATTCGGTATTGGCGATTCCAATTGCGCTTGTTTCGACCCGGTCGGGGAATTTCAGATGGCGGATTTCGGAATTAGATCGAAGCTTAAAACTTCACGTTGCAGTATCTGGCCAGCCAGTAAGTTCCTATTTTGAACCTATTTTGAAACTTGACTTCCCAATAATAAATGTAATACTATGTATGACCATATAGGAGTCTCGATTGCAGATCTCAGGGTTTGAGTGGGATGAAGGAAATGTTCTTCATTTCGAGCTTGGCCACGGAATTGAACCAGAGGAAGCTGAAGAGGTCTTTGTTCATCAACCTCTCTTCCGCAAGACCAAAAAGGGACATTATGTGGCCATGGGGCCAACCGACGCAGGAAGGTATCTGGTTGTGATTTTCGAGAGGAAATCCAAAGGGATTGTGCGCCCAATCACGGGTTGGGATATGAACCGATCAGAAGTTCAATATTATAGAAAGCATAGGAGGTGAGGGGCCGTGAAGAAGGAGAGAGAGAAGCAGTGGGCGGATTACTATGACCAGGTAAACATTCTTGATGAGCTCTTGGAGGAACCTGTTGAATTTAACTTGAAAGAACAACTCCGCCGGGATATTGTTTCAAAAAAGAGAAAAAGGAGACTCCAGAATATAACGATTAAAATAGATCCCCTTCAGGTCCAGGCTATTAGGAAATTGGCAACGACGAAATCGGTCCCTTATCAAACCTTGATTCGGCATTGGCTCTCAGAGGAGATTAAGAAAGAATTGAATCTCTTAAAATGAAATGTGGTACCATCGCTCCAGGGTTAGCCATTTTGGGGGCCATTGAGTGATTGGGCCCATTGGGCTATTTGGCCAAAGGGATACTTAGGGCACAGAGTTGAAAGTCCACAGGAACACCAACCCATGTGACTGGCCGAAAAAGTGGACTACTAAGTGCACAGTAAAATGATGATTACCTCTTTGGGAATCGCTATTTCGGGGCGCTTCCATTTTTCAGTCAAGTCCAATAGTAATTTAAAACTAAACCGTAAGTATATCAATAATCCACAAAATTCACATTTAAATTCCAAATAGATAGACCCATTAGAAAGTCCGTGGTTTCTAAGCAGGATGGTTTGCACGTGGCAACCATCAAGTTTTTTTAATGGGGTGGACATAGGACACTTCCTGGGGGAGGTCCTGTGTTAGAATGGGGGGTGCGGAATGCGGATGGGCGAAGAAAAGAATAGGTTGAATCCTGATGGCGGAGGGCATAGAATAGGTGTGATCTGAAAAAGGTTTATGGGGTGGGAGATCATGGAGGACGTAAAGAATAAAGGGCGATTTTTGGTGATTGGGGATTTTCCGGTTCTTGAGTCGTCTTTTGTCAATGAAATCAGGTCAGAAAGGGCGAAAGATCCATTTCCTCCTCTTCTCATCTTTGTCTCATCCAAGCTTCTCAGGCTTCATCTTCGTCGTCTCCTTGCTGAACAGGGGGTGCCCCATTTCAACCTTCGGTTCAAGACCTTAGAGGAGTTTGCAAGGGAGGTCAGTGCGCCCCATCTTAATGCAGAGGGGAAGAAGGAAATTCCTTCTTATGCGGATGAGTTGATTCTTGGAGATATTGCAAAGTCCCTGACAGGAAAAGAGAGGGATTTTTACTTCAAGGAGATTGCTGACCGCTCAGGTTTTCATGAAGCCGCCCTTTCGACCTTGAAAGACTTTAAGGATGCGTGCCTCCTGCCGTCGGATGTGGAACGTCTTCTTCGTGATCCCAAACTATCCAAGCAGGTTCATCTTCAGAAGTTGAGGGATTTTGTGAAGCTCTGGAAGGGGTATGAGGAGCGGCTTGATGGTCTCAGGTTCTATGATGAGTCGGACCTGATGGTCTCAGCGAATCAGTGGGTGAAGGAATCGGCCTTTTTCAGGCAGACGCCCAAGATTCTGATTTACGGGTTTTACGATTTCAACCAGGCCCAGAAACGATTGCTCCAGACCTGCTTTGATGAGAAACCGTCCACAGCCTTTCTTCCTTATGAACCCACGCAGGCTTTTGAATTTGTTAAACCCGTCTTGAACTGGTTGAGGGATACCGGATTTAGAGAAGTCCCTCATCAGGATCAAGCCCTCCAGCCTCGCCCTGTCCCTCTTGAACACCTTTGCATTCACCTCTTTAATGGCGGAAAGCCTTTAGAGGTTGACCTCAAAGGGATTGAGATCCTTTCTGCTCCTGGCGAGGCCAGGGAGGTTCGTGAACTGATCCGAAAGGTTCTTCAGGTATCTCAGAACGAGGGAGTTGCTTTTCATGAGATAGGGATCCTTTTAAGAACTCCTGAGGAGTATTCACGGCTTTTTCAAGAGACTTTCAACAACCTTGGGATTGAGCCTTTTTTCCGTGAGGGGCTTCCTCTTATCGGGACCCGGGCAGGTCGAAGCGTGATGCTTCTCATTGATATTGCCCACAAGAATTTTTCAAGGCAGTCCGTGATGGAGTTTGCCACTTTTGCAAAATTACGGACCGAAGGTTTCCCTTCGGAAAAGGGCTTTGGCCTCAATCTGTCCCAATGGGAAGCCTTCTCCATTCACGCAGGCATAGTGGAAGGGCAGAAGGAATGGCAAGAGAGGCTTCTCAGGCTTCGGGAGAGTTTGTTAAAGAGTGAAGAAGCCGGAGAGGAAGAAGAAGGAAAGAGGCGGTTTCACAAAAGGGATATCCCTGACCTTGATCAATTGATCCATTTTATCAAGAAGCTTTTTTCCTCGATCGAAGGCTTCTTAGGGGCAAAGACATGGAATGGAAAGGTGGAAGCCCTATTGCAGGCTCTGGATGGGCTTGTGGAGCAGGATGAAGAATGTTTGCTGGTTCAGCAGGCATTGCGAAGGCTTTCTGAGCTCGATGTGACTGCTATTTCTCCCTCGCAGACGGATTTTGTAAGGCTGGTGGGAGAGGTGTTGGAGGCAGGGAGCATTCCTGCAGGAAAGTTTCAGCGTCATGGACCTGCCATTGTCCATCTGATGGCAGCCCGCGGTGTTCCTTTTCGAGTGGTGATCGTTCCTGGCATGGTTGAAAAATCTTTTCCACCTCTGACACGCCAGGATGCCATCCTTCTTGACCACGAGCGGAAGGCGATCAATCGGTTACTGAGTCATAAGGAGAATGGGCCGCTGCCCATGAAGGCCGAAGGAAGGCTCAATGAGGAGAGGCTCCTTTTTCGATTGGCTGTGGGTGCTGCGAGAGAGAGGCTGATCCTGAGCTTTCCCAGAATAGAGATCGGCACGGGCCGAGAGCGGCTGCCCTCCTCATTTCTCCTTGCCATGGTTGAAGCCCTCATTGGGAAGCGGGTTGATTTCAATCAGATTGAGCAGTTTCCGGGACTGGTCCGGTTTCCCTTATCTGAGATTGCTGTCGCCTCTCCAGAAGAGGCCCTTGACGAAACGGAATACGATCTCTCGGTCGGACAGAAGAAGCTATCCGAAAAGAAGCTTGAGCCTCTCGCGTATTTAAAGGAGGTTTCTCCATTTTTTAGTCGAGGCTTTTTACTTGAATCCTCTCGCTGGGGAAAGCGAGTGTTTACGGGCTATGACGGGAGGTTTGGTTCAAAAGAGGTTCTCGATATCCTACGCGAGCGGCATTCGATCTTAAAAAAGAGCATCTCTCCCACCAGGCTCGAAGCCTACGCCACCTGTCCATACCAATATCTATTAGGTGTGATCATGGGAATCGAAGCCCTGACTGAACCCGAAAGAGAGGTGAGCATCTCTCCACAGGACAGGGGAAAGCTCATTCATGAGATCCTCTGGCAATTTTTTACAGAAGTGAAGAAAGAGAGGGGGCCTTTGTCTCAATTGAGAATAGAAGACCTCCGGAGGTTGGAGGAGATTGCAAACAGGAAATTCTCTGAGTTTGAAAAGCATGGCGTCACAGGCTTTCCCATGCAGTGGGAAGTTGCCAAGAGGAGTATGCTGGGGATGCTGAGAGAGTTTGTTCTGGAAGAGCTGGATGAAAACGAGTTCATTCCCACCTATTTTGAGGTTCGATACGGGATGAGGCGCCATGGTTCCAAGGATAGTGAGATCTCCACTGAAGAACCTGTGTCATTAGAATTGGGAGGGAAGACCCTTCGTTTGAGGGGCAGGATTGACCGGATTGACCTGAGCAAAGACGGGAAAAGGGCACGGGTGAGGGATTATAAAGCCGGTAAAGTGGCAGGCAAACCCAATGCGTTTGGGGGTGGAAAGAGTTTGCAACTTCCTCTCTATCTCTATGCGGCGAGGCAGTTGCTCAGGTCGCTCCATCAGGGCATTGAGGTTGAATCGGCTGAATATTACTTCCTCAAAGATCAGAAATCCGTTCCATTTGAGGCTTCCCAATTAGATGGAAGGGAGCCCGAGCTTCATGCCATCCTTCAGACCATCGCAGAAGGGATTGAAGAGGGCATCTTTATTCCTTTTCCGGACAACCAGAACTGCAGATATCGCTTCTGCGACTTCAGGGTCATCTGCAGCTCCTGGTCCCGGCTCCTTTTTGACCGCAAATCGAAAGACCCAAGGATAAAGAGATACTTAGAGATGGCAACAGAAGAGACTGAAGAGGCAGAGGAATGAAACCGGAGATGAAGCTGATTGACAAGGAACATCGCGAGCGCGCGGCTCAAGACCTGTCTCAGAGTTACATTGTTGAGGCCGCTGCTGGAACAGGCAAGACCACGCTCCTGGTCACCCGTATCCTCAATCTGATTAAGGAGGATGAGGCGCGTCTTGAAGAGGTCGTCGCCATTACCTTTACGGAGAAGGCGGCTGCTGAATTGAAGGTGAAATTGCGCCAGGAGCTTGAGAAGTCTCTTCCCATGGAGTCAGACCCTGCAAAACATCAGCGCATTTCTGAGGCGATCTCTGATCTGGAGCGGATGCAGGTGACGACGATTCACTCCTTCTGCGGGTCTCTTTTAAGGGAGAGGCCGGTTGAAGCAGGCCTTGATCCCAATTTTGAGGTTGCCGATGGCCTGATGGCCAGGCTCGTTCAGGCAGAGGTCTGGGAGGAGTGGTTTGAAAAGCAGATGGATAAAGATGATCCGGCCCTGCGCCGGGCAACGCTCTTTGGAATCAGGCCCGATCAGATCCGCAAGATGGCTCAGGCCATGATCGAAAACCGAGACGTATTAAATTACCTCCCTTCTCCTGAGCCTTCTGAGGTTCTTGAAAAAGCCGTTGAACAATTTGTTAGAGACTTTCGAAAAGGGGTTGAAACATTAAACGGGTTTAAGGTCTATTGCCAAAATTCTGAAGATCAGGGAATCCTGACCATTGAAGAGTTGAACGAAAAGCTGATGAGGGTTGAGTCCATTTCTGAAATCGAGGAGAAGGAGAGATTCATTGTAAATGAGATTCCAACGAAATTTACGAACAAAGGAAGCCAAAAAAACTGGAAACCGAATCATCAACTGAAAATCGTCAAGGAGCATTTTACCACCCTTTCAAAAAGGATCGGTGAGACTCAAACCCTCATCGCAGAATCGGTCATGACGGAGCTGGCGCATTGTTTGACCGACTCTATCGAAGCCTACGAGCAAGCCAAAGAGGAACGAAACCTCCTTGACTTCCAGGACCTCCTCCTTTTTACCAGGAAGATGCTTAAAGACCACCCTGAGGTACGAAGATATTTTCAGGACCGTTACAAATTTCTCTTAGTGGATGAATTTCAGGACACAGATCCGCTTCAGGCAGAGATCGTCTTTTTCCTATCTGAGGAAGAGAGGGGAAAAGCCAAAGAGTGGAAGGAGGTTCGGGTTGCACCGAAGCGCCTTTTTCTTGTGGGGGACCCCAAGCAGAGCATCTATAGATTCCGCCGGGCGGATATTGAGATGTATGAGGAAGCCAAGGCAAAGATGGGTAAGAATGGTCTCCTCACCATCTCTCAGAACTTCAGATGCGCGCCCTCTCTTACAGAGAAGGTCAATCAGATCTTTACTGACCTTATTCAGGCTCCAGAGGATGGTTGTTACCAGCCAGGATATGTGGAGCTCAATTTTGGCAGGAAGAAAGAGACCCTTCCTCCGGATCATGGCACTGTGCTCCTCTATCCCCCCAAGAGAAATGAACTAACCCTGACCAGCATGGACGAATGCCGAATGTGGGAGGCGCGATGCATTGCCGCTTTTATTCAGAAACTTGTGAGCGAAGAGAAGTGGAAGGTATGGGATGATTCAGAGCAATGTCTCCGTCCGATCCTCTTCAAAGACATTGCCATCCTGATGAGAACTTACAACCCCTTGCCTTTTCTCGAAGAGGCCTTGAGGTCCCATGAGGTGGATTACCGGGTGATGGGTGGAAAGTATTTCTACAGACGTCAGGAGGTTCAGCATCTGCTCGCTGTATTAAAGGCTATTGACAACCCGATTGATAGGGTGGCACTGGTAGCAGTGCTTCGTTCGCCTTTCTTCGGAATCTCGGACGAAGAACTCTTTCTTTTTCATGCAGGGGGAGGAGATTTGAATTATTTGCAGGAGGTTCAGGGAAGTTCCATGAAGGAGCCTTTCCGTCTCCTTCGAGAGCTCCACAAGATGAGAAATGAATCAAGCGTCTCCTCACTTTTGAAGAGACTCTATGAGGAGACGAGCGGGCTGGTGCTATTTCTCCTGAGGCCCCAGGGTGAGCAGAGGGTTGCCAATCTTCAAAAGATCGGAGATATGGCGCGAGCCTTGGAAGAGAGGGGAATGCTCAGTTTCAGGGGGTTTGTGCGATGGCTCTCTGAAAGGCAGGAGGAGGAAGCCGAAGAGGAAGAGCCTCCGACACTCGAAAGGGGAGATAATTTTGTTCGACTCCTGACCATCCACAGGGCCAAGGGGCTGGAATTTCCAATGGTCATCCTGGCAGACCTTGGGCGTAAGGAGAATTTACGGGAGAATCTTATCATTGACCGGAGCGGAGAACGGGTTGGCATAAAAGCAGGAGATGAGAAGAGCCGGTTTTGGACGCGCAATTTTAAAGAGTTGAATGAGTGGGAGGAGAAGCGGGCAAAAGCAGAAGAGAGGCGTCTTCTTTATGTGGGAATGACGAGAGCAAGGGACTTTCTTGTCCTTCCTGTATTCTGGGTGAAGAAGGAGGATGGGAGGATGAGTATTCCCAAGAGCAGTTTTTTGACTGATCTTCAGTGCTATTTAAAGGCTCCGGACCAAGTTCCATTTGGGAGATGGGAAGAAGGCGTCATGTATTATGATACCGATCAGCTTGAACTTAAGCCTAAAGAAGGTCTTCCTTTCCGGTTTCCATTCGATATTGAAAAGGGAGGAGGGAAGGAATCTAAGGTTTCCCTCTCTGAACGGAAGAAGTGGAAAGAGGCTCAGGAGGCATTGAAGGAGAGGGCTGGAAAGGGCCGTTGCCTGACCACTGCCACAGAACAGGTAAAGGAATTCGAGAAGGATGATGAATGGGAGATCTCTCCGGTGACTGGAGGCGAGGGGGCTATCTTCGGAAAGCTGGTTCATCGCCTTTTTGAGAAGATGGACTGGAGCCAACCTGATCTGCTGGAGAAGATGGCTGAGGTTGAAGGGAAGGGGGGCGGAGCTACCGGACCCATGATTAAAAGGGCAGGGGAGATGGTTAAGAAGGCGCTCGCCTCTTCAATTCTTCAGAGAGTGATCCAATCAGACCATTACCAGAAAGAGGTTCCTTTCACTTATAAGAAGAACGGAACCCTATTCGAGGGTGTGATGGATGTGGTTTTCAGGGAAGGGGATGGTCTGGTGGTTCTCGATTTTAAGACCGACCTGGTCAATCAGGAAGATTTAAACTCAAAAGTTGAACACTACAAACCCCAGGTGGAAGTCTATTCCCATGCGATTCAGACCATCTTCGGTCAACCTCCCAAGGAGGTCGTGCTCTTCTTTCTCCACCTGATGGAGCCAGT
>OGCL01002526.1_pt1 | contig 12548 bp, 8 predicted proteins | sample 1570041 | NCBI WGS metagenome assembly OGCL01 (sample SAMN06266162, study PRJEB24511) | hot springs metagenome | isolation source: Hot spring water | place: South Africa: Limpopo | collected 2015-06-22 | reverse complement strand
TCGACGTTGTTGAACCAGGCGTATTCCATGCCTTCGCGGCTGGTCCAGACGTTCTTGCAGGTGATCGAGCAGGTGTGACAGCCGATGCACTTGTCCAGGTTCAGGACCATCGCCACTTGTGAACGAATTTTCATTGTGCGGTCTCCTCAGCCTGAACCCGGATTTCGTGAGAGGCCATGGTCCGGGGACCATGGGTTGCCACCTTGGGTGAACGAATTTTCATGGCATCACTCCTCAATCAATCTTGGTCGGCAAGGGTTGCGGCAGGGCATCGCCGCCCAGGCCGCCGACATCGGTGCCGTCCAGCCAGTCGACCTTGTTCATCTTGCGCACCACCACGAACTCGTCGCGGTTGCAGCCCACGGTGCCGTAGTAGTTGAAGCCGTAGGACTGCTGGGCGTAGCCGCCGATCATATGGGTGGGCTTGAGCACCACGCGGGTCACCGAGTTATGGTGGCCGCCGCGGGTCTTGGTGGTTTCGCTGCCGGGCACGTTCACGATGCGTTCCTGGGCGTGGTACATCATCACCATGCCCTCCTTGACCCGCTGGCTGACCACCGCGCGGGCGGTCAGGGCGCCGTTGGCGTTGAAGCACTCGACCCAGTCGTTGTCCTCGATGCCGGCCTTCTTCGCGTCGATTTCGCTGAGCCAGATGATCGGCCCGCCGCGGCTCAGGGTGAGCATGATCAGGTTGTCCGAGTAGGTGCTGTGAATGCCCCACTTCTGGTGCGGGGTGATCCAGTTGAGGACGATCTCGGTATTGCCGTTGGGCTTCTTGCCCTTCACATAATCGATGGTGCGGGTGTTGATCGGCGGCCGGTAGCTTTGCAGCTGCTCACCGAAGGCCTGCATCCAGGGGTGATCCTGATAGAACTGCTGGCGGCCGGTGATGGTGCGCCACGGGATGTACTCGTGGACGTTGGTGTAGCCGGCGTTGTAGCTCACATGCTCGTCTTCCAGGCCCGACCAGGTGGGGCTGGAAATGATCTTGCGCGGCTGCGCCTGGATATCGCGGAAGCGGATCGCCTCGTGCTCCTTGGGCAGGGCCAGGTGGCTATGGTCGCGGCCGGTGAATTCCGACAGCGCGGCCCAGGCCTTGACCGCCACATGGCCGTTGGTTTCCGGGGCCAGGGACAGAATCACCTCGGCGGCATCGATGGCCGACTCGATCTGCGGCCGCCCCTGGCTGACGCCTTCCTCGCGCACCTTGTAGTTGAGCTCGCCGAGGAACTTGACCTCCTCGTCGGTGTTCCAGTTGATGCCCTTGCCGCCGTTGCCGAGTTTTTCCAGCAGCGGGCCCAAGGAGGTGAACTTCTTGTAGGTGCTGGGGTAGTCACGCTCGACCACGGCCATGTTCGGGCAGTTCTTACCCGGCTGCGGGGCCACGCCTGCACTTTTCCAGTCGGTGCCGCCAAAGGGCTGGGCCAGCTCGCCGGGGCTGTCGTGCAGCAAGGGCACGGTAACCAGATCCTGCTCCACGCCCAGGTGCCCCTCGGCCATGGTCGAGAACTTCCTGGCGATCAGCTTGTAGATTTCCCAGTCGCTCTTGGCTTCCCAGGCCGGGTCGATGGCGGCGGACAGCGGGTGGATAAAGGGGTGCATGTCCGAGGTGTTCATGTCGTCCTTTTCGTACCAGGTGGCGGTCGGCAGAACGATGTCGGAATACACGCAGGTACTGGACATGCGGAAGTCCAGGGTGGTGACCAGATCGAGCTTGCCGATGGCGCCTTCGTCCTGCCATTCGGCCTCGGTCGGCTTGAAGCCGCCGCGCTTGCCCAGGTCCTCGTTCATCACCCCGTTCTTGGTGCCCAGCAGGTACTTGAGCATGTACTCGTGGCCCTTGCCCGAGCTGCCCAGCAGGTTGGAGCGCCAGATAAACATATTGCGCGGGAAGTTGGCCGGGTTGTCCGGCTGTTCGCAGGCAAAGCGCAGGCTGCCGTCCTGCAGGGCCTTGACCACGTAGTCCTTGGGCTCCATACCGGCGGCCTGGGCGTCACGGGTGATCTGCAGCGGGTTGCGGTTCAGCTGCGGGGCGCTGGGCAGCCAGCCGGCGCGTTCGGCGCGGATGTTGTAGTCGAGCATATGCTCGGGGAACTGGCTCTTGTCGGCCAAAGGCGAGAGCACTTCATGGATGCTCATCTTCTCGTGGCGCCACTGCGAGCTGTGGCCGTAGAAGAAGCTGGTGCCGTTCATCTGCCGTGGCGGGCGGCTCCAGTCCAGGCCGAAGGCCAGGGGCAGCCAGCCGCACTGCGGGCGCAGTTTTTCCTGCCCCACATAGTGGGCCCAGCCACCACCGGTCTGGCCCACGCAGCCACACAACATCAGCATGTTGATCAGGCCGCGGTAGTTCATGTCCATGTGGTACCAGTGGTTCATCGCCGCACCGACGATGATCATGCTGCGGCCATGGGTCTTGTCGGCGTTGTCGGCGAACTCGCGGGCGATCTGGATGGCCTTCTCGCGGGACACGCCGGTGATGACTTCCTGCCAGGCCGGGGTGCCCGGCACGCTGGCGTCGTCGTAGCTGCTGGCCACGTTGGCGCCGCCCAGGCCACGGTCGATACCGAGGTTGGCGGCCATCAGGTCAAATACGCTGGCCACCTTGGCCTGGCTGCCATCGGCCAGGATCACGGTGCTGACCGGCACCCGGCGCAGCTGGATTTCCTCGCCTTCGGCATGGGCGAAGTGTTCATGGAGCTGCCCGCCGAAATAGGGAAAGGCGACGTTGACCGCCTCGCCGCTGTCGATCTGGCTGAGCTTGAGGTCCACCTCGCGCCCCTCGCGGCCTTCGCGCGGTTCGATATTCCACTTGCCCTTCTCACCCCAGCGATAACCGATGGAGCCCTGGGGCGACACCAGCTCGCCGCTGGCATCCATGGCGATGGTCTTCCACTCGGGGTTGTTGTCCTGGCCCAGGTTATCGGCCAGATCCGAGGCGCGCAGGAAGCGCTCGGCGCGGTGGCTGCCGTCCTTTTCATTAAGCAGCACCAGCACCGGCAAATCGGTGTAGCGCTTGGCGTAGTCGGTGAAGTAGGCGCTGGGCTTCTCCAGGTGGAATTCCTTGAAGATCACGTGGGCGAAGGCCTGGGCCAGCGCCGCGTCGGTGCCCTGCTTGGGGTTGAGCCACAGGTCGGTAAGCTTGGCCACCTCGGAATAGTCCGGGGTGATGGCCACGGTCTTGGTGCCCTTGTAGCGCACCTCGGTAAAGAAGTGGGCGTCCGGGGTGCGCGTCTGCGGCACGTTGGAGCCCCAGGCGATGATGTAGTTGGAGTTGTACCAGTCGGCCGATTCCGGCACGTCGGTCTGCTCGCCCCAGACCATGGGCGAGGCCGGCGGCAGGTCGCAGTACCAATCGTAGAAGGACAGGCACACCCCGCCGATCAGCGACAGGTAGCGGCTGCCGGCCGCGTAGCTGACCATGGACATGGCCGGAATCGGCGAGAAGCCGATCACCCGGTCCGGGCCGTGCTGCTTGACGGTGTAGACGTTGGCCGCGGCGATGATCTCGGTCACTTCATCCCAGCTGGAGCGGATAAAGCCGCCCAGGCCGCGCTTGCTCTTGTACGCCTCGGCCTTGGCCGGATTGCTGACGATGCTGGCCCAGGCCTCGACCGGGGCCATGCTTGCCCGCGCCTCGCGCCAGAGCTTCAGCAGCGGCTTGCGCACCTTGGGGTACTTGAGGCGGTTGGCGCTGTAGATATACCAGCTGTAGCTGGCCCCGCGCGGGCAGCCGCGCGGCTCGTGGTTGGGCAGGTCGTTGCGGGTGCGCGGGTAGTCGGTCTGCTGGGTTTCCCAGGTGATCAGGCCGTTCTTCACGTAGATCTTCCAGGAGCACGACCCGGTGCAGTTCACCCCATGGGTGGAGCGCACGATCTTGTCGTACTGCCAGCGCGAGCGGTAGACATTCTCCCAGTCGCGGGACTCCTGGCGGGTCTCGCCATGGCCGTCGGCGAACTCACCCTGCTTCCTGTTGAAGAAGCGCAATTGATCGAGCAAATGGCTCATAGGTTTCTCCTCTTTCCGGCTCCCGCCACGCAGGGCCTGGCCGGTTTGGCTAATCGGTTCATCTGGTCGGCGCACCCGGCGCCGACCATGGGCGGACGGCGTTATTTGGCGTGTTGGCGGGCTTGCTCCAGCTGGCGGTCGACCGAGGACACGTAGTAGTCATCGGAGAAGGCCCCCTCCGGCTCCTTCAACCAGAGCAGGCACAGGCCGAAGCTGATAAAGGCTCCCGCGCCGATGATCAGGAAGAACTGCGAAGGGGTGACAAAGGTGAACAGGGTCAGGTAGCACACCGCGCCGACGTTGCCGTAGGCCCCGGCCATGCCGGAGATCTGCCCGGTGATACGGCGCTTGATCGAGGGGATGATGCCGAAGGTGGCGCCCTCGGCCCCCTGCACGAACACCGAGCAGAACACGGTGATGGCCACGGCGATGATCAGCGGCCACTTCTCGTTCATCAGGCCCATCAGCACAAAGCCGATACCGATGCCCAGCATGTAGGCCAGCATGACGAAGCGGCGGTTGCCGAAGCGGTCCGAGACCAGCCCGCCCATGGGCCGCGCCACCAGGTTCACGAAGGCGAAGGAGGCGGCGATGATCCCGGCCGTGGTCGGGGTCAGGCCCCAGGTCAGCTCGAAGAACATCGGCAACATGGACACCACCGCCAGCTCCGCGCCGAAGTTGGCGAAGTAGGTGGAGTTGAGCGCGGCCACGGTGTTGAAGGGGTACTTGTCGTCCTCCGGCACGCCCTTCTTCAGGATCGGCACATTCACCCGCAGGATCTGCACCACCTGGTAGATCACCACGGCGGCGATCACCCCGTAGCAGATCCAGGCGCCGCTCGGGCTCAGGTAGCCCAGGGTTTCCACGCGCCAGACCAGAATGGCCAGCACGCCGATCATGGGGATGGTCCAGAGAATCAGCTTGACCATATCGGCCCAGGTGCTCACCTCCATGGCCGTGGCCTTGCTCGGCTTGTGCTGCACGCAGCCCTTGGGCCCGTCGGTAATGGCGAACCAGTAGTACACGCCATACAGGGCCATGGTGATGGCCGAGGTGGCGGTGGCCCAGCGCCAGCCGTCATCGCCGCCAAAGGCGTACACGGCAATGGCCGGCAGGCTCATGGCGGCAGCGGCGGAACCGAAGTTGCCCCAGCCGGCATAGAAGCCTTCGGCAAAGCCGATGTCCTTGGGCTTGAACCACATGGCGGTCATATGGATGCCGACCACGAAGCTGGCGCCGATGGAGCTGAGCACCAGGCGCGACACCAGCAGCTGGGTGCGCGTGTCGCCAAAGGCAAAGAACAGCGCCGGCATGGCCATCACCACCATCAGCACCGAGAACACCCGCCGTGGGCCGAAGCGGTCCAGGGCCATGCCGACGATGATGCGCGCCGGAATGGTCAGGGCCACGTTGGCGATGGCGAACAGCTTGAGGTCTTCGGGGGTCAGCCAGTTCACGCTTTTCAGCATGCTGGAAGCCAGCGGCGCCATGCCGAACCAGACGAAGAAGCAGATATAGAAGGCAATCCAGGTCAGGTGCAGGGCCCGCACTTCCGGTTGCTTCCAGTGGAACAGGGTCGAGACTTTCATCGGGGCACGTCCTTACTACTCAGGGGCAGGCCTGGATCAGCACCGGGCACGGCGCACGCCGGGCGAGGAAGGCGCTGACGCTGCCGAAGGTCATGTAATCCAGCTCGTCCACCAGCAGGTTCAGCGAGCGCGAGATAAAGCCGCCGTCCGGCTCGTTGCTGTGGCGGGCGATCACCAGCAGGTCGGGCTTCTTGTGCTCGGCCGCCTTGAGAATCATCTTGCGTGCGTCGCCCTCGGCCAGAATCACCTCGGCGTCCAGGCCCTGGCGCCCCACCTCGTCGGCGGCCTCGCGCAGAAAGGCGCGAAACTCGGCCTTCTGCCGCTGGAAGATGGCGTCGGAGTCAGCGCTGGTATCCAGCGAGTCCTCCACCACACCGATCAGCACAATCAGCGGCTTGAGCGGCTTGAACATGTCCAGGGTCATCTGCAGCGCTTTCTTCGCGTTACGCGAGTTGTCGTAAGCCAGCATGATCTTCACGGTCTTGCTCCTTGCTCGGGCTCAGGGGTTTTTCACGTAGGCATTGGCACGCAGGTAGAACCACCAGTTGAGAACCAGGCACAGCGCGTAGAACACCGCGAAGCCGTACATGGCCACCTCGGGGGTGCCGGCCTTGATCTGCTCGCCGATCACGATGGGCGCGACAAAGGCGCCATAGGCGGCCACCGCCGAGGTCCAGCCGAGTACCGGGCCGGCCTTTTCGCGGTCGTAGATCACGCCGATGGTGCGGAAGGTGGAGCCGTTGCCGATGCCGCTGGCGGCGAACAGCACCAGGAACAGCAGCAGGAACATAAAGAAGTACTGCTCCGGCTGAGCCGCGTTGTAGGCCTGCTGCATCACCACGCCAGCCGCCACCGAGCCACCCACCATCACCACCGAGATCACCTGGGTGACGATGGAGCCGCCCACCTTGTCGCTGATCCAGCCGCCCAGCGGACGGATCAGGGCGCCAATAAAGGGGCCGATCCAGGCATAGGTCAGGGCGCTTGGCGCATTGGGGTTGGCCACCCGGGTCACGCTGCCGTCGGCGGCCACTTCGTTGACGAAGCCGAAGATCACCGTGATCGACAGCGGCAGGGCCATGGAGAAGCCGATAAAGGAGCCGAAGGTGAGGATGTACAGCACGCTCATCGACCAGGTGTGCTTGTCGCTGAAGATGCTGAACTGGCGCTTGATATGGGTCTGGATGTTGCCCGGCAGGGCGCGCATCAGCAGCAGGGTGAGCACCATGGTCAGCAGCAGCGCCAGCCACATGTTCAGCACGCCCAGGCCCATGGGCGCCGGCAGGTACAGGTACAGGCCGATGCCGGCGGCGATAAAGCCCACGCCATACAGGCCGAGGATCTTGCCGAAGGCGCCCAGGGGGCTGCCCGGATTGGGCGTGATCGGCAGCAGGTTGTTCATGCCGAACCAGCCGGCGAAGCCCAGCGGCACCAGGAACAGCAGCCACACCCAGCCGGCGTTCTGGATCCAGGTGTCGGTGCCGGCGGGGATCTTGCCGATCAGGGTGCCGCTGTCTTTCAGCAGCTCCATGGGCGCACCGGCCAGGGCGCCGAACACCCCGGCGGTCATCACCAGGGGAATCAGGATCTGCATGGTGGTCACGCCGAAGTTGCCCAGCCCGGCGTTCAGGCCCAGGGCCAGGCCCTGCTGGTTCTTCGGAAAGAAGCCACTGATATTGCTCATGGAGCAGGCAAAGTTGCCGCCGCCGATGCCGGAGAGAAAGGCCAGCAGCTGGAACACCCAGAGCGGCGTGTTCGGGTCCTGCAGGGCCAGGCCGGCGCCCGCCGCCGGGATCATCAGCAAGGCGGTGGTGAGGAAGATGGTATTGCGCCCGCCGGCGATGCGGATCATGAACGAGGCGGGAATGCGCAGGGTGGCGCCGGTCAGGCCGGCGATGGCGGTCAGGGTGAACAGCTGGGCCGGCTCGAAGGGAAAGCCCAGGTTGATCATCTGCACCGTCACCATGCCCCACATCAGCCAGATGGCAAAGCCCATTAGCAGGCTGGGGATGGAAATCCACAGGTTACGGTTGGCGATCTTCTTGCCGCTGGACTCCCAGAATTCCGGGTTCTCCACGTCCCATTTGTCGATATTGCTCATGGCACTTCCTCTGGCAGGTGATGAGCCCGTCAGAGTCGACAGAGGTGGCGGGCCTGGCTGCACAGTGGGTGCAGAAGGCCCGCGCAAACTTGACCCAAATCAATAGCCGCAGGCGGGCAAAATGGGCCTCAGGCGCGCTCTACTCCTTTCGAGGTATATCCAAATACGCTTAATAAATTCATAAATATCAATTAGTTACTGAACAAGCCAAAAGCCGCTGCAGGCGCTTGGGCTAACCCCAGGGCGTTGGAGGTAGCCCGCCCTGGATAGCCGCCAAAGCCTTTGCAAAGCGCCCCTCAAGGCACACACTGGCAACACCCGATTTCGGCCCGACGACCATGCCCGATAGCGTCCTTCCCAGCAGCGGCGACAGCCCACGCCACTCCATCGTGTTCAACACCCTGGTGGCCTTCGTCCTGATCATTTCCGCCAGCCTGTTCAGCATGCTTATCGGCCTGTACCTGGCCGACGCCCTGGAAGGCGACGCCGAGGCCATCAACCAGGCCGGCAGCCTGCGCATGCAGGCCTATCGCCTGGCGGTGCTGGTACAGGACGACACCAGCGCGCCCCTGGACGAACCCATCCGCCGCCTGGAACGCACCCTGGACTCCAGCGCCGTGCGCCTGGCCCTGACCCGCCATGCCCGGCATGCCCTGGGCGAGCACCATGCGCGGGTGCGCCAGCACTGGCAGACGCAGATGCGCCCGCTGCTCGACCAGCAGCCACCGGCCCTGCAGCAGTACCGCCGCGAGGTGCCGCTGTTTGTCGAGGAGCTGGACCGCTTCGTCCTGGCCCTGCAGGAAGCCAGCGAACGCAAGCTGGAGATCATCCGCGCCCTGCAGGTGGGCACCCTGTTCGTTATCGTGCTGATCGCCTTCGTGCTGATCTACGGCCTGCACAACAACCTGGCCACGCCCCTGCGCACCCTCACCGCCCTGGCCCAGCGCATCGGCCGTGGCGACTTCAGCGGGCACGTGGATATCGGCGGCGACACCGAGCTGAGCCTGCTGGCGCGCACCCTCAACCAGATGAACCACGAACTGGCCGACCTCTATGCCGATATGGAGCGCAAGGTCGATCACAAGACCGCCGCCCTGCAGCAGAGCAACGCCAGCCTCAACCTGCTGTTCAACTGCGCCCGCCTGCTCTACAGCCAGCCGGCCGAACCGGAACGGCTGATGGGCCAGCTGCTCGGCGATGTGCAAAAAACCCTGCAGTGCGGCCCCCTGAGCCTGTGCCTGAACCAGCCGGACGAAGCCTCCAGCCACAGCGTGTTCAGCTCCAGCGGCCCCCAGGCGCCGGACTACTGCAGCATGCCCGACTGCGCCAGCTGCCCCGGCCAGAGCGGCAGCGCCCTGCCCAGCGGCAACCGCCTGCGCAGCTTCTACCTGCGCTCGGGGCTCAACGAATACGGCTCGCTGCGCCTGGAACAGCCCAGCGGCCAACCGCTGCAGGACTGGCAGGCGCAACTGCTGACCACCCTCGCCGACCTGTTCGCCGCCTCCCTCGGCCTGGCCCAGCTCGGCCAGCAGCAGGCGCGCCTGGCCCTGATGGAAGAACGCACGGTGATCGCCCGCGAACTGCACGACTCACTGGCCCAGTCGCTGTCGGCGCAAAAGCTGCAACTGGCCAAGCTCAAGCGCCAGGTCAGCAAGGGCTTTAGCGCCGAGCAGCAGCAGGCCACCCTGGCGCAGATCGAACAGGGCCTGGACGCCGCCTACCGCCAGCTGCGCGAACTGCTCAGCACCTTCCGCATCCGCGTCGACCAGCCCGGCCTCAAGCCGGCACTGGAAGCCACCTGCGCCGAATTCGCCCAGCACGCCAGCCTGCAGATCCACCTGGACTACCGCCTGGACCCCTGCCCGCTCAGCCCCAATGAAGAAATCCACTGCCTGCAGATCGTCCGCGAGGCCCTGAGCAACGTGCTCAAGCACGCCCAGGCCAAGCACTGCTGGTTGGACCTGCATCAGGAAGGCACCGGGCAGATCCTGATCAGCATCGAAGATGACGGCATCGGCATCAGCGACACCCTCAGCCCCCCCGGCCACCACGGCCTGACCATCCTGCGTGAGCGCGCCAGCAGCCTGCACGGCAGCCTGCATATCGGCCGCCGCACCCTGGGCGGCACCCGCGTGGCCCTGAGCTTTCTGCCGGCCTACCGCAGCATATCCCTGGAGCCTGTTTGAGCATGAGTGACGAAAGCATCCGCATCCTCCTGGTCGACGACCACCCGCTGATGCGTCGCGGCCTGCGCGACCTGCTGGAAATGGAAGACGACCTGCAGCCGGTGGGCGAAGCCGGCAACGGCGAAGACGCCCTGCGCCTGGCCGCCGAACTGGAACCGGACCTGGTCATCATGGACCTCAACATGCCCGGCATGGACGGCCTGGAAACCCTGCGCAAGATGCGCGACGCCGGCATCGACGCGCGCATCCTGATCTTCACCGTCTCCGATGATCAGGACCATGTACTGGAAGCCCTGCGCAACGGCGCCGACGGCTACCTGCTCAAGGACATGAACCCCGACCTGCTCGCCGACCAGGTACGCCAGGCCGCCAGCGGGCGCATGGCCCTGACTCCGGAACTGGCCATGGTGCTCGCCGAAGCCATCCGCGAACGCCCGCGCCACCCGCAACAGGTACAGGCCTCCAGCCTGACCAAACGGGAAAAGGAAGTGCTGCGCCTGATCGCCAAGGGCAACAGCAACAAGATGATCGGACGCAAGCTGGGCATTACCGAAGGCACGGTCAAGGTGCATGTGAAAAACCTGCTCAACAGCCTGCAACTGCGCTCGCGGGTCGAAGCGGCGGTTTGGGCGCTGGAGCATTTGCCCTAGGCACAGGGCTGAACAGCGCACCGCACTCCCCTCGCCCGCTCGCGGGAGACAACTGGGTAATGTCTGGCGCCCGATAACCGTAGGGTGCGCCGCGCGCACCGCCTGCGCCCCCGAAAAATCCGCAACCGCAACCAATCGCCCAGCCTGCCATCCGAAACGAGCCGCACCACCTCTCCCCTCGCCCGCTTGCGGGAGAGGGGCCGGGGGAGAGGGCAAAAAATAGCGGCCGCTCCGCCGCTATAACCCCATAACCCGGCATAACCCATTGCCGCGTGTACTGAGCGTTCTGGTTGCGCCCCTCACGGGCGCCACACCTTTCTTGCGTGCCCAAGAAAGGTGTGCCAAAGAAGGGCACCCCATCATCCGGGTTTCGCTGCGCTCAACTCCCCTCGCTCCGGTGCCGCTCCGGGGGCCGGCTTACAAGGGCCATCCCTGGCCCTTTAAGCCTCTCACGGCCGTCCAGGCCGCTCGTCCCCCTGCGCAACACCTCCACTCGGCCTCCTGAAGGGGACTCGACCGTCGCCTGCACGACCGAGGCTCAAAAAGCCAAAGCAACCCCACCGAACCTGATCCCGCCCACCTGTAGGAGCCAGCTCGCTGGCGATGCTTTTCAATATTCACGAATCGCCAGCAAGCTGGCTCCTACACTAATCCCCCCATATTCCGACTTGAGCAAAATCCCCTACAGGGGCAGACTGCCATCAGACCAGCCCAAACAAGGCGCACAACATGGATGTGAGCAAGCCCCGCAAACCAGGCTTAAGCAGCGCCAAGCGTTTTAGCCAACGCCACGCCTCCACCCTTCTCACCAAGCACGGCCGCCCTCTGGCTCGACTGCCCCATTCCAACTTCAGCAAAAAACAGAGCCTGCCTATCTGTGTGCAACAAAAACAGGCATCTGCAATAGCAGATCAGGCTAATGGCCAGCTGCGCTCAGAGTTCAAGAATTGGCGAGTGGGTAGAATTTGGGGAAGCGTTCAGGGTAGAGAAAAAATATTTAAACGAGCGGAATGCCCAGATGGAGAAAGCTAAATGCCATATTTGGCAATTCCGTAGGAATCTAAAACGGGCATATACCTGACCATTCCATCTAACAACTGTTAGGCTTATATTTCACCCACGCAAGGAGAAGGAAAATGTCTAAAGAGCTAGAAATCGCCAAGCAAAAACTGAGTGAAATTGAAGAAAAACTGAACGATATAGACTTAGATCAGACCTCTTCAAAAAAAGGAAGCAAGCTAAAAGATCGCAGAGAAGCCTTGGAGCTTGAGCTTATGAATCAAAAAATATCTGAGCTTGAAAAACTACTTGAAGATGTTGATCCTGACGACGTCATACAATCAAAAAAGGGAAGCAAATTAAAGGATCGATAATGGCCAGAGAAATTAAAAATCTTACTGTCGAAGGCAAGCGACTGCTTGTCTTCGACGGGCTTTTTTCTGACGAAGAAATAAAACATAATTTCGCCCTATTCAGCCTGGCCAACTTTACATTTTTGCACTCATCAAGAAAGGACACGGTTACATATAGAGAATGGGCCGCTTCTTTTTCTATTGACGACTTCAAGTTCCACTCACTTCACAAGATTTTTTTAGAGGTAGCTAGACAACACTCAAGCCTCAGCAGCCAAGACTGCTACGATGTATTTTGTAGCGCATCAACGTTCGGAGACGTGTCTTTCATACATAGTGACTCACCTACTGGAGACACAATATCCGTACTATATTACTGCAACCAACATTGGAATCCAGAATGGGGCGGTGAAACAATTTTCTACGACACCCATGACGATGCCACACTTGCAATAAGCGTAAAGCCCGGGCGAGTTGTAGTCTTCGATGGCTCTCTTAAGCATCGCGCAGGAACTCCAAACCGCACTTGCCCAGAAATAAGATTAACTTTAAGCGTTAGATTTGATAAAGAATAATCGCCTAACAAGCGTATATGGACTCTCCCCACAAGTAGTGAGCAAAGCATTGCTTTTGCACCTGTCGTCAGCGCGGTTGCATTCGTATAT
>OGCL01002525.1_pt1 | contig 12553 bp, 10 predicted proteins | sample 1570041 | NCBI WGS metagenome assembly OGCL01 (sample SAMN06266162, study PRJEB24511) | hot springs metagenome | isolation source: Hot spring water | place: South Africa: Limpopo | collected 2015-06-22 | reverse complement strand
TACCGCGTTCGGAATAGGGAACAGTGTGGGTGTAATCTTCAATTTTTTCCACCAGTCCCAGTGCGCTCAGCGCAGAGACAACATTTTTGCGTGCCACAAAACGGTCTTGCCCTACAAATTCTCCTCCATTTTCGTTAATTGACCCATCTTTATTGAGAATGTTAATCATGGGCAGGTGATGCCGTTTAGCCATCTCAAAGTCATTGGGATCGTGGGCAGGGGTTACTTTGACGCACCCTGAACCAAATTCCTGATCTACATATTCATCGCCAATGATGGGAATTTCCCGATGCACAAGCGGCAGGATGAGGGTCTGCCCAATGAGCGACTGGTAGCGGGGATCGTGGGGATTGACCGCCACCGCTGTATCGCCGAGCATGGTTTCGGGGCGCGTGGTGGCGACTACCAAATGGGTGATGCCAGTGGGGTGCTTGAGCGGATAGCGAAAATGCCAGAGGTGCCCCGCAATTTCCACATTATCTACCTCTAGGTCAGAAACCGCCGATTGCGAGGCAGGACACCAATTCACTAAGTATTCACCTCGATAAATTAAACCCGCTTCATACATCCTGACAAAGGCTTCAATCACCGTGCGCGAGAGATCAGGGTCAAGGGTAAATTTTTCCCGCGTCCAATCAGCGGAAATGCCCAAACAACGCAGTTGCTCAACAATTGCTCTGCCAGAGGTTTCTTTCCATGCCCATGCCCGCTCTAAGAATTTTTCGCGCCCGATGTCGTGGCGGGTGAGGTTCTCTTTTTTTAGCTCCTTTTCCAGCAGGGTTTGCACGGCAATGCTGGCGTGATCGGTACCGGGGAGCCACAGGGTGTTACAGCCACACATTCTTTTGTAGCGCACCAGTGTATCGATGATGGTTTCCTCGAAGGCGTGTCCCATGTGCAGATTGCCCGTTACATTGGGCGGCGGGATCATGATGCTAAATACAGGGCGATCGCTGTTTACATCAGCCACAAATACTTGACTTTCTTCCCAGTATTTCTGCCACTTGGGTTCGGTGGTCTGCGGATCGTATTGTTTGGAAAGCTGAGAGTATGCCATACACGCCATTAAGCCACAAAAGATAGTTGCATTTTAGTTTAACTTGCGGTTTGGGGCGGTTTTGCCATCTGCTCTGACTTAAAGGATAATCAGGGGGCACTTTTTCGGATTTAGATTTATCTGAGTAGCTATGTCATCTCTGCATCTGGCGCAGGTCAGCAAAAGTTTTGGACGTCAATTGGTCTTAAATGCCATCGACTTGCAGGTAGCTGATGGCGAATTTTTGGTATTGGTGGGTCCTTCAGGTTGTGGCAAAAGCACCCTTCTGCGCCTGATCGCTGGCTTAGAAACCCTCTCCAGCGGCGAAATTTTCCTTGGCGATCGCCCCATTAGTCATTTACCACCCAAAGCGCGAGATATAGCCATGGTGTTTCAGAGCTATGCCCTCTACCCGCACATGAGCGTTTATCACAATATCGCCTTTGGTCTGCGCCGCCAGCGGTTGCGGGATGTGCCGTGGTTGTCTGCCCAGTGGCGATCGCAGAGGCGACAGATTGACCAGCGCACCAGAGCAGTAGCCCAAATGCTCAAAATTGACCACCTCCTCCACCGCAAACCCAAAGACCTCTCGGGTGGACAAAAGCAAAGAGTAGCGCTAGGAAGGGCGATCGCCCGCAATCCGCAGATTTTTTTGATGGACGAACCCCTCTCCAACCTCGATGCCCAACTCCGCAGTGACACCCGAGCGCAGATTGTGCAATTACAGAAACAACTGGGAACCACCACCGTTTATGTAACCCACGATCAAGTAGAAGCGATGACTATGGGCGATCGCATTGCCATTTTGCAGGCTGGATATTTGCAACAGGTAGATACTCCGCTCCAGCTCTATCGCCAGCCAGCCAATCAGTTTGTCGCCAGTTTTTTGGGCGCACCGCCCATGAATTTTCTGCCAGTAGAAATAGTGGATCGGCACTTGTTCAGCCCTTACTTACTAAGTCCTATACCACTGGGCAAAGCCCTTTCCTCTGTGGGTCAATATTCCCATCTTACTCTCGGCATCCGTCCCGAAGCCCTCACCCCTGGCGATCACCACTCAGCCAACATCGCAGGACAGATCAATCTGATTGAAGCCCTCGGCGCCGAAATGATCATCTTGGTTGCGGTAGCAGATTTGACCCTCAGAGCCAGAGTTTCTGCCGCTGGATTTGACCACTGGCAAGTGGGTAGGGATAGCTTTTGGCAGATTGATCTCAACCACGCCTATCTGTTTGATGCCCAGACCCAACATACTGTTTGGCATCCCTTCCTGATAAGATAAAGTGGTTGGTTCTTCAGTTAAAATCCCAATCACCTATTCAGCTCAATTCTAGGAGGAATACCTTGAAAGGAATTCTCATCAGCTTTGGCATTACTTTGGTAGCCGTGCTTGTGATAGTGGTTGCGCAATTCTCTGCCAGTGCCAACCCCAAAACACCTACCAATAATCTTGTCATGGACAATCTACAAACCACCGCATCGGGGCTACAATACAAAATCCTCAAAGAGGGTACTGGCAAAACTCCACAGCGGGGACAGACTGCCACTGTACACTACACTGGCACTCTCGAAAACGGGACTAAATTTGACAGTTCGCGCGATCGCAACAGCCCCTTCCAATTCCAAGTGGGCGTAGGTCAAGTGATCAAAGGCTGGGACGAAGGTTTACTAATGATGAAAGAAGGAGAACGCCGCCTCTTGGTCATCCCACCGAATTTGGGTTATGGAGCGAGGGGCGCAGGGGGAGTAATTCCACCCAATGCCACCCTGATTTTTGATGTGGAACTGCTCAAGGTTTCCTAGATTGAGCTACGCCTTCAGACCCACCCATACGCTCTCCCTATGGGACAAGTCTGGAGGTGATAGCCACCTAGTCCAAAAGTTCTAAAAACGAGTGGCAGAGCGAGACAACTAGCTAGAAATTGGGAATGTTCGGAATATGGCGCCGTTCGCCGCAGGTGGCAGGGGTAGGGATCACCTTGGTAGGGTTAGCGATGCCTTTGGGGTCAAAGCACTGCCGCACCCACTGCATGGTTTCTAAATCTGCTGGCGTAAACATTTCGCTCATATAACAGCGTTTGTCAGCGCCGATGCCATGTTCTCCAGAGATGCTACCACCCACTCTAACGCACAGCTTGAGGATTTCGCCACCCAGAGCCTCTACTTTTGCCAACGCACCAGCCTCCTTTTGGTCATAGAGGATGAGAGGGTGCAAATTGCCATCCCCTGCATGGAACACATTAGCAACCTTACAGCCGAACTTGTCCCCCAGTTGAGCGATTTCCTGCAACACAAACGGCAGTTTGGAGCGGGGAATTACCCCATCTTGGACATAATAATTGGGGCTAAGTCTGCCCATAGCGGCAAAGGCGGCTTTGCGTCCCTTCCACAATTTCAAGCGTTCTTCAGCGGCGATCGCCGTGGTTACTTGACCCGCACCATTGGCTAGGCAAATACTTTTAACCTGCTCAGCACTGTACTGCACTTCTGTCTCTGTGCCATCCAGTTCTATTAGCAAAATTGCCTCCGCCGTGCGGGGATAGCAGTTGGTAGCGACTGTATCTTCTACAGCATTGATACTGAGGTTATCCATAATTTCCATGCCTGCTGGGATAATCCCCGCCGCAATAATATCGGACACCGTCTGCCCTGCAGAGGCAACTGTGGCAAAATCTGCCAACAGCACTTGAATTGTCTCTGGAGTTTTGAGAATTTTGAGGGTAATTTCCGTAGCAATCCCCAGAGTCCCTTCCGAACCCACAAACAGTCCCGTGAGGTCATAGCCTGGAGTTTCTGGAATCACTCCCCCCAAGTCAGTTATTTCGCCGCTGGGCAAAACCACCCGCAAACCCAGTACATGATTCACGGTAACGCCATACTTCAAGCAATGCACTCCACCAGAATTCTCAGCAACATTGCCCCCGATAGAGCAGATACTTTGACTGGAGGGATCAGGGGCATAGTAGAAGCCCGCACCGCTCACGGCTTGGGTTACCCAGTTATTGATTACCCCCGGTTGCACCACCACATAGCGGTCATCTAGGTTCACTGCCAAAATGCGATTCATGCGCGCCGTAACAATCAAGACCGCCTCAGCCAAAGGCAAAGCCCCACCCGATAAGCCAGTCCCCGCCCCCCTAGCCACAAAAGGTACGCGATACCTATCGCATATCTGCAAAATAGCCGATACTTCTGCAGTGGATTTGGGTAGAACTACTAAAGGAGGCGCTTGTTTGTAACTGGTTAAGCCATCGCACTCGTAGGCAATCAACTCCTCCACAGAGCGCACCACATACCTAGAGCCAACTATCTGACTAAATTCTTCTGCAAGCGATCGCCACTGGTTCATGCCACCATTGTAGCTGGAATTAGCTCAAAGCGACTAGCCAAACCACGCTGTTGGGCAAATTCACGGGGCATAAACCGTCTCTGCCACTGCCGCCCCAACAGATCGGCAGGCACAAGCGCAGAGAGTGCTTGGTTGGAGACCTCTGAGCGGCTATTGGCAGTGCGTTGTAGTTGGGTAAGCATAGCCATTAACCTTGAACTAGGTGGTTTTACTATAGCAAAAAACTGTAGCTTTTGCTACCGTTTTCATTTTTTGTCATAGAGCTTAACATTGGCAAAGGCGTAACTTTTTCCTATCTCCATCTCAATGGAGTAAGCGGACTGCCAGCATCCACAGTCGCAATTATTGCGGTTGGAAGCCAGAAAATTGGAGAACTGGAGCGATCGCCAATTTGGCACATCTTCAGGTACAAGCTTCGCTTCCGTAAGCTACCACTTTGCCCGCCTGAAATTGCCTGCTATTTTGCTAATTCATAGCCAGTCTATATCGTTTTTAGCAAATTATCCTCAGAATTATCAAAATCTTTTAGGAAACTATTGCACATTCCATCAAAAGATGTTAGAAGAAAATTAGTTCTGTCTCAATTTCCATCAAGATGGTGATGTCTTAATGGGAGCGAACCAAAGAACTGTTATCAATCTTCTCCTGTTGAGGTGTATATGAGTCTAGACCTGCCCCTTGATCAGTCGGCTCTCATCGCCAGTAAGGAACGCTTGCAAGCATTTCTCGCTGAGAACGAAGCCAAAGTTGCCCAAGCCAAAGAGCAATTGCATCACATTGAGGCTCTGCTAAGTTTTGCCTCTCCTACCAAAGCTACAGCTATCACCCCCCCCGCCGTCTCGAGGGTTTCCTCATCTCCAGCACAGCCCATCAAAACCACCAGAAGGAGGAGGAATAACTCCCTCAAATTTTTACCTCAATACGAGCACAAAACTCTGACTGATGCAGTCCTTGCCATCCTCAAAGAAAATCGGGGTAAGTGTCTGGACGCCGATACCATTGCCAAGTTGCTCTACGGGGATTTAACAGGCGATCTCATGGCATTGGCAAAGGAGCGAATTACCAAAAATCTGTCCAAGGGCAAGATTGATGGGTTGTGGCAAAGGGTGCCTGGGCAAATCGGCTATTACACTCTAGCAGTGGAAGACATCAAGGAAGACATCAGTAGTCTTAATCTTCCCAAAAAGACTCGTGGAGGTCGCACCAAGTCCAAAGCAATGGAAAACGCCAGCATTACCAAAGTGGCTGGACGCCGCAAAAACTTACCAGAGGTTCCCAAGCGGCGGCGTAATTCCCTGCGCGACCTAAAAATGCGATCGCCCTACCAAGGAAGCACAATGATGAATGCCATTTCCAAAGTATTGAAGGAGCGTGAGGGGGAGTTTGTCAATGCTGATCTGGTGATCAAAGCCCTCTATGGGGAACTGCCCAGCGACACTTTCCGTCTGGTGAAGGAGCGGGTAACCAAAAGCCTGTCTAAGGGTAAGATTGACGGACTATGGGAGCGCGTGCCCGATCAGACAGGTTACTACACACTATCCATGTCAGCAGTACAAGCCTAGGCAGATAGTCAAACTTAATCATCGCTGAGGGCGCTAACCAGCATCCTCAATTATTTATTTTCTGCTAGAATAGCGCCCAACAGTTGGCAAAAGGAGCCAAGCAGAATATGACATCTAGTCAACTGGTCAAAGCCACCCTGACCACCACCGATGCTGGAGCCACTTCCATTACCTTTCAGTTCAATCCCACCGAGCTGAATATCAAGCGCACCGTCAAGTTTAATACCCCTGCAGGGGCACGCACCGCATCTGGTTTGCCCAAAGTTACTTTTTCCCATCCCGATCCGATGCGGATTACCCTGACGAATCTAATTTTTGACACCTACGAAGAAGGGATAAGCGTCATCACCAAGATAGAACCGATTATCAAAGCCACTGATTTTGCTGGCTCACTGGAGCGACCACCCACCTTCGTGTTCGCTTGGGGTTCGCAGAACTATCTCAAGTGTTTTGTGGAATCCACTGACATTAAATATACTATGTTCTTGCCTGATGGCACGCCAGTAAGAGCCGTGGTGAGCATTACCCTGCATGAAGTGGACGAGACCCAATGACCGCCTATATCGACAAAGCCAGCCTCAAAATCAACGGCGCCCCCGCCTCTGATGCGCTGATGGAAGACATCCTGCAAATTGCGGTCGAAGAGAGCTTGCACTTGCCCAGTATGTGTACCCTAGTGATCAAGAACGACAAGCTATCGGGTCGCCCTAGCGATACTTTTTGGAAGCACCAAAACCTGTTTGCCATGGGGCATAGCCTTGAGGTTAATTTTACCTCCAGCACTACAGAATCCTCTGAATACTCCACGCCAATCACAGGTCAAGTTTTCAAAGGAGAAATCACCGCCATAGAAACTCATTTCACAGGGCAGTCCAGTGCGCCGATTGTGATTCGCGCCTACGATGTTGCCCACCGCTTGCACATGGGGCGGTATATTCGCTCCTTTCTGAATATGACCGATAGCGATGTGGTAACCCAGATAGCTGGGGAAGCGGGCATCCCCCTCGGAACTGTTACTTCTACTACCCCAGTTCATAAGTATATTTTCCAAGAAAATCAAACCAATATGGAATTCCTGCGGGAACGGGCGGCGCGGAACGGCTTTGAACTGTATGTCCAAGATGGAAAACTCAACTTCTGCACCCCTACCAGCGGTGGCTCTGTTGCCTTGAAATGGCTTACTGATCTATACAGCTTCCGCGTGCGGGTGTCTGCGGCGGAGCAGGTGTCGGAAGTAGAAGTAAGGGGCTGGGACTATCACACAGGCAAAGTAGCGATCGTCTCCAACAAAACAGCGGGGACGGTTTTGACTTCTAACGAGTATGGCACTGGTGTATCCAAGGCTTCAGCTTTCAATGGCTCACCCAAAATGATAGTAGTGGATCAGCCAGTCTGGGTTTCTGCGGAATCGGACAAAATCGCCCAGTCTTTGATTGATGAGTTGTCGGGGGAATACATCCAAGCCGATGGCAAGGGCAATGGTAACCCCAACATTCGCCCCAGCAAGGTGATTACTTTAACGGACATGGGTAAGTATAGCGGCTCTTATTATGTAACGGCGACACGGCATATCTTTCAGGAGCGCATTTATACCACTGAGTTCAGCGTGCGGGGTTTGCGGGGTGGCGATCTCCTCTCTGTTTTGTCGCCGAAACCAAGACTGCAACTTGGTCAGACCCTGTTGGTGGGCATAGTCTCCAACAATGTTGACCCCGATAAGTTGGGCAGAGTGAAGGTGAAGTTCCCCACACTTACCGAGGAACATGAGAGTAATTGGGCACGAGTAGTGGCGCTCGGGGCGGGGGTATCGCGGGGTTTTGATAATCTGCCAGAGATCAATGATGAAGTCTTGGTGGGTTTCGAGCATGGCGACATTCACCGTCCCTATGTGATCGGTGGCGTTTGGAACAAGAATGATCCCACTCCCACAGCAGTAGATGATGCAGTGATGGATGGCAAGGTGCGCTTGCGCACGATTCAAACTCGCTTTGGGCAAAAACTGCAGTTTGTGGAAGAGGACAAAGATGCGCTCAAGAATGGCATTTATATCAAGTCCAAAGATGCTACCTCGGACTGTCATAGTGTTTCCATCAACAATACCGATAAGTTCATTGAGATCAAAACCAAAGACCAGCACATCATCACCCTGCAAGACTCCAATCAGGGCAAGCAACACATCGAGATCAAGACCTCTGGCGGGCACATTGTGAAGCTGGACGACCAGAATCAAAAAATTGAAATTATTTCTACTGGTGGGCACAGCATTACGATGAACGATCAAACTAAAAAAGTGGAGGTAGTTTCTACGGGGGATATTACGGCTAAGTCTGGCACGAGTGGTAATTTGAATAATATCGAGATGAACGGTGCCCAGATCAATCTCACTGGTGCTCAGAGCATTACTCTAGATGCAACTTCCTCGATCACTCTGAAGGTGGCGGGCACTAAATTGACCCTATCTCCCAGTTCTGCCAAGCTGGAAGCCCCGATGGTTACGGTGGAGGCGACTGGGATAGCCAAACTTACGGGTAATATGACCAATGTGGAAGGCAATGCGGTAACCAAAATTCAAGGCGGCATAGTCAAGATCAACTGAGCCTGTGCTAGGATAGGTGCGCATTTCCGAGAGCTAGAACTATGGCAGGCATTGGCATTATGACGGCGCAGGTGCGTCCTGAGCGGGCAGTAGGGCAAATCCATGTCTATGATGGTCTAGGCAAGGGTAAATCGCAAGCGGCGCTGGGTGTGGTTTTACGCTCTCTGGGGCTGGGAATGGCGGCGCAAGACCCCCTAGAAACTCGGGTGCTGTTGGTGCAGTTTCTCAAGGGCTACGGCAGGGAGTATGCTGAGGATGCAGCGATCGCCGCTTTGCGACAAGGGTTTCCCCATTTGATCGATCAGGTGCGGACAGGTCGGGCGGAATACTTCGATGCCGAACACATCATTCCCTTCGATCGGCAGGAAGCACAGCGGGGTTGGGATGTGGTCAAAGGAGCGATGGCTTCTGGGTTATATTCAGTGATTGTGCTGGATGAGATCAATCCAGTGCTGGATTTGGGTTTACTGGACACTGCCCAAGTGGTTAAAGACTTGAAAAAGAAGCCTGCCCACCTAGAGGTGATCTGTACTGGGCGGGGTGCGCCCCAACTAGTCTTGGATATTGCCGACTTGCACTCGGAGATGAAACCCCACGAACACCCACTGGCACGGGAGTACAACATCACGGGGATAGAAATCTATACAGGGGCGGGTAAGGGTAAAAGTACTGCGGCTCTGGGGCGATCGCTCAAGGCAATCGGTACAGGCATCAGTCGGGATCAATCCCATCGGGTGCTGATCATGCAGTGGCTCAAGGGCGGCACTGGCTACACCGAAGATGCGGCGATCGCCGCCTTGCGAGAAGGCTTCCCCCACCTAGTCGACCACCAGCGCTGTGGTAGGGATGCGATCGTCTGGCGCGGGCAACAGCAAGAAATCGACTACATCGAGGCACAAAGAGGCTGGGAAATTGCCCAAGCCGCCATTTTGTCGGGAATGTACAAAACCATCATTCTCGATGAACTCAACCCCACCGTAGATTTGGACTTGCTACCCGCCGAACCCATCTGCCAGACCCTACTCAAAAAGCCCCGCGATCTGGAGGTGATCATCACGGGGCGGTGCTTGCATCCCCCCGCCTACTTTGACCTAGCCAGCGTCCATTCCGAAATGGTTTGCCACAAGCACTACGCCGAAAAAGGAGTAGACTTGAAACGGGGAGTGGACTTTTAGCGACCCGCCGCCGCCCTTTGCGCTTGGTCAAACAGAGCACCATCAGCAAACAAATCTTTATCAATGATCTGCCAGCCGCCAAAGTCTCTCACCTTGTAAGGCTTGCTGACGGATTGGAACTGCTTGCTGTACTTTTGGAAGACTTGCTGGTTGGTCGGACGATAACCAACTTCAGCATAAATCTCCTGCGCTTTGGGTGTGAACAGAAACTTGGTAAACTCCTCGGCTACTTGGCGAGTGCCGCGACGATCCACCACGCTATCCACTACGGTAACAGGGAAGTCCACCTGAATGTTAGCAGTAGGTACGGTGTAGGGAAAATCCCTCGGAATTGCCTCATTGGTGAAGATAATTTCGTTCTCAAAGTTGATCATCACATCGCCAATGCGATTTTTGACAAAGGCATCGGTTGCCTCCCGCCCACTATTGACCAAGCGAGTGATATTTTTGACCATTGCCATCACATACTCCCGTGCCTTCTCTCTACCTTGGCTTTTGAGAACTGCTCCGTATCCAGCTAGCAATCCCCAACGGGCATTACCAGAAGTTTTGGGATTAATTGCCACAATACCTACCCCACTGCGGGTCAAGTCCTGCCAATCTTTGATATTTTTGGGATTATTGGGGCGGGTGATCAGCGCCATAAAAGTATGGGCAGGGATCGCACTGTTGGGCAGTCGCCTCTGCCAGTCGGGGCGCACCATGTTACGCTCTACCAAAGGGGTAATAAAAGTCTGCATATTCTGCGCCAGAATATCTGCCTCCAAACCAGCAAGGATAGAACGAGTTTGCGCCACAGATGGACCATAGGATTCCTTAAAAGTTACCCTCTGCCCCGTTTTGGCTTGCCACTCCTTTTGAAATTCGGGAATAATTTTGGCGAAAACGGGACGAGCCACCGCATAGCTGACCAAAGTAAGCTCTACTGGACTGGGCTGAGTTTGAATCATGCTGGGGATGAGCAAATTTCCAGCAATTACCGCCAACATGGAGGCAACCCCCAGTAAACTGTGCCACCACCTGATTTGCAATTTCCACATATATTTTAATCTACCAAAAGTTAGTGTATTTATAGTATATTTGTTTTCCCTAAATTGCACAGCAATCTAGAGGGGTGGCTTTAGGATTTGCTTGGGATCGCAATGTCATGATTTCTTGACAAATTGATCCCAGCGTTGCAAACCCCCAGAATACTGATTAGACAAATGTTTGTTGGGGCAATTCCTCGAGTTGAGCTAGAAAATTTGCGCCAAGTTGGCTTAAGCCACTATTGATCCCCGATGAGCCATAAGTCAAAATACTTAACATACATGATCAATCCTTTGCTTTGCAGTAGTCCCCACTGATGGGATTGTTCCAAATTAACGGAGGTAAAGCCAAATGGCTAGACAGTATCCTCCTCTGGAGGAAATGACATTACGCCAACTGCGCAAGGTTGCGGCTGAGTTGGAAATCTCCCGCTACAGCCGAATGCGTAAGGAGCAGTTAATCACTGCCATCCGCACTGCCCAACTGTCCCAAGCAGGGGGCAGTACAGTTAGACCTGAAACTATTGTGGAGACAAAAGAAGTGGTGGAAGCAACTAAATTCGATCTGGGAAGCCAGTCCCTGAAAGCAGTGGATACTGGAGTGTCTGAACTACCCCAAGGTTATGGTGTAAGCCGTATTGTTTTGATGCCTCGTGATCCCCAGTGGGCATACGCTTATTGGGATATTCCCAACGATCACAAAGAGAGTCTAAGACAGCAAGGCGGTCAAACCCTAGCCCTGCGCCTCTACGATCCCCAATCCCCAAATATCGTACAGGAGTACAACTGTGATGAGTTTGCGCGGGAGTGGTGGTTGCCAATTCCTGTGAGCGATCGCAGTTATGTGGTGGAAATTGGCTATCGCTGTGCCGATGGTCGCTGGTTAATGCTGTGCCGCTCCGCCGCGGTGCATATTCCGCCCGTGTATCCTTCGGAGTGGATTGAAGATCACTTTATTACAGTGCCTTGGGAACAGAGCCTCAAGGGTATGAAGTTTGCCGAACTTGTTCCCCCTGAGCAAAAGCTCTCCTTGAGCGAGTCCGCCACCGCTGAATACGATGAAATCTTCAACGCCGCTCGCTCAGCCGAAAGCCAGCGGATTGCGGGTTCGGTGTTTGGCTCAATGCAGATGGCAGTACCCCCTGCACAATCCATCAGTTCTTATATTTTCCCTTCTGGTATTGGCATGGTACCGGGTTCGTTAAGTATGTCTGGAGTAAATTACTCTGGAATTGGCATGATGACCGCCTCGGGAGTGGGTATGTTCTCCGCTTCAGCGGCTCCTGTGCGTCCGCGCCAGTTCTGGTTGGTGGCTGATGCCGAGCTGATCGTTTATGGCGCAACCGAACCCGATGCCACAGTTACTATTGGCGGTCGTCCAATTAAGCTCAACGCAGATGGTACTTTCCGTCATCATATGTCCTTCCAAGATGGGGTGATCGACTATCCAATTTTGGCAGTGGCGGCGGATGGCGAACAGAACCGCGCAATTCACATGCGCTTTGAGCGCCAAACTTTGGAGCGCCGCACCAATACTAAAGAGGAAGCTGTACCAGAGTGGATTATGGGCTAGAGCGGTTTCATTTCTCTGATGTTTGATGTTAGGCGGGGGGGGATGCTTCCCGCTTTATTTTGTTGTGGTGCTATAATTCTTGCCTAGTCTCTAATACTAAGTTGCAACAGCTATGACTGCCATTGATATTCCCAAGCGGGGGATGCCAGTTACGATTATTACTGGTTTTCTCGGTAGCGGTAAAACAACCCTGCTCAATCATATCTTGAGTAACCAGCAAGGACTTAAAACAGC
>OGCL01002524.1_pt1 | contig 12556 bp, 9 predicted proteins | sample 1570041 | NCBI WGS metagenome assembly OGCL01 (sample SAMN06266162, study PRJEB24511) | hot springs metagenome | isolation source: Hot spring water | place: South Africa: Limpopo | collected 2015-06-22 | reverse complement strand
GAGTTGTCTGGTGAACCCGCGGGCCTGCCACGAGACCACGCTGAACTTCCTGCCCGCCCCGCGCGGCAAGCGCATCGCGGTGGTGGGCGCAGGCCCGGCCGGCATCACGGCCGCGACGCACTTGGCCGAGCGCGGCCACAAGGTCACGCTGTTCGACGCGGCCGACGAGGTGGGCGGCCAGCTCAACATGGCGCGTCAGGTGCCCGGCAAGGAAGAGTTCGACGAGATGCTGCGGCACTTCCGCAAGCGCATCGAGCTGACGGGTGTGCAACTCAAGCTCAGCACGCGCGTGGAAGCGAACATGCTCACCGGCTTTGACGAGGTCATCGTGGCCACCGGGGTGAGCCCGCGCAACCCGCGCATCCCCGGCCAGGAACACCCCAAGGTACTGAGCTACATCGACGTGCTTCGCCACAAGAAGCCGGTGGGCCGCAAGGTGGCCGTCATTGGCGCGGGGGGCATCGGCTTCGATGTGGCCGAGTTCCTGGTGCACGACGCGGCCCACAAGCCCGCCTCGCTGGATCTGGCGGTGTGGATGCAGGAATGGGGTGTGACCGACCCGGCCCTCGCGCCAGGCGGGCTGCGTCCTGACGGGCCGCGGCCCACCCCTGCGGCACGCGAGGTGGTGCTCTTGCAGCGCAAAAAGGGCAAGCTGGGCGCAGGCCTGGGCAAGACGACCGGCTGGATCCACCGTGCAGCGCTGAAGATGAAGGGCGTGGAAATGGTCGGCGGCGTGAACTACGAGCGCATCGGCGACGAGGGCCTGCTGGTGAGCTTTGGCGACAAGCGCGAGAACCCCACCTGGATCGCCTGCGACAACGTGGTGCTCTGCGCGGGGCAAGAGCCGCTGCGCGACCTGGCCGATGCGCTGCAGGCACAAGGTCGCACGCCGCATGTGATTGGTGGCGCCTTCGAGGCCGGCGAGCTGGACGCCAAGAAAGCCATCGCTCAAGCGGCCCGACTGGCCGCCACACTGTGACCCGCTGCCTCAAGCCTCGACGGTGGTGACGGGCGACTCGCCGCGCAGCAGCGTCTGGCCACTCCATCGCGGCAGCCACAGCGTGACGGTGGTGCCCTGCTGGGGAATGCTGGTTAGCCCCAGGCTGCCACCCATGAGCTCGAGGATTTCCTTGACGATGGCCACGCCCAGCCCGGTGCCCGGGATGCTGCCGGATTTGTCGGCCCGGTAGAAGCGCTCACCCACGCGAGCCAGTTGCTCGGGCGACAGGCCGATGCCCTGGTCGGACACCTCCACGCCGACCAGCTCCTTGCCCTGAACCACCCGCGTGACCACACGCACCGTCACCTCGCCGCCGGCCGGCGAATACTTGTAGGCGTTGGACAGCACATTGAGCAGGGCCTGCTGCAGCTTCTGACGGTCCACCCAGACCTGGTGCAGTTGCTCGGGCCAGCGAATGTCAGGTGGCTCACGTTCAGCGGGCGGCTTGAAATCGTGCACGGTGTCGGCCACGACGGCGGCCAGATTGCAGGCCTCGAACGCGAAATCGTTGCCCTGTCGGGCCTCAATGCGCGCCAGATCGAGCAGCTCATCGATGATGCTCGACATGGCTTCACTTTGCCGGTAGATGCGCGCCAGCAGCTCCTTTTGCTTGTCGGAATTCAGTTCACGCGTCAGCAGCAGTTCGGTGAAGCCGTAGATGCTGGCCATGGGGGTGCGCAACTCATGCGCGGCCATCGACAGGAAGGCGCTCTTCATCTGGTCGACCTCCCGCTCATGCGTGACGTCACGGATGTGCAGCACCTGCGAGACCAGCGCGCCGGGGCTCTCGCTCAGGCGCATCTCCAGCACCCGGCGAGCGGGTGGCCGCATCTCGACGAGCACGCGTCCGCTGCCGTCCCGGCCTGCGGCTGCCTGTATGACCCGCAGCCCGGCCAGATCCTGCACGGCCTGCCCCTCAGCTGCTTGGGCGAACAGCTGACCAGAAAAGGCCGTCTCGTCCAGCCCAAGCATGGCCTCACAGGGCAAGCCGGTGAGTTGCGCCATGGCGGGCGACACGTAACTGACGCGTCGCCCGGCGTCGAATGACACGAAGCCATCGCGTGTGAGCGAGAAGATGGCCTGCATCTGCTCGCTGTGCTCCTGAATCTGGGCCTGTGCCACTTTGTGGGCGTGCACGTCCTGGATGGCACCGGCCATGCGCGTGGGCTCGCCGCGCTCATCAAAGTAGACCTTGGCCCGGCTGCGAAACCAGCGGTAGTCGCCCGCCTTGGTCCTGAGCCGATACTCGGTGTCGAACGGCACATGATCGCGCAGCGCGGCCTCGATGGCCTGGAAGGTGCGACGCTGGTCGTCCGGGTGCAGCATCGCATCGAAGGTCACCAGATTGGCCTCGATCTCGCCCGGCTCATAGCCCAGCAGGCGGAAGAACTGCGGCGACCACCATTCCGCGTGCGTGTGCACGTCCATCCAGTCCCACAGCCCATCGTTGCCACCATCGATGGCGAGGTTGTAGCGCTCGGCCAAGGCCTTGAGCTCGTCCTGCGCGCGCCGGGTGGCGGTGATGTCGTAAGCGATCGAGATGTACTTCTCGACCGAGCCATCACGCCGACGGATGGGCGAGATCACGCACTGGACCCAGTGGTGCGTCCCGTCCTTGGCCCGGTTGCACACCTGTCCCACCCAGGGCTGGCCATGCAGCAAGGTCTGCCACACGGCGATCCAGAACATGGGGTCGTGCTCGCCCGAGGCCAGCAGCCGCGGGTTGCGCCCCAGCAGCTCGCTGGCTTCATAGCCACTGGTCCGACAGAAGGCCTCATTGACATGCGTGATCGCACCCTCCGGATCCGTGATGCACACCATGCTGAAGCGGTCGAGCGTGTCGATCAACACCTGGCTCTCGTGGGCCACCTGCTCAGCCAGCCCCTTGGCCTGCAGCAAGTCTTCTGTCATGCCCTCGGCAAGGGCCTGTGCGCGAGCGCGCCCGGTCATCAGCAACCACAACGCAGCGGCCATCAGCGCACTCAGCCCCACCCCCAGCGATGCGATCCACAAGGGCACGGCCGCGCCCTGGTCATGGTCAAACAGGCGGGTCGACGACACGGTCAGGAGAAAGGCCTGCCCCCCCACGTGCACGGCCCGTCGCTGATGGAGAGCGCCTGTCTCGCCCGCGGCCTGGTCGGCTGACGGCATGTAGTGCGCCAGCAGCATCTGCCCGCCACTGCCAGCCTCGCCATGAACCGTGAACGAGAGCAAGCCTCGGAACCGGTCCCCGATGCCAGCGACCAGTTCGTCCACGACGATGGGCGCATAGACCACGCCCAGCAAGGCCGCGCGACGCTGCGCCACCGTGTCCGTGGGCTGGTCTGGCCAGTAGACCGGCAGGTAGTACAGCATGCCCGGTCGCCGCCGACCGTCCTGTACCAGCGCCACCGGCGCTGTGGTCGTGGGCAACCCCGTGTCAATGGCACGCTCGATCGCTGCGCGCCGATAGGGCTCCGAGCCCACGTCAAAGCCCTGTGCAGCCAGGTTGTTGTTCAGCGGCTCGATCAGCTTGATCACATACAGCTCGGGTGCCTGCCCCGCCGTGCGGATGCGAAACGCGGGCGCACCGTCGGCGCGCTCGTGCGCCACAAAACGGTCGAGATCGGCACGCTCGACCCGCTGGATGAAGCCCAGCCCGCGGATGCCAGGAAACTCGGCCCGCAGGTCGCGGCTGTCTGCCCAGTCCCGGAACGCGCGGCGCGGCAGCGGGCCGCCAAAGGCGTGGATGGTGCCGCGCAGGCCGCGAAAGCCGGAGAGCGTGCGATCAAAACGCGCCTGCACCTCGGCCTCGACCTGGCTGGCGTGACGTTCGAACCGCATGGCGGCGGACTCAGCGGCCTGCCGGTACAGGCTGCTGACCAACGTGGCCGACAAGAAGACGCCCAGACCGAACGTGAACAACGCCACGCCGGCCGCCCCCCAGGGGGAGCGACGCAGCAGGGACAGGCGCGGCATCGGCGGCATCAGTCAGACAGAGCGTGAACAAAGTTGATGCAGTGACATCGGCTGCCGTCTACATTCCTTGAGCACCCTGCCGATAAGACCGACATTGCCGATGCATGAAACGGATGCCCCATGAAGCGCGTGCTGATCGTCGAAGACCAGGCCGACATACGCGAGTTGATTCGCATGACGCTGGAGATCGAGGACCTGGACATCCACGAGGCGGAAAATGGCGATGTGGGCCTGGATCTGGCCAGCCGCCTGCAGCCGGATCTGGTGCTGCTGGACATCATGATGCCGGGCCACCTCGACGGCTTTGCGGTATGTGACCGCATCAAGGGCGACCCCCGCCTGCGCGCCACCAGGGTGGTCTTTCTGAGTGCCAAGGGACAAGACGCCGACAAGCGCCAGGGCAAGCAGTCCGGTGGCGATGGCTACCTGACCAAGCCCTTCAGCCCCAAGCAGTTGCTCGAAGTGGTCAACCGCCAGCTGAGCTGAGCCATGGGCGACGCAGTCGAAGCGGAGACATACCTCACCCCGGCCCAGCTGTGCGTCGGGCTGTACATCCATCTCGACCTGCCCTGGTCAGCCCACCCCTTTGCGTTCTCCAGCTTCAAGCTGCGCAAGCCGGAACAGGTGGAAGCGGTCCGCAAGCTGGGACTGGCGCGCATCCGTTACTCGCCCGAGCGCAGTGACTGCGCCCCAGCCGAGGCCCCCTCCGGTCCCGACACCAAGGAGCGTGTCCCCGGGCGAGCGGGCGCAACCGTCGCGCCCGCCGACGCCGCCACCCAAGCGCGCCACCTCGCCCGGCTTCGTGCCCAGCGCGCCCGCATGTCCGCCTGCGAGCAGCAACTGGCCAGCGCCGCCGGCACCGTACGCAGCTTCAGCCTGCGCGTGTTCCGCCAGCCGCAGGAGGTGCGGGCAGACGCCGACCAGTTGGTGGCCAGCCTGGCTGACTCGATGCTGGTGGAAGCCGATGTGTCGCTGCAGCTGATGGCCGACAAGGTCGGTGGTGAGGACGTCTACAGCCATGGCCTGAACGTGGCTCTGCTGGGGATGATGGTGGCGCGACAGCTGAAGGCGCCTGCCCGCCTCGTCCAGGGCGTGGGACTGGCCGCGCTGTTTCACGACATTGGCGAGCTGGAGGTGCCCGACCGGATCCGCCGCAAGACCGAGCCGTGGACGCGCGCCGAGCAGCAGCTGATGCAACAGCATGTCGAGCACAGCGTGCAGCTGGCCCAGAAGCTGGGCCTGCCGCCGGAGACCGTGTACGCCATCGGTCAGCATCACGAACGCGCCGACGGTACAGGCTACCCGGCTGGGCTCAATCTGGCGCAGTTGCCGTTGATCTCGCGCATCCTTGCCGTGGTCGACACCTTCGACGAGGCGTGCAACCCGGCCGTGGTGTCACGCGCGCTGACGGCCCACGAGGCGCTGTCGTCCATGTTCGGCCAGCACAGCGGCCTGTATGACCCGTTGGTCCTGAACACGTTTGTGCGCTGCATGGGCGTGTACCCGCCCGGCACGGTGGTGCAGCTGTCCAGCGGGCAGCGCGCCATCGTGGTCTCGGTCAACACCACCAAGCCCTTGCGGCCTGTGGTGCTCGTTCACGACCCGGTTGTGCCCAAGCAAGAGGCGCTGGTGTGCGACCTCGAACACGCACCGGAGCTGTCGATTACGCGCGCCCTGCGCCCGGAGCAGCTGGATGAGGCCGAGCGCAGCTACCTTGCCCCGCGGGTGCGCACCACCTACTTCTTCGATGCCGACCCCGGCACGGGAGGCACCGCATGAGCGCGCCGGCGTCGCCCCGCGTGCTCGTGGTTGACGACTCGGGCAGCTTCCGGGTCGTGGTCAAGGTCGCGCTGCAGCGCTGGGGTTATGAGGTCGATGAGGCGGCCAGCGCCGAAGAGGCCTGCACACTGCTGGATGGACACCCACCAGACCTGATCGTCTGTGACCTCAACATGCCTGGCATGAATGGCCTGGCTTTCGTGCGCCACCTGCGCAGCGTCGGTCACGCCCAGTTGCCTGTGATGATGCTCACCACCGAAGCATCCGATCGCCACCCCGCCCATGCGGAGCTGGACATCGCAGCCTGGATCACCAAGCCGTTTTCGCCCACCCAACTGATCGAGGCGGTGCAGCGGGTCTGCCCCGTCTGAGAGCCGGCGAGGCTCTGTTCAGGGCGCCAGAAACGCCTGCACCGCCGCCACCGTCGCTGCGGGGTCTTCCTCGTGCGGCACGTGGCCCAGGCCGTCAAACAGGGCCACGCGGCTGCCCGCGATGTCGCGCCGGAACTGGTCGGCGTTGTTGGGCGGAATCAGCCGGTCCTGGCCGCCCCAGATGATCAGCGTCGGCTGCTTGATCTGCGGGATCTGCGCTGCGAACTCGCCACCCGGGCTCTGGCGGAAGCGCTCGCCCAGTGCCGCGCGGTTGCCCGCGCGCAAGGTCAGCTCGTAGTAACGGTCAACCAGCTCGGGCGTGACCTTGCTCGGGTCGCCGTACACATTGCGCACGCTGGATTCGATCATGCTGCGCGGCAACGTGTTCTGCATCAGCGGGCGCAAGGCTGGGATCTGGGCGATCTTGAAGCCAATCGGTACGGACTGGGCATCGTAGGGATAACCGGCGGCATCCACCAGCACCAGCTTGCTCACGCGCGCGGGGTGGTCGACGGCCAGCTTCCAGGCCAGGTTACCGCCAAACGAGTTGCCCGCCACAACCGCTTGCTGCACGCCCAGTTGGTCCATCAGCGCGACCACGAATTCGACGTACCGCGTGAGGCGGTAGTCACCATCGGGCATGGGGCCGGTCAGGCCGAAGCCTGGCAGGTCCATGCGGATCACGCGGCGCTGGCCCTTGAGCGCCTCCGTCCAGCCGTCCCAGGTGTGCAGGCTGGCCGACGTGCCGTGCAGCAGCACGATGGGCTGCGGGTCGTCACGTGGGCCTTCATCGCGCAGGTGCGCATTCATGCCCATCACCTGCACAAACTGCGACGGCGCAGGCGCCCAGCGCGCGGTCAACGTGTCCACCGGCCGGTCTGGCGCCCACGACATCGCGACGCCCGCACCGGCCAGCACACCCAGGGCCAGCACGGCCCCGCCCACGATCTTCACCCACCTGCTCATCTCAGCGGCCCTCTTTGTGTGAAAGAAGCCCCGATTGTGGCCTGCTGACGCTCGAAGCGCACTCGGCCAAACGTCGGCGTCACCCGGCTTGACGCTCAGCGGTAGGTCAGCAGCGAAGGCTGTGTGCCTTCGACATGGGCGTGCTCATTGACCGACAGCAGGTGCAGGCCGTCGCGGCCCACATTGATCTTGGTGATGCCGGCGTTGGCCAGCGTCCAGTTGATGGTGAAGGCCTGGCTGTCGTGCAGGCCCAGCAGATGGGCGCACACCACGCTGATCACGCCCCCCGAGGTGAAGACCACCAGGTGGCCCTTGGCCGGTGTCTGCCTGACCAGCTCGTCGAGCGCCGCCACGCAGCGCAACTTGAAGGCCGACCACGGTTCGGCGTACTCGGCATCGTGGTTGCCGCCCACCCAGCGGGCCACGGCATCCTGAAAAAAGGTCTGAAAGGCCCGGCGCGGGTCGCCGCTGGCGGCCATCTCGGCCATCATCACGGCCTTGTCGGCATAGCGCGGCTCGGCGACCTCGATCACGTTCTCGTGGTCGAACTCGTTGACGCCGGCGTGCAACTGCATCGGCACGTCCAGCGCCATGGCCGACAGCGCCGCGCGCGCCGTTTCCTGGTGCCGCTGCATGGTGCCGGCAACAGCCACCTCAGGCGCGACGCCGCGGGCCTTGAGCGCCTGGCCCACGGCGTAGCCCTGCTGGTGGCCCACCGGCGACAGCGCATCGTAGTTCTGGCTGCCAAACGACGCCTGGCCGTGGCGGATCAGGTAAAGCGCACCCATCTCAGACCTTGCCCGCCTTCACTTGGCGCCGTACTTCATCAGCTCCAGCCGGGCGATCATGCCCTTGTGGACTTCATCGGGGCCGTCGGCCAGGCGCAGCGAACGGGCCTGGTTGAAGAAGGCCGTGAGCATCGTGTCATGCGAGACGCCCATGCCACCATGGATCTGGATGGCGAAGTCGACCACCTGCTGCAGCATCGACGGCGCCACCACCTTGATGGCCGAGACGTCGGTGAGCGCGCTCATCACGCCCAGGTTGTCGATCTTCCATGCAGCCTGCAGCGTGAGCAACCGAGCCTGGTCGATGGCCAGGCGGCACTCCGCAATGCGCTCGCGGTTGCCACCCAGGTTGATGATGGGCTTGCCAAAGGCCACGCGCTTCAAGCCACGCTCGATGGCCAGCTCCAGCGCCTTCTCGGCTGCGCCAATGCAGCGCATGCAGTGATGGATGCGGCCCGGGCCCAGGCGCCCTTGAGCGATCTCGAAGCCCCGGCCCGGCCCTGCGATCACGTTACTCAGCGGCAGACGCACGTTGGTGAAGTGCACCTCGCCATGGCCGTGCGGCTCGTCGTACTCGCCGAAGACGGGCAGCATGCGCTTGATCTCGACGCCGGGGGCATCCAGCGGCACCAGCACCATGGAGTGCTGACCATGGCGGCCCGCATCGGCATTGGGCGTGGCGGCCATGAAGATGCCGATCTTGCAGCGTGGGTCACCCACGCCCGACGACCACCACTTCTTGCCATTGAGCACGATGTGGTCGCCCTCAACCACGGCGGTGGCTGCCATGTTGGTGGCGTCCGACGAGGCCACATCGGGCTCGGTCATGAAGAACACCGAGCGGATCTCGCCGTTGAGCAGCGGGGTCAGCCACTGCGCCTTCTGCTCGGCGCTGCCGTACTTCCACAGCACCTCCATGTTGCCGGTGTCAGGCGCATTGCAGTTGAAGATCTCGGGCGCCATCATCGAGCGACCGGTCTGCTCGGCACTGAAGGCGTACTCCAGCACGCTCAGGCCGGGGGCCAGGTCGGCATCCGGCAGGAACAGGTTCCACAGGCCTTCGGCCTTGGCCTGGGCCTTGAGTGCTTCCACGCGAGCCGGGATCTGCCACTGCGTCCAGTCGCCGCCATGGCGCGCCTCGTGGATCTCTTTCCAGTGTTGAGCCTCGACCGGGGCGATGCGCTCGTCAATGAAGGCGCGCACCCGCTGGGCATAGCTCCGGGCGCGTTCACTGGGCTGGAAGTCCATGGCTGTCTCCTGTGGCGGCGGCGCCGCTGTGCGATGTCAATCACCCCATGCTACGCCCCACACACTCCTGCATCAAATGATGAATTTTCATCCCAAGTCATGCGCACCATGCATGGCATCACGGGCGCCCCGGGCGACGCTCTCGCGCATCCAGCGGTGAACCGGGTCGGCCTCGCGGTCGGCATGCCAGTACATCCAGATGCCAATGGGCGGCACCGCCAGCGGCAGGTCGCACACCGCCAGCGGCAGGGCACGGGTCAGTTGCTCGGCGTAGGTGTGAGGCAAGGTCAGCAACGCGTCGCTGTGGGCCACCACATTGGCGGCCGCAAAGTAATGCTGACAGCGCAGGATCACGTCGCGCTCGCCCAGACCATGGGCCGACCACACCGCCTGCAGCGGGTCGGGCTGCTCGGGCTGCAGCGTCACCATCACGTGGCGGCTGGCGAAGTAGCTTGCGACATCCATGCGGCGGCACAAGGGGTGGCCGCGGCGCAGCAGCACCGACAGCCGCTCGTCGGCCAGATGCTCGCCGCGGATGCGCCCGGCCACGCGTCGCTGCCGGTCGATGACCAGGTCCACCTCGCCCTGCGTCAGGCTGCGCTCCAGCGCCTCGCGCGGTACGCGCACGCTGGCCAGGCGCAGGCGGGGTGCCAGTTCGGCCAACCGTGTCACCAGCGGCGGCAGGGTGATGGCCTCCAGCACGTCGCGCATGCCCAGGCGCAGCGTCATGTCCAGCGTGGCCGGATCAAAGTGGCCTGCCTGTGCCAGCACCGACTGCAGCCCGCGCAGGTGTGCCTGCACTTCACCGATCACCCGCCGGGTGAGTTCGGTGGGCACCATCTGGTTGCCCTGACGCACGAACAGCGGGTCGCCCCAGATGCGACGCAATCGCGCCAGTGCGTGGCTGACCGCCGGCTGGCTGAGGTGCAGGTGGCGGGCGGCGCCGGAGATGCCGCCGTGCGCATACACCGCGTCCATCACACGAAACAGGTTGAGATCAAGGCGCGAATACGAAGGCAGCATGGTGTGAACCATACACCGGCGCACATTTGACCGCTCTGACCGGCCAGTTTGCGCCACAGGGCCGGCGCGTCCGGGCCATAATCACGTCATGAGCCGAGCCATCGGCACTTCGGAGCACACACCTTGGACAGTCACCCTTGGTGACCGCCCACTCCAGCCACCGGGCCACCCGCATCGCGCCTTGAGCCAGCGGCCCCGGTGCCACCCCGCCGCCGCGCCATGACGCGCGGCCCGGGCGCATGCGGGAGGGGGCGGCAACCACTACACCCCCGACAGACCCGCTGCGAGGCCGACCTGCGCGTTGCCGGCCCCTGCATTGCGCTGGAGAACCCATGCTCAACGTGTTCACGCTGGCCAACGGCCGGTTGTTTCAGGAAGAGATCGAGAGCCTGGACGGGCTGACCCCGGCCAAGCCGATCTGGGTCGACCTGGAAGACCCGACGCCCGAAGAAAAGGGCTGGATCGCCGTGCATTTCGGCCTGGTCATCCCGGGCGACATCATCGATGACGACCTGGAAGAATCCGCACGCTTCTATGAAGAAGACGGTGCCATCCACATCCGCTCCGACTTCCTGATCGACGACCACGAGTCGCCCCGCAACGTGCGGGTGGCCTTCATCCTGCACGACAACGTGCTGTTTTCGGTCCACCGTGAAGACCTGCCCGTCTTCCGGCTGCTGCGCATGCGCGCGCGGCGCATCCCGGCGCTCATCGACGACGCCAAGGATGTGCTGCTCAAGCTGTACGACGCCGACGCCGAGTACTCGGCCGACACGCTCGAAGGCATCTACGACGAGCTGGAAACCGTGGGCCGCCGCGTGCTCAAGGACCAGATCAACGACGAAGCGGCCGCCGAGGTGCTGGCAGCCATTGCCCGCCAGGAAGACTTGAACGGCCGCATCCGGCGCAATGCCATGGACACGCGACGCGCCGTGAGCTTCATGATGCGCGCGCGCATGCTCAAGGCCGACCAGTTCGAGGAAGCCCGCCAGATCCTGCGCGACATCGATTCGCTGGACAGCCACACGGCCTTTCTGTTCGACAAGATCAACTTCCTGATGGACGCCACCGTCGGCTTCATCAACATCAACCAGAACAAGATCATCAAGATCTTCTCAGTGGCCTCGGTGGCGCTGCTGCCACCCACGCTGATCGCCAGCATCTACGGCATGAACTTCGAGTACATGCCCGAGCTGACCCAGAAGTGGGGCTACCCGGCGGCGCTGGGGCTGATGCTGCTGTCCATCGTCACGCCGTTCTGGTACTTCCGTCGCAAGGGCTGGCTGAACTGAGGTGAGTACGCTGTCGCTGCCGCCGGGGCTGGCCCGGGTCATGGCTGCCACCACGCTGGTGGTGCTGAGTTTCAGCCTGCTCAACCCGGTGCTGGCCGTGCGCCTGCAGACGGCGGGCGCCAGCAGCACCGCGATCGGCTTGTTCGCCACGTTGCCCTTTGTGGCCATCGCCGCCCTCGTGCCGCTGGTGCCGGGGCTGTTTCGCCGCATCGGGGTGGGCCGCGCTTACCGACTGGGCCTGGTGCTGGAGTTGCTGGCCTGTCTGGGCTACCTGCTGACCGACCACTTCGGCCTGTGGTGTGCCCTGGGCCTCATGGCCGGCCTGGGCGCCGCCGCGGCATGGAATGCCACCGAGGCGCTGATTGCGCACAACGTGCCGGCCACACACCGGGGGCGCCTCACCGGGCTGTACCAGACGCTGCTGGGCGCGGGCATGGCGCTGGGCCCCTTCCTGCCCGCGCTGGCCGGGCTAGACGCCCGCGAGGCCAACGCGCTGGCCGCGGCCTGCCTGGCCGTGGCCCTGGCACTCGCCCTGCAACCGGCAGTGCTGCAACTCAAGGCCATGCACGACACCCACGCCCACATGGGCCTGTGGTCGGCCTGCCGGCTGGCGCCCTCGCTGGTGTGGGCAGCGGTGGTGGGCGGCGTGTTCGAGGTGGGGCTGGGATCGGTGACCGTGGCGCATGGCTCCGGCCTGGGGCTGACGCTGGCGGCCGCCGCATCGATCGCCGGCGCGCTGGGCATGGGCAGCTTCCTGTTGCAGTACCCCACGGGCTGGCTGGCTGACCGCCTGCCGGTGCAGCGCCTGTTCGGCATCGCCTCGGCGGGGCTGTTCGCCAGCGCGTTGATGCTGTCGCAAGCGCCCGGCTGGCCTGCGCTGTTCTGGATCTGCGCGGCGCTGTGGGGGGCCGTGGGCGGCGCGCTCTACACGCTCACCATGATCCGCGTCGCACACGACTTCGCCCACACCTCGGCGCTGGCCGGCACCTCGGCCATGATCGCAGGCTACACGGCTGGCGGCGCCATCGGCCCGCTGGTCAGCGGCTGGATGATCGACCACCACGGGGTGATCGGTCAGAGCGGGTGGCTGGCGCTGCTGGCTGCCAGCCTGTGGTGGATGCGGCCAGCTCA
>OGCL01002523.1_pt1 | contig 12559 bp, 7 predicted proteins | sample 1570041 | NCBI WGS metagenome assembly OGCL01 (sample SAMN06266162, study PRJEB24511) | hot springs metagenome | isolation source: Hot spring water | place: South Africa: Limpopo | collected 2015-06-22 | reverse complement strand
CCCAATGATCCACCCCGGCCAGGGCGCTCCCCTGTAATACCGCCCCCAGCACCAGCGCGAACAGCCCCATCGCCAGGGTCAGCAGGGTGGCGAGCAGCGAGAGCCCCTTGGCCTCGGGGTGGCGCGGGTCGGCCAGGGCGTTGGCGATCTGCCCCAGCAGGGGGCGCTCCCCGGTCCAGCGCAACATCCCCTCCACCAGGGCGGAGGCGTGGGGGTGCAGGAAATCAAACAGCCGATGCACCAGCCAGGCCGAAAGCCAGATCACCCCCGCCAGCAACGCCAGCAGCGCCACCAGTCGCCAGGCCACCTCCGCGGCCAGTTCCAGCGAGGCGCCGAAGGCCATGCCCGGCAGCAGATAGGCCGGCGCCCAGGCCAGGGCGGAGAGGATATTGGCGAACAGAAAGCGCGCCGGGGACATCCCCATCATTCCCGCCACCAGCGGCACCACCGCCCGCACCGGCCCGAAGAAACGGCCGATGGCCACGCTCTTGCCGCCGAAGCGCTGGAAAAAGGCGATCCCCTGATCCAGCGTCGAAGGATAGCGGCTGAAGGGCCACATCCCCCGCAGTTCCTGCTGATAGCGACGGCCCAGCCAGAAGCTCAGCCCATCCCCGGTCACCGCCCCGGCCGCCGCCCACAGCATGGTGGGCAGGAAGGCGATGGCATCCAGGGCGATGAGGGCGCCGATGCCGAACATAATGGCCACCCCAGGGACCAGCAATCCCACGATGGCCAGCGACTCGGTCATCGCCACCACAAAGACCAGCGCCCAGGCCCAGTAGGGATGCTGGGCCACCCAGGCGAGCAGTTCCTGAAAGAATTCAGCCATATTGGTTGGAAAAAAAGCGCAACGGGGAGGGGACGCGGAGAGGCTTGACCACTCTACTCCCCAACCCCCGTCAGGTCCAGTCCCGAAGGCCCTGGCGGACGGGCATTGGTCCTTGTTCCCGCCGGAGGCGAGCCGCCGCCGCCCCATTACTGAGCCCGTCGGCGGGCAAGGCGGGCCTTGATCATCTTTCTGGTCACCTGTGAGGCTGGAGTGCAAAAGCGTAGCGCGAAGCGCGTAGCTTTTGCCTTGCGCGCAAATCGGCTCCTGGCAGATTTATGCCGTCACGCCAAAAGCTTCGCTTCGCTACGCTTTTGGACTCCAGTTCCCCCACCCAAAACGATGAGCGAGGCCAAGAAATGGTGCCTCTTTCATCTTCCGGGGCGGCGGCCCCGACACCCATGATCGTTAGCCAACCGTTGATAACGGAGGGCGATAAGACTAGGCAGGGGGAGGGAGTTTCGGGGGGATCAAGGGGCGGGCGGTGGCAGGTCCTCCAGGCGATAGCCGATCCCATAGACGGTGGCGAGGATGCGCCGCCCCGGCGCGTCGCCGAGTTTGCAGCGCAGGCGGCTGACGAGGACATCCAGGCTGCGGGAGGCGGCGGGTTCGCCGTTCCTGCCGAGCAGGTCGAGGAGCCGCTGGCGCGGGACCACCTGGCCGGGGATGCGTGCCAGCTCCGCCAGGATGCGGCATTCCCCTTCGGTGAGGGTGGCGCTGTTGCCGTCCGGGGATTGGAGCCGGAGGGCGCCGAGGTCGAGGCAATAGCCGCTGAACCAGCGATGGGTCTGCTCCTGCCGGCGGATCGCCTGGTCGCGGCGCTCCAGGGCCTTGATGCGGGCGGCGAGTTCCGCCAGTTCGAAGGGTTTGGGCAGATAGTCGTCGGCGCCCGTCTCCAGGCCGAGCACCCGATCTCTGGGCTGGCCCTTGCTGGTGAGCAGGATCACGCCGACCTGGGGGTGGAGCCGTTTGATCTCCTGAATCAGGGACAGGCCATCGCGGTCGGGGAGCAGGATGTCCAGCAGCACGATGGCCGGACGCTGGCGGCGACAGTGCTGCAGGGCGCTTTCGCCGTCGCCCGCCGCCTGGACCTGGCGACCGAGGCCCGTCAGATACTCCGCCAGCAATTCCCGTATGATCGGGTCGTCTTCGACGATCAGTATCGAACTCTGCATCGGCCCCGGACCTTCTCAAGATTGGCGTTTGAATGCTTCGACATAGTCCGCCAGCGCGGCGAGGGTGGCCTGGAATAGCGACTCTAGGCGCCCGATGATCGCATCCATCTGCGCTGGGGACATCGCCGCGGCGTCCCCCTCGATGCCGCGGCAAAGCCCGCTCAACGCCTGGAGTCCGAGCATCCCCGCCATTCCGGCCAGCCGGTGCGCCGCCTGTTGGGCGGCGTCGGGTTGGTGGTTGCGCAAGGCGACGATCAGGGCGTCCCGGGTTTCGGTGCCCTGCGGCTCGAATTTTTGCAGAAGCGCGAGGAATTTTTCGGGCGGCAGGGCCGCCGCATGTCCATCCAGCAATGTGCGATCAATCAGCGTTTCGTCGCCGGACGGGGGGATTGCTGGCGCTGGGGTCTCCCTCGCCGCCACCCCGCGCCCGATGCGCGCGATGGCCGCCAGCAGGGCCTCCAGCGCAATGGGTTTGGAGAGGAAGTCCTGACAGCCGGCCGCCAGGCTGGCCGCCCGGTCCGCCTCGAAGGCGGAGGCGCTGAGCATCGCCACCGGCGTTTGAATGCCGAGGGCGCGCAGGGCGCGGGTGGTCTCCAGTCCGTCCATCTCCGGCATCCGCAGGTCCATGAGGATGAGGTCGGGCGGCCGCCGTTGCGCAAGCTCGATGCCGTCTCGACCATTGGCGGCCTGTTCCACCACGAATCCCCGCGGCGTCAGCAGGTCGGCCACCAGGGTGCGGTTGATCTCCACGTCGTCCACCACCAGCACGCGCCGAATGGCGTGCGCGGCGGCGGCCGGCGCTTCGCCTTTGGGGGCGTCGGGGGGCGCCGCGGGGATTGGTTGCTCCGCCGCGATTTCCACCGGAATCTCGAAATAGAAGGTGCTGCCCTCGCCCGCGACGCTTTCGACGCCGAGGGCGCCGCCCATCCTTTCCACCAGCCGCCGGCTGATGGCCAGGCCGAGCCCGCTGCCCTGGGCGTTATGGTGTGCGCTGCCGACCTGTTCGAAGCGTTCGAAGATGCGTTGTATCTGCCCCTGGGGGATGCCGATCCCGCTGTCGCTCACCGCCAGGCGCAGGCGCCCCTGTTGGTAGCCGACCTTCAAGGTGACGCGGCCCTGGTGGGTGAATTTGACGGCATTGCCGAGCAGATTCATCAGCACCTGACGCAGCCGCAGGGCATCGCAACGCAGCAGGGCCGGCGTCTGGGCGTCGATTTCCAACCCCAGGCCAATGCCCTTTTCCTCCGCGCGACTGCGCAGCAGGTCGATCAGTTCGGGGAAGAAGGCGCGCGGTTTCCAATCGGTGGGCGTCAGTTCGATGCGATCGGCCTCGATCTTGGCCAGGTCCAGGACATCGTTGATCAGCGCCAGCAGGTGGTTGCCTCCTTGGCGAATGGCGGTGACCTGACGACGTTGCGCCTCGTCGAGGTTGGGGGCGCCGGCGAGGATTTGGGCATAGCCGAGCACGGCATTCAGCGGCGTGCGCAATTCGTGGCTCATGTTGGCCAGGAAGACGCTCTTGGCCTGATTGGCCGCCTCCGCCGCCTCGCGCGTCTGGCGCAGTTCGGTGATGTCGATGCCCACCAGGGCGATCTCCTCCTGCAGGGCGCTGATGCTCAGATAGATCCAGATCAGGCTGCCGTCCTTGCGCCGGAACGGGTACTCCAGGGCGCAATGACCGTTCGCCTTCAGTTGCGGATAGATCCGCCGGCCGAAGTCCTCGTAGTGTTCGTCGTCCAGATGCACCCGCCGGGTGGATTGCCCGATCAATTCGTCGCGCCCATACCCCAGCAAGCTCGCCAGGTGTTCGTTGACCTCCACGAAGGCGCGCTCCTTGAGGATGCCGATCGCCGCGTTGGTGGTGGCGAAGATCGCCTTTTGCCGCGCCAATGCGTCGTGCAGCTGGGCGGCCTGCTGCCGGCTCTGTTCCAGGGAATGGCGCAGGACGTGGACCATCTGCCAGACGGTGAAGACGGCCACCCCGGAGAGGGCGGTGAGATGGTAGGCGGTGAGCACCCAGCCGAGGGGGTGGAGGTGATATTCCAGGGCGCGTTCCGGGAGCGTCCAAACCCCGCTGAACATGGCCACCCCGAAGGCGCCGATGGTGAGTCCGCTCAGGGGCACGGCCAGCCAGCCGATCCTGGCCGGCAGCAGGAACATGGCGGTCATGGAGATGATGACCAGCACGGTCTTGGCGCCGGAGCTGAGGCCCATGTAGGCAAACGCGACGGTGGTGGAGGTCCACCACAGCCCGAGGAAGAGCCCGGCGCGCCACGGATAGGGCAGCCGACGCCGCTGCCAAATCAAGAGCAGGAATAGGCCGTAGAAGAGGAACCGGATGTCGTGGATCGGTAGCGTGCCGAGGAGGTTGGCGCGCCAGAGGTCGAGCGCCAGGCTGGGGAGGAAGAGTATCGCCATGAGGATCATCAGGCGGTCGAGGAGTTGTTCCCGCAGGGCCTCGAAGCTCTTCGGTTGCTCGGGGTGGAGTAACGTCATGATGGAGAATCCCGGAAAACGTTTTCTTCTGGCCGCACCGCTCCCGCGGTGTAACCGACCTTGCCGGTGTTCCGGTGCCGCGAGGGATTGCAGCAGCCTACGCGACGCGAGAGCGTCCGAAGACGCGCGACACCGCAGAAGTGGTGTCGCGAGCAGTCGGTGTGCCTCGTGGCTTGTTGGATTCGGAGCCCACTATCTTGCTATATATGCCTCCGGGTTAGATCAGATCTTCCCAAGGCCACTTCCTTGCGTTTTCATTACGTCGGAGCAGTACAGGGAGTATCTCTGACGATTTTCCTCCATTCCCAAAAGCACTATCACACACCTTTTGTTTCCCATCTCGAATCTTATGCTTTCCCCGATTTTCAGGAAGTCTGTTTGGCGTTCTTGAGGAGAAGATATTTGTACGGCAACTCCCGTTTTCTCGACCCTGGTCACTCCAAAATGCTACACCATCTTCAAGCGGAAGTGCACCAACACCATGCCGATAAAAATCCGTTCCGCCATCAATGTTATGCTTGAGTTTCAACATCTCCCGCAGTTTGAGATTCTCCTCTCGCATCGAACCCAACGTCTGAATAAGGTTATCGTTCTGATCTCGTGCATCGGCAAAGCCTTTCTGCACGTCAGCAACAAGCTGCTTCTGCGCGGGATCGTTGACAGATGCGATCAATTCATCCATAGCAGACTGCAACTTTTCAAAGTTCTTCTGCTGATTTTCGATGATCTGTTTTGAATCCGCCGAAAAGTAATCCGGAAGATAATTTTGCAAGGTGTTCGAGATCGCCATTTCTGTTGCCACCGTTACCCCGATCATCAATACACCAAGAAGAAAAAATCCAATTTTTCTTCAGAACGCCGAAATAGCCCCTGGCGTTCTCTTTCACCGACACAAATTTTTGCAGAATATTATTGAACGACATCTTTGCTCTCCTGACAGCCGAACAAGAAAGATTGCACCTCCGACCACCGGCGGCGCTTCCACGCCATAGTATCCGCAGGCGTCCGAAAAAAGTCCACGAAGATCTTTTAACACCGACCACCGCGGTCGCAAACCGCCCCCTTACCGCGAGAGTTCGCTAGAGATGCCATTTCTCGAAGAAATGGCATCTCTTTCATCTTCCAGGGCGGCTGTTCGGACCCCCATGATCTTTGGTAGAGAAGTCGCATCTATATTTCAAGCGCATCTTTCTCTGCGTGCCGCTTCGTCAAGGCCGCCGCAGTCGCTCCAACGGCAAGGGGGCATCCGGGGTCAGCGCCACCGCCATGGCCCGTTCGGCGTCGTCAAGGGGCTCGGCCTCGGCGAGTTGGCGGTCGAGGATGGTCTCGTCCGCCTCGGAGGGGTCGCGGTCCTTGGCCAGCCGGCCGCGGATGCGCCGGCGCATCAGCGCCTCCGGGGTCTGCATCTCCAGGATTGCGAAGGGGACGCCGAGGCAGGCGGCCAGTTCGCGGAAGGGGCGGCGCTGTTCCCGCCGCAGGAAGGTGGCGTCCACCACCAGGCTATGGCCCCCCTCCAGGATCAGCTCCGCCAGGTGCAGCAGCCGGCCGTAGGTGGCGCGGGTGGCGTCGCGGCTGTAGATCCCCTCCCCCGCGGCGGAGCGGGTGCGCGCCTGGGGGGCGAGGCCGGCCAGCCGCTTGCGTTCCACGTCGGAACGGATGCGCAGGGCGGGCAGTTCCCGCGCCAGATTGGCGGCGGCGCGGCTCTTGCCGGAGCCGGAGGCGCCGTGGGTGATGATCAGCCGCGCGCCCCGCGGGCGGGTGTAGCCGGCGGCCAGGTCGAGGTAAGCGGTCAGTTCCCGTTGCCGCACGCCCCGTTCTTCGCCGGTGAGGTCTCCCTGGCCAAGCCGCAGGGCCGCGACCTTGGCGCGCACCAGGGCGCGGTAGCACTGGTAGAAGGGGAGCAGCGGCACGCCCTCGTAGTCGCCGCTGGCCTCCAGGTAGCGGTCGAGCAGGTGCGAGGCCAGGTGCGGATGGCCCTTCTCCTCCAGGTCCATGAGGAGGAAGGCGAGGTCGTTCTGGGTGTCGATCCAGCGCAGCTCGGGGTTGAATTCGATGGCGTCGAAGAGAAGCGGCCCCTCGGCGGCAAGGGTGATGTTGCCGAGGTGGAGGTCGCCGTGCCCCTCCCGTATCCATCCCCCCCGCTTGCGGGCGGCCAGCAGTCGTTTCGATTCGCCGTAGCGGCGCAGGGTCCAGGCCTCCAGTTCCTGCAGGCGGGCAAGCGGACGCTCCCCGGCGAGGGCGGCGCGAATGGGGGCGAAGTTTTCCCGCATCGGCTGCACCACCTGGGCCGGTTCGCCCCAGGGGCTCTCCGGCGGGGCGACCGCCGCCGTTTGGTGGAAGCGGACCAGCTGTTCGGCCAGGTGTTCCATCAGCGCCGGGGTGAGGGCGTCGCTGCGCTGGGAGAGCAGGGCGTCGGGGGGGAAGCGGCGCATTTTCACCGCATAGTCAACGGGTGCGCCTTCCCCTTCCAGCCGCGGCGGCTGTCCGGCGATGGGCACGACCCCAAGGTAAATAGACGGTGCCAGCCGCTGGTTGATGCGCACCTCCTCTTCGCAGAAGTGGTGTCGGCGCTCCAGGGTGGAGAAGTCGAGGAAGCCGAAATCCACCGGCTTTTTGATCTTGTAGGCATAATCCCCGGCCAGCAGCACCCAGGAGATGTGGGTTTCGATCCGTTCGACGGTATCCACCGGAAAGGGCCAGGCGGCGGGGTCGCACAGGGACTGGATCAAGGGGGCGAAGGCGGAGGTGTTTGGCATGGGCGATCATTATGGCGTAAAAGTCAAAAGCAGGAACACGGAGGACACAGAGGAACACGGAGGGCACAGAGAGAATTATTCTTTGCGCCTCCGCGGTTTGCTCTTCATGCCGCGTCGGGCCAGCGGGCCTTGATCATGGTTCCGACCACCGCGCGGAGCGCAGACCTGACAGGTCTTGAAGACCTGTCAGGTCTCGCTCGGGGTGGGTGGCGAAATCTCAAGTACTTTTACTATAAGTAAAATTGAAGAAAAGCGCCCAACTCGGCCTTGGGTCTAGTTCCGGCCAGACTGGCCTGGAGTGCAAAAGCGTAGCGAAGCGAAGCTTTTGCAGTGACGGCACAAATCTGCCAGGAGCAGATTTGCGCGCAAGCCCCGCAGGGGTGAGGCGCAGGGATGCGCCGAGCACAAATCTGCCAGGAGCAGATTTGCGCGCAAGCCCCGCAGGGGTGAGGCGCAGGGATGCGCCGAACACAAATCTGCCAGGAGCAGATTTGCGCGCAAGCCCCGCAGGGGTGAGGCGCAGGGATGCGCCGAGCAAAAGTTACGCGCTTCGCGCTTCACTTTTGCACTCCAGTCCACCCCGGCTGAAGCCTCGACCTCCTGAAATCAGGAGGTCGAGGCTTCAGCCGGTCTGTTTTTTGGCTATTTCTTGCTGGTGAACTGGCGTAGCCGCTGACGCTTGCGGATCTGGCGCGGGGTGAGGGTGTTCTTGCGGTCCTTGAAGGGGTTCTCGCCGGTGCGGAATTCGATTCGGATAGGCGTGCCGTCCAGCCGTAGGGTCTGGCGGAAGCGGCCCACCAAATAGCGCCGGTAGCTGTCCGGCACCGCCTCCGTCTGGTTGCCGTGGATGATCACCAGCGGCGGGTTGCGGCCGCCCTGGTGGGCGTAGCGCAGCTTGATGCGACGGCCATGCACCAGCGGTGGCGGGTGTTCCTGCACCGCGGCCAGCAGGATGCGGGTCAGTTCCGGCGTGGCGAGGTCGCGGATGGCGTTGGCGTAGGCGTGGTCGATGGCGGCATAGAGTTCCCCCACCCCGGAGCCGTGCAGGGCCGAGATGAAACGGTGGGTGGCGAAGTCCAGGAAGGGGAGCTTGCGTGCGAAGTCGGCCTTCACCCGCTCCCGTTCGTCCGGGGTCAGCCCGTCCCACTTGTTGATGGCCACCACCAGAGCGCGGCCGCTCTCCAGGATATGGCCGGCCAGGGTGGCGTCCTGCTCGGCGATGCCCTGCTGGGCGTCCAGCAGCAGCAACACCACATTGCATTGCTCGATGGCCTGCAAGGTCTTGATGACGCTGAATTTCTCGATGGCCTCCCAGACGTTGGCCCGACGCCGGATCCCCGCGGTGTCGATTAGGGTATAGCGGCGTTGGTCGCGCACGAAGGGGATGAAGATACTGTCGCGGGTGGTCCCCGGCTGATCGAAGGCCACCACCCGCTCCTCCCCCAACATGCGGTTGATTAGGGTGGATTTGCCCACGTTGGGGCGGCCCACCAGGGCCACGCGAATGCCGCCCTGTTCTTCCGGGGCCGTCTCCGCCCCCGGCAGGGTCTCCAGGATCTGATTGACGATGGGCTTGACGCCGCGGCCGTGGGCGGCGGAGATTGCCGCCGGCTCGCCTAGGCCGAGGGCGTGGAATTCCACCCCGGCCATCGCCTTGTCCAGGCTCTCGCTCTTGTTGACCAGCAGGGTCACCGGCTTGCCGGTGCGCCGCAACTCCTCGGCGATGGCCTGGTCGCCGCCGGTGAGGCCGTCGCGGGCGTCCACCAGGAACAGCAGGTGGTCCGCCTCCTCCACCGCGGCGCGCACCTGCTTGTCCATTAGGGCCTCGACGCCGTCCGGTGCATGGCTGATGCCGCCGGTGTCCACCACCACATAGGGTCGCTCCCCCACCTTGCCCATGCCGTAGAGGCGATCGCGGGTGAGTCCCGGTTGATCCGCCACCAGGGCGTCGCGGGTCTGGGTGAGACGGTTGAAGAGGGTGGACTTGCCCACATTGGGGCGGCCCACCAGTACGAGCACCGGCAGCATGTCTTGGTCCCGTTAAAAATTCGCTGGCGAATTATTATACGCCGGGCGACACGGCGAACAGGTCGCCGCTTTCGTCGAGCACATAGACCACGCCATCCTTCACCACCGGGGTGGCGGCGATGCCGCTGCTGCCGAGGCGGCTGCGCGCCAGGAGGCGGCCGTCTTCGGCGGCCAGCCAGTGCAGATAGCCCCCGGCGTCGCCCACCACCAGCTGATCCCCTGCCAGGGCCGGGCCGGTGATACGGCGTCCGGCCAGTTCCCCCTGGGTCCAGGCGGAGGCGCCGTCCCGCGGGTTTATGGCATGGACCCTGTCCTGGGCGTCGCTGGCGTAGAGGCGGCGGCGATCCGTGTTGAGGCCGCTGGTGGTGGAGAACGCCCGCCGCCAGAATACCCCGCCGCTGACGCTGTCCACCGCCGCCAGGTTGCCCTGGAAGGTGGCGACGAAGGCAATACCGGAGAGCAGTAGCGGGGTGCCGTCGATATCGACCATGCGGTCGAGTTCGGAGCGCCCGCCGGGGATCGCCACGCTGGCCTCCCATAGCAGGCGTCCATCCATCAGGTCGAGGGCGGTCAATTTGCCGCTGGCCAGGCCGCACAACACCTGGCGACCCTCGATCACCGGCGAGGAGCTGCCTTGCAGGGTGAGGGAGGGGATGGGTTTGGAGTAGCCCCACAGGAGCGCGCCGTCGCGGGCGCCGAAGCCGTAGATCTTGTCGTCGCTGGTATGCACCACCACCACCCCGCTGGCCGCTGCGGGGATCGACAGCACCTCGCTCTTCACCTGGGCGCGCCAGCGTTCGCTGCCGCTGGCCGCATCCAGGGCCACCAGCTCGCCCTCGCTGCTGCCGGCCACCACCAGGCCATCGCCCACGCCGGGGCCGCCGGACAGGGGCAGGCGGGTTTCCGTGGACCACAGACTCTGGCCGTTGCCGGCATTGAGGGCCTGTACCCGACCGCTGGGGTCGGCGATATAGACCCGGCCATCGCTGACCACCGGCAACAGACTGAGCCGTTGTTCCCGATTCATGCCCTTGAGCGACGTCTTCCATAAGGTCTTGGCCTCGAAGCGATTGCTGATCGGCTTCAGTTCGGTGAGTTCGCCCCCCGGCCGCTTGAAGCCGAGGGCGCCGCAGCCGGCCACCGCCAGGGCCAGCAGGGGGATGGTAAGGATGCGCATCATGAGCGGGCCGCCTCCGTTTGATCCGGGTCGCCGCCGATATCTTGCAGCTTCATGCGTACCAGCATGGAGTTGCCCACCTCCTTGGCGAGGGCTTCCTGGTAGAACTGGCGCGCCGTCTCCAGGTCGTTGCGGGCGCGCGCGATGTCGCCGCGGATCTCCGCCACGTCGCCGGCGAAGGCATTGCCCTCGAGGCCGGCGATGCTCTTTTCGGCGGCGTCGATCTCGCCCAATCCCAACTGCAAGCGCGCCAACCGTAGCCGCGCCAACCGTTGCAGCCCGGGTTCCCGGCCCTGTTCCATCACCCATTGGAGTTGTTCCCGGGCGCCGGCGGCGTCTCCCTGCTCTAGTTTGATCTTGGCGAGGTCTAGGGCGGCGAAGGCGGAGTAGATGGTCTTGCCGTGCTCCTCCCGCAACAGTTCGGCCTGCTTCTCGGCAGCCTCCCGCTCGCCCCCTTGTACGGCTTGGTGCAACTGGTCGAAGCGGGCGGCGGCGGCCTCCATGCGGTCGTGCCGGTGCTGTACCCAACTCTGCCAGCCGAACACCACCGCCAGCCCGATGACGATGCCGGCAATGACCGAGCGGCCGTTTTCGCTCCACCACTTTTTGAGGGCTTCTACCTGTTCTTCTTCGGAGAGATATTCACTCACGCCTGCTACCTCGGAATAGGGAATACGAAGACTGCGCAAAGGGCGCAGTATAACGCGATCTAAAGCAGCAATTCCAAATTTGACAAGCCCAGCCGCAGAGACCGTAGAGAAGATCGCAGAGAGCGCGGAGAAAAACAGGGTAATTGCCGCGCGGCTCGGCCCCCCCGCTCCGTAAGCCGCAAGGGATCAGGAGGTCGAGGGCTTCGCCCGGTCTGTTGGCGCTGCGCCGTACTGCCGGTAGATAGGGCAGAATTTTCGATTTCTGGGCCTTGCTCATCGTTACGACCAGACTGGCCTGGAGTGCAAAAGCGTAGCGAAGCGAAGCTTTTGCAGTGACGGCATGGTCTTGCTCATCGTTTTGGCTGTGGGGGCTGGAGTGCAAAAGCGTAGCGAAGCGAAGCTTTTGCAGTGACGGCATGGTCTTGCTCATCGTTTTGGCCGGGGGGGTTGGAGTCCAAAAGCGTAGCGAAGCGAAGCTTTTGGAGTGACGGCAAAAGCTACGCGCTTCGCGCTTCACTTTTGCACTCCAGCCCCCCCCAAGTGCACGAAACGATGATCAAGGCCGGTCACGGTTTCTTCCGCGACGCCCCTGGGGCTGCCGAGCGCAGCTCGGCGATTTAGTCAGACGGCTATCCCGTGACCCCCGGCAACCGCTGCGCCAGATGGGCGGCGAGTTCGGCGAGGGGAACCTCCAATTGTTCCCCCTCCTCGCGCAGGGGTTTGACGCCGATCGCGCCGCGCGCCAGTTCCCCATCGCCGAGAATGAGGGCGAATTCGGCGCCACTGCGGTCGGCCTTTTTGAACTGGCTCTTGAAGCCGCCGCCGCCGCAATGGAGTTGGAGCCGCAGTTCGGGCAAGCGATCGCGCAGGGCCTCGGCGATGACTATCCCCTGGCGCTCCGCCGCCGCGCCCAGCACCGTCAGATAGACATGGGGCGGGCGCTCGCCGCGCCGCTCGCCGGCCTCTTCCAGCAGGGCCACCAGCCGTTCCAGCCCCAGGGCGAAGCCCACCGCCGGGGTCGGCTTGCCGCCCAGTTGTTCCACCAGGCCGTCGTAGCGCCCGCCGGCACAGACGGTGCCCTGGGCACCCAGGCGGGTGGTGACCCACTCGAACACGGTGCGGGTGTAATAATCCAGCCCGCGCACCAGTCGCGGGTTGATCCGATAGGGGACGCCGGCGGCCTCCAGCCCGGCGCACAGGCCGTCGAAGTGGGCGCGGGATTCCGCGCCGAGATGTTCCAACAGGGTGGGGGCCCCCTCGATCAGTTCCCGCATCTCGGGGTTCTTCGAGTCGAGGATGCGCAAGGGGTTGCTGTGCAGCCGCTGGCGGGCCTCCTCCTCTAGGCGCGCCTGGTGGCGAGAAAAGTAGTCCACCAACACCTGGCGGTAGGCCAGCCGCTCCGCCGGGGCGCCCAGGGTGTTGATTTGCAGCTCCAGGTCGGCCAGCCCCAG
>OGCL01002520.1_pt1 | contig 12567 bp, 12 predicted proteins | sample 1570041 | NCBI WGS metagenome assembly OGCL01 (sample SAMN06266162, study PRJEB24511) | hot springs metagenome | isolation source: Hot spring water | place: South Africa: Limpopo | collected 2015-06-22 | reverse complement strand
CACGGATGGCGGCCGGCGTCATCGATTGCAGCCAGAGGCGATGGATGGGTTTCGGGCAACGCTCACCGAAGGCATGCTGCACCAGATAACGGAAGATCAGTTCGCCCTCGCGCCCGGCGTCACAGGCATTGACCAGGCCGACGACTTCCTTGCGCTTCATCAGCCGGGTGAGCAGACTCAGGCGCTCGGACGTCTTGGCGATCGGCTGCAGCGCAAAATGCGGCGGGATGACCGGCAGGTGATTGAAGCTCCATTTGCCGCGCTTGACCTCGTATTCCTCGGGCACGACCAGTTCGAGCAGATGGCCGATGGCCGAGGACAGCAGATAGGAATCGCTCTCGAACCAGTCGCCCTGGCGCGTAAAACCACCCAGCGCGCGCGCAATGTCCTGCGCGACGGAAGGTTTCTCGGCAATGATCAGCAGTTTGGACATGGCGGGGCCGCTGTGGAGGAAGGCGAGGCATGATAACGACGCATGGCCGCTGCTGGCAACTTGCGCCGTTGCCGCGCCGGACGCGCGGATCGGTCGGCTTGTCGATGTCCGGCAGGGAGCTCAGTGTCTTGGCAATTCGTCGTCGTCGGCGACCAGCAGTTCCTCGAGGATGAGCGGTTCCATGGCGATCTGCCGCCGCCAGAGCACCATCAGGGCGATGATGCGCATATCTTCGCCGTCGACGCCGTCACCGGGCAGGGCCATCGCCGCCTCGATGATCAGCTCACGCGCGGCGCAATCGATGGCTCCGGCCTGTTCGAGGAAGAGCAGCAGGCGTCTTGCCTCGACATCGAGCTTGTCGCTCTCGCGCACATCGTACAGGCGCAAACCGCAGGCCGCCGCGAAGCGCTCATCGTCGGTGCCGAGCGCCTGTGCCGCTTCCAGCGCGTCGAGTTGCAGCAGCCAGCCCAGCGCCTCGGCAATGTCGTCCTCGCCAAAGCCGGCCGCCGACAGTTTGCGCGCCAGCGCGCGCGGTTCGGGCCGCGATTCGGGCAGATAGTTTTCGATGACATAAAACAGGATATCGAACATGGTGGAATCCCTGTATCGGTAGGAAGCGGACGCAAACCGGACTGCGTCCGCAACGATGTCAGCGGCGCTGGTAACGGCCGCCCGGCAGCGCATCGATGCGGCCGGCCAGTTCCAGCGGCAACAGCATGGCAAGCAGACACTCGGCCGTCAAGCCCGAGCGCGCCACCAGTGTATCCAGATCACAGGGATCATAACCGAGCGCGTCGAGCATCCGTGCTTCGTCGGCGTCGGCCGGCAGCGGCTCGCCAGCGATCTCCGTGCCTGCCGTCGCAGCTGCGGACGGCGGGCGCACGCACTGCTCCCAGCGCAGTTCCTCGAGGACATCGGCCGCCGTTTCGACCAGTTTGGCGCCATCGCGGATCAGGCGGTGGCAGCCACGGCTGAGCGGCGAATGGATGGAGCCGGGAATGGCAAACACTTCGCGACCGGTCTCGACCGCCAGGCGGGCGGTGATCAACGAACCGGAGCGTTCGGCGGCTTCGACGACCAGACAGCCGCGCGCGAGTGCGGCGATGAGGCGGTTGCGGCGCGGAAAGTTGCCGGCCAGCGGCGGCGTGCCGAGCGGAAATTCGCTCAGCAGCAGGCCCTTGCGGGCGATCTCGCGCGCCAGGGTTTCGTTGCGCGACGGATAGATGCGATCGGCACCGGTGCCGATCACCGCCACGGTCGAACCGCTGCCGGCCAGGCCGCCACGATGCGCCGCCGCGTCTATGCCCAGCGCCAGACCAGAAACGATGGTCAGACCAGCATCGGCCAGCGCACGCGCGAAGGCTTCGGCGGTGGCCGCGCCCTGCGGCGTGGCATTGCGCGCGCCGACGATGGCGAGCGCCGGTTGGCAAGCCAGTTCGATGCATCCCTTGGCGTAGAGCACGAGCGGCGGATCGGCCAGATCGAGCAGCGCCGGCGGATAATCGGCATCTGCCAGGGTCAGAATGCGGTTGCCCGCCTCGCGCTGCCAGGCGAGCGCGGTCTGCACGATGGCGTCCGCGGCGCCATCGCGCGCACTGCGCACTGCGGCCGCCAGTCGCTCACCGATGTGCTCGGCCAGCACACTGGCCGAGGCATCGAGCACTGCGCCCGGCGATCCGAAGTGGCTCAGCAGCTTGCGCTGCGCCGCAGTGCCGAGACCGCTGACAGCCAGCAGGCGCAGCCAGTCGGCGAGGTCGTCTTCGGCAGCCGCCGCAGCCTCGCTCACGGTGTGCGCACGCTGTCGCCCAGAATCACCGGCCGGTTGCCCTCCATCACCAGTGCGTAGGAGACGCGCTCGAAGACGCGGAAAACGAAGGCCAGACCATAGCGCTCGTCGGGCAACTGCGTCGTCTCGGGCGGATTGTCGCGGAAGCGGTTGGTTACCTGGCCACCGTGGCGGTAGAGGGCGAGCACGTGGCCATTTTCGAGGCCATCGCGGCGGCCACGCGAGATGGCGATCACCGAATGGCGGCCGCCTTCATTGACACCGCCGTAGATCGACATCACCCGGCCGCGCAGGTCGAAATTCGGGCGATGTGGCGCATAGCTCATGATCTGCGGCTTGGGCGCCGGCAGCAGCTGGTCGCCACGACCGATCTCCAGCCGGGAATTGATCACTTCCAGCGTCGCCGGCTCACCATCGACGCGCAGCAGCGCGCTGCCGAGATAGACCGCTTCCATGCCCAGCACTTCCTCGGTGTCCGGATCGACGAGCGGCCGGCCGAGGCGGTAGATCTGCCAGCGGTCGGCGCGACGGCTGTCGAGACCACTGACGTAAATCGTGTCGCCGGCACCGACCATGACGCGCGTCTCGCCGGTGGCGACGATGCGCGGCGAGGCGAGCAGATCCTCCTCCTCGACGACCAATGGTTCGGCGAGAAAGGGTTCGATGACATTCGGCGGGATGGACGGAATCTCCTGCCGTTGCTCAGCGACATAGATCTTCGGCGACAGCTTCACCTCGCCGAGCTTCAGGCGCGGGTCCTTGCCGCTCAGGTCGAGGATCACCACCTGGCCGGGATAGATGCGGTGCGGGTTGGCGATCTGGGCATCGTTCATGCGCCACAGTTCGGGCCAGCGGTAAGGGTCCTTGAGGAAGCGTTTGGCGATGCCCCAGAGCGTGTCGCCGGCAACGACGATGTGGCGCTCGGGCGCGTCGGGAGTCAGCTCGATCGGCACGGCGGCCGGCGCTGCCAGCGCAGGCAGTCCGGACAAGCCGGCAAAGGCCAGGAGCAGCGCGGCTATAATCGGACGACAAGCCTGCCGTGCCCTCGCCACCGTGCCTGCTGATGTCGCAGGACTGGGGCAGGGCGTGTGGCTTGGATGTGTTGGGCGAGAAGTCATCGTGTTCCCCGACGGACGAGAATGGGCATGAACGGCTGGTAACGAGCCGGCGACCGACCGGCCCCCACCGCGATGGTTTGTGCCGTGGCGCGACATCGGTAAGACTTTACCTTAGATTCTGCCGATAATTGCCTAATCCAGCAACATAGAACAGCGAGTATTCCATGGCCTTGTTGCCGATTCTGCGTTATCCCGACCCACGGCTGCACAAGGTGGCCGCCCCAGTCACCGAGGTCGATGCCGCCTTGCGCCATCTGGCGCGCGACATGGCCGAGACGATGTACGCTGCGCCCGGCATCGGTCTGGCGGCAACTCAGGTCGATGTGCACAAACGCCTGATCGTCCTCGACGTCTCGGAGGAAAAAAACCAGCTCATGACGCTGATCAATCCCGAGATCCTCAGCCGCGATGGCGAGCACGAGGGCGAGGAAGGCTGTCTTTCGGTGCCTGGCATCTACGAAAAGGTCAGGCGCAGCGAGAAGGTGCGCGTGCGGGCGCTCGATCTCGAGGGCCATTCGTTCGAACTGGACGCCGATGGCCTGCTGGCGGTGTGCATCCAGCACGAGATGGACCACCTCGAGGGCAAGGTGTTCGTCGAATACCTGTCGCCGCTCAAGCAGACGCGCATCCGCAGCAAGCTGAAAAAACAGGCGCGCATCACGGCATGAATCCACCGCGCCGCATCGCCTTCGCCGGCACACCGCAGTTCGCGCGCGCCGCGCTCGCCGCGCTTATCGAGGCCGGCTTCGAGATTCCGCTCGTGCTCACCCAGCCGGACCGGCCGGCGGGCCGTGGCAAGGCCTTGACGATTTCGCCGGTCAAGGAACTGGCGCTCGCCCACGACCTGCCGCTGCACCAGCCGGAGCGGCTGCGCGATCCGGCGACGCACACGCCGCTCATCGCCGCGGCCCCCGACGTGCTGGTCGTCGCCGCCTATGGCCTGATCCTGCCGCAGGCCGTGCTCGACATTCCGCGCACCGGCTGCCTGAACATCCATGCCTCGCTGCTGCCGCGCTGGCGCGGCGCGGCGCCCATCCAGCGCGCCATCGAGGCCGGCGACCGCGAAACCGGCATCACCATCATGGGCATGGAAGCCGGCCTCGATACCGGGCCGATGCTGCTGATGCGTTCATTGATCATCGACGATGGCGATACCGGCGGTTCGCTGCACGACAAACTGGCTGCGCTCGGCGCGGACCTGATCGTCGAGGCACTGCAGACACTGCCCGTGCTGACCGCAACGCCCCAGCCGGCCGATGGTGTCAGCTACGCTGCCAAGCTGGAAAAGCGCGAGGCCGACATCGACTGGCAGGCGCCGGCAACGCTGCTCGCCCGCCGCCTGCGGGCCTTCGATCCATGGCCGGGCACGCAAACCGTGCTCGAGGGCATGACGCTCAAGCTGTGGCGGGGTCTGGCCGTCGCTGGCAGTGGCGCACCGGGCGAAGTGATCGCAGCCGGTGCCGACGGCATCGTCATCGCCTGCGGTGAAGGCGCATTGCGCATCACCGAATTGCAAAAGCCCGGCGGACGCCGTCTGCATGCGGCTGACTTTCTGCGCGGTCAGCCTGTGCCGGTCGGGGTGCGCTGCCTTAAGGTCGGGGATTGACTCGGGGATCGACCGCCCTGTTGCCGACGGCTTCGGTATCCTGAATGGGCGGCCAGGCGGAAACGGTGCCCGGACATCGCCGGCAGTGCCTTCAGGCAAAGACGCTGACTTGCGCGCCGGATACGGAGGACGACGGATCGGCACCATAGGCTTGCAGCGCAGCGCGCCGTTCGCGCTCGGTCGGCTCGCCGCGCCGCTCGCGCGCCAGTTCGGCATAACCTTCGGCCTGCAGGCGCGCCCCGATCGCCGCGACGCGGTAGTCCTGCGGGCTCGGGTCGCGCGGTGCCAGCGCCGCCGCCTGGATGCGCTGCCCCTTGTCGATGTTCTGCTGCGGTTTTTCCTCGCGCGAGGTATCGATGCCGACCTCGCCGGATGTGGCATAGTTCTTGCCGTCCGGGCCGCGCGTGTAACCATAGCTGGCGCCGCTGGTGACTACGCCGAAGCCGGCGGCCAGATGGGCCGCTTCATGGGCGCGCACATTGCGGTCGATCTGGCGCAATTCGGCCACCCGCCGCACCTCGTCCGGCGTCAGCGGGCGATCGCCATAGGCGCGGCTCTCACTGCCCGACGCCGTCTCGCTGCGGCGTGCAGAGTCGTCGACGCCGTACCGACCGGGCTGACTTTCATCTTTGCTGGTGGTCCCGCCTGCCATCCCTTCCCGCCCGGCGCGCGCCGTCCCCTCGCCGGACGGCGACCAGGAGGTGTAGGCGGAAGGAATCGCAGGAATCTGCATCGCAAAAGGTCGCAGACGAAATCCGGCAGTCACGCCGGCCGGCAAGGCATCAGACGCCGTGCTGACGGAACCAGGCCAGCAGGCGCTTCCAGCCATCCTCGGCCGCCTCTTTGCGGTAGGTCGGCCGGTAGTCGGCATGGAAGGCATGCGGCGCGTCCTGGTACACATGGATCGTAGACTTACCGCCGGCCTTCTTCAAGGCATCTTGCATCGCCTCGACATCGTCCAGCGGAATGCCCTGATCGGCGCTGCCATACAAACCGAGCACCGGCGCCTTTAGTTCTGGGGCCAGATCGAGCGGATATTTCGGCGTGCGTTCATTCACTTCGCCATCGAGGCGACCATACCAGGCGACGCCGGCCTTGAGCTTGGCATTGTGTGCGCTGTACAGCCAGGCGATGCGCCCGCCCCAGCAAAAGCCGGTGATCGCCAGCCGCCCGGCATCGCCGCCGTTCTTTGCTGCCCAAGCGGCGCAGGCATCGAGATCCAGCATCACCTCGCTGTCCCTGACCTTGGCGACGACGTTGCCGAGGATGTCCTGGATGTTCTGGTATTTGCGCGGATCGCCGTGACGGGCGAACAATTCGGGCGCGATGGCCAGATAGCCTTCCTTGGCCAGCCGGCGGCAGGTGTCGGCGATGTATGCGTGCACGCCGAAGATCTCCGAAACCACCAGCACGGTCGGCAGCTGGTCACCCTTTTCGGGCCGGGCGCGGTAGGCGGCGAGATCGCCGTCCGGGCCGGGAATCTTCACCTCGCCGGCGAGCAAGCCTTTGCTGTCGGTCTTGATCGCCGTCTGGGCCAGCGTCGGCTGCACCGCCAGTGCAAAACCGGCGCCGAGAGCGGTGACGACGAAACCACGGCGGGAAAAGCCCGTCTCGGGCAGCAAGGCATCGAATTCGGGGTCGCGGGCCATCGTGCGTTCCTCTCGTCGGTTGAAAGGCTGCAATTATCGCCGCAGAACGAAGGACTTGCGCCCGAGGGAGGCATCAACCCCAGGCATGGCTCCAGAAATCGGCGAGAAAGTCGCGCCAGGCGGCAGTGCCGACCAGACCGACGATGTCGTCTGTGTACTGGCTGGTGACGTTGTACGGCCGCTTCTCCGGCCACCAGACCGACAGGCCGTGCGTGTTGGCCATCATCGCGCTGTGATCGATGACCACCGCTGCGGCAGCCTCGCTCAGGTGGCGAGCGGCCTCGGCCAACGGCGCCGAGGCGAGGCCCAGCGCCTGCGTCACCGCGATCAGATCGACGAGCTTGTCGTAATCGAAGTCCGGCGCCGCCCGCCGCGCCACCTGCAGCAGCCGCCAGTCCTCGCTCGTCGCACCACGAGCAGCGCGCGCGAAGCCATCGACTGCGGCCAGCAATGCGCCATAGCCATCCGGGTCGAGCGCCGATAACGTCAAATCGCGTCGGCCGGCGTATTCGGCGCGGTAGGCGGCGATGCCGGTTGTCGCCAGTTCGAGCGCGTCGGCCTCGCCGTCGGCGAAGACCTGCGACAGCCAGCGTGTGTAATTCCAGCCTTCGCCAGGCTCCTCCTCCTGCGAGGCGAGCACGACATCGGCGCGCCCGGCCAGCGCAGCGAGCGTCTCGACGCCGGCCATCAGGCAGGTATCGAAGCCAACGAAGGGAAGGCGGCCGACCTGCGAAGCGTCGATGGCCTGACGCAGTTCGACCGGCGTCAGCCAGTCGTTGCCGCTCGTACCATCGACGACGACGCCGGTGATGCCGCGTCCATGACCCCAGAGCACGAGGCCATAGTGCTCGGCCGGCTTGTTCTGCACTGCCCAGTCGATGAAGCCGGCGAGCGAAGAGGCAGAGCCGGTATTCCACTCGCCCACCGACTGCAGCACGGTGCCGACGTTGTAGGGATCGTCGTCCGGCTGGATGGTGCCGACGCGCGTGTCGGACCAGTTGCCATTGCGCTGATCGTAACGTGGCGAACGGTCGACCAGCACGACGATATTGACGCCTTCCGGCAGCCGCAGAGCCTCCAGTTCGTTGAGGTCGTCGATGGCAAAACGCTCGAGATCGTTGTCGGCTGCCATGTAGATCATCAGCGTCCAGGCATCGGTCGCTGCCCGTGTGAAGCGGGCGATGGCCTGCTCGACGCTGGCGTGTGCGCTGCCGACATCGGCCAGCACGCTGCGCATCGCATCCAGTGTCGCTGCGCGACCGTTGGCCTGGACGTAGGCGCTCGCCACCTCGATGCGGTTCACAAACTGCTGGCGCGCCAAAGTCAGCTCCGCCGGCACGGCGTCGAGCAACACCCCAATGGCCTGCCAGGCGGCCTGAGCGCGCGACGCACCGTCGGCGATGAGCGACGACAGCCAGGAAGCCGCCGGGGCACGCCACTGGGCGTTTTCCGCCGGCAGCAAGCTGGCGACGAAGCGGTCGGCGAACGCCGAATCGCTCAGCGTCGCCGGATAGAGCGCGTTAAACGCGTCGCTGGCAGCCAATGCTTCGGCGAGCGCGGTCGGCGAGGCGCCGCGCGCCAACTCGGCGGCAAAGGCATCATGCACCGGCCGGCTGGGCGCGGCGCCGAACAGGCCGACCGCGAGACGCAACACATCGGCATTGGGTGCAACGAGGGACATGGCTTGATGTGAAAGGCCAAAGGCTCATCGTATCATGCGGTTTTTCCCGAACGCCGTGAACTGGATCATGGAGAACACCTTCGCACTCGAAAACCGCCTCGGACAAACGATCCGCGTGCATTGCCTGATCGATGGCCCAGAGGGGGCGCCCTGGGTGGTCATGGCACACTCATTGGCCGGCGATGCCGGTCAGTGGCAGGCGGTGGCCGAAGGTCTGGCAGGCGATTTCCATGTACTGCGTTACGACCTGCGCGGCCACGGCCAAAGCCGGGCGCCGGCCGGCGACTGGTCCTTCGCCGATCTGCTCGCCGACCTGATCGCGCTGCTCGATGCGCTGCAGATCGACCGTGCCCACTTCGTCGGCATCTCGCTCGGCGGCATGCTCGGCCAGCATCTGGCCCTCGGCGCGCCAGAGCGGTTGGACAAACTGGTGCTGGTCAGCACGACCAGCTTCGTGCCGCCCGAGAGCGCGCCGCTGTGGGACGAACGCATCGCCACGGCCAGCAGCGCCGGCATGCAGGCCCATGTCGCGCCGACGCTGGCGCGCTGGTTCACGCCCGCCTACGCCGCCGCCCACCCTGAGACGGTGGCGGCCATCGGCGCCGGCATTGCGGCCACTTCGGTCGAAGGCTACTGCGGCTGCATCGCCGCCATTCGCCGGCACGATACGCGCGCCGGTCTGGCCGGCATCGCAACCCCGACGCTGGTACTCGCTGGTGCCGACGATCCCGGCACACCGGCGGCGGCGGGCGAGGCCCTCGCCGGGGCGATTGCCGGTGCCCGCTTCATTGCCCTGCAGCCGGCGTCGCATCTGCTGAACATCGAGCAGGCCGACGCCTGCCGGCAGCACCTTGCCGCCTTCCTGCGCTGAAGGGCGTTGCCCGACCGCCGCCGGCTTGTTGCGAAAAGCAGACACTCATTGGCAAGTCTCTACGGCAAATGGCCGGTTCTTCGAGCGTTTCGCTGCCCGCATTGGCACAATTCAGGCAACTTCTCGGTGGAGAAGCAGATCGGGTTGCGGTGGCTCCGCTGCAGTCAGTCGGAAGCTCGCCCGCAGTTTCCAGCCATGTGGAGTCATTGAAGTCCGGATCCCTTTCATCTAAGGAGATATACATGCAGAAGAAGATCATCACCCTCGCCGTCGCCGGTCTCGTTTCCGGCGCCGCCTTCGCCCAGTCCAACGTCACCATCTATGGCGTCGCCGACGCCTACTATGGCCGTCTGACCGCCGATGGCAAGATGTCCAACAACCACATCAATTCCGGCGGCCTGTCCGGCTCGCGCCTCGGCTTTCGTGGCAACGAAGACCTCGGTGGCGGCCTGAAGGCTGTCTTCGAATACGAACTGGCCTTCAGTCTGGACAACACCGGCTCCTCGGCCAACGCCATCAATGACGCATCCGGCAGCAACGGCCTGACCGGCACCCGTCAGTCCTACGTCGGTCTGGGCGGTGGCTTCGGTACCGTCGTCGCCGGCCGTCTGCAGACCCCCGGTTACTATGTCGGCAAGTTCGACGCCTTTGCCGCTGCGGCGATCAGCCCGCAGAACATCCTGGCCGGTGGCGCACTGAAGTCCACCATCTCCCCGACCAACCACGGCCGTGTCAATAACGCCGTTGCCTACATGTCGCCGACGATGAGCGGCTTCTCCGGCGTGCTGGCCTATGGCACCGGTGAAGAAGTGACTCCGGGTGCCGAGAAGGAAAACGTCTGGGGTCTGGGCCTCAACTACGCCGGCGGCCCGATCGCCGCCGGCTACGTGCATCATCGCGTCAATAACGTCGGTGCCAACAACGCCGCCAACGCCACCTTCCCGGATCTGAAGGAAAACATGATCGGGCTGTCGTATGACGCCAAGGTCGTCAAGGTTCTGGGCTCCTACCAGGATCACCGCGTTACCGGCTCGGGCAAGAGCAAGCTGTGGCAGCTCGGCGCGGTTGCCCCGGTCGGTGCCGGCAACGTGCACTTCGCCTATGGCAAGCTGAATCCGACCGGCGACAGCAACGATTCCAAGTCCTGGACGCTGGCTTACACCCACGGCCTGTCCAAGCGCACCACCGCCTATGTTGGTTACAACCGCACCACCAACGAATCCCGTGCGACGGCTGGCATTCTGACCCCGACCGCCGGCGGCAATTCGAGGGCCTTCGTGGCCGGCATGCGTCACAGCTTCTGATTTCTCGCGAATCGCGGGCCAGCAATGGCCTGAAGCGCTCAACAGCCGCCTTCGGGCGGCTGTTGTCTCTTCAAGCCCCCATTTCCAACGCACGATGTCGGTATTGCTGATAGGCGTCCTGCGCGCGCTGGTTGAAGTGGCGCTGCTGGCGCTGCTGGGTCAGGGTCTGCTCGGTCTGCTCGCCGGCCCCAGCCGTCAGCACAACGCAGTCTGGCAGTTGCTGCGCCTAATCGCCTCGCCGGCCGTGCGCCTGCTGCGCTGGCTGCTGCCAGCGGCGATCCTCGACCGCCACATCCCGGTGCTCACCTTCCTGACGCTGCTCTGGCTGTGGCTGCTGCTCGCCTGGTGGCGCCAGAGTCTGTAATCAGGTACGGCCGATCGGCCGGCCGGAAACCGCCGCAAAGAAGTAGTGCTCGATCAGTTGCCAGAGCAACTTCTCGATGTCGCCTTCGCTGGCCCGGCCGATCTGGTCATGGAGCGGACCGACGATGCCCTCGAAGGCCTGCACGAGGCGCGGATCGAAGTGACTGCCGGCGTAGCCCTTGACGATGGCCATCGCCTCATGGAAGGGCATCGCCGCCTTGTAGGGTCGCCGTGAGGTTAGCGCGTCGAAGACATCGACGATGGCAAAAATGCGTGCCGCCAGCGGAATCTCTTCGCCCTGCAGTCCCTTCAAATAGCCCTGACCATTCCATTTCTCGTGGTGGTACTCGACCACTTCGCGCGCCTGCGCCAGCCAGGTCGATTTGCCGATGATGTCGACGCCGAGTGCGACATGCTGCTTCATGGTCGAAAACTCATCCTCGTCCAGGCGCGCCGGTTTGAGCAGGATGGCGTCCGAGATGCCGATCTTGCCGACATCGTGCAGGAAGGCACCGGCGATCAGATGGCGCATCGCCGCCACGTCGATGCCCACCGCCTCACCCAGGCGCACGGCGTAGATCGTGACGCGGTAGTTGTGCACATTGGTATCGGAATCGCGCTTGGCGATGGCGCTGCCGAGCACTTCCATCAGTTCGATGTTGCCTTTCAGCAGTTCGCGCGAGAAGCGCAGCACATCGCGGTTCAGCGCCAGGATGACCGGATAGAGCGCGACGGTGGTCAGCAGCACGGCGACGAGCACGATGGCCAGCGTCACCGCCATCTCGCGCCGCAGCTGGCGTTCGATATCGGCATCGATCAGGAACAGGCCGGAAAACCAGCCCAGCGGCTTGCCATCGCGGTCGCTCAACGGCACCTGTACCTGCAGAACGGTCTGGCCGTCGATCTTCAGGCGCTTGTGGCGTACACGCTCCGCGCCGACCAGCGGCTGCGTCTCGGCCAGCCGTGTCGCCAGCGCGCCATGCGCCGGATTCTGTCGCCGCACCAGCCGTCGCCCTTCGCCATCGCTGATCTCGGCAACGATGAAATGCTGGCGCACGATCTCGCCGGCCAGCTGTTCGAGCGCGCCCAGATTGGCTTGTGGCTGCTTGAGCAGCGCCCGACCGTCGGCGGCCAGCTTCTCCGCTTCGCCGGTCGCCAGTGCAACGACCTGGTCATCGACGGTCTGCACGAGATAAAGTGCCACCGCACCGCCCAGCGCGAGCGAGATCGCCAGCCAGGCAGCCGCCAGTCTATGGATGATGCGCCGGTGCAGGTCGTTCATCTCAGGTGCGAACTCATTCACGGAACACCGGAACAGCCGGCATCACAACACGATGATAACCGCAGCAGAGACCATTCGCGGCCGCAGGGCTCAACAACCGTCGCCAACGTAATCAGACCGTCTCCAGCCGGGCATGGATCAGCGACAGCCACTTGACACCATGCTCGGCAAAATGGACGCGCACCTGCTGATCGGCGCCACTGCCGCGCGCCTCGACGATGACACCATCACCGAAGCGGGCGTGCCGGACGTTCTGGCCGAGGCGCAGTCCACCCGCCGGCGGCGCGCGCATCGTCGCCGGGAGCGCCGGGGTAGCCGGCGGACGGGCCGGCGACGGCGATGCCGACCGCCAGCGACGCCCCTCCTCGACCGGCGACAGCCATTTGAGCAGCGCCGGCGGCAGCTCGCCGATGAAACGCGAGGGCAGGCCAGCGCGCCACTGGCCATGCAGCAGACGTTCGCTGGCCCAGGAAA
>OGCL01002519.1_pt1 | contig 12578 bp, 12 predicted proteins | sample 1570041 | NCBI WGS metagenome assembly OGCL01 (sample SAMN06266162, study PRJEB24511) | hot springs metagenome | isolation source: Hot spring water | place: South Africa: Limpopo | collected 2015-06-22 | reverse complement strand
GGGCTTTACTGCATGTCGAAAGAAGACAGCTTCGAAATGGAAGGCACTGTCGTCGACACCCTGCCCAACACCATGTTTCGCGTGGAGTTGGAAAATGGGCACGTCGTTACCGCGCACATCTCCGGAAAGATGCGCAAGAACTACATCCGCATTCTGACTGGTGACAAGGTTCGCGTTGAGCTGACACCTTACGACCTGAGCAAGGGTCGTATCACCTACCGCGCGCGCTGAGTGCCTCGCTGCCGCCAACCCGAACGGCAGCCAAGCCCCAAGCAGCGACCAAAAAACGCCCGGCATTGCCGGGCGTTTTTTGTTGCTGATGCGGCAACTCAGGCCATTTCGGCGGTGGTCTCGAAATCGAAGGTCAACTCGCCTTCGCTGATATCGACATGCACCACGCCACCATGCTCGGCCAATTCGCCAAAGAGAATTTCCTCCGCCAGCGGCCGTTTGATCTTGTCCTGAATCAGCCGCGCCATTGGTCGCGCCCCCATCTGCACATCGTAGCCCTGCTCGGCCAGCCAGTTGCGCGCCGCGTCGCTGACTTCGAGCATGACGCGCTTGTCCTCCAGCTGCGCCTGCAACTCGGTGAGGAACTTGTCGACGATGCTCTTGATCACTTCGTGGCTCAGGCGGCCGAACTGGATGATGGTGTCCAGGCGGTTGCGGAACTCCGGGGTAAAGCTCTTCTTGATCACTTCCATGGCATCGGACGAGTGGTCCTGATGGGTAAAGCCGATGGAGGCCCGCGCCGCGGTCTCGGCCCCGGCATTGGTGGTCATGATCAGGATGACGTTGCGGAAATCCGCCTTGCGCCCGTTATTGTCGGTCAGGGTGCCGTGATCCATCACCTGCAGCAGCAGGTTGAAGACCTCCGGGTGGGCCTTCTCGATTTCATCGAGCAAGAGCACGCAATGCGGCGTCTTGGTGATGGCCTCGGTGAGCAAGCCCCCCTGGTCGAACCCGACATAGCCGGGCGGCGCCCCGATCAGGCGCGACACGGTATGACGCTCCATATATTCGGACATATCGAAGCGGATCAGCTCCACTCCGAGGGCCTTGGCCAGCTGGCGCGCGGCCTCGGTCTTGCCCACCCCGGTGGGGCCGGCAAACAGGAAGGACCCCACCGGCTTGTCCGGCGCCTTGAGCCCGGCCCGAGACAGCTTGATGGCGGTGGACAGCGAATCGATGGCCGCATCCTGGCCGAACACCGTGAGCTTGAGATCGCGCTCCAGGTTGCGCAGCAGTTCCTTGTCCGAGGTGCTGACATGCTTGGGCGGAATGCGCGCGATCTTCGCCACGATATCCTCAACCTGAGCCACATCGATACGCGCCACCCGCTTGTCTTCCGGCTGCAGGCGCTGATAGGCACCAGCCTCATCGATCACGTCGATGGCCTTGTCCGGCATATGGCGGTCGTTGATATAGCGCGAAGCCAGTTCGGCGGCGGCGCGCAGGGCCTCGTCGCTGTATTCGATATGGTGATGCTGCTCGAAGCGCCCCTTCAGCCCGCGCAGAATGCCGATGGTGTCTTCCACCGAGGGCTCGACCACGTCGACCTTCTGGAAACGCCGCGCCAGGGCGCGATCCTTCTCGAAGATGCCGCGAAACTCCTGGAAGGTGGTGGAGCCGATGCAGCGGATCTCACCCGATGAGAGCATCGGCTTGAGCAGGTTGGAGGCATCCATCACCCCACCGGAGGCGGCGCCGGCACCGATAATGGTGTGGATTTCGTCGATAAACAGGATGGCATGGGGGCGCCGGCGCAGCTCGTTGAGCAGCGCCTTGAGGCGCTTCTCGAAATCGCCGCGGTATTTGGTACCCGCCAGCAAGGCACCCAGATCCAGGGAGTAGACCACGCTGTCCGCCAGCAGATCCGGCACCTGATTGTCGACAATGCGTTTGGCCAGGCCTTCGGCAATAGCCGTCTTGCCCACGCCGGCTTCGCCGACCAGAAGCGGGTTGTTCTTGCGCCGCCGAGCGAGAATCTGCGCCACGCGCTCGACTTCATGCTCGCGCCCGACCAGCGGGTCGATACGGCCCTGACGGGCCAGTTCGTTGAGGTTGCTGGCGTAGGCATCCAGGGGATTGCCCGAGGCGCTGGATTCGCCGCCCTCGTCGTCCTGCATTTCCTGTTCGGACTCATGGTGACTGCCATGACCCGGCACCTTGGAAATGCCATGGGCAATGAAATTGACCACGTCGATACGGGCAATGCTCTGCTGCTTGAGCAGAAACACCGCCTGGCTTTCCTGTTCGCTGAAAATTGCCACCAGCACATTGGCGCCGGTCACTTCGCGCTTGCCGGAGCTTTGCACATGGAACACGGCGCGCTGCAGTACGCGCTGAAAGCCCAGAGTCGGCTGGGTTTCCCGATCCTCGTCATGCTGCGGGATCAGGGGGGTGGTGGAATCGATAAATTCCTGCAGATCGTGGCGCAGCTTGTCCAGGTTGGCGCCACAGGCACGCAACACACTGGCTGCAGCTTCGTTGTCCAGTAGGGCCAGCAGGAGATGCTCAACCGTCATAAATTCATGACGCTTGGTGCGTGCCTCCTTGAAGGCAAGATTGAGGGTTACTTCGAGCTCTCGATTCAACATGGCTTCACCTCTTGCCCAAGCGGCCGGCGTTAACCGTCCTTCTCTATTTCACAGAGTAGCGGATGCTGGCTCTCTCTCGCATATTGATTCACCTGCATGGCCTTGGTTTCAGCAATGTCACGGGTGAATACACCGCAAACTGCCCGTCCCTCCGTATGGACGGCCAACATGATGCGGGTGGCCTGCTCGCGGTTCATGGCAAAGAACACCTCAAGCACTTCAACGACAAAATCCATGGGCGTGTAATCGTCATTGAACAAAACCACCCTATACATGGGCGGGGCCTGCAGAGCCGGCTTGGATTCCTGGACGGCAAGACCGAAGGAATCGTCCTCATGCTCTGCCGGGCGATCCTGATTGAATGTTAGTCGAATCTGGCTACTTGCATGCATGCTCAATAGGCTTCGTCGATAAGCGAATAGGGGATGCTAGACAGAGTTTGAACGGTTTCGCAGGCCGCTACTGCATTGCCTTGACTAACGGCAAAACAGTGTTACAAACAATAGATACCCTGTCCGGGGTGTAGGGGTTGGACATGGCCTGCCTGATACGCAGCCCTGTACAACTGAAGTGGATGATACTCCAGTGATGGAGTCCTTTGCAGAGGGATATCAGCATGGTTAGCGGTAAGGTCAAGTGGTTCAACAACGCCAAAGGCTATGGATTCATCCTGGCCGATGGTCGAGATGAGGACCTGTTCGCCCACTACTCGGCTATCCAGATGGACGGCTATAAGACGCTCAAGGCTGGCCAGCCGGTAAGCTTCGATATTATTCAAGGTCCTAAAGGGCTCCACGCCGTGAACATCAGCGCGGCGTCTGTCGCCACTGATACCCCGACTGCCGCCAGGCAGCCCCAGGGCGCAACGGTTGAAGTCTGACTTGGCAGCATAATGGCTGCATAAAAAAGGCCGGTCATATGACCGGCCTTTTTCTTTCGCTTGATTCGCTTACATGTGCGAAATCATGGCATCGCCGAATGCCGAGCAGGACAGCAGGGTTGCACCGTCCATCAGACGCTCGAAGTCATAGGTCACGGTCTTGGCACCGATGGCGCCGTTGGTGCCCTTGATGATCAGGTCGGCCGCCTCGGTCCAGCCCATATGGCGCAGCATCATCTCGGCGGAGAGGATGACCGAACCCGGGTTGACCTGGTCCTTGCCGGCGTACTTGGGCGCGGTACCGTGGGTGGCTTCGAACATGGCTACGCTGTCGGACAGGTTGGCACCCGGCGCGATGCCGATACCGCCCACTTCAGCCGCCAGGGCGTCGGACAGGTAGTCACCATTGAGGTTCAGGGTGGCGATCACGTCGTACTCGGCCGGACGCAGCAGGATCTGCTGCAGCATGGCGTCGGCGATGGCGTCCTTGACGATGATGTTCTTGCCGGTCTTGGGGTTCTTGAACTGCATCCAGGGACCGCCGTCCAGCAGCTCGGCACCGAACTCGTCGCGGGCCACTTCATAGCCCCACTCTTTGAAGGCACCTTCGGTGAACTTCATGATGTTGCCTTTGTGTACGATGGTCAGCGAGTCGCGATCATTGTCCACGGTGTACTGCAGGGCCTTGCGCACCAGGCGCTTGGTGCCCTCTTCGGAAACCGGCTTGACGCCGATACCGCAATTCTGGTCGAAGCGGATCTTGGTCACGCCCATTTCCTCTTTGAGGAACTTGATGACCTTCTCGGCTTCAGGGGAGCCGGCTTTCCACTCGATACCGGCGTAAATGTCTTCCGAGTTCTCGCGGAAGATGGTCATGTCGACGTCGCCAGGCTTCTTCACCGGGCTCGGCACGCCTTCGAACCAGCGCACCGGGCGCAGGCAGACGTACAGGTCGAGTTGCTGACGCAGGGCAACGTTCAGGGAGCGGATACCGCCACCGACCGGAGTGGTCAGCGGGCCCTTGATGGAAACGACATAGTCTTTGACTGCATCCAGGGTTTCCTGGGGCAGCCAGGTGTCCTGGTCGTAAACCTGGGTGGCTTTCTCACCGGCGTAGACTTCCATCCAGGAAATCTTGCGCTCGCCGCCGTAGGCTTTCTCGACAGCCGCATCAACCACCTTGATCATGACCGGGCTGATGTCGACACCGATGCCGTCGCCTTCGATGAAGGGGATGATCGGGTTGTTCGGAACATTCAAGGACATATCGGCATTGACGGTGATTTTGTCACCGGTTGCTGGCACCTGGATCTTTTGGTATCCCATGCTGGACTCCGTTGCTTTGTGGTCTGACATTCAAGCAAGCAAATGGCTCGCCGAATGGATCTTTTGGGTCTCGGAAAGGCGAAGTATTTTTGTAGTTTTTCTACAGAAAGTCACGCACTTTATCCGCCGAAAACATTGCCCAACCGCGTTATTGTCGACATTCGTCGATTCGACGAACAGCTTATGTAGTCAAACTACAAGAGCGCTACAAGCCGTCACGGCAAGGTCAATCAAGCCTAGCAGCTCGGCGCTCAATTGCTCTGCATTGCTCCCCCGAGCAGACCGGTAAGCCTGGGCTGCCGGCCATACCTAAGGAATATCCGATGCGCTTTACACCCCACGTTACCGTGGCCACCGTTGTCGAAGACCAGGGGCGCTTTCTGCTGGTCGAGGAAATGGCCGATGGCCGCGCCGTATTTAATCAGCCTGCCGGCCACTTGGAAGCCGACGAAAGTCTCATAGCCGCCGCCCTGCGTGAAACCCTGGAGGAAACCGGCTGGGATGTCGAGCTGACCGGGGTGACCGGCATCTACCTCTATACCGCGCCAAGCAATGGTGTCACCTACCAGCGCGTCTGCTTTGCCGCCCGCCCGCTGCAGCAGCGCCCGCAGCACCCGCTGGACGAGGGTATCATCGGCCCACGCTGGGTGAGCCGCGACGAACTGGCTGCCCAGCCCGAGCGCTGGCGCAGTGAACTGGTGCTGCGCTGCATCGACGACTACCTGGCCGGCCCTGTTCACCCCCTGGCCCTGATCCGCGATTAACGGCCCACGCCGACAGCCTGCTAGAATCGCCGTCTTTTCCTGTCTGTGTTTATCGCCCATGCAAGATTCAACTGCTAAGCGCGTCATCGTCGGCATGTCCGGCGGCGTCGACTCCTCGGTTTCCGCCCTGCTGCTGCTGGAGCAGGGGTATCAGGTCGAAGGCCTGTTTATGAAGAACTGGGACGAGGACGACGGCACCGAGTACTGCACGGCGATGGATGATCTGGCCGATGCCCAGGCCGTATGCGAGCGCATCGGCATCAAGCTGCACACCGCCAACTTTGCCGCCGAATACTGGGACAACGTGTTCGAGCATTTTCTCGCCGAATACAAGGCCGGCCGCACGCCGAACCCGGACATCCTGTGCAACCGCGAGATCAAGTTCAAAGCCTTCCTCGACTACGCCCTGTCCCTGGGCGCCGACCTGATCGCCACCGGCCACTATGTGCGCCGCCGTGACACAGACGGACGCACCGAACTGCTCAAGGGCCTGGACCCGAACAAGGATCAGAGCTATTTCCTGCATGCCGTCGGCGGCGAGCAGATCGCCAAGACCCTGTTCCCCGTGGGTGAACTGGAAAAGCCGGCGGTGCGCGCCATCGCCGAGAAGTACGAGCTGGCCACGGCGAAGAAGAAGGATTCCACCGGCATCTGCTTTATCGGCGAACGCCGTTTCAGCGATTTCCTCAAGCAGTACCTGCCAGCCCAGCCGGGCGATATCGAAACCACCGACGGTCAGGTGATCGGCCGCCATGTCGGCCTGATGTACCACACCATCGGCCAGCGCCAGGGCCTGGGTATTGGCGGCATGAAGAATGCCGGCGACGACCCCTGGTATGTGCTGCGCAAGGACCTGAGCCGCAATGTGCTGATCGTCGGCCAGGGCAACGAACACCCCTGGCTGTTCTCCCGCGCCCTGCTCGCCTCCGAGATTTATTGGGTCAACCCGGTCGACCTGTCCACCCCGCGCCGCCTGAGCGCCAAGGTGCGCTACCGGCAGAGCGACCAGACCTGCACCCTGGAAAAAACCGAATCCGGCTACATAGCCACCTTCGATCAGCCGCAACGCGCCGTTACCCCCGGACAATCCGTGGTGTTCTACGATGGCGAAGTCTGTCTGGGCGGCGGGGTGATCGAAACCGCCGAGGCCTGGTACGAGGACGCCCGATGAGCCCGATTCAGGAACAACTGGTGGCCCTGGCGGCCGTGTTCGAGGCCACGGTACTGGTCGATCGTATCGCCCGCACCGGTCAGGTCAGCGAGGCGGCCCTGGGCTGCATGCTCGGCAGCCTGCTGGTGCGCGATCCGCAATCGACCCTGGATGTCTACGGCGGCGACGATCTCAACCTGCGCGACGGCTACCGCGCCCTGGTCAGCGCCCTGGAGCGCGACCCGGCCGCCTTGCAGCGCGACTCGCTGCGCTACAGCCTGGCCCTGCTCAATCTGGAGCGGCAACTGGCCAAGCGTGACGACATGCTGCAGGTAATGGGCAGCCGTCTGGATCAGATCCAGAACCAGGTCGAGCACTTCGGCCTGGTGCATGACAACGTGATCGCCGCCTGCGGCGCGCTGTATCAGGACACCATCAGCACCTTCCGCCAGCGCATCCAGGTGCAGGGCGATATGCGCCACCTGCAGCAGACCGGCAACGCCGCCAAGATCCGCGCCCTGCTGTTGGCCGGCATCCGCTCGGCACGGCTATGGCGCCAACTGGGCGGGCACCGCTGGCAGCTGGTGTTCAGCCGCGGCAAGCTGCTCAAGGAACTCTACCCGCTGCTGCGGGGTTGAGATGAGCACCCGCTCGGTCAAGCCCCTGCAGGGGGCCAGCCTGCTGGCCCTTTCCGCCTTGCTGTTTGCCCTGATGGGGGTGGGCATCCGCGAGGTGTCGGGCAGCGTCAACAACGAGTCGGTAGTGTTTTTCCGCAACCTTGTCGGGGTGCTGTTCTTTCTGCCGCTGATTCTGCTCAAGGGCGTGCGACCACTTAAAACCACCCGCCTGAAATCGCACCTGTGGCGCACCACCTATGGCCTGGCGGCGATGTACTGTTTCTTCTATGCCATCGCCCACCTGCCCCTGGCCGATGCCATGCTGTTTACCTACTCGGCGCCGGTGTTCACCCCGCTGATCGCCTGGTGGTGGCTCAAGGAGCCGCTGAGCAAGCGCATGCTGGTAACCACGGGTATCGGCCTGGTCGGCGTGCTGCTGGTGGCCAAACCCTCCGCCGCCCTGCTCGACAGCCAGGCCCTGGTGGGGCTGGCTGCCAGCGTACTGGCGGCCTTCGCCTTTGTCTCGATCCGCGAGATGAGCGACACCGAGCCGGCCTTTCGAATCGTCTTCTACTTCTCGCTGTTCAGCGCCCTGATCTCCGCCATCCCCATGACCTGGGCCTGGCAGCCCATGCGCAGCAATGAGCTGGGCCTGCTGCTGGGCATCGGCCTGCTGGCCACCGCCAGCCAGATCATCATGTCCAAGGCCTATGGCCTGGCGCCGCCTGGGCTGATCGGTCCGTTCGCCTACCTGGCCATCGTCTTCGCCGGGCTGATCGCCTGGCTGCGCTGGGGCGAAACCCCGGACCTGACCTCGCTGATCGGCGCTGCCCTGATCTTTACCGCCAGCCTGCTGTCGATCAGTCGTGGCAAACGCAGCTGAACGGTCATAGTCGATGGCGGCCTAGGCGCCGATTTCATGTATGATATGCGCCCTTTTAAATAGAGGCTGTCTAGGATCTCGCGAGCTAGAGTCATGCAAGGCGAAAACAGGCGAGGAAGCGGAGTGTACTTTTGTACATGAGCATTACGAGCCTGTTTTCAACGCAGCAGGGCCGACGCGCAGCAGATACTAGATAGCCTCTCAAACCGACTGCCCGAGAACGCCCCATATGCAGCTCTCCTCGCTCACCGCGGTTTCCCCCGTCGACGGCCGCTACGCCGGTAAAACCAGCGCCCTGCGCCCCATTTTCAGCGAATACGGCCTGATCCGTTTCCGCGTCATGGTTGAAGTGCGCTGGCTGCAGCGTCTGGCCGCCCATGAAGGTGTTAGCGAAGTCGCGCCCTTCTCCGCCGAAGCCAACGCCCTGCTCAACAAGCTGGCCGAAGATTTCCAGCTGGAGCACGCCGAGCGGGTCAAGGAAATCGAGCGCACCACCAACCACGACGTGAAGGCGGTGGAGTACCTGCTCAAGGAACAGGCAGCCAAGCTGCCGGAGCTGGACAAGGTCAGCGAATTTATCCACTTCGCCTGCACCAGCGAGGACATCAACAACCTGTCCCACGCCCTGATGCTGCGCGAAGGCCGCGACAACGTGCTGCTGCCGCTGATGCGTCAGACGGCCGGCGCCATCCGTGAGCTGGCGGTGAAGTTTGCCGCAGTGCCGATGCTATCGCGCACCCACGGCCAGCCGGCCTCGCCCACCACCCTGGGCAAGGAGCTGGCCAACGTGGTCTATCGCCTGGAGCGGCAGATCGCACAAGTGGCTGCCGTGCCGCTGCTGGGCAAGATCAACGGCGCCGTGGGCAACTACAACGCCCACCTGTCGGCCTACCCGCAGATCGACTGGGAAGCCAACGCCAAGCAATTTATCGAAGGCGACCTGGGCCTACAGTTCAACCCCTACACCACCCAGATCGAGCCGCACGACTATATTGCCGAGCTGTTCGACGCCATCGCCCGCTTCAACACCATCCTCATCGACTTCGACCGCGATGTGTGGGGCTACATATCCCTGGGCTACTTCAAGCAGAAGACCGTGGCCGGCGAAATCGGCTCCTCAACCATGCCGCACAAGGTCAACCCGATCGACTTCGAAAACTCCGAAGGCAACCTGGGTATCGCCAACGCCATCTTCCAGCACCTGGCCAGCAAGCTGCCGATTTCCCGCTGGCAGCGCGACCTGACCGACTCCACGGTGCTGCGCAACCTGGGCGTCGGCTTTGCCCACAGCGTGATCGCCTACGAAGCCAGCCTCAAGGGCATCGGCAAGCTGGAACTGAACGAGGCGCGCATCGCCGCCGATCTGGACGCCTGCTGGGAAGTGCTGGCCGAACCGATCCAGACAGTGATGCGCCGCTACGCCATCGAGAACCCCTACGAGAAGCTCAAGGAGCTGACCCGCGGCAAGGGCATCAGCCCCGAGGCCCTGCTGGCCTTTATCGATGGCCTGGACATGCCCGCCGAGGCCAAGGCCGAGCTCAAGGAACTGACCCCGGCCCGCTACATCGGCAACGCCGTGGCTCAGGCCCAGCGTATCTAAGCGGCATCAGCCACCCAGACGCCCGGCTGCGCCGGGCGTTTTTATTTACGGCAAATTAATTACTTCAAAGGCTTAGCGATGAATCCTGATACTCCGCTTCAGTTATTGGGTGGCATGACGGCGCGCCAGTTCATGCGCGACTACTGGCAGAAGAAACCGCTGCTGGTGCGCCAGGCCATCCCCGGCTTCGAAAGCCCGATCAGCCCGGACGAACTGGCCGGCCTGGCCCTGGAAGAGGAAGTCGAGTCGCGCCTGGTGATCGAGCACGGCGCCCAGCCCTGGGAGCTGCAGCGCGGCCCGTTCAACGAAGACACCTTTGCCACCCTGCCCGAGCGCGACTGGACCCTGCTGGTGCAGGCGGTCGACCAGTTCGTCCCGGAAGTAGCCGAGCTGCTGGAGCAGTTCAAGTTCCTGCCCAAGTGGCGCATCGACGACGTGATGATCAGCTTTGCCGTCCCCGGTGGCGGTGTGGGCCCGCACTTCGACAACTACGACGTTTTTCTCCTGCAGGCCCATGGCAAGCGCCGCTGGCAGATAGGCCAGCCATGCAATTCCGAAAGCCCCCTGCTGGCCCACGCGGATCTGAAGATCCTCGCCGAATTCGAAACAACTGAAGAATGGGTGCTGGAGCCCGGTGACATGCTCTACCTGCCGCCGCTCCTGGCCCACTGTGGTACCGCTGAGGATGACTGTATGACCTATTCCGTGGGCTTTCGCGCGCCAAGCGCCGCCGAAGTTCTGACCCATTTCACCGATTTTCTCGGCCAGTTCCTCCCCGATGAGGAGCGTTACAGCGATGCTGACGCGCAGCCGACCGACGACCCGACGCAGATCCAGCGCGACGCCCTGGAACGCCTCAAGGCTCTGCTCAACGAGCATATGGGGGACGAGCGCCTGCTGATGACCTGGTTTGGCCAGTTTATGACCGAGCCCAAATACCCGGAGCTGATCAGCGGCATCGAGATCGACGAGGAAGCCTTCCTGGCCAACCTGGAAGACGGCGCCGTGCTGGTGCGCAACCCCAGCGCACGCATGGCCTGGTCGGAAGTCGGCGAGGATCTGGTGCTGTTCGCCAGCGGCCAGAGCCGCCTGCTGTCCGCCAGCCTGCGCGAACTGCTCAAGCTGGTGTGCAGCGCCGATGCCCTGCATATCGACAACCTCGGCGCGTGGCTTGCCGAGGACGAAGGGCGTAATCTGTTGGTTGAACTGGTCAAACAAGGCAGCCTGGAGTTTGCTGATGAGTGAGATTCATGTGCGCCTGGCCGATTGGCAGAAGGACAATGCCGAGCTGCGTCGCATCCGCGAAACCGTGTTTATCGCCGAACAGGCGGTACCCCCGGAGCTGGAGTGGGATGCCGAAGACGCCGAGGCCGTGCATTTTCTCGCCTGCGAGGGCGACTACCCGATCGGCACCGCGCGCCTGCTGCCCGACGGCCATATCGGCCGGGTTTCGGTGCTCAAGGATTGGCGCGGCCTGAATGTCGGCGCCGCGCTGATCAAGGCAGTGGTTGCCGAGGCCGAGAAACGTGGTCTGAGCCAGCAAATGCTCAGCGCCCAGGTGCAAGCCACGCCGTTCTATGAAAAGCTCGGCTTTGCCATCGTCAGCGGTGAATACCTGGACGCCGGCATCCCCCATGTGGATATGGTGCGCACCAGCCAGTAGAGGCCGCAATGGACAACGAAAACGCCCCGAGCGACGCGACCGAGAGCAACCAGCCAGCCGAACTGGCTGCCATCGAGTTCGAATCGCCGGGGCGTTTTGCCGTGCACAACCCCGGTAGTGCCCCGGTCGATACGGCCAGGGCCGAGCCCGCCCCCTTTGTCCTCGGCGCACATCTGACGCTGGAACGCTTTAGCCAGGCCGAAGAGGCCCGCGCCCATGCCCTGGCCCTGCTGCAACAGGCCCGGCGCAGCCTGTGCATCTACAGTCACGATCTGGAGCCCTGGCTCTACCACCACAGCAGTGTGCAGCAGGCCTGCAGCCGCTTTCTTCTGGCCAGCCCGCGCAACCAGCTGCGCATACTCCTGCGTGACAGCAGTCGGGCCGTCAAGGAAGGTCATCGCCTGTTGAGTCTGGCCCGACGCCTGTCCAGCAACCTGCTGATACGCAAACTCAACCCGGATTATCCCGGCGAGGAGCAGGCCTTCCTGCTGGCCGACGACTGCGGCCTGCTGGTGCTACCCGAACCTGGCCAGTTCAGTGGCTATGCCCTGTATCAGGACATGGTCCGCGTTCGCCAGCGGCGCAGCCAGTTTGACCAGGCCTGGGATGCCAGCCTTACTGACCTAGACCTGAGGAGCCTGCTGCTATGAACCTGCGCCCCCTGCTGGCCGCCGCCCTGCTCGCCTGCTGTCTGCCACTGAGCGCCGCCACCGAAGTCATTCCGCTCAACTACCGCACTGCCGATGACGTACTGGGCGTGGTGCAGTCGGTGCTGGGCAACGAGGGGCGGGTCAATGCCTATGGCAACCAGCTGATCGTCAATGCCGCACCGGACAAGATCGCCGAGGTGCGTGAGCTCCTGCAGCAACTGGATACCCGGCCGCGGCGCCTGCTGATCAGCGTCAGCAGCGACGAGTCCAGCCTGCAGCGCGATCAGGGGTACCGGGTGGATGGCACCCTCAGCAGCGGCAATGCCGAAATCCGTGTTGGCGAGGGCGAGATTCGCGGTCGCGATCAGGTGCGCATTATCCAGCGCAGCACCCAGAGCCGCGGCGGTGGTACCCAGCAGGTGCAGGCCACCGAGGGCTACCCGGC
>OGCL01002515.1_pt1 | contig 12598 bp, 13 predicted proteins | sample 1570041 | NCBI WGS metagenome assembly OGCL01 (sample SAMN06266162, study PRJEB24511) | hot springs metagenome | isolation source: Hot spring water | place: South Africa: Limpopo | collected 2015-06-22 | reverse complement strand
CAAGCCAATCAATACCCCTTGGAACGGCAACGCCGCCGCGCAACGCTGTTCCAGTACATGATCGTGGCTATAATAGTGATAGACACCGCGCGCTATATCGGCAACATCATACCCTATGACGACATAGACTTCGGTCGGATGCAAGTTACCGCTCGAGGGATTGCAACGCAGCGCCCAACGATCGCCGCCGTAGGCTTTCCAGGCCGCTACTCCGAACGCATATTCGAGCAAGCGGGCGATGGAAGGTAAATCCAGCGCTTGTGATGGGATTTTTCCGGGAACGAACAACTCCGCGTAGCGTGGTCCGCGATCGGGGTTCGTCAGCGGGAGTTCGATGATGTCCGCGCCGGCGAAGTGCCGGAAAGGATTGGGTTGCGTCGCCCAATCTAAATAACCCGGTCCTTCCGCATAACGCTGAAAGGCGTGTTTGGTGCGTTGATGATAAGCGCGGACGGTTTCCAATGCAGCGAGATCGGTGGTCATCATGGTTAATTTATCTCAAATTTTTCATTAGCTATCTTTGCGGTGGATTGAGGCATGCTCGCGAGGGTGTTTGGTGATCGCTGAGTGGCCGAAGAGCGCCGGGTGTTCAACTTTTGGCTGCACTAGCAACGTCCACGCCGTCAACGTGAATCTTTTGTTTTTTAATACGCTTGTCTGGTTTGTCTGGTTCAATTCGTCAAAATCGAGCATCGTATAACCTTGTACAGGTATAATGCCGCATTTTGGATTATTCCTCGACTATGACTCATCGTCCCAAAGCCGTCGCGTTGATTTCAGGTGGATTGGATTCCATGTTGGCCGCCAAGGTGGTCATGGAACAAGGGGTTTATGTCGAAGGAATCAACTTCTTCACGGGTTTTTGCGTCGAAGGTCATACCCACGCGATTCGCAAAACCTCTCGTGCTACGCCAAAACGCAATAACGCACTGTGGGTGGCCGAACAACTCGGCATCAAGCTGCACATCATCGACATCATCGAGCCTTACAAGCAAATTTTGCTGAATCCCAAGCATGGCTATGGCGCGCATCTTAATCCTTGTCTTGATTGCAAAATTTTTATGATTCAACGCGCCAAGGCGTGGATCGAAGAACATGGTTTCGATTTCATCATCACTGGCGAAGTCGTCGGTCAGCGTCCGATGTCACAGCGCAAGATGACCATGCCCATCGTCGCCCGCGAGTCGGGTGCGGAGGATTTGCTGCTCAGGCCGTTGAGCGCGCAAAACCTGCCGCCGACTAAACCGGAACGCGAAGGTTGGGTGCGGCGCGAAGCGTTGTTCGGTTTCAGCGGCCGTTCGCGCAAACCCCAAATGCAACTGGCGGCGCGTTTCGGTTTCAGCGATTACGCGCAACCGGCGGGGGGGTGTTGTTTTTTGACCGACGCCAGTTATTCGCGCAAACTCGCCGATCTCTGGCAAGCACGCGGGCGGCGTGATTACGAATTCGACGACATCATGCTGTTGAAAGTGGGGCGGCATCTGCGCCCGAACGAACGTTTCAAAATGATCATCGCCCGCGAAGAAGGCGAAGGTAAGTTCTTGCAAGGCTATCGCCAGCAATTCCTCAGCATGCAGCCGATCAGTCATTCCGGCCCCTTGGTGCTGATCGACGGCCATCCCGAGGAACAAGATTTGCTGCTCGCCGCACGCATCACGGCGCGCTATAGTCAGGGTCGTGACGCCGCTACGGTGCGTGTCGAAATACAGACCCAGCATGGAACGCGTTGTTTCGATGTCGTCCCATTACACGCTGACGAAATTCCGGAAAGTTGGTTTTTATGAGGTATCAACTCGATGCGCGGCGTATGTTATGCCCGTTGCCGGTGATCCGCACGCAAGACAAAGTGAAGACGTTACAAACCGGCGATCAGTTACAAGTGTTGTGCACTGACCCCGGCGCATTGCAGGATATTCCCGCATGGTGTCGCGTCCACGGACACAAAATCATTGCCACGCACAGCGAAGGCGATGAATACTGGATCACGCTGGAAGTAGGCTGAATTTTTTTGGATTGACAATTCACAAACGATTATGTCTGTATTGGGTAAATATGTTTTTCCAGCAATGCCGCCGGTTGCGGGGATTATGCTGGGTACGGCGTGCGCAGGGATTAAACAAACGGTTCGTGATGATCTTTTGATCGTAGCGGCATCACCGGGCGCGACCTGCGCGGGTGTTTTCACGCGCAATGCGTTTTGCGCAGCGCCGGTCATCGTCGCCAAACGCCATTTGGCGCATGCGCCACGTTGGTGGCTGGTCAATTCCGGCAATGCCAATGCCGGGACCGGACAAGGCGGTATCGACGATGCCTTGACAAGTTGCCAAGCTCTAGCGCGCTTGGCGCAAGGGCAACCGGAGCAAGTGTTGCCGTTTTCGACCGGTGTCATCGGCGAACCCCTGCCACGCGCCAAAATCGAAGCAGCGCTGCCGCGTGCTTGGCACGCTTTGGCGGAAGAGCATTGGCAACACGCCGCGCATGCGATCATGACGACCGACACGTTTGCGAAAGGCGTGACGCATAGCGTCGAGATGTCCGGGCAACGCTTTGTTATCAATGGCATCGCAAAGGGCGCGGGGATGATTCATCCCAACATGGCGACAATGCTGGCGTTCATCGCTACCGACGCCAAGATTTCGCAACATTTATTGCAACACTGCCTGCAACGCGCGGTCGCGGTCTCGTTCAATCGCATCACGGTCGATGGCGATACTTCGACCAACGATGCTTGCGTGATTCTGGCGAGCGGTCGATCCACAATACCGGAAATAATCGCGAATGGCGCGGAACGAGAATGTTTCGAAGCGGCTTTGACCGCCGTATGCCGCGATCTTGCGGAATTGATCGTGCGGGATGGCGAAGGCGCGACCAAATTGATGCGCATCGTCGTGCAACAAGCAGCAAGCGAAACCGAAGCCGAGCGCGTCGCCAAAACGATTGCCCATTCGCCGCTCGTCAAAACGGCGTTTTTCGCCAGTGATCCCAATTGGGGTCGCATCCTGGCCGCAGTGGGCCGGGCGGAGATAGAAAATTTGGCGCTGAAAAACGTGACGATTCATCTCGGCGAGGTCTGCATCGTCGAACAAGGCGCGCGCGCGGCCAGCTATACCGAAGCGGCCGGTCAACGTGTCATGTGTGCGCCAGAAATCGCCGTGACGGTGAGTTTAGGGCGCGGCCAGGCGGCAGTAGAAGTGTTGACGTGTGATTTTTCATATGATTATGTCCGCATCAACGCTGAATATCGGACTTGATGGGGGTGGGTCGTCGTACCGGGCCGGATTTTCTTAACCCCTAAAATGCAAAAACCCCTCCGCAAAAATGCAGGAGGGGCGATGCTCAGAGATGTTATTAGAATTATTTGCCTGAAGCGATCTGCTTGGCAACCTCTGCTTTGATTTCATCATAAGCATTGGTTTGCAAATGTTCGGTTTCTCTGCCTTTGAGCATGATCACTAATACGACGGTGATTGCAATCAGACCACCGATGTAAAGCCAGAAGTTGTCTTTTTGTTGTTCTGCCATTTTATTGTCCTCTCTATAATTATTGTTAGCCCCGATGAATTAGGGCGGATATTTATCAACGACCGTATTCGACGGTTATTGATAATCGGCTCAACACGAATATAAATGACTACTTTATATCCACATCGCACCCAGCCTGCTTATTGCAAGCAAGCTGGGTTAGATGATCCTTACTACTCGGAAAAAACTATCTTAGTTGATAGAAGAAACCGAGCTGCTTACACGTTGTTTAGAACCATCTGGATCATCCAAACAACCAGCCAAACCAACAACCATTAGCGCTACTGCCAGAATAGATAAGAACTTTTTCATAATATCCTCCTAAGTTATGTAACGTAGTTTTTATATGTGCGTAAGTTCCAGCACGCGATATTTTTAACATGCCTGCTATTAAGATGCAAGCCCAAAAAAACGGCGCATATATTCAGGGCGGGTAATTTTTACAACAAATTGAGGTTTTTGGGAAGTATTATTTCGATATTTTTTTCGCGCCAACGCGCCTGCCCGATTTCGACCCAATCACCACTTAGATTTTTTTCTCGCAGGCCTGCTTGCCAAGTCATCGGGACATCAACTTTCTTCATCTTTATCCGAAACTCCGCATGCCGCAAATCGAGCCCGAGTTGGCTTCCCCAAAACGCCGTCACTTTGGTGATGGCTTTGTATAAGCGGTAGTTGTCGATATGTGGTGTTACGGCGACGTTGGCCCACATCGAGTGTACGCGCCCCCAGTTGGGCGCTACGAGCCTGCCTTGTGCGTTCACGAATGGCAGCCAGCGCTCTTGACCATCCCGGTCGAGGTAAGTTAACGCCAAGATGCGATGATAACCGGCGAAATGATCATGCATGTAGAGGGCATGCGGTGTAATGCCTAGAAAGGCAGTGGTCAGCATGAGCATTGCGTTACTGACGGTCACGACGGGGTGTGTCGCGTGTGCGACGAGCCAATCGCGCTGCAAATGATAGACAATGCCATAATGCACCGTGCTGTTGAGCTGTAACAAGAAAATCAAAAACAGAATTTTCGCGGTACGCCGTATTACCCTATTGGGTGTCCGTCGTGTCAACGCTTCGATCTGATCGAAGCGCGTCATGGACGCTAAACGCGTGTGAGAAGATGTGGCGGGCAGACAGGTCGCGTCGCAAGGATGGCGTTGGCGATTGTCAGCGATACGACGGTAGAGGCTTTGTGCCAAATGGTAAATGCCGGGCAAACGCAAGCAGTAAGACAATGGGGCGGTATAGCCCATTGTCAACAAAATTTGAACATAAGTATCAACGCCGTGAAACAAGCGGTGATGATCGGACAAGGCATACAAATCGATCAATAATGCTTGGCGATCGATGCCCGATAGGGCAGGATATCGATCGGCATGGGTTTGCAAGCCCTTGAAAGCAATGCGATTGAAGACATCGAAATGGTGAATAAATATCACCGTACGATTGCATAATGGGCAGTCTTCGTCATAAAACACTGTCAAGCGCGGCGCTTGGTTACGGCGCCAGGCGGCCAACGTTTCCCACCAATGGAGCGGCGCAACCAAAAAATAACAAATCAACATCCCCAAACCGAAAGGGTAAATGTTGAAACTAATGGTAATCCCCAAGTGCAGCGCTATACCTGCCCCGAAATAAATCGCACGGAAGCGCGGCTGATAAAACAGAAAAATAAACGTGAATTGAAAAAGCAAAATGGTATAACCGATCGTTTTTTGCAGCCATTCGATATCCAGCCACCAAGCGAGATCGACGGCAGAAATATAATAGGGCAACGAGGATGGCAACCATGCGCCCAATCCCTCTCGCCAATGGGGCGCAAAAAGCTTATGTACGGCGGAATCGAAATACAGCAATCCTAAAAGGATCAGCGTAGGGAAATGATAGGTCCAGATCGGTACGCGTTGGTAGTCAGGATCATCAGCGAACGCATCATAACGGCCATGCCAACGCAAACGGAGATTGTCCAACGCGAACGCTCGACCGATAGGCAAGCAACAGAGCATCAACGCGACGCCCGTCATGAATTGATCGAAGCCCCCATCGAAATCGCGCTGCATCGGCGTGAATTGGGTAAAAATGACCCAAAACGCATAATTGAGTAGCGAAGTCGATTGGCAATGGAGTCCGAACATCAACGCCAAAGCAACCGCCGCCCATGTACAAAGGAAAAACGGGATCATCGGATATTCCACATCCACATATGGAACGGGATCGAAAATCAGATGGCGGAAATACAGTAAGAAACAAATTTCCAAGAACGTCAGAAACCCGACGAAAAACCGAAACAGACCTATGCCGGTCGCCGGCGCTGTTTGGTTGAACCAACTGGAAATAAACTGCGAAATACGGTTTATCATCGCGTTGCGTAAGGCAACGGAATTGGGGAAAGTATCAAGGAAAAAACGGTTAAAAAGTAAAGCCGCCACATCCAAATGGATTGCGGCGGCTTTCTGCTCGATCGAAACGAATCGATCAAGCTTTAGATTATTTTTTGTCTTCAGGCTTATCGTCGGCAAAAACCCACTTAATAAAGAAATAAGCCGCAGCGATGATGATAATAGCGCCAATCATGCCGCTCGGTTCTTTTAATTTTTCGGTGAGGTCTAATATCGCTCCCATGAGTGTTTACCTTTTTGTGTTGGGTTAGGAAACGCCGGTTTTCGGCACAACGAGGCTGATATGATACTGAAGCACTAAAACAAGTCAAGGAAATAATATCGATGACATTTATGGTTCCCATCATAACCGTTCGATTCTAAAGTTGATATTTGCCTGGGGATTGTCATAATGCGCGATACGCTAAGCTCATGTGGCCTAGCGGATGTAGAACCTAGATTGTGACGGAGGAGCCATGGCAGAAAAAAAATCAATAATAACAAGCATTATTATGACGATTTCATTCATGGGGAGCGCTTGGGCGACCAACGATATCGTCGGCACCTGGATCGTTTACGCCACCGCGCCGGCCTTGGAGATGGGGCGCAAGCAAACCCAGGAGATCTGGGAATTCACCCCTGACGGCACGTACCGTCTTACCGCGACCGACTCGCGCATCGACGCCACTTTTGCGATGAGCACCGAATCGAAGTACCTGATCGAGCAAAATACGATTAAAATTGAAAAGCCTGGACGTCCAGGTAAGTACTACCTCTACAAAGTACATGAACAAAAAGGCAACGAGATGGTTCTACAAGGCGGTCTCGAAGGCTTTTACTTTATGCGCAAAAAATAATTCAACAAACCGTTAACAGGAACACGATTATGATCGGTGGACTTTTTACCTTATTTGTCGCGATTTGGGTTTTTCAAACCGTTGGTCAACTCAATAAAACCGCTGCCAAAAAAAAGAACGCGGTGCTGTGGGCGGCTGGAGCGGCGCTACTGTTCTTCTTGGTTCAGTACTTCTTTGTTTGGATCAACGTTGCTTTCATCGGTTCTGCGGAAGACCGTTCGTTGAGTGCGATCGGCGACCGCGCTGGTAAATCGGGGGATAACACTTTCGTGCGTGTGCTAGTCAACACTTATTACGAGCTATTCCCCATTCTCATGGGCTTCATCGCCGTGGCCGTGGCCAGAACGATGCTGATTCTGCGCGAGAAAATCACCGTACAGAATTTATTCAGTGGCATCAAAGACATGAAAGATTTATTCTCCATCAAGAAGGACAAGTCGCATCCGCAGTGAAGCGTGGTGAACCCGTCAAAAAGCTCAAACCTGACTGGGTTTGAGCTTTTTGTTTAGGGGCGCGCTTAAACGATCCACGACACGATCAGCACGAGTCCGGCGACGAAGAGTGCGACGGCGATCAGTCCGACCACGATGTATGGTGCAATCGAGTTCTGTTGGAAATCTTGCTCGCGTTTTCGATGACTCTGTACGCCGATCATCGCTGCGAGCACGCTTTGCACGACATCGGTCCAGCGAATTTTCGACATTGTCTTCTCCTTAGGTTTTGCTTGAATTGTCTTGACACCGGATTTTTTCATTTTCCGGCATCTCGTATGCGAGGGTTCGATCCATTATTCGATCAATTTATAACGAACCCACGCGCCTTGCCTTGACTTTTAGAACCCCATGAATAAACACGATCTGCTCCTGGAATGCCTGGCGCGTCGCATCCTACTATTGGATGGCGCGATGGGGACGATGATTCAAAACCACCATCTCGGCGAAATGGATTATCGCGGCGCGCGTTTCGCCGATTGGCCGTGCGAATTGAAAGGCAATAACGATCTCCTGTCGCTGACGCAGCCCGAGATCATCCTCGACATTCATCGCGCCTATCTGGATGCCGGCGCGGACATCATCGAAACCAACAGCTTCAATGCGACGGCGATTGCGATGGCGGATTATCGGATGGAGCATCTGGCGCGTGACATCAACGTCGCCGCGGCGCGCCTCGCGCGCCAAGCCGCCGACGAAAAAAACCGCGCCACGCCGGACCGCCCGCGTTTCGTCGCGGGCGTGCTCGGCCCGACCAACCGTACCGCTTCGCTGTCGCCAGACGTCAACGACCCAGGTTTTCGCAACATCACGTTCGATCAATTGGTCGCGGCGTATCTAGAAGCGATCGACGGACTGGTCACCGGCGGGGCCGATATCCTGATGATCGAAACGGTGTTCGATACCTTGAATGCCAAGGCGGCGGCGTTTGCGATCAGTGAGTATTTTCTGCGCCATGCTGTGACGTTTCCGGTCATGATCTCCGGTACGATCACCGACGCTTCGGGGCGTACGCTATCCGGGCAAACCGCTGCGGCGTTTTGGTACTCGCTGCGTCATGTTGCGCCCTTGTCGATCGGTTTTAATTGTGCGCTCGGCGCCAAGGAATTACGCCCACACATCGAAGAATTATCAATGATTGCGGACGCCTACGTCTCTGCGCATCCCAACGCGGGTTTGCCGAATGCGTTCGGTGGCTATGACGAAACGCCATCGATGATGGCCGAGGAGCTCACCGATTGGGCGCGCGCGGGTTTTTTGAATATTGTTGGTGGTTGCTGCGGCACAACCCCTGCGCATATTCAAGCGCTTGCCGAGGCCTTGTGCGGCATCCCGCCGCGCCGCGTAATTGAAATCGCGCCACATTGCCGCTTAGCGGGTCTCGAACCTTTAGTCATCACGCAGGAAAGCTTATTTGTCAATGTCGGTGAGCGCACCAACGTCACCGGTTCGGCGCAGTTCAAAAAACTGATCGTCGCCGAACAATACGAGGCGGCGCTGGAAGTCGCACGGCAGCAAGTCGAAAACGGCGCGCAGATCATCGACATCAACATGGACGAAGGGATGCTCGACGCGCAAGCGGCGATGGTCAAGTTCCTGCACCTTGTCGCTGCCGAGCCCGATATCGCGCGCGTGCCGGTGATGCTCGACTCGTCGAAATGGTCGGTGCTCGAAGCCGGCTTGAAGTGTTTGCAGGGCAAAGGCATCGTCAATTCGATTTCACTGAAAGAAGGCGAGGAAGAATTCCTGCGGCAAGCGCGTTTGGTGCGACGCTATGGCGCGGCGGTCATCGTCATGGCTTTCGATGAAGTCGGCCAAGCCGACACTTTCGAACGTAAACTGGCGATTTGCCAGCGCGCTTATACGCTGTTGACGAAACAAGCGCATTTCCCAGCGGAAGATATTATTTTCGATCCAAACATCTTCGCGATCGCCACCGGCATCGAAGAACACAACCGTTATGCCTTGGATTTCATCGACGCGACGCGCGCGATCAAACAAAATTTGCCGCATGCCTTGGTATCGGGGGGGGTGTCCAACGTATCGTTCGCGTTTCGCGGCAATACGGTGGTGCGCGAAGCCATCCACGCGGTGTTTCTGTATCACGCGATTCAAGCCGGTATGGACATGGGTATCGTCAACGCGGGCCAGTTGGCGATTTATGATGAAATTCCCCTCGAACTGCGCCAAGCCGTTGAAGACGTCGTACTCGATCGTGCGCCGGATGCGACAGAAAAACTGATCGCGTTAGCCGAACGTTATCGCGCCGGTGAACAAGAAAGCCAGACACACGAAGCTGCCTGGCGCAGTTGGCCTGTCGCGCAGCGTTTGGAGCACGCGCTCGTCAAAGGCATTCTCGACTATATCGAACAAGACACCGAAGAAGCGCGCCAAGCAGCGGAAAAGCCGTTGCACGTCATCGAAGGGCCTTTGATGGCGGGCATGAACGTGGTCGGCGACCTGTTCGCCGCCGGTAAAATGTTCTTGCCGCAAGTCGTCAAATCGGCGCGCGTCATGAAAAAAGCCGTGGCATATCTCTTGCCTTTCATGAACGCCCAACACGCCGACGGCGCGCCGCAAAGCCAAGGCAAGATCCTCCTTGCGACCGTCAAAGGCGACGTGCATGACATTGGCAAAAACATCGTCGGCGTGGTGTTGCAGTGCAATAGCTACGAAGTCATCGATCTTGGCGTCATGGTGCCGGCGGAAACCATTCTGCGTACTGCGCGCGAACAACAGGTCGATCTCATCGGCTTGAGCGGTTTGATCACACCGTCGCTCGATGAAATGGTGCACGTCGCCAAAGAAATGGAACGGCTAGGTTTCGATATTCCGTTATTGATCGGCGGTGCGACGACATCGCGCGCGCATACCGCGGTCAAAATCGCGCCACACTATCATGAGCCTGTAGTCTATGTGCCTGATGCTTCGCGTTGCGTCGGTGTTGCCAGCCAATTATTGAGTCCAGCGCAGCGCGACGCTTATGTCGCGCAAATCCGCGATGAATACCAAGAAGTGCGCGCGCGGCATGGCCGTGGAGCGAGCAAGTCTTTGTTACCATTTGCGCAAGCCCGCGCCAATCGTTGGCGCTGGGATGGTCATCAGCCGGTCAAGCCGCGATTTCTCGGTGCGCGCGTGTTTGAGCATTTCCCGCTCGATACCTTGGTGCGGTACATCGATTGGACGCCGTTTTTTCATGCCTGGGAACTCGCCGGGCGCTACCCAGTGATTTTCGACGACCCCATCATTGGCGAACAAGCGCGCCATGTGTTCGACGACGCGCAAGTCATGTTGCAACAAATTCTCGACGAACGCTGGTTGACGGCCCGCGCCGTGATCGGTTTCTTCCCGGCGAACAGTCAAGGCGACGACATCGTCCTCTATCGCGACGACACGCGCCGCGAGGTGTTGGCGACCTTGCATCACTTACGCCAACAACACGAAAAAAACGCCGATTTATCGAATTATTGCCTCGCCGATTTCATCGCGCCGCGTGACAGCGGACAAGCCGATTATCTCGGCGCGTTCGCGTTGACGACGGGCTTGGGCATTGAAGCGCCGCTCGCGCGCTTCGCCGACAAACACGACGATTACAGCGCGATCATGCTGAAAGCCTTGGCCGATCGTCTTGCCGAAGCGTTCGCCGAATATCTGCACCAGGCGGTACGCAAGGATCATTGGGGCTATGCGCAAGATGAACACTGGTCTGCCGAACAACTGATCGCCGAGGCCTATCAAGGCATTCGTCCGGCGCCGGGTTATCCGGCGTGCCCGGATCACAGCGAAAAGCGCACCTTGTTCGACTTGCTCGACGTGACCGCTCAGACAGGCATCGTGTTGACGGAAAATTTCGCGATGCATCCCGCCGCGGCGGTCAGCGGTTGGTATTTCGCGCACCCCAAAGCGCAATACTTCAACGTCGGACGCATCGGCGAAGATCAACTCGAGGATTACGCGCGGCGCAAAGGCGCGACGCGCCAAGAGTTGGAACGCTGGCTCTCTGGTCATCTGCCGGGTTGATTGCGATGTCCGTCCGTCTCCACGTCGCCGTCGGCGTCATTACCAACGCGCACGATGAGATATTACTGAGCCTTCGCCCGCCGGATCGCCCGCATAGCGGATTGTGGGAGTTTCCCGGTGGCAAACTGGAGGTAGGGGAAAGCGTGCAGCAAGCTTTGGCGCGTGAGCTGCACGAAGAAATCCACATCGAGGTGGTGAGTGCCAAGCCGTTGATCCGTATCCCGTATGATTATCCAGAACAAGCAGTCTTGCTCGACGTCTGGCAGATAGATAATTGGCGCGGCGCACCGCAAGCGCGCGAAGGGCAAGTGTTGCGTTGGGTTGCGCGGGATCGACTGGCGGATTATGCGTTTCCGTCCGCTAATCGAGCCATTTTGCAAGCACTTTGCCTGGCACGTCGCTATGCGATCATCGAAGGCGATTGGCAAGCCGCATCGCAGCGCCTCGAACACGCTTTGCAGCGTGGATTGCGTTTATTGCAACTGCGCGTCAAAAGCTTGCCCATCGAGCAGCGCCGGGTTTTTTTAGAAACCGCGCTCGCGCGCTGCCAACATTACAACGTGGACATCCTCATCAATAGCGAAATTTTCGAGCCAGCGTTCGCCGGAAAAACCGGACTTCATCTGACGCGTCGTGCGTTGTGGCAATGCACGGCGCGCCCCGAAATCCGGCATTACGTCGCGGCGTCGTGCCATGATCTCGCCGATTTGCAGCGTGCGGCGGCGTTGGGCTTGGATTTCGCGGTGCTCTCGCCGGTGCTGCCGACGCCGAGTCATCCTGACGCCGTGCCACTCGGCTGGGAAAAATTTCATGACTGGGTCGGTCGGGTGCGTATTCCGGTGTTCGCGTTGGGTGGGTTACACGAAGCGGATTTTCAACGCGCCTGCGAAGCGGGTGCGCAAGGGATTGCGGGGATTCGCTTCGTGGGGGAGTGCGCGGAAAACAGCAAGCAGGGTACGCTCAGCGTACCCTGCGGCGTTCAATCGAAACGGATCGGCATGAACTCGGGATTGTCGTAAACCCGTTTCTTTTTCCAACCGTCGAATTGACTGTCGTCGAACGGTAATTCGTGGTCGATGGAAAATTCATAGCAACTGCGGAACAAGCGCGCGGTACGAAATGCATGCAGTTCGTCATCCGGGGTAATACGTTCCAGGTTGCCCACTTGAAACGTCTTGTTGTGAGCTTTGCCGTTTTTGACCCAAAATACGGTATAGCATAGATATTTTTTATCCTTGCGTTGATCGTGTTTGATCGTTTTCGACACGCCCGTCAAACCCGTCGTCGTTTTGTTCTTGGGGGGCTTTAAGAAACGGCTACGACTCCCCTTCAG
>OGCL01002514.1_pt1 | contig 12598 bp, 10 predicted proteins | sample 1570041 | NCBI WGS metagenome assembly OGCL01 (sample SAMN06266162, study PRJEB24511) | hot springs metagenome | isolation source: Hot spring water | place: South Africa: Limpopo | collected 2015-06-22 | reverse complement strand
GAAGCGGCGCTGGCCGGCCTGTTGGCGCGGCTCCACACGGAAGACCCCAAAGTGCGCGGCGGACTCGGCCTGGTGGCACAACTGCTGGACCGCGATCTGGTGGTACCGGCGCTCAGGGCCGCTGTGCAGGCGCGCGACCGCAGCGACCAGACCCGTGTGACCGCGCTGACGTTGCTCGACCGGTATCTCCATGAGCCGACGGATGATGGATTGCTGACGGCAGTGCAGAATCCGGCCGGGGTGGCGCGACAATCGCTGCGCGAGCTGATTACGGCCATGGATGAGAGCCCGACGGCGCTCATCGAATACCTGACTCAGCTCGCCGAGCAACCGGCCGATGCGCCCGGCCTGCTGATGCAGGCGCTGCCCGAGCTGCTGCCACATCCGCATCTGATCGCGTTGCTGCGCATGTTCGCCCAGGGCGAGGATCCCGCGCTGGCGCACCAGGCCATCGAGATGCTCGGCCGCACGCGCACCGCAGAGGCGCTTCTGGCATTGACCAGCCTGACGGCAACCCTGCCGCCCGAACGCAGCGTCCTCGCCGAACGTGGAGCGCGCAAGCTGCGCCTCAGCGGGGTGCAGGCAACGCCGGATGCCGCACCGGCCGACTGGCGCGCGCTGCTCTCGCCGATAGACGGCAGCGGCGCACAATTGATCTGGTTCATATGCCGACAGTCGGCCGAACGGCCGGTGGCGCTCTCGATCATCAACAGGGACGGCGCCGGCATCCTGGCTGCCGCAGATGTCGGCCACCTGTCCGCCGACGAGATCCCGCCGGATGTACCGGAGGGCGAGATCTTGTCGCTGCCGCAGCCGGGCACGAACCGGCCATTGATGCTGTTGAGCGTGTCGTTCGACGAAGGGCGACGGGCGGTTCATCAGGCCGTGCAGCAGAACTGGCACAACGGCCAGTCGCCGCCGCTGTCTTATCGTTTTCTCAGCGCGCAGATCTGGCAATACGGGCCAGTGTCCCGTGAGGAGGACGCCGATGCGGCCGACGAAGCCGCATTGGCAGCCCGTTACGGCGAGCTGACCGCGACGTTGCTGGATTTTTTCAAAATGCCAGTCAAATCGAGCCGTCCGTAGTTATGCACGTCCTTGACGGTATGCCGCCCGACCTTGACCGAGCCGGGCGAAGTGTCGATCGAAAATTCCGGCGTGATATACCCGGCGTCCAACGCATAAGCGATGACGAAAGGCTTGACCGTCGAACCAGGCTCGAAAACGTCGGTCAACGCCCGATTGCGCATCACGTCATTCGTCAAATGACGGTTGGTATTGGGGTTGAACGAAGGCTGGTTCACCACGGCCAATACTTCGCCGGTTTTTGCATCCAACACCACCATCGCCGCCGCGCTGGCCTGATGTTTTTTCACCGCTGATTTCAATTCGCGATAAGCGAGATATTGCAAGCGTTGATCGATGCTCAATATCAAATCCTTGCCCGACACCGGCGCCTTGACGCTTTCGATATCGCCGATGATTTGCCGTTTGCCGTCGCGTATCACGCGCTTGCTGCCGGGTTGTCCACGCAGGTATTTTTCATAGGCCAATTCCATGCCTTCTTGGCCGACATCGTCGATATTGGTGAAGCCCAACAAATGCGCGGTGACTTCGCCGGCCGGATAATAACGTTTGAATTCGCGCTCGAAAAATACTCCGGGAATGGCCAAGGCACTCGCTTTGTCCGCCAATTCGGGGCTGACGCGCCGTTTCAGATACACGAAACGCCGACCACTCGTTGCATCGACCGCTTTGCTCAAGTTTTCCAACGGCATGCCGATCAGTTCGGCGAGTTGTCGTAATTGCGCGGGGGTTTCGACATGGAAATGTTTAGGATCGACCCAGATCGATTGTACGGGCGTACTCACCGCCAGAGGCTCGCCATGCCGATCGAGCACTTTGCCCCGGTATGCGGAAACCGTGACGACATCGACGTGGCGCAGCGAGCCTTGCTTTTGTAAAAAATGCCGATCAACGATCTGCAAATGCATCGCGCGCGCGACCAACAACGCCATGACCAACAAAAAACCGATCAGCAATCCCTTCCGGCGTCTGCTGAAGTCGTCGTCTCGACGGTTTTTTTCACCGTATGCGATCCACATCGGCGATCAATTGGTTTCTTTCTTAAGGTTTGATGAAAATGATTTGTTCACGCGATGGCATGACCAAGCCCAGTTTTTCGTAAGCCAAGCGCTCGATCCGACTGTGTTCGGCCAGCGTGGTTTGTTCGAGCTGGAGCTGTCCCCACTCGATTTCGTAATCGTCCAACTCTCGCTCCAAACGTTGAATCTCGATGAACAAACCACGCGATTGGTATTTGCTGTAGATCACCGCCAAGGCCGAAACCATCAGCAACGCCAACAAAATGCTCCCCAATACGGTTTTCATCGCGTTTGATCCGCCAATTTTTCCGCCACCCGTAATACTGCGCTGCGCGCGCGCGGATTACGCCGCACTTCGTCGTCGTGCGGGAACTGTGCCTTGCCTATCGGCTTGAGCGGCACGGAATTCGGCATCCTTGGTGATACTGCCGTCACGATGGGTTCCTGCGCGCGCGCGGCGTCGCGTATGAAACGCTTAACGATGCGATCCTCCAACGAATGAAAGGCGATGACCGCCAATCGACCGCCTGGTCGCAGCAGCGCCGCAGCTTGCGGCAAGACTTGCCGCAATTCGTCCAATTCCTGATTGATCGCGATGCGCAAGGCCTGAAACGTACGCGTCGCTGGATGTTTGTGCCGATCGCGCGTGGGACTGGCTCGCATTACCAACTCAGCCAATTGCGCAGTACGTTGCAATGGCACTTTGGAACGCGCGGCGACGATCGCCCGCGCGATACGCCGTGCATGCCGCTCTTCGCCATACTCGAACAACACGCACGCCAAGGTCGCTTCATCGACGCGCGCCAGCCATTGCGCCGCGCTTTCTCCGCTACTCGGATCCATGCGCATATCCAAAGGCCCATCCGCGCTAAAGCTAAAGCCGCGCTCCGCTTCGTCCAGTTGCGGCGAAGAGACGCCGAGATCCAGCAGGATACCATCGACGCTCGCTTCCCAACCGCGAGCGCGCACCAATTCCGTCAGCGCCGAAAACCGTCCGTGCACCAGCGTGAAGCGTGCGTCTTCGCACAAACTCCGCGCCGCTTGCGAATCGATCGCCACTGCGTCTCGATCGATCGCCAAGAGCCGGCCTTCTCCGCCCAAGCGCTGCAATATCGCCCGACTATGTCCGCCACGTCCGAAGGTCGCATCGACATAACGCCCATCGGGGTGGATCGCCAAGCCCGCGAGCGCCTCGTCGAGCATGACCGGCACATGCGTCACCACGTTGTCTAAAAGGCCAGTGATTTCAATTCCTCCAAGCCTTCGTCGTCCTGTTCCGCGTGCAACCAGGCGGCTTCCTTGGCCGACCAGACCGCATCGCTCCATATCTCGAATTTATTCAACTGCCCAAGCAAAATGACTTGCTTCTCCAAGCCTGCGAATTCGCGCAATTTCTCGGGCACCAAAAAACGCCCTTGCGCATCCATTTCGCATTCCGTGGCATAGCCGATCAAAAACCGCTGTAGATTCCTCGCCATTTTGTTCAAGGTCGGCAACTTCTTGATTTTTTGCTCGACGGCTTCCCATTCCGGCAAGGGATACAACCACAAACAACCCGGTTCACCCAAGCACTTGTCATCCAGTGCCAAAGTGATGACCAATTGACCTTCGCATGACGCTTGCAAATCGGCACGATAACGCGCGGGCATCGCCAAACGCCCTTTATTGTCCAAGCTGATCGCACTAATGCCACGAAACACTGCGTTTTCCTTGCGCGCCGTAAGTTATTTTTACTCCACTTTGCACCACTTTATTCCACTTACCATCACTATAGATTTCAAAGCGTACTTAGTCAAGGCGCGCACTGGTTTTTTCGATTGAGTCCATAAACTGCTGTAAATTCGGGCTGTAACCACCACTTCGAATCAGTAAATTGACGGTGTCGAATCATTAAGCAACCGAAGAAAGGGGATCAATGGCTGGAATCAATGTGAGCGTAAGCAAGGCGTTGTTGCCGGGATTGCTGGGCAGCCAGGACGGATTGACGAGACGGATGGAGACGGTGATCAGGTATTGGAAGCGCAGGTGATGGAAGCGCTGAGCGCGCAGCAGCTGTCTAATGCACCAACGCACTGCGAGTTTATTTGTTCGCTACATTCATGTTGACGGCGCTTCAGCGGCGGCGCGCTTTGGCGCGACCGCTCGCACGCGGCGCGGTTTTTGTTTTTTTGCGCGAGGTTTCGACGAGGGACAAATCGATTTTCTTTTCGTCGAGATCGACGCGCGTGACGACGACGGTAACTTTATCGCCTAAACGATAACGCAAGCCCGTGCGTTCGCCGCGCAACTGCCGACTGACGGGATCGAAATGAAAATAATCCTGGGCAAGACTGCTGATATGCACCAAGCCTTCGACATAAATACCGAGCAATTCGACGAACAAACCGAATGACGTGACGCTACTGATGATCCCTTCGAAAACTTCGCCGAGCTTGTCTTGCATGTATTCGCATTTGAGCCAGGTCACAACGTCGCGCGTCGCTTCGTCGGCGCGGCGTTCGTTGGCGGAACACCATTCGCCGAACAACACCATGTCTTGCTGCGTATAAGAAAAAGCTTCGCGCGTGCCTCCCGACAACGCATGGCGAATCGCCCGATGCACGAGTAAATCGGGATAACGGCGGATCGGGGAGGTGAAATGGGTATAGGCCTCGGCAGCCAAACCGAAATGCCCTTTCGTTTCCGGGCTATACACGGCTTGGGTCAAGGAGCGCAGCAGCACGGTTTGAATCAGATGGGCATCGGGGCGTTCGGTGATGGTTTGGAGCAATTTCAAATAATCAAGGGGTTTGGGATCGTCGCCACCACCGAGTGACAATCCCAATTCGCCGAGAAACTGGCGCAGATCGGCGATTTTTTCTGCCGCCGGACGCTCGTGGACACGCAATAAATGCGGCAGTTTGGTGCGGCTCAGATAACGTGCGGCGGCGCGATTGGCGGCGATCATGCATTCCTCGATCAGGCGGTGCGCGTCGTTGCGCACGACCGGAATGATACGCTCGATTTTGCGATCCGGCCCGAATACGATCTTCGTTTCCTGGGTTTCGAAATCGATCGCGCCCCGTGCTTCCCGTTCGCGGCGCAGTGCCTGGTACAGCGCGTGCAGCTCGCGCAAATGCGGCCACAATGCGCGATACGCTTCCGGCAAAACTTCGGCGCCTTGCTCCAAAGCCTGCGCGACTTGCGTGTAGGTCAGGCGCGCGTGCGAACGCATCACCGCGTCGTAAAATTTGGCGCGCGCGACTTGCCCTTCGCTATCGATCAGCATTTCACAGATCATGCACAAGCGGTCTTCGTGCGGATTGAGCGAACACAAGCCATTCGACAAAATTTCCGGCAGCATCGGGATGACGCGTTCCGGGAAATATACCGAGGTCGCGCGTTCGCGGGCTTCTACATCCAGTGCGCTGCCTGGAATAACGTAATGCGAAACATCGGCGATCGCCACCCACAGCCTCCAGCCTTTCGCGGTCTTGCGGCAATACACGGCGTCATCGAAATCGCGCGCGTCCTCGCCGTCTATCGTTACCAGTGGCAAATCGCGCACATCGACGCGGTTTTGCTTGGCTTCCTCTGGTACAGTGGGTCGCAACGGCGCGATTTCCGCCAACACCGCGTCGGGCCATTGATGCGGCAATTGGTGGCTACGAATCGCTACCTCGATTTCCATGCCCGGCGCCATGTGCTCGCCGAGCACTTCGGTGATGCGGCCGATCGGCGGGCTCCACGCCGTCGGTTGTTCGATCAATTCGGCAACGACGAGCTGTCCCGCTTGTGCGCTGCCGATGTCTTCCTTGGCGATCAGAACTTGTTGAGGCAGCAGTTTACTGTCTGGCACGACGAAATAGACGCCGCGCTCGCGGCAGAACCGTCCGACGATCTGATGCGTATTGCGCTGCAAAATCTCAACGACCGCCGCTTCACGGCGGCCACGCCGGTCGATGCCTTGCACGCGCACGACGACACGATCGCCGTGCAGCAGCGCGCGCATTTCGCGGGACGACAAAAACAAATCTTCCGAGCCGTCATCGGGACGCAAGAAACCGAAGCCGTCGGGATGGCCCAATACGCGCCCAGCGATCAAATCGCTTTTTTGCAATAAGCAATAATGCGCGCTGCGATTCCGCAACAATTGGCCGTCGCGTTCCATCGCCCGCAGGCGTCGGCGCAAGGCTTCGTGTTGTTCGGGATCGTCCGCCAATTGCAGCCGCGCGGCGATGTCCTTGCGGCGCAATGGCCGACCGGCTTGTGTAAGGACCTGTAAAATGAATTCACGACTGGGGATCGGCCGCGGATATTTCGCGGCTTCGCGTTCGGCGTAAGGATCGTTGCAGTAGAATATCGATTCGTCTGTATTCACGGTTACGCTAAAAATGGGGCGTGCTTGCGCCGCGTTCAGACGAAATGCTGAATGCCGACGACTTGGCGAATTTGCCGCATGAACGGCACGGCAATCGCGCGGGCTTTCTCCGCGCCGTCGCGTAATTCTTGCTCGATGTGATCGGGGGCTTGCAGTAAGGCTTCGTAACGATCACGCGCTGGCGCGATTTGGCGGTTGATTTGTTCATATAACAGGGTTTTCATTTCGCCCCAAGCGATACCTTCGGCATAGCGCTTGCGGATTTCAGTAACTTCACCTGGCGTCGCGAATGCCCGGTACATACTGAACAGCGTACAGGAGTCGGGGTCTTTTGGTTCGCCAGGCTCTTGGGAGTTGGTTTTGATTTTGTTGATCAATTTGCGCAAGCTCTTCTCTGGCGCAAACAGCGGGATGGTATTGTTGTAACTTTTGCTCATTTTGCGCCCATCCAAACCGAGCAGCGTCGCGCTCTGCTCGTCGATCAGAGCTTCCGGCAGCATGAAATGCTCGCCGTAGAGGTGGTTGAAACGCCCGGCGATGTCGCGCGCCATTTCGATGTGCTGGATCTGATCGCGCCCCACGGGGACGTGCTGCGCGTTGAACAGCAAAATATCCGCCGCCATTAAAATGGGGTAGCTAAATAAGCCCATGGTGATGCCTTTATCGGGGTCGGCGTCTGGACCCGCTTGCACATTTTCTGCAACCGCTGCTTTGTAGGCGTGCGCGCGGTTCATCAAGCCTTTGGCGGTGACACAACTCAAAATCCACGCCAATTCGGTGATTTCCGGGATATCGGACTGGCGATAGAACACGGCATTTTTGGTATCCAAGCCGAGCGCCAACCACGCCGCCGCAACCTCCAAACTCGACTGGCGAACGCGCTCCGGCTCTTGGCATTTGATCAATGCGTGATAATCGGCGAGAAAATAAAATGGCTGGACGTTTTCATTGTGACTCGCGGCGATCGCCGGACGTATCGCGCCAACATAATTGCCCAAATGCGGCGTGCCTGTCGTCGTGATACCTGTCAATACTACGGCTTTATCCATGATTCGATTCTAAAAATATCGTTGACGGAATGGAGGACGCTCAACGTGAGCGTGGCGGGTCCGGCGCGATAAAACGACCGAAAGCCCGGCTGCCGTCGCCGGTCGAGAGTGTCGCGACGACACGCAAGGCTTTGGCGTCGAGGATCGAAACCGTGTTGTCGAACCAATTCGCGACATACACATGACGATCGTCGGCGGCGGTATCGATGCCTTCCGGTTTTTCACCGATTTCGATGTGGCGAAGCACTCGTCCGGTGTCGGTCTCGATCACTGACACGGTATCATCGCCTTGGTTGGTCACCAACAGTCGGCTATCGTGCTGCGCCAAAGTCAGCGCATAAGGCATGCTTTTGACGGCGGTGCGCCGAATTTCTTGCATGGCGCGCGTTGCGACGACACTGACGTCGTCGCTCGTGACGTTGGCGGTATAGAGTCGATCGCCCAGACGATTTAGCGCAATTCCAAAAGGATGACCGCCCACTTTGACAGTTGCAGCAACGCGCCACAGCGTGCGGTCGATTTTGCTGATGCTATCGTCTTCGCGGTTCGCAACGTACAGCCAACGGTCGTCGGGGCTGACGACCAAACCAGACGGCGAACGTCCGACGTGGATTTCGCGCGTCTTGGTCAGAGTATCGGTCGCGTACTCGGTGACCGTATCCGCATACCAATCGGCGACATACAAAAAACGCCCGTCCGTTGTGACGGTGATGCCCAACGCACCATCACTCGTCGGAAAGGAACAACATGGCGACAACGCGGCAACATCCAGTACAACAATGCGCCGCGCTTCAGGTGCGGAAATATAAACCCGCCCATCTGGCGCAACAGCAACACCCGCTGGTTTGCCTGGCACGGCGAGTGTTTTCACGACTTGCCGCGTTGCGGTATCGATGACCGAAACCGTATCGGCCAATTGATTGGTGATGAAAGCGAAAGGCGCGGCGATAGCTGGCCGCGCTAGAAATAGCGCCACGCTCAGCGCGCCTATCAAAGAGAGTGCTCGCATCGCGTCGAGACGAGGTTTTATTGTTCGGCCAATTTTTTCAGATTGTCCAAACCCGCTTGTAAGACTTGATCGACCGCGCTGTTCGCGGCGTCTTCGTTGAGGTCCGCAGGCGGTTTGTTGTTCATATAGCCGCGATAATAGGCGGCTTTCCACGTCACGGTCGCGTGATCGCCTTGACCTTTGACGCCGATCGTCGCCGTATAATTGCTGACGGGTAAAACATGTACAGGTACTTGTTCGCCAGAGTGTTCAATGGTTTTTTTAACGCTCATTTCATTGATTTTATAGGAATACTCCATCTTGTCGGCGCTGTATTTCTTCAGTTCTTCGGTGATAGTGCCGCCGTCTTGCAAGGTCAACACCCGTTTCGCGCCTTCTTGATTGCCGCCCTCGACCGTCACGTTGGTGATTTGCGGATGCCAGGACATATCGCCAAAATCTTTGATCAAGTTCCAAACTTTGGACGGCGCGGCATGGATTTCGATTTGCTTGTCAAGTTTTTGACGCACCGGGCCGTGCGCTGCGGCGACACCAGGCAGCAACAGACACAAAGATAACAACAGGGTGGTTTTTCTCATGATGTTCCTCGTCAGTTTTTAGTTGAAGTATCGATCCGAAAATTATTTCGGAAAAATTAAACTTTGAAATTATAAGCCAATCGCGCGCTATCGCATCCTTGCTCCTCGTGATTAGGGATTTTTCCCGGACAACGGCGCTTCTTGGTTGGCGGCGAGTTGTGGCGCGGACGTTTCTGGCTTTTTAGGTTTTTTCGAGAAATGTCGGTTCAACAACGCGACGTCCAAGGCTTGATCGTGGCCATAGATGTCTTCGTAGAAAAACACCAGGCCTTTATCGTTGGCCAGCGCTGTCGTATAGAAGATGATCACCGGCAATGGCTTTTTCAAAAACACCCGCCGCGTTTTGTCTTGTTGCATCGCTTGGGTGATGGCGGAACGATCCCAACCCTCGTGATCTTTTAGCACGAACGTAGCCAAGTCTTGTGGTTGTTCCAAGCGAATGCAGCCGTGGCTGAAATCGCGGCGCGAACGGCTGAAATGTTTTTGGGTCGGGGTGTCGTGAAAATAAATGTCGTTGTCGTTCGGAAAAATAAATTTGACCGCGCCCAACGGGTTTTTCTTACCCGGACGTTGGCGCAATTTCAATTGCCCTTGCCGCAAACGTTCGATATTGGCACCACTCATCGGCAGCGGCTTGGCATTGGGGCCAATCGCCTCGACGATTTCCATGTCATGGCTCGCAAAATACCCCGGATTACTATAAAACTTGGGCAAAATTTCTTTTTTGATGATGCTCGGCGGTACGTTCCAATACGGACGAAAATCCAGATAACGCATCTCCGCCATGAAGACTGGGGTTTGTTTGTCCATTGCTTCGCCGACGACGACTTTCATCGTCAATGAGGGCTGAGTTTCGTGTTGCAGCGAATCGAACGCCCATAAATAAAACGACGGGATATTCACCGCGACGAATGGCGAATGTTCATCGATCGGTGGAATCCAACGCAGACGCTCCAATGACAGCTCGATTTGACGGACGCGCGTCGCCCACGGCGTATTCAACGCTTCCACGGTCTGCGCGCCGATGACGCCGTCGGCAAGTAAACCGTGACGAAACTGGAACGACTTCACCGCTTCGATTAAGGCGCCGTGATAAATCGACTGTTCTTTTTTATCGATTTGCGCCGCAGCGTTTGGCAAATCGCCGGTACGCCGTAAAAACTCGCGCAACAGCGCTATTTGTTTGTCGTGCGCGCCGGGACGCAGCGCTTCTTTGAAGCTGAAGCGCGGCTGCGGTACGCTATCCGCCATATGCCGATAACGGGCTAATGCGGTTTTCAAATTACGATACAACGAATACGGCGGTTCGACTTGCGCCGCGAGTTGCGCTACCGTGCCCGCGTCGATCGCCGCGCGTAATAGTGGAACCAAATCGAGCAGCGCCGCTTTTTCTCCCAAACTGAATTTCAAACGGCGCGGATTTACACGGCCATGATGCACGTCGGACAAAAAACGCACGACGGCAATCGTCATCGCCACGTCGAGATTAAGGCGCTGCGCTGCGCTCGCAACACCACCCGCTTGTTGCAAGGTTTGCCATTCGCGGCGAAAAAGCGCGGTATCGTAATCTTTGACGTTTAAGCCATGCGTCGGCGCTTGTTCCAACAAATCCAGCACACTGGTCACGGCGGGTTTCGGCGCGTCGCCGTCGAACCATAACAATTGCTCGCCATTAGCTTGATAGAGCGCCTGAATTACCGTTTGGTGTCGTGAAAAATCGGGCATCAACAGCAGAGGATGGTGCGCGGCGTCGAGCAATTCCTGCAATGGCGTGCGCGGCACTGCTACGGCTTCGGCGGGAAGCTCGCCGGGAGTCGTGGTTTGAGTCGCGGGGTTATTTTCTCCTGGTGCGGCAAAAGAACCATCGCCTGTCGACGTCGTGTCCAGCGCCGACTGCGCTTGCGTCGCCACCCAAATCAAGCAACATACCACCGCAATGAGCCATCCGTAATGTAACCGCTGCAACATCATACCGTCCTAACTAAAGTATGCGATCAAAACGACAAAAACCGGCCGATTGATTTCATTTGAACACCACATCGGTTTGCGTTTTGAGTAGATAATCGGCGAGATCGTGCTGATAAGATTTGAAGCGCACACCATAAAAAGGTGTTTGTTTTTTTTCCGCGGAGCGCACAATTTGTCCTGGTACAACAAAATGCTTGCCATCGGCAAAAAATAAATGCAACAAAATTTGCATATCCGGGCGCAATGTTTCTTCACAACGAATTAAAGCCCCTCGACTACTGAGATCGGATAATTCGACGGCACAGGTTTTTTTCGTAAACCCCAACCATCCCTCAGTAACCAATTCAGCGCGCAGATCATGGCACACGTAGCGCACGGTCTTGCGGCGATTGGCCGGTTGTTCTTCGTCTTCTTCGAGAATCGCGAAGATATCGAGCGGAATATCGAGATCATCGATGAGTTTTTGTTTAGTACTCGACATGGGCGACACCCTATGTATGCTTGAGACAGGTTTTGATGTGGACGGTGGTCCGAGTAGTATAAATCATGTCACAGTCCGGCGTCATGCACTATACTGGATACGTTAATTGGGATGACGCAGCACGTCGTCATCGTTGCTTTCTTACTTTTCAGTTAGTACGCAAATCACGCAATGAAATATCGCAGAATATCGTGGATCGGTTTCGCGTGCTGTTTACTATTCCCCTTGACACTGCGCGCGCAAGATGCCACGAATCCCAAAGTCCACGCGATTGCTTATCTGCATTGGGAACAGCCGCCTGCACCCAGGCGCAATCATTTGGATATAGAAATCCCCGATAAAGGATTGCCTGGCGCGACGCTGGCGATTGAAGACAATAACACGACGGGACAATTCATCGGTCAGCGCTTCGAACTAAAAAGTGTACTGTCGCCGTCGCAAGAAGAATTGCTGAAATCTTTCGACGCATTGCTGCAAGCGGGTCATCGTTATATCGTGACCAATATCCCAGGCGAACTGCTCGTGCAATTGGCCGCGCGGAACCAAAACCGGGCATTGTTGTTCGACGCGGCGACGCGCGACGACCGCTTGCGCCGCGATAGGTGTTTGGCCAATGTTTTGCATATCCTTCCCAGTCGTGCGGCGCGCGCCGATGCGTTGGCACAATATCTCCTAAAAAAACGCTGGCAAAAATGGTGGCTGGTCATCGGCCCGGAAGCGGGCGACGATTCGTTCGCTGCGGCATTGCAGCGCGCCGCCAAGCGTTTCGGCGGTAAAATCGTCGGTGAGAAACGCTTCGAACTCAGTCACGATCCGCACCGCGCCGCGCAAGCGGAAATGCCGGTGTTGACGCAAGGCGACGATTACGACGTCGTCGTCGTCGCCGACGAGCAGAATTGGTTTGGCGATTATCTCAGCTACCGAACCTGGTTGCCGCGTCCCGTCGTCGGCACGCAAGGTCTGGTCGCGACCGCCTGGCACCCGGTCCATGAACAATGGGGCGCGGCGCAATTGCAAAACCGCTTCAAGGCACACGCCGGGCGCTGGA